>Ga0272448_1000260_pt1 | contig 82592 bp, 78 predicted proteins | sample YNPCB0191_FD_202220 | JGI IMG/M metagenome (GOLD analysis project Ga0272448, IMG submission 202220) | Hot spring sediment microbial communities from Yellowstone National Park, WY, United States - YNP-CB-019-1 | ecosystem: Environmental > Aquatic > Thermal springs > Hot (42-90C) > Sediment...
CTGTCGGCCTTCTGGTAGAAATTCTGCCAAGCCAATCAACCAACCCAAAACAAGGAGGAGATCATGGCTAAAATGACCAAGTCGGCGATCCTGAAACACATCGCCGAGAAGACCGGTGTAACCAAGAAGCAGGCAGGCGCAGTGATTGAGGCGCTCGTCACGCTCGCCTACAAGGAGGCGAAAAACACGTTCACCATTCCCGGCTTGGGCAAACTTGTGTTGTCCACCCGCCCAGAGCGTCAAATGGTGATGCGGTTCGGTCCCAAAGCGGGCCAGACCATCACCGTCCCGGCGAAGAAAGTGTTGAAGTTCCGCATCGCCAAAGCCGCGAAGGACGCGATCCTCAAGAAGTAACGCAGTTTTCTCATCGCGTCCGCGATGGCACAGAGCGACCCCGCCGCCTGACGGGGTCGCTCTGCCGTGGTGGCGCTCGGTGTCGCCGCGCGCCGCCGAGCGACCCCTCACGGCGTCGCGGCGGGCGAAATCGTCTTCTGGGTGAACGCCGTGATGTCCCGAATGCCCGCAAGGCGCGCGGCATCCACAATCCCGACGATGGTGCCGTAGCTGGCCGCTTTGTCGGCAGACAGTTCCAATACCGTGCGCGGGTTCTTGGCGCGGGCTGTTTTCAGCATTTTCGCCAGCGCCTCCAGCGTCACAGGATTCTTGTCGAGATACACCTGATTGTCCGGCGTTACGGTGATACGCAGGCGGGGAATCTCGACTTTGCCCACTGGCTCGGCGGTGTGCGCTTCGGGCAGCGTGAGTTTTACCGCCGTCGGCTCTTTCTGGACGCCGCGAAACGTCGTCGTGGCAATAAAGAAAATCAACAGATTCAACAGAATATCCACCAGATTGATCATGCGGATCGAAGGCGTCCGGTGGCGTGGGGACATTTCGATCAGGCGCATGGCAACCTAGCGGTAGAGACGGCCCAGCACTTCGTTGGTGTACCGTTCCAACTCCAGCACCAGCATCTCAATTCGCCTCCGCAAGTACATGTAGGCCACCAGCGCGGGAATCGCCACCGCCAAGCCCGTCACCGTGGTGATGAGCGCCTCGAAAATGCCCCGCGAAATCTGCGCCGGCTCGCCCAGTCCGTGTTGCGCCACGTCCACAAACAACTTCACCATGCCGGTGCACGTGCCCAGCAAACCGAGCAACGGGCTGATCTCCGCGATGATCGAAAGTGTCGTCAGCCCGCGCTCCAGTCGCCCCACAATTTGACGGGCCAGCGACTGAACCGCTTCCACATTCTCATGCTTGGCCATCGCCGCGTGCGCAAACACGGCCCGAACCAGCTCGCCCAGCACCGTCGCGTCGTCGGCGCAGAGCGCCTTGATTCTCTCCCGTCCCTCGCCCGAAGCCGGCGCGTTGTCAATCGCCCGTTCCAGCGCCGGGGCGATGATCCGCGATCGGCGCAACGACCAGGCTCGTTCGAGCACGATCGCCAGTCCGACCACCGAACACGTCAACAACGGATACATCACCACGCCGCCCTGATGAAACCATTCCGGAATCATATCGTTCTCCTAGTAGTAAAACGTAAAATCCACGTCGCGCGGCTCATTGCCGAGATACGTCCTCAACTCCTCCGGCCACGGCGCGAACGGCGCGGACTCTACAATAGCTTTCTGACAAAACAACGCCAAAATCTCGCCCGCCGTCGTGCTCTTGACCGTCGCATTCGTCACTCTGCCGTCAGGAAGCAACTGAAAATAAATCGTCACCTCGCCGGCCCGTTCATACAGCCCGTTCTGCTCAATCAACGCATACCACCGACTTTGCACTGCCCGCACAATCGCCTTGTCATACGCGCCAAACGGACTTTCCGCGACATTGAACGCCGCAATCCCAAGCCGCGTGACTCCCACCGTCGTCAACCGCGACTTCCGCGCAGCAATCTCCCGCTCCGACCCGTCGCCCGCGCCATCGGCACCACCGGGCGCTGACGGCGCAGCAGCCGGCGGCGACGGCGGCGGCTGCAGAGAAAGCTCCGGCTGCATGGACGAAGCTTCCGGTTGCTGCGGCGGCGCCGAAACTGGCTCCGGCGACGGCGGCGGCGTCAACATCGCCAACTTCGTTTCCGGCTGCGCCTTCAAACCCTCCTCCGGGATCGGTTTCGGCTTCTCGGCCGGTTTCTCCAACTCAGCCTTTCGCTCCGCGCCTTTCTTCAGTTGCCGGTTTTCGCCGGGCGACTTCACCTCGGATCTTGCTTCCTGCGGCTTGCTTGTCGGCGGCTCCAGCGGTTTCAACGACGGAGCCGGCGGAGCCGGTTTCGTCGGCGAAAGCATCGCCACGGGCGGCGACGGCGCGGCTGGCCGCGGAGCCGCTGGCGGTTGCGGCGCGCCCGGCGGCGACAGTTTCGGGGCGACATTCTCCGTGCTGAACATCCGCGTCTCATCGCCGTCCAGAAACGGCGTGTCGCCGATCTTGCCGGTCGGATTCGACGGATTGGCCGCCACCGTGGAGCGGTCCGAATAAAAATCCGCTCTCTGAGGTTTCTCGCCCGTCTCCTGACGACTGTCGGTCTCGATAAACCGTTTCGGCTGCGACGGCGGCGCTGGAGGCGGTGGGGGCGGCGGCGTGTCTTTCTCCTCGACAAAGGTGATCACCGGCTCGACGGGTGCTTGCGCAGTCGTCTGCGCGACGACAAATCTCTTCGGAGCCGGCATCATCGCCCGGACGACGCGCCCCACCACCGGGACGCGGGCGAGCGCCGCTCGCTGCTCCCAGCCTCCAAGAAACGCGACGTGGAGGCCCAGCGAGACCAACAAAGCGATTTCAAATTGGACGTTCTCTCGTTGCATCGCCTCTTACATCATACCAAAACTGGCTTTGCCAGCAACCTCTGCCGCTTTTTTGTCGAGCCAATCCAATCTGCAACGGTCGTCGGCTACTTCGCAATAGCTATGACAAGACACCGGATGACGGGGCCGGGGAAAGGCACGCAGAGGCCGGGAGAGTCCATCGGCTGAAGTCCGATCAGGGGGCTGGTGGAGCCGTGCGGAGCTTGGGGTCGAGCGCGTCCCGCAGGGCATCGCCGAAGAGGTTCAGCGCGAGCACGAGGAAGAACATGGCAGCGGTCGCACCGGCCAGTTCCCACCAGTTGCCGAGCCAGAGACGTTGTTTGGCATCGTTGATGATGGCGCCCCAGCTCGGCTCGTTGGCGATACCGACGCCGAGGAAACTGAGGACAACCTCGGTGAGAATCAGTCCGGGAAATCGGAGGGAGAAGTTGATGATGACGATGTGCAGGACGTTGGGCGCGATGTGCCGGAACATGATGCCGAGGTGGCTGACGCCGAGGGCGCGGGCGGCGAGAACGTATTGGCGGTCGCGGTGTTTGAGGTATTCGCCGCGAATCAATCGGCACAGTCCCACCCAGCCGGTGAATCCCATCGCCACGCAGACGGAGAGCAGGCCGCTGTCAATGGAGCGCGTCAACGTTTGCATGGCGCTGCTGCGTTCGACAGCGCCATGGACGACGTAGGCGATGCCGATGATGAGCAGGATGTCGGGAATGCTGCCGACGACACTGAACAGGTACGTGATGACCGCGTCGGTTTTTCGTCCGAAGTATCCGGCGAAGGCGCCGAGCACAAATCCGATGGGGATGACGATGAGGGAGGTGAGCAAGCCGATTTCGAACGCGATGCGTGTGCCCTGGGCAACCAGCAGGAGGTTGTCTTTGCCGGCGTAGTTGGTGCCGAGCCAGTGTTGGAGGCTGGGAGGCTGATTACGGAGGTCGTAGTGGGCCATTTTGTAGGCGGGGGTTGTGTCGCGGAGGCGCGCGCTCCAGAAGACGGCCTCGGCATAGGCCCAGACGGCGGCATAGGCGGCGAGGATGCCGAGGCAGAGCATGGCTAGCCGGTTGCGGCGCAACTGATGCCACGCGATGGCCCAAAGGCTTTCGGGTTGGCGGTTGGCGCGGCTCATTTCAACCGGATCCTCGGATCGGCCCACGCATAGGCGATGTCGGTCAGCGTGTTGGCCAACACAAACAACATCGAACCGAGAAAAGTCTCGGTGTAAATCACGTCCTCATCGCCATTGGGAATGGCCATCACCAGCATCCGGCCAAGACCGGGAATGCCAAAGAAGCTCTCCAGCAACAACGACCCCGTGTAGAGGAACGGCAGCGCAATGATGACGTTGGTCAGGATCGGGATGAGCGCGTTGCGCAGGACGTGACAAAAGAGGATTCGTCGCGGGGAGACGCCCTTGGCGTGGGCGGTGCGAACGTAATCCTGGTACATTTCGTCGAGGAGGATGGTGCGGTAGAATCGCACGCTGCCGCCGACGCCGGCGACGACGCCAATCAACAGCGGCAATGCCAGGTATTGCGGGCCTTCAAACCCCCAGACGGGAAACAGCCGCCACTCGCCCGCCAGCCAGTATTGAGCGACCATGATATAGACCAGCGAACTGACGCTCATGCCGACCACGGAGAGCACGACCAGCGCGCGGTCAAGCCACGTGTTGCGATAGTAGGCGGCCAGCAAGGCCAGCGCGATCGCCAGCAGCAGATTCAACGTGAACAACGGCACCGTCACGCACAACGACGGCCCGATGCCTTCCAGCAGGATGTCCCGGACCGGCTCCTTGGTGGTGATGGACTCGCCGAAATCGCCGCGCAGCAGCCGGCCCAGCAGCCGGGGAAACTGGGCGTCGAACAACTGGCGAGGGAAGTTTTCGAAGTTCAGGAAATACGGTTTGTCGTAGCCGCGTTCGCGTGTGATCTGCGCGATTTTTTCCGGGGTGGCATTTTTGCCGGCGATGCGGTAGGCCGGGTTGCCGCCGATGACGCGGAACAACAGGAAGGTCATCATCAACACCCCGAGCAGGATCGGGATGACGGACAGAACTCGGCGGATGACGTAGGCGGTCATGGCTCAGTGGGGCAGAACCTTGTAGAATTTCCAGTTGGCGTAGGAGAAGGGATGGCGCTTGTAGTTCTGGAACCAGGGCTGATACAGGCCGTAGGTCAACGGGTAGGTCAACAACGCCCACGGCGCGTCTTCCAGCACAATGTCCACCATCCGCTTGTAAAGCGCCGTGCGTTCCGGCGAATCCGGCATGACAGCAATCTGTTCGTAGAGCTTGTCGAATTCCGGGTTTTGGTAGTTGGTCACATTGACTCCGGGGCATTTGTTCGGGCCGTAGAAGAGTTTCAGAAAATTTTCAGCGTCGGGGTAATCGCCGATCCAGCCGGCATACACCAGTTGGAAATATCCGTCGTGTTCGCGGCGCAGATACTCGGAGAAACTGAGTTGTTGCACGACCAGTTCCACGCCGACGGCGCGGAGGTGATCCACGTAAAACTCCGCCATTTGTCGCGCGTCGGTGCTGCCCGCGCCGGGCATGATCATCGTCAGGCGCAACGGACGACCGTTTTTGTCGCGCCCGCCGGGGTAGCCAGCTTCGGCGAGCAGGCGTCGGGCGCGATCGGGATCGTAGGCATACGGATACGGTTTTTCGGTGTGGCCGGCGATGGAAGGCGGGATGGGCGAGTTGGCCGGTGTGTAGCGGTTGTTGTAGATGACCTCGCAGAGTTTGGGCACATTGATGGCGCAGGCCACGGCCTGACGCAGAGCGCGGTTGGTGCCGCCGACGACCGGATCGTTCATGTTGAACCCGATATACCAGATGGTCGGTTCGGGGATTTTGTAGAGGCGGATGCCGCGCCGTTTCAAATCTTCGCTCAGCTCCAGTTGCGGCGTGATCGCCTTCTGGAAGTAATCCTTGTTCAGCCCGGCAGAGGCGATTTTGCCCGCAAGAAACATCTGCCACAACGTGTAATATTCCTCCACGTCGTACTCCACGATCCGCTGCAACAATGGCACCGGTCTGCCGGCGTCGTCCAACAGCCCCGCCTCGCGGTCGCCCGGCTCGCCCGTGTCCGGATAACACTGGCCATTGAATGTGGGGTTGCGCTCGTACTCGATGCGGTATCGCCGTCGCCATGATTTCAGCCGAAACGGCCCCGTGCCGACGGGATGTTCCCGGAACCGGGGACCGTAGTATTCAACCGCCTCGCGCGGCACCACAAACGCATACGGCATGGTCAGCACCCAGAGCAGTTGCGGATAGGGGCGCGCCAGCCGAATCTGGAGCCTCGAGCGATCCAACGCCACAAAACCCGGCAACGGCGCGTTGAAATCGGCCTTCTTCACCCATTCCTGAGCACCGAGGACGTGATGGATGAAAATCCAGTCGCCTTGCGACTCCAGCTTCGGGTCCAGGAGGCGTTTGAAAGAATACACAAAATCCTCGGCAGACACTTCCCGACCTTTTCCACCCGGAAAACAAGGGTCGTCCATGAACCGCACGCCCTGACGCAGACGGAATGTGTAGGTCAACCCGTCGGCGGACACCTCGGGCATCTTCTCGGCGAGCCGGGGGACGACCTTGTAGGGCCGCTCCAAATAAGCGTATTCGAGCAAACCCTCGTACACGCGGCAAACATGCGAAGCCGACTCGATATCGCCGCAGTCCACGGGATCGAAACCTCTGAAGTCGCCTCCGACACCGTAATAGGTGGTTTCCCCGGTCTCGGTTTTCGGAGCGCACCCGGCAAGGCCGAGGCACACGAGGCTCGCCGCCGCTGTGAGGCCGGTCAACGAGCGAACGAAGAGCATCCTCGCCTCCGAAACCGGCTCAGGGAGCCGGAGCGGGAGCTGGGCTGCCTGCCGGTGCCGGAGCGGGCGCGGGCGGCATCGCCGGCGATTGAGCGGGCGCCGATTGCTGCAGCTTGTTCAACAGCGAGGGCGCTTGGACCGAACCGCTGCGGCGCGAATGCAGCGCCGCCAACGTCAACGTCGTCGCCAGCAAAATACAGGCGCAGTAAATGGTCATCTTCACCAGCGGCGTGATGCTGCCGCCAAACATCGTCTCGGTCACCTGCCCGCCAAAGGCGGCCCCGACTCCTTGATCGGAGGACTTCTGCATCAGCACCAACACCACCATCACCACCGCCACGATCACGTGGATCGTGGTCAAAATCCAAATCAATATGTTCATGTTTGCACTCCTGCTTTCACAATGGCTGCAAAGGCGTCCGCCTTCAAGCTCGCGCCGCCGACCAGCGCGCCATCCACATCCGGTTGGCCGAGCAGCTCCTTGGCGTTGTCGGGCTTGACGCTGCCGCCGTATTGAATTCGCACCCGAGCCGCCGTGTCGGCATCGAACAGCGACCCGACGAGCCGCCGAATAAACGCCTGCGCCTCCTGCGCCTGTTGCGGCGTGGCGGTTTTCCCGGTGCCGATGGCCCACACCGGCTCGTAGGCGATGACCGTCTCCAGCATCTCGTTCTTGCTCAGCCCGGCCAGCGCGCCGGAGATTTGCCCGCGAAGCACCTGCTCGGTCTTGTTCGCCTCGCGTTCCTTCAAGGTTTCGCCGACGCAGACAATCGGACGCAACCCGTGCGCCAGCGCCGCTTTCGCCCGTTTGTTCACGCCGGCGTCGGTCTCGCCGAAAAACTGCCGTCGCTCGCTGTGGCCGACGATGACGTAGCGGACTGCCAGTTCCTTCAGCATCGGCGCGGAGATTTCCCCCGTGAACGCGCCTTCCTTTTCCCAGTGAACGTTCTGCGCCGCCAGTTGGATGTTGGAACCGGCCAACGCCGGGCCGACCGCCGCAAGGGCGGTGAACGGCGGACACACTACGATTTCCACCGATTCAATCCCGGCGACTTCGGCCTTCAGCGCATTGACCAGCGCGAGGGCCTCTGCGGCCGTCTTGTACATTTTCCAGTTGCCGGCAATAATGGGTTTTCGATTCGGATTCATGTCGGCGGTAGTGTCCAGATTTACTGCCAACAGTCAACACTTCTGTGCGGCTCGAAGCCTCTGGAAGCAAGGAAACGTATTGGGACGCCTACTTGTCGCTGAGTGCGGCGACGCCGGGCAGTTCTCGGCCTTCGAGAAACTCCAGCGATGCGCCGCCGCCGGTGCTGACGAAACTGACCTTGTCGGCCAGCTTTGCCTTCTTGATGGCCTTGGCGCTGTCGCCGCCGCCAATGATGGTCGTGGCGCCGTTGTTTCGCGTCGCGTCGGCGACTGCCTTCGCAATCTCAAACGTGCCCTTTGCAAAATCGGGAATCTCGAAGACTCCCATCGGCCCGTTCCAGACGATCAGCTTCGCCGAGGCGATCATCTCCTTGTATTGCTCAATGGTCTTCGGACCGATGTCCACACCCTGCCAGCCGTCGGAGATGTTGGGGTCTGAGGTAACCCGTGTTGGCGCACCCGCCTCGAGTTTGGCGGCTTCCAAATGATCCAGCGGCAGGAAAAACTTTTTCGCCCGCGCCTCTTCCAACAACGATTTGGCCAAATCCAGCTTGTCAAGCTCGCACAATGAGTTGCCGACGTTGTAGCCCTGCGCTTTGCGGAAGGTGTAGGCCATCGCGCCGCCGATAAGGATGACATCGGCAAGTTTCAGCAGGTTCTCTATGACGTGGATTTTGTCGGAAACCTTCGCGCCACCCAAGATGCAGACATAGGGCCGCGCCGGATGCGCCAACGCTCCGCCGAGGTACTGGAGTTCCTTCTCCATCAAAAAACCAGCTGCGCACACTCCGCCGCGTTTCTTGATCCGTTGCGCCACCCCCTCGGTGGAGGCATGAGCGCGATGAGCCGAGCCGAAAGCGTCGTTGACATACACGTCGGCGTTCTTGGCCAGCTTCTCGCTAAAGGCCGGATCGTTCTTCTCCTCCTCGGCATAAAAACGCACGTTTTCCAGCAACAATATGTCGCCGTCCTTGAGCGCGGCCACGGCGGCATCCACTTTCGCGCCGATACAGTCGTCCACGAATGCGACCGGTTTGTTGATCATCTGGCTGAGCGCTTCGGCGCAAGGTTTGAGGCTTTGTTTCGGGTCGCGTTTTCCTTTGGGCCTGCCGAGGTGAGAACAAAGAATGAGTTTCGCGCCGGCCTTGACAAGGTATTCGACGCTCGGCACGGTCGCCTTGATGCGGGTCGCATCGGTGATGGCGCCTTTTGCGTCCAAGGGGACGTTGTAGTCCACGCGCATCAAAACGCGTTTGCCGCGGAGGTCCTTCAAATCGGAGATGGAAAGTTTCGCCATGGTCGAGACAGGGTTGGAGGGTTCAATCAAGAGTTGGCGGGCACAAGGTCCACGTTGACTCGGCGACCGTTTTTGTCAAATCTCACCCGCCCGTCGGCGAGCGCAAACAACGACCAGTCGCGCGCCACGCCTACGTTGGCCCCGGCGATCCATCGAGAGCCTCGCTGGCGAACGATGATGCTGCCGGCGGAAACGAATTCGCCTCCGAACGCCTTGACCCCGAGACGCTTGCTGATGCTGTCACGCCCGTTTCGAGAACTGCCTTGTCCTTTTTTATGAGCCATGATGGAGACTCCTTGTTGCGAGCTACTTTACAACAATTTCCTTGATCTTCAAAACCGTATGATGAGGCCGGACGCCGCGCTTGCGATGGTACCGCTCTCGGCGCCGAAACTTGAAGGCGATCACCTTCTCGCCGACTTTGTCGGCCTCGAGCACTTCTGCCGTCACGCGCGCCCCAGCTACGGTTGGGCGGCCAACCGTCACGTTGTCGCCGTCGGCCACTAGCAATACATCGTCGAGGCTGACTTCCTTGCCGTTCTCCGTGTGGAGCAGCTCTACTTCGATCCTGTCGCCGGGCTGTACCCGGTACTGTTTGCCTCCAGTTCTAATTACTGCATACATAAAATTTCCTCTGTGATCTGCCTACAAGGGGTCGATAAGCTAGCCCATTACCGATTTGCCGTCAACGCCGTTTTTCGCCGGTGTCCAGAGCTAGTTCAGACGCATCGGCATCAACACGTAGAGGAATGGCTCTGAAATTTTTATGACCCCGGGACTGAGGTCGTCGGTCAACTCCAAAACGATTTCATCGGCATCCAAGTTCCTGAGGGGGTCCATCAGGAAATGCGGGTTGAAGCCGATTCCGATTTCTTTTCCTTTGTAATTGATGGCCATTGTCTCTTTGGCTTCACCAACCTCGGGCGTTGTTGCAGTGATTGTTAGGTTGTTCTTGGTGAAGTTGAGCTTTACAGCTTGGTGTTTTTCGCTGGCTAGAAGTGACGCGCGGTGAAGCGCTGCGAGGAATGTCTCGCGCTCGAGAGTAATTCTCTCCTTGGCCTCTGATGGAATCACTTGGCGGAAATTCGGGAACGCGCCTTCGACTAGTTTGGACACCACTCGGGTTGTCGCGAACTCTGCGATAACTTGGCTCTCGGCTGCAAACATCGCGACATCCCCAGAATCTGAGAGTAGGCGCAAAAGCTCAGCTATGGTCTTGTTGGGGACTATGAATTCCGCCTCTTTCCCTTTCATCGCTGAAATCTCAGCTTCCGCGAGTGCCAATCTTCTGCCGTCGGTGGCCACGGTTGTGAGCTTGTCCTGTTTCAGGCTGAATAATACACCATTGAGGACGAATCTAGATTCGTCTGTTGAAGCGGCGTACGCAGTTCTGCGGAGCAAGGTTTTCAGAACGTTCTGCTCCATTTTTAGCGTGCACTCCACCGACGGTTCGGGGAAGCGTGGGAACTCTTCGGCGGGCAACCCCATTATTTTGTAGAAGGAAGACCCACATCGAATAGAGGCTGTGTTTCTGTCATCAACCTCAATCTCCAGCTCCTCGGCGGGGGCTTCTCGAATCAAGGAGAAAAGCCTTCGCGCGGGTAGAGTACAAGCGCCTTGTTTCGTCACTTCTGCCTGGATCTTACAGCGAATGCCTACTTCCAAATCGGTGGCTGTAAAACTCACGCCATCTTTTTCGGCGTGAACCATTGCATTGGAAAGAATTGGCAAAGTGGTGCGAGTGCTGATAACGTTTTGCACTCGCTGCAAACCATCCAAGATTGCGTCCTTAGTGACTCGTAGCTTTATGGCCATATTGTTGTCCTTCGTGAACAGCGCCGGTTTAGAGAACACTATTCATTCGGGTGTGAATAACGAAAAGTGAAACCATTGTCAAGGAAACACAAGCAGCCTCGGAGTACGACGAGGACGGTAAAAAACCCCAAAGAAAGCAAGAACAGAACAAAGAGTGAAAGAATCCACACAAGATATTCACAGCAATTACACACGTTGCTCCCGAAGCAGCGCTTCTCGAAGGAAACTAACAGTTTGAGAGAGGCGCAGGTCTTTCTTAACCGCGTCTGAGATCTGGCGCCAAGCGTAGAGGACGGTTCCGTGGTCGCGACCTCCGAAGGCGTCGCCTATTTCTGTCAGTGACCGGTTGGTCAACTCCCTGCAAAGGAACATCGCGATTTGGCGCGGCAACGCGATGTTTGCAGGCCGCCGATGACCAGTCATATCAGCCAGGCGAACGTCGAAGTGCTCAGCCACTTTCTTTTGAATCAGTTCCACAGAGAGGGTGCGTCGTGCCTCTTCGTACAAGACATCTTTCAGCAACGGTTCCACGGTCTCAACAGAAAGGTCTTTGCCTAAGAACGTGGCAAATGAGGCTACTCGGATCAGCGCACCTTCCAGGCGGCGGATGTTCGTTTTGATTTTTTCCGCGAGAAAAACCAAGACAGGATCCGGCAGCGAGACTTGGAGAGACGCAGCCTTTTTCCTGAGGATGGCGATGCGAGTTTCCAGGGCGGGAGGAAGCAGGTCGGCCACCAGACCCCACTCGAAGCGGGACAATAGGCGCTGTTCCAAGTTTGCGATTTCAGAGGCGGGCCGATCGCTGGACAGCACGATTTGCTTGTGGGCATCGAACAGAGAATTGAAGGTGTGGAAGAACTCTTCCTGCATCCTTTCTTTTCCCGAAAGGAATTGAACATCATCAATCAACAGTACGTCAGCAAGCCGGTATTTCCTGCGAAACTTCGTTAGCGTCCGATTTTCGATTGCGACGATGAAGTCGTTGGTGAACTCCTCGCAGGTGATGTAACAGACCTTGCGCTGTTTGCCGTGGTCGGCAACGTAGTGACCAATGGCCTGCATCAGATGGGTTTTCCCGAGGCCCACTCCGCCATAAAGGAACAAGGGGTTATAGGCCCTGCCCGGTGCCTGCGCAACGGCCAACGCAGCGGCATGGGCGTGATGATTGTTCGGACCAACGACAAAAGCGTCAAACGTATAACGAGGGTTCAACCTCGATGAGCACGAGGTGGCGGAAGCGGTCGCGGGGGCAGTTCCCAACGGTTGCGGAGCAAGGGCAACCTCAGCGGACTTGGGGCATCGCTCCGCCACGACGAATTGCACGTTCGTTGGCGCTTTGGCAGCTTTGGTGACAGCCTCGCGCACCAACGGCAGGAAATTATCTTGCAACCAGATGCGGGAGAATTCGTTCGGCACAGCCAAAAACAGCGTGCCCTCGCGGTAATCCACGGATTGAATCGGGGCAAACCAACGGTTGAACATCTCGGCACTGAGCATCATCCGCAGCGCCCCACTCGCCTCTTTCCAAATTGTATTGTGCATTTCTTGTTCCAGCCTCCGTCGCCAAGTTATTCACAGACACACACATCCCTCCAGTGTGCCTGAATGGCGCATTTTGCCGCAGCGGAGGCGGGAAAGCCGTGTTGTCCGTCAAACGGTGGCTTAGGGGCTTCGAGACCCTCAAACAGCGCAGGAACTAGCTTGCTCGGATGGAAGCCATCGCTAACCTCACATTTCCCCAGCCACGACGCCGGGTTGGCTCCCATCCACCTCCCATCAGCCAACGGACAAACACCAAGAAGGGTTGAGCAGAAACAAATGTTTCGCTTGAGCTACGTCTTGCTGCTTCCGGTTTTACGCGGATTCACGCTCAAGTTATTCACAACTTATTCACAACCCCTCACTCTGTCTCGCCTTCGCCTTTGGCGCGCGCAGCATAGCGAGGAGCACGTGACACGGCAAGAAAAAAATTGCAGGAAGGAAAAAATTTTTTCCTGCCGCACTCTTCTGTTACCGGCTTTGGAGCAGCGATGTAATTTTCAGACCGCCGCTTCGCCGTGTTCCTCGGTACGGATGCGAACGGCCTCCTCAACCGGCAGGACAAAAATCTTTCCGTCCCCGATTTTGCCGGTCCGCGCAGCGCGGGCGATGGCTTGGATGACCGGCTCAACGAGCGCATCCGCCAGCACGATTTCCAGTTTCAGTTTGGGAAGGAAATCCACCGTGTATTCGCTTCCCCGATAGATTTCGGTGTGTCCCTTTTGCCGGCCGAATCCTTTCACTTCAGAGACCGTCATGCCTCCGACGCCGACGCTCGCAAGAGCCTCTTTCACATCTTCGAGTTTGAAGGGCTTGATGATGGCTTCGATTTTTTTCATGGTTTGCGTTCCGCAGAGCGCCCCGATAGTAAGCTGCAGGCTGGTGATGAGGCAACCAGAAAAGCGGCCTCGATCGCCGCGCGGCCCCGGCCGCGGGTGCGTCAGGAAGAGAGAATGCGACGGGATTCGTCCAGAAAGATGCCGCGTAAATTCATGCGCAACGCGTCCGGATTGGTGGCCTTCAGTAGCGCGTTTTCTTCGGTGATTTTCTTGGCTTTGACCAGTTTGTAGAGCGATTGGTTGAACGTCTGCATCCCGTCTTCGCCGCCGGTTTCAATGGCGGCGTGGAGTTTGTCGAGCGCGTTGTCCTCGATCAATTTTCGGACCATGGGTGTGTTGATCATGATCTCGACCGCGGGAACCGCGCCGCCGCCGATGGCGGGGACGAGACGCTGGCAGATGACGGCCCGCAGATTGACAGCGATTTGGCGGCGGAGTTGATCGCGTTCGTGCGCCGGGAAAAAATCCAGAATCCGACCGATGGCCGAGTAGGCGGTGGTCGTGTGCAGCGTGCTCAACACGAGGTGACCGGTGTCAGCGGCCGCCAACGCCGCCATGAACGACGGGCTGTCGCGCATTTCGCCGATCATGATGACATCGGGGTCCTGGCGCAGGACGTGGGTTAGAGCGCGTTCATAGCTGAGCGTATCCAGACCAATCTCCCGTTGTTCAATCACCGAAAGTTTGTCTTCAAAGAGAAACTCAATCGGGTCCTCGATGGTAATGATGTGGCACCTCTCGGTGGTGTTGATATGTTCCAGCATCGCGGCCATCGTGCTGGACTTGCCGCAACCCGTGGTGCCCGTCACCAGAATGATGCCGTTGTCGGCGGCCGCCAGGGAAGCGAGCCGTTCGGGCAGGTTCAGCTCTGCAAACGAGGGAATGCGCGATTTGACATAGCGCATGGCGATGCACAATTCGCCGCGTTGACAAAACACGTTGACCCGATAGCGACCGAGATTGGGAATGAAGTAGGAAAAGTCCACTTCTCGCTCCCGCTCCAACCGTGCCTCGAGATGCCGGGGAAGCATGTGGTGAACGATCGCATCCACCTGGTCGCCCGTGGGCGGATCCACGTGGATGGTGATCAACTCGCCCGAGACCCGGATGCAAGGATGGTGAGCGGCCTTGATATGAATGTCGGACGCATTGTGATCGAGAGCGAACTTCAGAAGGCTGTGCAGATATTCCATGCCTTATCGCGAGATGGAGACGCTCGCGGCATGGGCGACGGCCACGGAACCATCCACCCGCGCGGCGGCGCGTTTCGGCAGATCGAGAAACAACAGCGTGATTTTGTAGCCCCGTTCCACGGCGCAGCGGGTGCACTCGACCACCACGGCGCGACAGGTGATTTTTTGCGGAATGCGCAGTTCGACGCCCACCTCGGTCCATTCGGGAACGGCCACGTCGGAAAGGAAGGTGATCCCTTTGTGGTTGAGGTAGAATGTGGTGTCGAGGGCTGCCGATTTGCGGTGCGGTTTGCTCTGCAGGTCCGCATCGAAGACACCCGAACCATCTCGCTTGGCCACAGACATGAGTTCCTCCGTCAAATGTGACCGAAGCATAGCATCAGACCACGCCCCTGTCAAACCGACGCACGTGTCCGGCCCCCGAAACCATCGGTACCGTCCAGCAACCGAATCAACGAATCGGCCGCGGCCGGCTCCACGACTGGCCAACGGTGTTGGGCTACCGCGGATATTTCACAAACGCCACCCTGTTCAGAGGATCAAGAAATTGATGCTTGACACACACCGTGACAACCCTATACTCGCACAGTATGAGGTGGGTTCGACACGTCTTGGTGGTCCTGCTGGCCGCCCAGCTTACAGGAGTTACATGGCTGGGGTTGCAGGCCATTTCCAAGACGCATCAAACCTGCCGGAACGCGCGCCAAAACGGCGTCGTCGCTGCTCTCAAGAAACTACCGAAGGGCAAGGGTAATTGCGCGATGTGCAAGAAAATCCGGCTCGCGAGGGCCAAACAAGCGCAACAACAACGTACGCTGGGTGCCACTCACGACTGGTCGCCGCTGTTAAGTCCGGCGGTGTTGCCACAATCAGTGGCGCTGGGTCCTGTCGCTCGGGATGAGGGCAGTGTTGGGATCGGCACATTATGGTTTGAGTCGCGCTCGGAATCTCCTCCCACGCCGCCGCCCAAGGCGTAGTCTCCTCTCAAACCGCCTGTTCCACCGTGCAGGGACGTAGTGTGGTCGCTGCACTCTGCAACTTTCACAAGAACCATAAACTGTTTGGAGGAGATTTATGAATCATCGTTTGTCGCAATCCAGTCGTGCCATTTGTTGGATGCTTTTGTTCGCTGCTCATTTCGCCGTGGCTGCTTCGCCGCCGACCAATCAGGCCATCCGGCTGCCGGAGGTCGTAGTGACGGGGGAAAGGCCGCCCGTGGAACAGGGCGAGAAACCCATTTTCACCGCCCTGCCGCCCCGCGACCTGCAAGCTCGTCCATTAACCGAGTCGCCGGGCTTGGACACCGCCACCTCGGTCATCGGTCAGGAAGAAATCCGTTGGTATAACGCGCCGGTGCTGACGGAGACCTTGCAGTATGTTCCCGGCGCGTGGACCGAGACCCGGGGACGGAAAGAAAAACAATTCTTCTCTATTCGCGGCCAGCGGTATCCGTATCCGGATTTCCTGATTGATGGCGCGTGGTTCCGCTCGTTCACGGAGACGGCGTATCACTTCAGTTCCGCCAACCTCGGTCTGATCCAGATTGTGCGTTCCTGCGCCGGGCTGTTGCTCACGCCGGAAGGCCTTGCCGGCACCGTCAACCTGCAGCCGCGCACGTACACGGCGCCGGAACTGCAACTGGACGCCTCGCTGGGCACACACTTCTACACGCGTGATCACATCAACTACGGCGATGGCGGCGAGCGGTTCGGCTTTGCGCTCGGGGCGGGCTATTACCACACGGATGGCCCGGAGAATCGCAACGCCGAGGAGAACGTCGGCGATTGGTTTGCCCGCCTCCAAGGGAAACCCACCGACCGCATCACGCTCAGCCTGACGGGGTTCGCGCTCTATGGCAACCGCGAACTGGAAACCGCGCTGTTACCGGCCAACGCCGACACGCGCAACCGCGTCGAAGCGTTCGACCCGTTCCGCAACCACATCGTCATCGGCAAATTGCGTCTGGAACCGACCGACTGGGCGGTCACCGAGATCATAGCCAACTTCGCCCATCGCGAATACACCTTTGAGCAATCGGCCCCCTTGCCGACAGACCGTCACATGGAGCGCGACTGGGAATATGGGGTGCGCGTGACCGAAAGCCTCGAACTGTTCGAGGGCAACACGCTGCGAGCCAGCGGGCTGTTCAATCACTGGGAATGTCCGACGGGCAAACGCTACTTCTGGCCGCGAGCTGCCGATCTCTGGACCTACATGGTCTCCGTCGTGGACGAACAGGTCGTCGGCCCCTGGACGCTCAACGCCGGTTATCGGCTCAGCCAGACCTACTACGATGTGTTCGGCGGCTATAACATCGAGGGCGCAGCCGGCAAACTGAGCACGGTCGGCACCACCAATCAATGGGAGGACCCGCTCCACACCATCAGCGTCGGCGCGAGCTATGCCCTGAACAAAAATTGGTCGCTGCTCGGCAACTTCACATGGGGACACGTCGCTCCGCCGCTCTCGGCGCTGACCACCAATCTCACCCGGCCCGGCATCGAGATGCGCTACAAACTCGACCTCGGCGTGCGTGCCGCGTGGCCGGCCTACGGCGAAGTCACGCTCACGGCATTCGGTGTTTATCAAGACGATGCCACGATTTACGCCAATGCCACCGTGAAAGACCCCAGCGGCCAGCCGATGGCGCTCGTCCGCAACGGCTTGGCCCGCAACTACGGTCTCGAATTGGACACGCGGACCCGGCGGTTTGATTTCGGCACCCAGTTGTTCCTGAACGTCGTGGCCATGAAGACCGAGAACCACCAGGCCGGCGAATGGAGACGCGACGCCGAAGTGCCGGAAATCATCATCGGCGGCGGCTTCTCGCATTTGTGGCGCAACTTTGAGCTGACGTTCCTCGCCAAACATGTTGGCCAATATGAAAACGACCGGTACCTGGCGACCGGCTCAGCGCCGAACGATCTGGCCGACTTCGTGAACCTCAGCGCCCGACTCTCCTACTGGTTCGGCAAAGACCGCCGCAGCAAGGTGTATTTCGGCGCGGACAACATGCTTGATGATCACTACTCCACTGTGAACGGGTATCCGAACGACGGTCTGTTCCTCAACGGCGGCGTCTCGATCATCTTCTGAGAAATGAACCGCGCAGCTCTCAAGCCAATCTGTTGGTTGTTGTGGCTCGGCGCCGCCGCGTTCGCCGGCGGTTGCCGGGCCACGTTGCCCGGCGGTGCCATCGAAAGCGTGTTGGCTCCGGTCTATGCGCCGCTGGCCGAACAAATCGTCCGTGATTTCTCTCTTGCTCACCGCGAAGGACTGGGACTGGACATCGGCGGCGGCTCCGGCACGCTCGTCGTCGAACTGGCCAAACGCAGTCGGCTCTACTGGGTGGACGTGGATATTGACCGCAAGCATCTGGTGTCGCTCGCCGACCGGGCGAAGGCCGCTGGCGTGGCCGACCGCGTGGCGTTTCTCGGCGCCGACGTGCAGGCGCTGCCATTTCGCGACGGTGTGGCCGATGTGATTGTCTCGCGCGGCTCGTATCCTTTCTGGGCCGACACGAAAAAGGGATTCGCCGAAATCTGGCGCGTGCTCAAACCGGGCGGCGTGGCCTACGTGGGACGCGGATTCCCGCGCGACCTCCCGCCGGAAGTGGCGCGTTCCATTCGAGAGAAACAGGGCAAACCGATGAGATACGACCGGGCCGAGCAGGCCGCGATGCTCCGACGGATCATGAACGAATTGGGAATTAGCGACTACAAGCTGCATCTGCCGACTCCAACCGACGGCTCCGACATCAACTACGGCGTCTGGGTCGAATTCCACAAACCCTGACAGGACTCCATGAAATCAAGCTGCTGTTGCCAAATGATTCTGGGCGCCGTGTGTGTCGTGGCGCTGGCGTGGAAATCGGTTGCCGCCGAGCCGCCGCCCACCAACGAAGTTCTGCGGTTGCCGCCGATCGTTGTGATCGGTGCGAAGGAGTCCGAGGAATCGTTATCGGGGTCCGGAACGTATCTCGGCGCGGAGGAATTGCGCGCCAACAACTACGGCAATGTCCACCAGATCCTGCGTCAGGTGCCGGGCGTCTATGTGCGCGACGAGGAAGGTTACGGCCTGCGCCAGAACGCCAGCCTGCGCGGCGTTGACACCACGCGCAGCGGCAAGATCACGCTGATGGAGGACGGCGTGTTGACCGCGCCATCGCCGTATTCATCGCCGGCGGCTTACTACACGCCAAACTTTCTTCGCATGAGCGCCATGGAAATCCTCAAAGGCTCCAGCCAGGTCCGGTTCGGCCCGCACACCACCGGCGGCGTCATCAACTACCTGTCCACGCCGGTCCCCGGTCACCGCGAGGGTTTCGTCCGGTTCCTGTACGGCTCCGATAACGAAGTCCTCGGCCATGCCTGGTACGGCGACCGTGTGCCGACCTCCGCCGGGCAGGTCGGCTATTTGGTCGAACTGTTCAGCCGGCGCACCGACGGTTCAAGCACATTGACGAGACGCCCGATTTCCACAACGGCGACGAGACCGGTTTCCTGCTCATCGAGCCGATGCTCAAGTTGTCATGGATGCTGCCGACGGAAAAACTCCAGAGGTTGGAGTTCAAGATCGGTTACAGCGAACTCGAAAACTACGAGACCTACCTCGGCATCACCGATGCCGACCTGCGCCGTGACCCGACCCGTCGTTACGCCGCGTCGCGCTTCGATGAGTTGAACTCCGACAACCTGCGCACGTATCTGCGGTATTTTGCGGAACTGACCGATGACCTCGATCTCACGAGCACACTCTATTATCAGGGCTTCCACCGCAACTGGTACAAGCTCGACAGCCTCCGCAACATCCAAGGCGGCCCCGCCAGTCTCTCGCTGGCCGAGGCGTTGGCGACGCCGGGCGCGCCGTTGGAAACCTTGCGCGGCGCCAACGGCGGCACGTTGCGCGTGCGCGCCAACAACCGCGACCACTGGCTCGCCGGCTGGGAAACGACGGCCAACCACCGTTTCCACACCGGCGACCTCGCGCACGAGGCGCTCTTCGGTGTCCGCCTCCACACCGATGTCGCCCGGCAGTTTCAATGGCAGGACGACTATCTCCAGAACTCCAGCGGCGTCATCACCAACATCCAATACCAAGTCGGCGGCATGGGCGCCGCCGGCAACCGACGCGACCAAACCTACGCGCTGGCGACGTTTCTTCAGGACTCAATGCATTTCGGCCGGTTGACGCTGACGCCGGGGGTGCGCTACGAACACCTCGAATTGGAATACTACGACCGTCTTGCTGCCGACCCCAACACACACTACGGCTCGCTGGATGTCTGGGCCGCCGGTCTCGGATTCAACTACCGCCACAACCCGCAACTGACGCTGTTTGGCGGCGTGTACCGCGGTTTCTCCGTGCCCGATCCGCGGGCCAGCGTCCGCGACGGCATCAAGGAGGAAACCAGCATCGCCACCGAACTCGGCGTCCGTTGGCAGCCGCGCATCGGCCTGAAACTGGAAACCGTCTTGTTCTACACGCGCTTCGAGGACCTGATCGTCATTGACAACATCGTCAGCGCCGGCTCCGGCACCACCGAGAACGCCGGCAACATCAATTGCTACGGCGTGGAATGGCGTGGCGAGTACGACTCGTGCGCCGCGCGCGACGCCGGGATACGCACGCCGTTGTTTGCCGCGCTGACATTCACGCAGGCCAAACTCGACGGCAACGCCCGTTCGTCCAACCCTGAGTCCATTTTCTCCGGCGGCAGGGACGGAAACGATGTCCCATACATTCCCGACTGGCAGTTGAGCGCCGGTGCGGGCGTGCACATCAAGCGTTGCGGCGCGGACCTGATCGTCACCTTCGTCAACGAGACGTTCACCACCGCCAACAACTCCACCGTGCCGGTCAACCCGGTCACCGGCAAACCCGACGCCCGCTTCGGCAAGACCGACAGCTTCGTCACCGTTGACCTCTCGACGTACTATCACCTGAACCAACACCTCAAACTCACCGCCAGCATCCAGAACCTCTTCGACGAGGAATACATCGTCTCCCGTCACCCATATGGCGCCCGCCCCGGCCGTCCCCAGTCGTTTTTGATCGGCTTCGAGGCGAGATTCTGATGGATGCCTATTGGACAAGCCACGTCAACCAGTGCTATCTAACCCGCATTGCGTGATGAAATCCTGCTTCAACATTCTGGTTCGATGTCTGGCCATCCTCAGCCCGGTCGGCGCCCTCGCCTGCAACGTGCCGGTGTTCCGTTACGCGCTGGAACGCTGGCCGGCGGACCATTGGGGGTGGACCATTCACCGTGCGCGGCGGCTGGCGGATCAACCCGCACGCCAACCTGACCGTTGCGTTGGAGAACATCGCGGATAAAGAATATCGCGTCCACGGCTCCGGCGTGAACGAACCCGGCCGCAACTTCATTGTGGCTGCCGACTTGCGGTTCTGAATCTGCACTTTCATTTCGCCGCCGCCCACTTGGGAACTCTGACATGGGAGGCTGAATCTTGGCCGGGGGAGTATGGTTTCAGGTCGAGCACGGGCGTGCCTTCAAATGCGTCAATGTTGTCCACCTCGATGAGGTTGCCCTTGACGGAGACGATCTTGCAGAGGCTCAGGGCAATCAGGTTCGGGCGCACTGGAGCGCGGCAGGCAAAAACGCCGGTGAGCGGATTGTTCTTGTCGCCGCGCGGATGAACTCGGAGAATAGCCCGCTGTTGCGGCGTGTCGTTGTTGTCGAACCACCAGATGACTTGCACGTGGGACCACTGCTCCAAGCCGAGCAGGCCGTCTTGGTATTTCTTGTCGAGCACAATCACCGGGCGCCCGTCCTGCTTTTGGATTTGTCCGATGGGATAAACGGTGAATGTTTTACCCGGCTGCTCCGCAGCGGCGACACTCACCACAAACAACACCATGCTGAGAATCCGATTGTGCATCGCGACCTCCTCATTCCAACTTTACGCCCGACACCCAGCCCGGAGCTTTGCCGCAGCCGTAGTAGGTTTTCAGCGGCGTGAGCGTGCCCGCGCGGGTCAGGTCGCCGGTGGTTTCGTTCATCGTGTACACGGCGACGCGTTTGTCTCCGCCTTCGGAGACATGCAACACGGTAGGGTCTGCACCAATCGTGCTGGTGACGAGGAACACGAGGGCAATGAGTTTCATGGTGGATCCGGGTTGGTTCAGCGGCGGCGGTTCATTTCCGCCATGATTTCGCTGGCGACTTGGGATTGGTTCGCAGTTTGGCGATCTCGGCCTGCAATCCGTTGAGAATGGGAACGACGGCGGGATCGGTGTTGAGGTTGCGGTTCTGGGCGAGTTTCAGCAGGCCGTTGGCCGTGCGGTAGCGCTGCAGCGGGTCGGTCACGGAAAGCAGTTTCTCCACCTGCATTTTGAACCGCTGGAGATAAACCGGCCGCAATGCAGGCAGGACAGGCCCTTCGTCATACACTTGTTGCTCGATCCATGCGATGGCTTTCTCGAATGTCTCCTGCGGCGCCCACGTGTGGCCGCCATCAAACATCAGCGGCAGGAACTTCATCGAGCCGAGCGCGGCCTTCATGCGGGTAACTTCGGTCTTGTTTTTGTCCTGTTCGCCCATCGTCATTGCGATACAGAGCGAGGCGTTGCGCTTCAGGCCGGCGACGTGGTAGTTGCCTTTGTCGTCGAACGCGCCGCCGGCGCCTTGGAGGATGAGGCCGGAGAAGCCGGGCCGGATTTGGACGAAGACGGACGAGGCGCGCGCGCCGCCGCTCATGCCGGTGGCGAACATGAGTCCTTCCTGAATGCGGACCCGTTGGACAGCGTCGTCGTGCGCGGCGAGGAAGTTGCCGACGATGGGTTCCCACGGGCCGTTCTTGGATTCGACGAGCATGACGACGATGTAGCCGTTGGCTTTGAGCCACGGGGCCATCTTGCTCATCTTCGCGTTGCCGCCGGCGGAGGCGATGAACATACAGGGCCACCGGCGCTGCGGGTCGGCGTGGTAACCTTTCGGCAGCCAGAGCGTGTAGTGGTAGGTGCCCTTGGCGGCCTCGCTGTCCTTCGCGGTGTTGAACACGGGGATGTCCTACGGATTCGAGATGGCGTTCAAGACGCAGGTGATGGTGATTTCCTTTTCTTCCGGCAACGCCTGATTCATCGGCGTCGGTTCAGCACGGAGGAACGCTGCGGACAACAGAAGCAATCCCAAGATTTTCATGTGATACTTATAGCAAAGTTTTCTCCATCAAACCATTCGGGCGCCTCTGGTAACTGGTTTTTGGATGCAAGCCGCTTCTGCGAAGCGGCGCGGCGCACCGTCTCATGGAGTTTTTCATGGCAAGCGCCAGTGTGAGAATTCCGCACGGGCAGTCGGAACCGGTCCTGAAAGCCGGGTTTGACAAGGGACGAACAGACGGCATAGGTGCGATGCCATGAGGACATTGTTGCTGTTGTTGCTTGCCGAGGTCGCGTCTGCGGGCGAACTGCCGAGCCAGAAGGACATCTCGCTGTTGCAGGAGGTGGCGCGCGCAGCAACGCGCGATGACGTGGCGGCTCAAGCAACAGGAAGCCGATGGTTCGTGGCGGAAACATCCCGCCATCACCGGGCTGGCGTTGACGGCGCTGGCGCGCAGCGAGAAACCGCCCAGGACGCGATGGATCTCGCGCGGTGAAGTTCATCCTCAGCAACGTCAAAGACAACGGCGCCATCGGCGGCGGCGGCGAGACCGACCGATATCCGAACTGCTCGACGGCCATTGGCACGATGGCGTTGCTGGCGACGGGACGCGCGGGCTTGACCGACACAATCAAACGCGGAAAAGAAAAGGGACAACCAGCCTAGCGCGAGGTCGTCGCCCACAGGAAGCGGGCGTTGCCCCACAGCAATCCGCCGCTGGGAGCCGACGCCGACCGAGCGAATCGGATCTGGCGCGCCGCATCCAGCGCCACGGCATCGGCCGATTCGTTGCCACAGGACCGTTCCAACAGCCCATGCACAACGGTTCCGTCGGGAGCGACTCCCAACCGCACCACGGTGGGACGCAAGGCCGTTTCACTGGCGATGACCGGCAGCGACGGCAGGTGCAACAGCTCGAACGATGCAAGCGGCGCGTCGAACTGGAGGGTGGACCGGCCGGGCGACGGAGCGGTGGCCACCGGCCGCGGCTCGTCGAGTGCCGGTTCAGGTTTTGTGGCCGCCTTGCGGACGGCCGCCGGAAGCGGCTCGACCGCGATCAGCGGCTCCAGCGGCGGCGAGTGCGGCGCGTCCAAGTAAGCGACGGTGTTGGACAGTTGGACGGGAGTGGTGTCCATTTGTGCGTGTCGTTGCCACCAGGTGGCGGAAAAAGCGCGGGGATGGGGTAACGACATCAAGCTCGGATCTTCCAGTTCGGCAATCACCGCGCGCGGATCATTGCGCCGGTCAAGTGTGCGCGGAGAAATCCACCGGATCGGGGCACGCCGTGGAAGGTCCATGCGCCGGACCTGCCGACGCAGGAAGACGACCAGAAATGCGCTGGCGACGCCGACAGCACACGCGATCATGACTAACTGCAGCGCCTGACGTTCGCTGACGCGGAAGCGAGACAGTTTCATGTTTCACTTGGCTGTGGCTGGCGGAGGGATTTCCGGTCGCGTGGCCCAGTTGATGGCGGTGATCCCGCACTCTAGGGCAAGGCTCATGACTTGAACGACGGTGCCGTGGGAGACCTGTCGGTCGGCTTTGATGATCAGTTCCTGATGCGGGAACTGGCTGGCGACCGCGCGCAATGCATTGCGCAAGCTGTCGAGGGTCACGAGCTGGTTATTGAAAAAGAGCACGTTGTCGCGTGTGATGGTGACGACCAGCCCCTGAAAGGAGGCCGTGGAGGGCGCGCTGGAAGGTTGCAACTCGACCATTCCGATGCCGGGCTGCAACACCAACGGCGAACTCAGCACCAGAAAAATTAACAGCAGAAACATCACATCCACCAACGGCGCCGAATCCATCGGTCCCTTGACGGGTCTGCAATGAGTCGGAAGCCTCATGAGGGTGGTGGCGCGGAATCCTCTCCGCGCGCCAGGTAATTGAGAATCTCGTTGGCCGCCTTCTCCATATCGAGCACCAGATGTTGGACGCGGCTGACCAGATAGTTGTAGCCAACGTAGGTCGGCACGGCGACGGCCAGTCCGGCCGCGGTGGTCAACAACGCGACCCAGACGCCGCCGGCCAGTTGGCCGGGGCTGGGCAACACCTTGTCCTGAATTTCCCGAAACATTTGGATCATGCCCATCACTGTGCCCAGAAACCCGATCAGCGGCGCAATCTGCGCGATGGTGGCGAGCACCACCAGACGTTTTTCCAGGCGCGCGACTTCCGAGCGACCGGCGTCCTGTGCCGCCTCGCGGATTTCGTCAATCGGCAGATGATGAAGCGAGACGATGGTTTTGACGACCGCCGCCACGGGGCCGGCGGTTTCATCGCAAAGGGCGATGGCTTCGGGAATGTTGCGACGGCGCAGAGCGTTGCGGACGCCACTGGCGAAATCCAGCGCATGAATCTGGGAGCGGTGATATAACAGAATCCGCTCCAGAAAGATGATCAAGGCAGTCACCCCCAAAAGGAGGATCACCCACATCAACGGCCCGCCTTTGAGCATCAATGTCCACATGCGCGCGCTCCTGGTGTATCGGAAGGAAACGTTTTTTTCAACTCAGAATAAAATGACATGTTCCAATCGGATCCGGCGGATGCGATCTTCGGCCATCGGTTTGAGGTCCGGACAAACTTCGGCCAGTTTTTGGTACAAGGTGATCGCATCGCGCCATTGTTGTTGTTGTTCTTTCAACGCAGCGGCGGAGCGGGCCGCCTTCGAGGCCCAGAACCGCTCCGGCGGCTCGTTGGTGGCGGGGCCGATAGCGGTCTCGTAAAGCGCCCGCGTGTAAAACGGAATCGCCTCGTCGGGTCGGGCCAGTTTTTCGTAACACTGGCCGAGTTTGAACAGCGCCTGATTGCGCATCGAGGAGTCGCGCGCGCAATCCAGCGCCTGACGGTAACTGCCAATGGCCTCCTCATAGCGGCCCAGCGTGAACAGACAATCGCCTTTGCGTCCCTGCGCCGCGCAGGCCAACGGATGTTGCGGAAACTGTTTGAGCAGATTCTCGAATACCGTCAGGGCGTCGCCGAACTGCCCCAGTTCGCTGAGCGCGTCGCCCTGTCCGAATCGCGCGTCGGCGCTCCAGACCGAGTTGGTGAAGTTCTTCAACACCGACTCGAACAGTTCGATGGCTGCCTTGTAGTCCTGCCGCAGATAGGCGGTGCGTCCCGCATAGTATTGCGCCGCATCGGCGAGCGGATGCGACGGATAACGGCGCGCCAACGACTGGAATTGTTCCTGCGCCTTGAGATAATCCTTCTTCTCCAAGTAGTAGCTGCCCACCCAGAACTGGATGTCCGGCGCCAGCGGCGCGTTGGGCCGGTTCGCCAGAAAGTCGGTAAACTCCGCCAACGTTTTGTCGGCCTGATTTTTTCGGGCCAGACAACGACCGCGTTGGTAAAACGCGCGCTGCGCCAGCTCGGTATCCGGACTCTTGCCGATCAGCGCATCCAAACGGGCCAACGCCTGATCATAGTCCCCTTGCCGGAAAAACGACTCGCCGATCGCCAGCGCCGCTTCCTGCGCCCACGAACGGCCGGCAAACTTTGTCACGACGGCCGAAAACGCCGCGCGCGCTTCTTCCTCCTGGCCGTGCGCCACCGCGATCTGTCCGATGCGGAATTGCGCTTCCGCCGCCAACTCGCTGTCGGGAAACCGTTGGACCAGCGCCGCCAGCGCCGCCGACGCTTCCTGATCGCGGCCGGTGCGCAACTGCGCTTGCGCCAGTTGGAAGTAGGCGCGGTCCAGCGACGGCGTGTCAGGGTACTGCTCGATGAGACGTTGGTAGCGGGCGATGGCGTTGGTGTATTGGCCGAGAGAGAAATGCACGTCGGCCACCTTGAACAGCGACTGGGCGACAACGATCGGGTCCTTGGAGAGGGCGGCGGCCTGCTCGAAGAAGCGAGCCGACTCCGCGAGCTGGCCGCTTTTCCAGGCGCACCAACCCGCGTTGGCATTGGCTTTCGCCAGCAGGGGACTTTGCGGATGTTGCGCAATGAACTGTGCGTACTCCGCCAGCGCGGCAATCCACTCGCCGCGATCATACAACAAATCCGCAATGCGAATCTTGATCGGCTCCAGCAACGGGTCCTGCGGATAGCTCTTCACAAAGTCCCGCAAACGCGCCACCGCCTCGACGATCTGACCGTCGCGTTGTTTCGCTTCCGCCCACTTCAACAACGCCTCGCGGCGCAACGGTTCCGGCGCCGCCATTGCCACGACGTTGGAAAAGGCTCTGGCGCTGGCCTCGAATTGTCCCTGGTCCCATCGCATCCAACCGAGGCCGTGCCACGCCTCGGCCGCCAACGTCGCGTCCACCGGCTGGTTCGGTTTCGACTGAAACGCCGCCGTCACGGCGTCAAACTGCGCCGCCGCCGGCTCGAATTGTTTGCGGCGCGACCACCACTGGCCCAGCCACAATCGCGCCTGATACGCCGCGCGGGATTCTGGCGCCTTCTGAATCAACGCCTGCAACACAGCCTCGGCCTGCTCCGCGCGGCCTCGCGCCAGCTCGACCTCGCCGCGCAGCAGCTCGGAGTCCAGCGACAAACCGGATTTTTCCAGCGCCGCGCGCGTGTCCGGTTTCTGCAGTTGCTCCAACGTCGCGCTGGCGGCGTCAAGCTTCCCTTGTTTGAACTGCGCGAAGGCCAGCCCGAAACAGGCTGCCGCGCAGTGCTCGCTTTTGGGAAACTTCTCTGTCAGCTCCTGATACAACGGTTCCGCCTCGGCGAATCGTCCGCCGCGCGCGAGCGATTCCGCCAGCCAAAACCGGAACGCGTCCGGCATCCGATCCGGCCAGCGTTTCAAGCCGGCGGCCAGCGCCTCCGCAGCCGCCTGCCACTTGCCCTGATGCAACTGGGCGCGTCCCAACAACAACTGCGCCCGGTCGGCGCGCGAGGAGGAGGGAAATTTCTGGAGAAACTCCGTCAGTTGCCGCTCGGTCACCTCATAGAGTTTGTCGGCAAACGTTGCTTCGCTGGCGCGGAAAAGACGGATTTCCTCCATCGTGGCCGCCACCGAAAACAGGGCGGTCAGCAGGCAGACCTGTTGCAGAGTTTTCTTCACGAAAAACTGGCGTGGCGTTCCTGGACAATGGCGAGCAGGCCGCCGATGCGGAAGCTGGAGTTGCGCCACTGAAACGATTCCACCGAGGTGTCGTGCAACGCCTCTTCGTATTCGCGCAGGAACCCCTCGACTTCGTGGTCGGGAATCTCCACCGCCAACGGTCGCTCGACATTCTCGTAATACAAATACAGTTTCATCGCAGCTCTTCGACTCTAGGCCGCCCTTGGCTGGCTGTCAAAACCATTTGCCTTGCAACGGCGTGTTGTTTCGGTAAGCTGGCCCATGACAAGGAGGAAGTTTCGTGATGCTGCGCTGCTGCCGTCGTGTTCTGGTTCTGCTCGTCGCCTGCCTGCTGAGTGCCGAGGTCGGGGCGGCGGTTCTTCGCTCCCGCCGCTTCGAGGGCGGTTCGTACGTGTTGGTCAGCGACGTGGCCTCGTACTATCATCTCGGACGCAACAGCAGCGACGACCGGCAGCGGGCCGTGTATCATGATCTGGTTGTCGAGGCCGACCGCCGCGAGATCACGCTCGACGGCGTTCAACACTGGTTGAGCGCGCCCATCTATTCCGCGCAGGGGAAACTTTGGGTTTCCGCCACCGACGTGCTCAAGACGCTGGACCCCGTGCTGCGTCGGGGACGGACCAGTCCGGCGCTTTCGGTTCGCACCATCGTGCTCGATCCCGGTCACGGCGGCAGCGATCAGGGCGCCACGACCCGTCGCAGCACCGAAAAAGTCCTCGTGCTGGACCTTGCGAAACGTCTCCAACAGCAACTGGAGGCCAGCGGCTTCCGCGTCTGGCTCACCCGCACCGCCGACCGGTTCATCCCGTTGGAATCCCGCGCCGAGTTCGCCGCTCAAAAACGCGCCGACCTTTTTGTGAGCCTGCATCTGAACGCCGGCGGCGTCGCCAACGGCATCGAAACCTACTGTCTGACCCCTGCCGGAGCCGTCTCGACGGCGGCGCTGTTTCGCGGTTGGGAAAAATCGCCCAGCCAAAACAGCGACCGCGGCAATCGCACCGACGAGCAGAACATCTGGCTCGCTCACTGCGTTCAGAAATCTCTCATTCGCAGCACCGGCGCTTACGATCGCGGCGTGCGGCGGGCGCGTTTCGTTGTGCTGCGGGAGGCGCCCTGTCCGGCCATCCTTGTCGAAGCCGGTTTTCTCACCCATGTGGGCGAAGAACGAAAACTGCTCAACGCCGAGTATCGCACCCGGTTGGCAAAAGCCATCGCCAGCGGTATCTTGTCCTACCGGGAGGGCGTCCAACAACGATAACCCCGCGTCATGTTTCGCCATCGCACAGAGGCCGGACAACTTCTCGCGGCGGCGCTGGAACGATTCCGCCGCCACCGGCCGCTCGTGCTCGGTCTGCCGCGCGGCGGCGTGGTCGTGGGCGCCGAAATCGCCTGCGCGCTCGGTGGCGACCTCGATGTGTTGCTGGTGAAAAAGTTGCGCGCGCCCGACAATCCAGAGTTGGCCATCGGCGCGCTCTGTGAAGAAGGCCGCCCGTGGATCAACCAGGAATTGGCGCGCGCGACCGGTAGCGACCCGTCGTATCTGCAGAAGGAGATTGCCGAGCGGACCCGCGAAATGGTGGAGCAATCGCGTCGCTACCGCGCGGTCAAACCGCGCGTGCCGCCCGATGATCGTGTGGTGATTCTGGTGGACGACGGACTGGCCACTGGCGCCACCATGATGGCCGCTGCGCAAGCCATCAGCACGTTCCAGCCGCAACGCATTGTGGTTGCCGTTCCGGTCGGTCCGCCCGACACCGTGGCCGCGCTCCGCGCGCTGCCTGCCGTGAACGAGGTGGAATGTTTGCACACGCCCTTGTGGTTTGGCGGTGTCGGGCGGTTCTACAACGACTTCACGCAGGTCGAGGATGAGGAAGTCGTGGACATCCTGCGCCAATTTGTGTAAACGGCTGCCGTCATGAACGAACTGATTGTCCACACACACCGTCGCGACGAGTTGGTGGACATCACGGCCGATGTTCAGCGGGTCGTCGCCCGCTGCGGCATCCAGGACGGTGTCTGCACCGTGTTTGCGCCGCACACCACCGCCGGCATCACCATCAACGAGAATGCCGATCCCGACGTGGTTGCCGACATCCTGCAGGCGCTCGACCAAGCCGTTCCGTGGGACGCCCCGCACTATCGTCACAGCGAAGGCAACAGCGCCGCCCACGTGAAATCCAGTTTGCTCGGACACAGTGTTCAAGTGCCGGTGCGCGGTGGGCGTCTGCAACTCGGCACGTGGCAGGCGATTTACTTCTGCGAGTTCGACGGACCGCGCACCCGCAAGGTGTGGGTCCACGTCGGCGCCGTTTAAGCGGCGCGGGATCGTTCCCGTCGCCACGGCGCCGGTTGTGATATGTTGGAGGGCGTGCCAATTCGCAACATCATCCTCGACTGGTCGGGCACACTCGTGAACGATCTACCGCCGGTGTGGCGCACGACGAATTTTGTCTTTGAAACCTTCGGGCTGGCGCCGATGACGCTGGAGCAGTTTCGGCGCGAGTTCTGTTTGCCGATCAGCCGCTTTTACCAACAACGGTTGCCGCAGGTCTCCCTGCGCGAGTTGGAGGCGGTGTTTCTCGGCTACTACGCGCGGGTGCGTCATGAGATTGAGCCGTTGCCGCACGCGGAGGCGTTTTTGCGGTTCTGCGCCGAGCGGGCGATGCCGGTGTTTGTGGCCAGCGCCGCAGACCCGGAAACCTATGCGCTTCAAATGAACCGCTTCGGCCTGGTCAACTTCATTACCCGCTCCTATCTGGGCATTGCTGACAAGACCGAGCAGATCCATCGGATCCTTGCCGAGAACGCGCTGGCAGCGGCTGAAACGCTGTTGGTGGGCGACATGGAGCATGACATCGAAGCGGGCAAGGCCGGCGGCGTGCGGACCTGTGCGGTCTTGACAGGATACAGTCCTGCGGACAAACTGCTGGCGATGCAGCCGGATTGGGTGTGTGAACACCTCGGCGAGCTGCAACAGAGGCTTTGTGGATAAAATCACGATCAAAGATTTGGAGTTGGACGCGCACCTCGGCGTGACCCCCGAAGAACGCGCCCGCCCACAAAAGGTGCTGGTTACCGTCGTGCTCGAACGCGACCTCGGCGAGGCGGGTCGCACGGACACGGAGACCGCCACCACACCGTACGACGAGGTCGTGCAGGCGATCAAAGACGTGGTGGCCGAACGTCCGCGCAAATTGATCGAAGCGATGGCGCTGGAGATTTCCCGCGAAATCCTCTATCGTCGCATGGCCGTGAGCGTCACCGTCGAAGTGAAAAAATTCAGCATTCCACGCGCGCAATACGTGTCGGTGGAACTGCAAAGGAGTTTGTGATCATGCGTTACTTCCTGTTGTTGCTTGGATGGATGGTTGCGGCGCACGCCCAGACGACGAGCGATCCGGCGGCGCTGTTGCAGCAGGCGCAGTCGGCGTATGCGAGCAAGCGGTACGATTTGGTGGTGCCGTTGATTGAGAAACTGCTGGCTAGCAACCCGCCTTCCAATGTCGTGGCCAGCGCGCAGGAATTGCGCGCCAAAACCTATCAGGACTGGTTGCAGTGGCTCCAACAATCGGAGGCCTCCGTCGCCGAGATGATGGCCTCCAACACCACCGCCATCGCCGCCGCCAAAGAGGAACTGGCCAAGGCGCGCGAAGCCTTTGCCGCCGAAACAGCAAAGGCCGGCAGCGGCTTCAAGTCCGGCAGTGCGGGCGGCAAAGGGGGCCGCGGCTCCGGCAGCAGCGGCGGCGTGACCCAGATGGGCAAAATGAGCAGCGCGTTGTCCGACGAGATGAAGGCGGTCGCCGCCGCCGAGAAGAAACTCAGCGACCTGGAAGCGAAGCAGTATAATTTGAACAGCCAACTGACCAACCTGAGACGCTACTCGGCACAGATTCAGGCGCGGATGACGGAACTGAACATCCAACCGAAAGGGGAACAACCGCCGCCGACTGCGCCGGCGCCTGCTGCCGCTCCGAAATAAACCGGCGCGCCCGGCCAAAGCGCGATGCGTTGGCCCTGTCCAACTTCCCCCGCGGCAAAGACGCGCCCACTGGTTGCCTGCCTGCTGCTGTTGTGCGCACTGACGCTTGCCGCGCGGGCCGATTGCCTGCGACTGAAAAACGGCACGAGGCTCGAAGGCAACATCCTGTCGGAGACCGACACGGAGATCGTCCTCGAAAAATCCTTTGCCGGCGGCACCATCAGATCGAAGGAAATCATCCGCAAAAGCGAGGTGGCCGAAGTGATTCGCGCCACGCCCGAAGAAAAAGCCGCGCTGGCAATGAAGGAAGCGTATGAGGCCGCCCGACATTACCAGCTCGACCCGCAGAACAGTTACACCAAAGACTATTACGACCGGGTCCTCAACGGTTCGTTCCGCAAATTTCTGGCCGAGTATCCGACCTCACCGTATGCCGCCGAAATGCGCGAGCGTATGGCCGCCTGGGAGGCGGAGCGGGAGAAAGTCGCGGCAGGTTGGGTGAAACGCAACGGTCAATGGCTCACGCCGGAGACGGTGGCGACGAACGAGGCGGCGGCGCTGTTGCAACAGGCCCGTCAGGCGCTGGCCAACAACCGCTTCGATTTGGCCGCGCCGTTGCTCGACAAAGTTCTTGCCGGTCCTGCACCGTCCAATCTTTTCGCCACCGCGCAACAGATGCGCGTGAAAACCTATCAAGATTGGCTTCAGTCGCTCCAGCAGTCGGTGGCCAAGCTCGAAGCGTTGTCCGCCTCCAACGCCGCCGCGTTCGCCACGGCCAAACAACGCCATGACGAAGCGCAAAACGCGCTGCGCGCTGCTGCCCAGAAGGCCGCCGGCGAAACTCGCACCCAACGTTTGCCCCAAACACAGGATCAACCGGAGGGCGGACCGAAGAGGCCCAAAGACGATGGGATCCGCATGGGGTGGGTCACCGATGTCGTCAAAGAGGAGTTTGCACAGGTGGCCGAGGCGCAGAAAAAACTCGGCGAGCTGGAGCGCGAACAAGTGAATCTCAACGCGCAAATGGCCGGCGCCAAACGCGTTTTGGCACAAGTTCAAACCCGCATGGCAGAACTCAACATCCCCGCAGCCATTGTGGCGGAACCGCCTCCTCCGCCTCCGCCTCCCACCGAAGAGGACCTCATCACTCGATGGGGCACGCTGGTGAAGAAATACTGGCTGTTCGGTGTGATCGGGTTGCTGGCGATTATCTGGATGGTGGCACGGAAGCTGACGGATTGAGCTTGCGGCACGCAGGAGTCTCCGACCGGCGTCGCCGGCCGTCGCCGCGTTACCACGCGCGCTCGAAAATGATGTCGTAATGCTGCTGCTGGGCGGCCTGATAATAGACGCCGACCAGCCGATCGCGCGCCTTGTCGTAACTGAGGCGATAGGTGCAACCGGGATAGCCCACATCGCGCAGCTCCACAAACAACTTCAGCGTGTCACCCTCCACCATCGCTTGCGCGTTGACCACGCGGATCGGATTGGGGTTGTAATAACCCACGTTGGCTTTGCCGTCGGCCTCAACGCCGTGCACCATCAACATGTAGCCGCCATCGGGTCGCACCCAGCGACCCGTCAGCGGAGCGAAGACGGAGCTGGTGGTTGTGGCAGCCGGTTTCGGGCCGGACGGTTTGCATCCCACGGCCACGGCGACCAGCATGGCCACACAAAACACAGAGCAGGCTTTCATTTGCACACGCTTTCCTTTATACACCGGCCGCGCAAGGATGAAAACCAGCTTTTTCTTTCTGTTGATGGCGGCTCTTGCCCTCGAAGCGGAAACGGATTGGCCGCGGTTTCGCGGCCCCAACGGCGCCGGCATCAGCGACGCCACGGGCATTCCAGTGACGTGGACGGAAACCGATTACCGTTGGAAAATCACCTTGCCGGGCACGGGGCATTCTTCGCCCGTGATTGTTGGCCGACGACTGTTTGTCACCTGCGCCGACGACATCACCGCCACGCGAAAGATTCTTTGTCTCGACGCTCTAACGGGCAAACAGCTCTGGCTGCGCGAGTACCCGTCGAAGCCGTTTCCCAAGAATAAAGACAACAGCAACGCCAGCGCCACACCCGCAGCCGATACCGACGGTGTGGTGATCACCTGGAACACCAGCGAGGAAGTAATTCTTCTGGCGCTGGACAACGACGGACGCGAGGTTTGGAAGCGCAATTTCGGGCCGTATATTGGCGCGCACGGCAGCGCCATCTCGCCCGTCATCGCCGCAGGACTGGTCATCCTCGACAACAGCCAGGAAGATCCCGCTGCGAATCCCGACGCTTACAAGGGAACGGATTCGCCGAAACAGGCCGGCAAAAGTTTTGTGGTGGCGGTGGAGCGCGCCACGGGCAGGACACGCTGGCAACTGGATCGCCTCAGCGGGAAGGCGGCCTACGCCACACCCTGTGTTCGAGAGGACCGGGAATTGATTGTCTGCAGCACCCAACACGGGTTCAGCGGCATTGATCTTGTCAGCGGCAAGCTGAACTGGGAGTTGGTGACGTTCGACCGGCGCGTCGTTTCTTCGCCGGTGCTGCACGGCGATCTGGTCATCAACGGTTGCGGCGGCGGCGGCGCGGGCTTTCGGTATTTTGCCGTGAAAGCCGGACCGCGCCCGCAAGTGGTCTATCAGGTCGAGCGACCGGTTCCGTATGTGCCGACGGCCCTGGTGAAAGACGATCGCTTGTTCTTGTGGGGCGACAACGGCATCGTCACCTGCTTGCGCGCGTCCACGGGAGAACGGCTCTGGTGCGACCGGGTTCCGAGCGCGTTTTACGCCTCGCCCGTCTGGATCGGCGGACGCCTCTACAACATCGCCAAGAACGGCGACGTCTTTGTCATCGGCGCCGGCGACAAGTTCGAGTTGCTGTCGCGGATCCCGCTGGGCGAGAAAAGTCACGCCAGCCCGGCTGTCGCCCACGGAAGGCTTTACCTGCGCACCCTCTCGCAGGTGTTTGCCCTCGGCGGCAGCCCTCCGTAGCTCACGGGCAAGTCCAGCGCCCTACGCGCCGAGCCGGGCTTGTCATTGCCGGAAATGTCGGTTATGTAGCCGGCATGAAACGCTCGGTTCACGGGTCGCTGGTTGCGATGCTGCTGGTGGTTGCTGGTTGCTGCCAGTGCGGCGGCGCTGAGCGCCGAAACTTTGTCTTCTTGCTGGTGGACGACCTCGGCTACATGGACATCGGCGCGAACAATCCGAAAACGTTTTACGAGACGCCGAATGTGGACGCGCTGGCGGCCAGCGGAATGCGGTTCACACAAGGTTACGCGGCCTGCCCGGTCTGCTCGCCCACGCGAGCCAGCATCCTGACCGGCAAATACCCTGTGCGCACCGGTATCACCGATTACATTCCGGGAATGCGAAATGCCAAGCTCCGTTCCGCGCCGAATGCCGACCGGCTGCCGCTGGAGGAGATCACCTTTGCCGAAGCCCTGAAGGCGAAAGGATACGCGACGTTTTTCGCCGGCAAATGGCATCTTGGCCCCGAAGGCTACTGGCCGGAAAACCAGGGCTTCGACGTCAACAAAGGCGGCACGGACCGCGGCGGCCCGTACGGCGGCAACAAGTATTTCTCGCCGTACGGCAACCCGCGCCTCGAAGACGGCCCGCCTGGCGAACATCCGCCCGACCGGCTGGCCACGGAAACGGTCAAGTTCATCGAGGCCAACCGCGACCGGCGGTTTCTGGCGTATCTGAGTTTCTATTCGGTGCACACACCGTTGATGGCGCGACCGGATTTGAAGGCCAAATACGAAGCCAAGGCCAAAACCCTCCACCACGACGGCCCGCGCTGGGGACGCGAACGCGAACGCGAAGTGCGATGGGTGCAGGACCACGCCGTCTATGCCGGCATGGTCGAGGCGATGGATCAGGCCGTCGGCAAGGTCCTCGCCGCCCTCGACCGCACCGGGCTGGCTCAACGGACGGTGGTCTTTTTCATGTCCGACAACGGCGGTCTCTCCACCTCGGAAGGCCATCCCACTTCCAACCTTCCGTTCCGCGCCGGCAAAGGCTGGCTTTACGAAGGCGGTATCCGCGAACCGTGGATCATCCGCGCGCCCGGCATCACCGCGCCCGGCAGCGTGTGCGACACGCCCGTGATCAGCACCGATTTTTATCCAACCATCCTGGAATTGGCCGAACTGCCGTTGAATCCCCAACAACACCGCGACGGCGTCAGCCTCGTTCCGCTGCTCAAGGGCGGACGGCTCCGCCGCGATGCGCCGTTGTTCTGGCATTACCCGCACTACGGCAATCAGGGTGGCGCCCCCAGCGGCGCGGTGCGCGACGGCGACTGGAAACTCATCGAGTGGTTCGAAGACGGCCAACTCGAACTGTTCCACCTCGCAGACGATCCCGGCGAACGCAACAATCTCGCCACAACCAACCCGGCCAAAGCCCGCGAACTTCACGCCAAACTCGTCGCGTGGCGCCACGAACTGAACGCCCTGATGCCCACACCGAACCCCGATTGGACCGGCAAAACCCAACCCGCGAAAAAAACCAGGAAAAATTGAGCGCGCACCGGTCCCGGTCCCAAGGAAAACCCGGTCGCATTTCCGACTTGAACTTTGCCCCCGGCTTGTTGCACCAATCTCGGCGTTATGAGATCCATCATCCTTTTCCTATTTCCGTCTCTTCTGGGTCTGGCGTGCTCAGCCCGCGCTGCGGCACCGGTCCGACCCAACATCATCTTTGTCCTCGCCGATGACCTCGGCTACGGAGAACTCGGTTGCTACGGGCAAACGAAAATCCAAACACCGAATCTGGATCGCATGGCTGCCGAAGGAATGCGGTTCACCCAGTTCTATGCCGGTTCGACCGTCTGCGCGCCGTCACGGTGCGTGTTGATGACCGGCCTGCACACCGGGCATTGCTGGGTGCGCGGCAACGCCGGCAAAGACAACTTGGAAATCCAAACCTTGCGAGCTGAGGACATCACCGTTGCCCAGCTGCTGAAACAAGCCGGTTACACCACCGCCCTGATTGGCAAATGGGGACTCGGTGAAGGCGACTCCACCGGCATCCCGCGCAAACAGGGCTTCGACTACTTCTACGGCTACCTCAACCAGGTCCACGCCCACAACTATTATCCGGCGTTTCTGTGGCGCAACGAAACGCGCGTGCCGCTGAAAAACGAGGTGCCCGGCGAAGGCGAGTACGGTCAGGGCTGGGCAACGAAAAAGGTCGAATACAGCCACGACCTGATCGCCGCCGAAGCGCTTCAGTGGATCGAGAAACACAAAGATCAACCCTTCTTCCTTTACCTTGCTGTCACCATCCCGCACGCCAACAACGAAGCCACGCGCGCCACGGGCGACGGCCAGGAAGTGCCCGATTACGGAATCTACAAGGACAAAGATTGGCCGACCCCCGCCAAAGGTCACGCGGCAATGATCACCCGCCTCGATGCCGACATTGGGCGGCTGTTTGCCCTGTTGAGAAAACTCGGTCTCGACAACCACACACTGGTGCTGTTCAGTTCCGACAACGGCCCGCATAAGGAAGGCGGCTTCCCGGCGACGTTCTTCCAGCCAAGCGGCCCGCTGCGCGGCACCAAGCGCGATCTCTACGAGGGCGGCATCCGCGTGCCGCTGATCGCACGTTGGCCCGGACACATCCAGCCCGGTACCATCTCGGCGCACGTCGGCTACTTCGGTGATTTCATGGCCACCGCAGCCGAACTGGCCGGTGTCAAATGCCCGAAGGGACTGGACAGCATCAGCTTCGTGCCGACCCTGATCGGGCAACCGAAAAAACAGAAGGCGCACCAATATCTCTACTGGGAGTTTCACGAAGGCGGTTTCCAACAGGCCATCCGGATGGGCGACTGGAAAGCCGTTCGACTCGGCCCGAACAAACCCATCGAACTATACGATCTGAAATCCGATCTCGGCGAGCAACACAACCTCGCGGCACTACAACCGCAGCGGGTCGAACAATTCACTCGGCTGTTCGCCAGGGCACGCACCGATGCGCCGAACTGGCCGGTGCGCGAACGCTGAGCCAACCGCTGCTTCTTCGCGTTCCCTCCGTGCCGGAGGTACCCTGCCAACGCCAGCGAGAACACAGTTGCGGTTTCGCCCAACAAGGAAGACAACGCCTCGACAAACTTCATCGGGGTCGTTGACACAAGCGGGGACGCCTGTGCCCGCCCAAAACTTGCTGCACACTCTTCTCTCCCCACTTGCCATTTGAGTGTTACACCTGTTACACCGAAATGGCAAGGCTTGTGTTCGCACCTCGCCAACTACAGGCGAAAGGGTCAAGAGCAAGGATCAACCCAAACCGGCACGAAATGTGTTGTGTCGTTACATCACAAACCACCACCGTTCCCCCGATGAGTTCATCGCCGGCTCCATCCCCAAGTCCCGTACTTGGCACTCCAAACCGTGCCCTTGTGGGCTGAATGGCGCAGCCTACTCACATTGTTCATTTCGGGGCGAGCGCCAGACCTCCTCTTCCGGCAACCGAACCTTGGATTCGATGTGCCACGTGAAAATGCAGATCGCTACGCCCGCCTCAAAACGCTGGCGCAGTCTCAACTTTTTCCGAAGGTCAAACACCAAAGTGCGCATGGGATCGGTTTGACCCTGTGCCGTTGAGCCTTTGTCGCAGCGACTCGATGATTTCCCTCCAAGCCAAGGCAACGGCGCTCTCGCTTGCCATTTGAGTGTTACACCTGTTACACCGAAATGGCAAGGGTGCGCGAGGGTTGTCGGAGAGCGATGAGGATGTCCTCTTGAGTGAACCCGCCCCAAGGAGCGGCGCGAAGGCGCTGCGCCGCGCGTTCACCGCCCCAGCGGGTCAGGTGGTCGCCTCCGCCAAGCTCCATCGCCTCGGCAGTAGTGGTGCAGACATTCTCGCGGAGGTCGCATGGGACATTTCCCCAGGCAGCCCGCCCGCGTTGTTGCGAGGGGCTTGACGCGGTGAGGGCCGTCCCATAGGCTTGTCAGCGTCATGAACCACAGAAGTTCTTCCTGCTGCGGGTACGAGGGTTGTGTGTCGGGGGTCGGTTCTCCGGGCTGTGTCAGACTGGATCGAAGAGAATTTTTGCAATCGGTCGCCGCGCTGGCCGCGTTGGGGGCGTTGCCAGCGGGTTGTGCCACGTCGAGCCTCCCGCTCGGCAGTGTGGAACCGCGTCGGCGCAACCCGGCGAAGATTCGAGGGGCGTTTTTCTATCCGCCGGCGGAAGTGGTGTTGGCGGGGAAGTTGGAGGACAGTTGGCACGTTCATCAGTGGTTCACCTGGCCGGGCAATCAGTTCCAACCGGAGGTCCAGCAACAACGGTTCACCGAACAGGTGCGTCGGATCATCAGCGGGCTGGACCTGAGCTTGCAACTGGACGATGCGCCCATTTACACCGACGCCCGAATCGCCTCGTTCATCGAAGAGGTGAAAAGGACAAAACCCGATGCGCTGTTGCTGTTCCATTTTTGGAATTCGTTCAGCCCGAAGATGCGTCGGATTCTGGATGCGTTTGATGGTCCGATCATTTTGTATCACCCGCTCGGCGCCAATCACCAGCTACCGCCGGACTATCTGCGAACGGCCGCCCGCGTCCAGTACATCCACTCGGTGGAGAACTGGGAGGCGCTCGAACGCGGGTTGCGCGTCATCCATGCTCACACTCGGATGGCCAGCAGCCGGCTGTTGCGGGTGTCGGGGAAAGTGACCGGCGAAAGCGATGTTCGGGAGCCGTTTTTTGGGACGGCCATTCATACCGTGCCGGCGGATCACTTCAACAATCTGTTTGACCAGACAACGCTCACGCCGGAGCTGGAGCGGCTCGCGGTGTCGGTGCGCCGCAACGCCGTGCGCGTGACCGATCTGTCCGAAAAGGCGTTTTGGGACGCCGTGCGCGCTCATGCCGCCGTCAACGCGCTCATGGCGCGGCACGAAGCCGACGCGATCACCATCCAGTGCCTGTTTTTGAAACATCGCAAACCTTGTCTGAGTTTTGCTCTCAACAACGGACGTTTGGCGCCCTGCGGTTGTGAGAACGACCTCAATGCCTCGTTGACGTTGATGTTTGGGGCGGCCTGTTTTGGGCGCGCCGGTTTCCAGCACAATCCGGAGTATGACACGGAGCGGAATCTGTATTTCGGCGCCCACTGCACCTGCGCACTGGCGTTGCATGGTCCGTCGGCGAAACCGGCGCCGTATGTCCTGCGGCCGTTTTTCCATCAGATGCCCAAGACGCTGGCCCTCGACGTGCAGTGGCCGGTGGGCGAGCGCGTCACGCTCTGCAAATATCACAGCGGCAAAAACCTTTGGGATGCGTGGTCCGGCGAATCGCTTGGCTCGCCGGGTTGTCCGCCGACTGGCGGTTGCGCCACGCGAGTGCTGGTGAGGCTCGACAAGGTTGCCAACGTGTGTGATGTCTATCCCGGCCCGCATCCGGTGCTGTACTGTGGCGACTTCACGCGCCACCTGAAAACGCACGCTCAACTCTACAAGCTCGATATCCGCACAAACTTGTAGGCGAAGGCTAATCCCAGGCGCCGGCGCGGCGGGCGGTTTTCTTGGCGGCCCGATGGGTCTTGTCGGCCAGCATCCGCTCTTTGGCCCGGCGGCTTCGGCGGCGTTTCTGGCGGCGGATTTTCTCGCGCTCGGCCCTCTCGGCGTCGGCGAGACCCTTTTGCCGGGCCTGGATTTTGTCGAGCAACAATCGCCGGGCGAGGAAACGATTCAGGCCTTGCTGGCGCGTGGCGCTGCATTTGACCTGAAGACCGCTGGGCCGGTGTCGGAGCATCACGCAGGTGGCGGTTTTGTTGACGTGCTGGCCGCCGGGGCCACCGGATCGGACGAAGGTTTCTTCAAGGTCGGTTTCGCGGACGCCGAGTGCGGCCATGCGGCGGGCGAGTTGAGCCTCGTTGTCGGGACTGACCGGGAAGGCGCTCACGGTAATCGCTCCTTGAAGGAGGCGGCAGCCGTTGTGAGGTTGGGCGCGGTCAGGATGGCGGAGACCACCGCCACGCGGGTGGCGCCGGCGGCGATCACGTCGCCGAGGTTCTCCAATGTGATGCCGCCAATGGCGAAAAACGGCGTCTGAACGCGGCCGGCGACCTGGCGGATGAGGTCGAGGCCGACGGGTGGGCGGCCGGGTTTGGTGCCGGTGGCGTAAATGGGGCCAACCCCGATGTAGTTGGCGCCGTCGCGCTCGGCTTCCAGCGCCTGCCGCAACGAATGCGTGCTGAGGCCGAGAATGTTCAGTCCCATCAATCGTTGGTGACGCTCGGGGCGCGGAATCTTTGCCCAGTCTTCCTGACCGAGATGAAGGCCATCAGCGCCGGTTTCATAGGCGGCTTCAATGTCGTCGTTGATGATGACCGGCACGGTGGTGTCGCGCGCGGCGCGGACGACGGCCAGGCCGATTTCCACGAGGCGGGAGTGTCTCTCTTTTTTGGCGCGGACCTGGAGGATGTCCACGCCGCCGGCGATGAGTTGGCGGGCGACCTCCGCCGGATCGCGTTTTGCCAGGTACGCGGTGTCCACAAACCCGTACAACCGGCACTCTGTCACAGGGCGCTTTTCCACGTGGGCCAGTTTACCAATCGGGCGTGCCGATGGCCAGAATTTCTCGACAAGAGCCGGCGGGCAGGACATGGTAGTGCGCGATGCACCGGTTTTTCGTGCCTCATCTTGATCCTGATGCGTTGACGCTGAGCGGCGAGCAGGCGCACCATTGTGTGCGTGTGCTACGGCTTGGTCGAGGAGACGAGATCGAACTGTTCGACGGGTGCGGCGAAGCGATTCGTTGTCGCATCGAGGCGGCGACGGGACGCATGGTTCGTCTGGTGGCGCTCCAGCGGTGCAGCAGTCCGCCGTTGCCGTGCCGGATCACGCTGGCCATGGCGGTCATCAAGAAACATTTCGATTTCATCGTGCAGAAGGCCACGGAGTTGGGCGTGGCCGCCATCATTCCGCTGATCAGCGAGCGCACCATTGTTCGCGCCGACAAGACGCTGCGCTGGACGGAGATGGCTGTGGAAGCGTGCAAGCAATGCGGGAACAACTGGCTGCCGTTGATTGCGCCGACCCAGCGGCTGGAGGATTTTCTGTGCGCGCCGAGTCATTTCGACTTGATGTTGGTGGCGGCGCTTCAGCCGGACGCTCGGCCGGCGAAAACCGTGATTCGCAGCGCCCGATCGGTCTGTGTGTTGATCGGTCCGGAAGGGGACTTCACGCCGACGGAATACGCCGCCATTCGCGCGGCGGGATTTCGTCCCATCACACTCGGTCCGCTGGTGTTGCGGGCCGACACGGCGGCGTTGTACACGCTCAGTGTGGTTCATCATGAGCTTGTGACCCACGCCCCGGTCTGATAGATTGAGCTGCGATGTCAGCCCAAAAACAGAAACCGAAGAAGAAATTGATCGGCCTCGGTCTCGACGGCGCCGACGGACACGTCCGCATTACCGTGGGCGAGAACTTCAAACTGGTCGGCGGCAGCGAGGAAACCCACGGTCTGATGCAGGAAAAAGCCCTCAAAATGAACGAGCACTTGAAGCGGCGCGGCAAAACGCTGGATTCGATCACGCGGGAAGAGTTTTTCGAGATTGCCGACAAGCTGGACATGCCGCTGGCCGACCGTCATGTTCCGCGTGGCACATGAGGTCGGGTCCCATGGCAGGCCGCCACCCTCTGCTCGCCGCCTCCTGTGGTCTCCAGAATCGGTTTGACCCGCACGCCGCAGTCCTCTATAGAGAGACCGCTGCGAGTTCATGAAAATCCTGGTGATCGGAAGCGGCGGACGCGAACATGCGCTCGTCTGGAAACTGGCCCAAAGCAGATGGGTGAGCGGTCTGTTTTGTGCGCCGGGCAATCCCGGTATCGCCGAGCTGGCCGAGTGCGTCCCCATCGCCGCCAACGACATTCCCCAACTGGCCGACTTCGCCGAGCGGCGCGGCATGGATCTGACCGTCGTCGGTCCCGAAGCGCCTTTGTGCGCTGGCATCACCGATGTGTTTCAGGCGCGCGGCCTTCGCGTCTTCGGCCCGAATCGCCGGGCCGCCCAACTGGAAGGCAGCAAGGTCTTTTCCAAACAGTTTCTGCTCCGACATGGCGTCCCGACCGCTCGTGCCGAGGTCTTCGGCGATGCAGCGGCGGCGCGCGCTTGCGCCCGCCGTTGGGGAGCGCCGTTGGTCGTGAAAGCTGACGGGCTGGCCGCCGGCAAGGGCGTCCTTGTCGCGCAGACCGTGGCCGAAGCCGAACAGGCCATCACCGACATCATGGAAAAAAAAGTTTTCGGCTCCGCTGGAGACCGTGTGCTGATCGAGGAATGTCTCTTCGGCGAGGAGGCCTCAGTGATGGCGTTGCTGGACGGGTCCGGTTATCGGATCCTCGCCGTGGCGCAGGACCACAAACGCGTCGGCGACAACGACACCGGCCCCAACACTGGCGGCATGGGCGCCTACTCGCCCATCGGACGCGAGGTGGATGCGACGGAGATTTTCGAGCGCACGCTGGCCGGGTTGAAAGCCGAGGGCATGGATTATCGCGGCGTGCTCTACGCCGGGCTGATGTTGACGGAGCGCGGACCGATGGTCCTGGAGTTCAATTGCCGATTGGGCGACCCGGAAACGCAGGCGGTGCTGCCGCGATTGGATTTCGATCTGGCCGAGGCCTGCCGGGCGGCGGCCGACGGTCAGCTCGCCGAAATGACGTTGCGCTGGAAACCGCAAGCGGCTGTTTGCGTCGTGCTCGCCTCCGCCGGATATCCCGGACACTACGCCAAAGGCAAGACGATCACCGGGCTGCGCGAGGCGGCAAAACTACCCGGTGTCACGGTGTTTCACGCCGGCACCAAAGCGGGCGCCGACGGCCAGATTCTCACCGACGGCGGCCGAGTGCTGGGCGTGACGGCACTGGGCGACAACATCGCGGCGGCGGCCCAACGCGCCTATGAGGCGGTGGCGCGGATTCATTTTGACGGAATGCACTACCGGCGCGATATTGCCGCCCGCGCGCTGGCGCGCCTTCACTATCAACCATGAAGAACCTCATCCTCCCCCTTTCCATCACATTGACCACGGCTGCCGGCCTCGCCGCCGACAACCCGGTGGAATTGAAACAAACCGCTGAGATCATCCATCTGCTCCAGTCTCATTACGTGGACGCCAGCCAGCTCGATCCGAAACAACTCACCGACGCCACCATCAGCGGGCTGCTGAAGTCGCTCGGCAGCGGCGCACAACTGCTCAGCGCCGAAGAAGCGAAGAAGAAACCAGTCCCAACCCTCCAACCTCCGGTCCCGGCCCCGCAACGGTTGGCGCGAGCCGAAATCATTGACCCGAAGATCGGCTACCTTCGCATTGCCGATGTCGAATCCGCCACCGTGGTGGAACTCGACGCCGAGCTGGCAAAATTCGGGAGCGCGCAGGTCACAGGTTATGTGCTCGATCTGCGATTTGCCGACGGCACCAATTGGGCGGCGGCGGCGACACTCGCAGGTAGATTTCTGCGCGAAAGCGCGGAACTGTTCACCATCAAGTCCGCCAACTCTACGCCTGTGTCATTCCGCGCCGAGGGGCGCGCCGACGCCAAACTGGCTGAGGCGCCCCTCATGATTCTGGTCAACCGCCAAACTCGCGGTGCCGCCGAGGCGCTGGCCGGCGCGCTGCGCGCCCAAAACCGGGGCATCATCGTCGGCGCCCCCACCGCCGGCAGTCCGCTCGCCTGGCAGGACCTGCCGCTGAGCGACGGGCGAGTGCTGCGGGTGGCCACCGCCAAGATTGCTCTGCCCAAAGGGGAGATTTTCCCCGGCGGCGTCAAACCGGATGTGCCCGTCAAAATGGATCCCAAAATCGAAAAGGACGTGGTGTTGAATGTCGCCACCAACATCACGTTGACGGCCAGTCTCGCGGTGGAGCAGACACACAAGATGATGACGGAAGCCGATCTGGTGAAATACCACCGAGGCGAGGCGTTCGATGTGCCCGGCTCCAAAACCGCCACCAACAAAACCAACTCCGCCAACGGCGAGAAACCCTCCGAGACTGTCCGCGACAAAGTGCTCCAGCGCGCCGTGGACATCCTCAAGGGCATCCGTGTATTGCTCTCGCAGCGATGAAAACGATCCTCTTCGTTTGCACCGGGAACGTCTGCCGCAGCCCGATGGCCGAAGCGCTCATGCGCCGCGAACTGGCCGGCCGTACCGACCTGCGCGTCCTCTCCGCCGGGTTGGGCGCCCTCGACGGTCAACCCGCCACCGAAGCCGCCGTCACCGTCATGGCCGAAATCGGCCTCGACCTCTCCACCTTCACCAGCCAGTCGCTGCATTCCAAACTCATTGAGGAAGCTGACTACATTTTCACCATGACCCGCCAGCAACAAGAGGCCATTCAGACCTTCTATCCGGCCGCAGCGGAAAAAACCTTCCTCGTGCGGGAATTCGAAGAAGGCGAACTCTCCGACCGCGACATTCCCGATCCCATCGGCCAGCCCATCGAAGTGTACCGGCGCACCCGCGACCAGATCCGCAACGCCATCCCCAGCATCCTCGCCTTCCTCGAACAAACCAAGACCGCCACCGGTTCCGTCGCCGAGCAAACGGCAACGGGGACACGCCCGCTCCGCATCGCCATTGCTGCAGACCACGGCGGCGTCACCCTCAAAGACAGCCTCAAAAAATGGCTGGCAGGGCAGGGATTGCCCTGCACCGATTTCGGCGCTCATTCCACCGATCCCGTGGACTATCCCGACTACGCCTTCCAAGTCGCCAAGGCGATCCTCGAAGGAAAATTCGACCGCGGCGTCCTCATCTGCCGCAGCGGCATCGGCATGAGCATCGCCGCCAACCGCTTCCCCGGCATCCGCGCTGCCCTCGCCGCCGACGAACATTGGGCGCGCCTCAGCCGCCAACACAACGACGCCAACATCCTCATCCTCAGCGCCGACGCCGAAGGGATGACCCCCGACCGCGCCGCCGCCATCCTCGCGGTCTGGCTCCAAACCGATTTTGAAGGAGGCCGGCACGAGCGCCGCGTCAAGAAAATGGATAATCCCCCCGCCTGGAGTCGTTCCGCCAGCTCCCACCTCGCCCGCGTGGACCCCGACATCTACGAGGCCATCCAGCAGGAAATCCGCCGCCAGCAGGACAACATCGAATTGATCGCGAGCGAAAACTTCGTTTCCCCCGCCGTGCTGGAAGCCGCCGGCAGCGTGCTCACCAACAAATACGCCGAAGGCTACCCCGCCAAACGCTACTACGGCGGTTGCGAATACGTGGACCGAGCCGAACAACTCGCCATTGACCGCGCCAAAGAACTCTTCGGTGCTGAACACGCCAACGTCCAGCCCCACTCCGGCTCGCAGGCCAACATGGCCGCCTACTTCGCGCTCGCCCAGCCCGGCGACACCTTGCTGGCCCTGAGCCTGAACTTCGGCGGCCACCTCACCCACGGCTCGCCCGTCAACTTCTCCGGTAAACTCTTCCGAATCGTTCCCTATGGCCTGAACAAAGACAGCGAACAAATTGACATGGACGAAGTCGCCCGACTCGCCCGCGCCGAAAAACCCCGCATCATCGTCGTCGGCGCCAGCGCCTACCCGCGCATCATTGATTTCGCCGCCTTCGCCGCCATCGCCAAAGAAGTCGGCGCCGCGCTCGTCGTGGACATGGCGCACATTGCCGGACTTGTGGCCGCCGGGCTGCACCCCAATCCCGTCCCCCACGCCGACATCGTCACCACCACCACCCACAAAACGCTCCGCGGCCCGCGCGGCGGCCTGATTCTCTGCAAGGAAGTTTACGCCAAAACACTCAACTCGCAGATATTCCCCGGCATCCAGGGCGGCCCCCTCGAACACATCATCGCTGCCAAGGCCGTTTGCCTGAAAGAAGCCATGCAGCCCGCTTTCAAAGCCTACCAGCAACAAATCCTCAAGAACGCTGCGACCCTCGCCGCCGCGCTCGCCCGCCACGGCTTCCGCATCGTCAGCGGTGGCACCGACAACCATCTGATGCTCGTGGACCTCCGCCCCAAAAAACTCACCGGCAAAATCGCTCAGGAAGCCCTCGACAAAGCCGGCATCACCGTCAACAAAAACATGATTCCCTTCGACCCCGAAAAACCAACCGTCACCAGCGGCATCCGCATTGGCACTCCAGCCGTCACCACGCGCGGCATGAAAGAGGCCGAAATGGAACAAATCGCCGACATGATCGCCGAGGTCCTCGAAAAACCCGGCGATGACGCCGTGACCGCCTCCGTACGAGCCAGAGTTCGCGCGCTCACCGCCCAATTCCCATTGCCGTATTGAGCCAGCGGACCGCTTCAGCCATTTCCCTCGCTTCAGCCATTCGCCCCGCTTCAGTCATTCGCCTCGATTCAACCACCTGCCCCGATCCAAACCATTTCGCGCGATTCAACCATTTCGCGCGATTCCGAATCCCCATCCCGACATTTCCCGCCGTGGTCGGCCTTTCCTTTTGGCACGAATTCGGATTTTGGGTGGCGAAGGATGGCGGGGTGATCGTGGCATGGGCGGAGGTTGCTGGTGGGATGGGGGCGTGGCGCGGGCGCGATCCCAACCATGCGCTCATCAGCCGACGGAACAACGTATTGTGCAGCCGGCGCTTTTGCAGTAGGATGCGGCCGCTGCGAATGAAGACTCGTTTTCCACAGGCCTACGTTCTCAATGTGATGGCCGATGACCGTCCTGGTATTGTCGCCGCGGTCAGCGGCGTCATCGTGGCGCTCGGTGGCAATATTGACGCCTGCTCGCAGACGGTGCTCGGCGGTTATTTCACCCAGATTCTGGTGGTCAGTTTTCCGCAAATCGTTGAGGTGGCAGACCTGGCCGCTCGCATCCGAAAGTCGGCGCCGCCGGGCGGCGCGCTGGAGGTCGCGGCGCGTCCTTACATGGCGCCGCCGGCATCGGCGGGTCGTGGACCGACCGAGCGGTTTGTGATTACGGCACTGGGCAGGGACAAGCCCGGCGTCATCCACCGTTTTAGCGCGTATCTCGCTGGCAAGGACATCAACATCGTGGACCTTTACTGGGATTGCGCGGGGGAAGACTTTGTGTTGATCGCGCAGGTGGAGATTCCGAAGCGGTGGGAGATGGGGTTGTTGCAGGCCGACCTCGATGAGATCGGGCGCGAGGAAGGTTTCAATGTGCGAGTGCAACACGAGAACATTTTTGTCGCCACCAATCAACTTCGGCTGTACGGAGGAGGCCATCGCTGATGCTTCGCACCGACGAGATTCTTTCGACCATTCAGATGTTGCACGCCGAGCATCTGGACGTGCGAACGGTGACGCTCGGCCTCAGCGTGAGCGATTGCGCGGCGACCAACGTGGACAACGTCTGCCGCAAGCTGCGCGAGAAAATTCTTCGACGCGCGTCGAATCTGGTTCGAGTTTGTGATCGGATTGGCGCCAAGTACGGAATTCCGGTGACGAACAAGCGGCTGGCGATTTCGCCGGCTGCGAATCTGTTGGCCGGTCACGGGGTTGGCGCGGCGTTGCAGGTGGCGCAGACGCTCGATGAGGCGGTGCGAGAGTGTCAGATTGATCTGGTGGGCGGGTTCACGGCGCTCGTCCACAAGGGGATCAGCAGCGGCGACGCGATTGTGATGGAAAGTCTGCCGTGGGTGTTGTCCTCGACGCAACGGGTGTGCGCTTCGGTGAATGTGGCCAGCCATCGCGCCGGTATCAACATGGACGCCGTTCGCCAGATGGGCGAGCTTCTATTGAAAATTGCCGACGCCACGGCGGCGCAGCGCGGGTTTGGTTGCGCCAAGCTCGTCGTCTTCTCCAACATTCCAGAGGACAATCCTTTCATGGCGGGCGCGTATCACGGCGACGGGGAGGCTGATGCGGCGATCAACATTGGAGTATCGGGTCCGGGAGTGGTTTGCAGCGCGCTGCGGCGACGGATTCAACTGGGCGGACAACTGACGTTGGGGGATCTGGCCGAGGAGATCAAAATCACCAGTTTCCGAGTCACGCGCGTGGGCGAACTGATCGGCCGCGAGGTCGCCGCCGAACTGGGGATTCCGTTCGGCATTGTGGACCTTTCGCTGGCGCCAACACCGCAGGTCGGCGACAGCGTCGGGGAAATCCTCCGCACGCTGGGCATCGAGAAAATCGGCGCGCCCGGTTCCACCGCGGCGGTGGCGATGTTGACCGACGCGGTCAAAAAGGGCGGCGCGTTCGCCTCCAGTTCGGTGGGTGGCATGAGCGGCGCGTTCATTCCCGTCAGCGAAGACGCGGCGCTGGCGGAGGCGGCGGCCAAAGGGCATCTGACGTTGGAGAAACTGGAAGCGATGACCAGCGTCTGTTCCGTCGGCCTCGATATGATCGCCATTCCCGGCGACACGCCGCCGGAGACGATTGCGGCCATCATCGCCGACGAAATGGCCATCGGCGTCATCAATAACAAGACTACCGGTGTGCGGCTGATTCCCGTGCCGGGCGGCAAGGCCGGTGATTTCGTGGAGTTTGGCGGATTGTTCGGCTCCGCCACGGTGATGGACATCCGCAACGCGGGCGCAAGCGCCGCTTTTGTGCGGTTGGGCGGACGGATTCCCGCGCCCATTCAATCGTTGCGCAATTGATGTCGTTCAGGTAGGATGTGCCCTGGTGTGGCAGTGTGAGGCGTTATGGAACTCGAAGTCACTTGTCCCGGCTGCGGCAAACAGTTCTACGTCGAACACGACGGCAAGGGCGGCGTTGTCCATTGTCCGTTTTGTAATGCCGCGCTGGAGATCGGCGAGCTTCCTATGGAAGCCACACCGTCGCATCCGACGCGGCGCCCTGCGACGCTCCGTCATCCGCCCTCGCACGCCAATCTGCACATCCCACACAAAACGTTGCCCGCGACAGAACCGCCCAAACCGTCGGCCTCGATGGTGGAGATGGTATTGTGGCTGTTGCTCGTCGGCGCCGGCATCGGCTTCGGCTGGTGGTGGTTGAAGAATCGCCCTCAATCCACCGAGACGACTCCGGCTGCAGCGTCTGCGGCCACTCAAGTGGCCCAAGCGCGACCTCCGCCGCCACCGCCCTCAGCGGCGCCGTCGCCCAAGCCGAAAGTGGAAACGCCACCGCCGCTGCGTGTCGAAACGCCGTTGCCACCGCCACTACCGCCACCGCTTCCAGCGCAACAAGCAGCACAACAAGAGATGGCGCCCGCAACTCCGCCCGCAGAAGCGCGGCCGCCGGCGCCCCCGCAACAGCAAGAGATGACGCCGCCGCAGGCTCCGCCTCAACAAGAGATGGCACCGCCTTCTCCCCCGGCGCAACAAGAGGTGACGCCGCCCGAAGAACAACCGCCGGCGGCCAAGCTGAAAGAGCCGGTGGAGGTCCAGTTGTTGAGTCCAGGTTTCGACACATCGCTGGATGGGTGGAACATTTTGCAGACGGCGGGGTTGGTGTTGCCGCGCACCGACGCGGCGCATTCAGGGCAGCGCGGATTGCGTGTGACGGATCAATCGGGCGAACGCGGCACGATCGTGGCCTATCCGTTTGCAGGCAAGCCGGGCGATAAATTTCAATGTTCGTTTTGGGCGCGCATCGTGTCCGGCAGCGGTGCCACCGTCGGCTTCCGATTCACCAATGCCCAAGGGCAGAGCACCACGCAGATCGTGGAAATTCCCGCCGGTACCAAGGACTGGAAGGAATTCACCGTGTCAGCCACAGTGCCGGACCTGACGAAGGAATGCGAGATTTGCATTGCCACCACCGAGGCGGGGAAGGTGGTGGCGGACTTTGACGATTTTCAACTTCGCCAAATCCCGTAGCAGCCGCTTCAGGAGCAACCCATCGAATTGCCGCAGTTGAGGCATTTGTAGCAGGCGCCGTTGCGAACTGTGATCGCACCACAGATGTCACAGGTGGGAGCGTCCTGCATGAAATGCTGAACGGTGCTGTTGAGCTGCTGGACCGGGTTGATTCCGCGGGGGCGCATGAGGCGCTCCGAAGCCGGCGGTTCGGGCCTCTTCGGTTCCGTCGTGTCGGCGGTTCGCTCCAGTTCCACCACGGGTTTGTTGATGGCCTTCTTTTCCTGTTCGAGCAATCCTTTCAGGGGCAATTCGGGATGAGAGGAGGCGGCATTGGCTTCTCGGTAGCCGGGAATAAACTGGCAGCCGAGCCAGCGGAACAGATAATCAATGATGGATTTCGCGTGGCGGATATCCGGGTTGGGCGTGAAGCCGCTCGGCTCGAATCGTTGGTGCGCGAACTTTCGCACCAGGGTTTCGAGCGGAACACCGTATTGAAACGCCATGCTGACGAGCGTGCCGATGGTGTCCATCAGTCCGCCGATGGTGGAGCCTTCCTTGGCCATCGTAATGAACAGCTCGCCCGGTGAGCCGTCCTCATAGAGACCCACGGTGATGTAGCCTTCGTGACCGGCGATGTCGAACTTGTGGGTGATGGCCCGACGCGTGTCGGGCAGACGATGACGGACGGGAGTGGCCTGCCGCTGACGCAACTCTTGAATTTCCTTTTCCAGTTCGAGGATGCGCTGCTTCAGTGACGCGATTTGCTGTTGGGCCGCTTCGAGCTCGGCTTTGGGTTGCGTGGCCCTGCTCTTGGAAGTGTTCAGCGGCTGGCTGCGTTTGGAGCCGTCGCGGTAAATGGCCACGGCTTTCAGACCGAGTTTCCACCCTTCGATGTAGGTCTGCATGATGTCTTCGATGGTGGATTCCTGCGGCATGTTGACGGTTTTGGAAATCGCGCCGCTGATGAACGGTTGCACCGCCGCCATCATCCGCAGGTGCGCCATGTAATGCAGGCTACGTTGGCCGCGAGCGGGTCGAAATGCGCAGTCGAATACCGGCAAGTGTTCCTCCTTCAGGCCGGGCGCGCCCTCAATCATGTCGTTTTCTTCAAGGTATTGCATCACGGCCGCGATCTCGGCGTCGGCGTAACCGAGCCTGCGCAGCGCCATCGGCACCGTGCGATTGACAATTTTCAGCAAGCCGCCTCCGGCCAAGGTCTTGTATTTCACCAGTGCCGTGTCGGGCTCGATCCCCATGGTGTCGCAGTCCATCATGAAACCGATGGTGCCGGTCGGCGCCAGCACCGTGACCTGCGCGTTGCGATACCCATACCGACGGCCCAGCTCCAGCGCCTCGTCCCCACAGCGTTGGGCCGCCGCGCGGAGGTAATCAGGGCAACTGACGTGGATGCGTTGGACGCTGTCGCGATGCATCTCAACGACTTCGAGCATCGGCTCCCGATTGATGGCGAACTCTTCAAAAGGCCCCATTTTTTCTGCGAGCCGCGCCGACTGCGTGTAGGCGTGCAGGTGCATGATGGCCGTGAGCGCGCCCGCGAGCGCCCGGCCCTCATCGCTGTCGTACGGCAGCGCGAGCGCCATCAGAATGGAGCCGAGATTGGCGTAGCCGAGGCCGAGTGGACGGAAACGATGGCTGTTCAACGCAATCTTCTCGGTGGGGTAGCTGGAGTGATCCACAAGGATTTCCTGCGCCGTGATGAAAATCTCCACCGCCGCCTTGAATCGTTCCACATCAAATGTGCCGTCCTCGCGCAGGAATTTCATCAGGTTCAGCGAGGCGAGGTTGCAGGCGGAGTTGTCCACAAACATATACTCGCTGCAGGGGTTCGAGGAATTGATGGGAGCGGAGTTCTTGCAGGTGTGCCACCGCTGAATGGTGTCCTCATACTGGCAGCCGGGATCGCCGCAGCACCAGGTGGCCTCGGCGATCCCCAGCATCAGCTCTCGCGCCTTGTAGGTCGGACCGGGTTTCGTCGGATCAGTCACCCAGTGCGTCGTCCACTCCTTGTCCTCCATCACCGCCCGCATGAACTCATCCGTCACGCGCACGCTGAGGTTCTCATTCTGAAACGCCACCGAGCCGTAGGCCTCGCCATTGAAGTCCCCTGAATAACCCTGCTCAATCAACGCGCGCGCCTTCTTTTCCTCCTTGAGCTTGCACTCGATGAACTCCTTGATGTCCGGATGCCAGACCTTCAGCGTGTTCATCTTGGCTGCTCGCCGGGTCTTGCCGCCGGATTTTACAACGCTGGCAATCGCATCATAGACTTTCAGAAACGACAAGGGGCCGCTCGGCCGGCCGCCGCCGGAGAGTTTCTCGCGCTTGCTGCGCAACGTCGAAAGGTCGGTACCGGTGCCGCTGCCATATTTGAACAGCATCGCTTCGCTGCGCGCCAGTTCCATGATCTCTTCCATCGTGTCGCCGACCGACTGAATGAAACAGGCGGAGCATTGCGGATATTCATACTGGGTGGAAGCCTGCTTGACGGTGCGAGTGGCGGGGTCCCAATGCAGGTTGCCGGCCCCGCTGCTTCGGCCCACACCGTAGATGTGATACAAGCCGCAGTTGAACCACACCGGCGAATTGAACGCCCCGTACTGATTGACACACAACCACGTCAGTTCCTCGTAAAACGTTTCAGCATCCTTCTCGCTGGCGAAATACCCGTCAGCCTTGCCCCAATCGGCAAGGGTGCGTGTCACCCGGTGAATCAGTTGCCTGACGCTGTACTCGCGCTCGGCGGTGCCGAGTTCCCCGTAGAAATATTTCGAGGCAACCACTTGGGTGGCCAGGTCCGACCAGGTTTTCGGCACCTCCACGTTTTCCTGGCGGAAAATGACATTGCCGGAGCCATCCCGGATCTCGGCGGTGCGCCGTTCCCACTCCAGTTCATCGAACGGATGAACTCCCGCACGGCTGAACACCCGCGGCACGGTCAAACCGTGTTCCTTGGGTGGCGTTGCCGTCCCGACCCGTTTATTTTTCTTTCCGTGGCCGTTGCCGGTAACGGCGGCCCTTTCGGCGGCGGACTCTTTACGCCCTTGTTTCGCCTTGCTCACGGATACGCTCCCAAAACTCTGTTTTACTGTAATCATTTTTCCCTCCTCGCGCACGCGGCGCGCCGGTTAAAATTGCGTTTAACGAAAAGGCAAACGTCGAGGTTCCCCACCCCACGTAATTGCGACGGGCGCGACTGTATAACACCATTAGTTGTGGTTTCAAGAAAAATCTTTTCCCGAAGCCAACTTTTTTTCAGACGCCCCAGGCACGAAGCGCCGACGCTCGCGCGGCCGCAGCAAGAACCGCACGGGACAACCCGCAAATCCCCAAACCGACCGAATCCGTTTCGCCAGAAACCGCTCGTAATGCGGCGTCAAACAGCGGGTCTCGTTCACAAACAGCACGAACGCGGGGGGCGCGCACGGCTTCTGGAAGGCATAATACACCTTGAACCTTCGTCCGTCCACCACCGGCGGCGGATAGGATTGCAATGCCTCCGAGAGGACGCGATTCAACTCCGGGGTGTCCACCCGGCGATTCATCTCCTTTTCAATCCGCGTCACCTGTCGGAACAAATCCAGCACGTTCTTGCCGGTTTTCGCCGAAGCAAACACCACCGGCGCCCAGTCCAGGAAAAACAACTCCTGTTGAACCGCCTTCAAGTACTCTTCGCGGAATTTCCCACGGGCGCGGCGTTCCTGTTCTTCGGCAAGATCCCACTTGTTCACCAACACCAGACAGGGACGGTTCTGCTCGAAAATCTGTCCCGCGATTTTCTTGTCCTGCTCGGTCACTCCGTCCCTTGCGTCGATCACCAGCACCGCCACATCACATTCGCGAAGGCTGCGCTCGGCCCGCAACAAACCGAACTGATCCACCGGCGAGCGAATCTTCCGCCGGTGTCGCAGACCGGCCGTGTCCACCAGAACATACTGCCTGCCTCCAAATGTAAACGGCACATCCACCGAGTCGCGCGTGGTGCCGGGGATGTCACTGACAATGGTCCGCTCGCTTTGCAGAATGCAGTTGACCAGCGAGGACTTGCCCACGTTGGGCCGGCCCAAAATCGCCAGTCGCATGGCAGGCGCCGGCTCGGCCAAGTTGCCCGCGACGAAATCTTTTGTGGCCGCCGCCACCAGCGCCCCGACGCCAAGGCCGTGAATGGCCGCGATGGGAAAAGGCGGGTCGAAACCGAGTTCTGCGAATTCGCAAACCGCGCGTGCCCGCACCTCGTTGTCCACCTTGTTGACAGCGAGGAACACGGGTTTGCCGCTGGCGTGAAGTTTGCGCGCGATTTCCCGGTCCAACGGCGTGACACCGGCGGTGACATCCACGACGAGAATGATCGCGCTGGCCATCTCGATGGCCAACTCGGCTTGTCGGCGTGTGGCAGCGGCGATGACATCGCGCGTTTTCTCCTCGTCCAGAAACGCGATCCCGCCGGTGTCCACCACCTCGAAGGTTTTGCCCTCCCAGCGGGCAACGGCACTGACCCGGTCGCGCGTCACGCCCGCCTGCTCGTGAACGATCGAGATGCGCCGCCCGACAATGCGGTTGAAAAGCGCGCTCTTGCCGACATTGGGACGGCCGACAATTGCCAGAATGTTGGTGGACAGGGACATGCCAACTCGCAAACACAACATGGTAGGCGCTGGCTGGTCAAAGGCAAGAGGATTGTGCTAGGTTCGCCTTGTGAATGCGCGCGAAGTGGCTCTGAATTCGTTGGTGCGCTGGCGCAAGACACGCTCCCTAGCCGACGAACTGCTGGAGGAGCTGTTCGACAAGACACCATGCGCCGCGCCGGATCGCGCTCTGGCGACGGAATTGTTCTACGGTTGTCTCCGTCAAAAGCTGGCGCTGGAGTTTCTGATGTCTCAATTGGTGGCGAAGACACCGGGGGTGCTGGTGGAAACCCTTTTGAACCTCGGCTTGTATCAAATTTTCTTTTTGAAAACGCCTCCGCATGCGGCGGTGCATGAAACGGTGGCGGTGGCGAAACACCACGTGAGCGAACCGGAGGCAAAATTCCTCCATGCCATCCTGCGTCGCACTGTCCGCAATCAGGCTGCCTATGAAGCGTTATTACGGTCACAGAGGACGAAGGCGCCGTGGGTGTTTTGGTCGCATCCGCGCTGGTTGTGGGAGCGGTGGGTGAGCCGTTGGGGGACGGAGTTGACAGAGACACTTTGCGATTGGAACAATCAAGCGCCGCCGATTTACGTACGCGGTCGCGGTCCGTGGCCCGGCGTGTTGGAGGCGACGGGGTTTCATCCGTTGTGTTATCGCGTGGTGGACGCGGCGACGTTTTTTTCCAACCCCGGCCCGTATTACGTGCAAGACCCCTCGACTCTGCTCGCCGTGGACTTGCTGGATCCGCAGCCGGGAGAGTCGGTGTTGGATTTGTGCGCTGCGCCCGGAGGCAAGACGACCTACATGGCCGAGAAGATGCAGAACCGCGGACGGATTATCGCGGTGGACCACTCGGCGTCGCGACTGCGGCGCGTGGGCGAGAATTGTCGGCGATTGGGGGCGACGATTGTGGCAACGCTGGCCTGCGACGGAACGGGAGCGGACCGATGTTTGCGCGGGGAGCGGTTTGATCGGGTGCTGGTGGATGCGCCGTGCTCGAATACGGGCGTGATGCGGCGGCGTCCTGATTTGCGGTGGCGATTGCAGGAATCGGAGGTGGAGCAGTTGGCGGCCCTGCAGGAGAGGTTGCTGGACGCGGGCGCGCGATTGGTGCGACGCGGCGGGGTGTTGGTGTACAGCACCTGCAGTTTGGAGCCGGAGGAAAATGAACGCGTCGCGGAGCGCTTCCGGGCGTCTCACCCGGAGTTTGCGCTCGACGCGACGCGCTCAATGTTTCCGCCGCGCGACGGTCAGGATGGAACATTTGCCGCGCGGTTTCGACGAGGCTGAGGCCGTGGTTACTTCTTGCCTTTGCCTTTGGCCGAGAGGTTCTTCAGCTCGGCCTTCTGCTCGTCGGTGAGAAGATCAATGGCTTTCTTGCGGAATTCCTTCATCTTCTCCTGATCACCGTGAGCGGCTTTCGCGTCTTTGAGGATCGCGTCATACTTGGCCTTTTGCTCCGGCGTGAGTTTCTCCACGATGGGCGCCGGCAGCAGGCCGCCGCCGCCTTTGCCTTTGCCCTTGTCGGGCGCGGCAACGGCAGCGATGCTGGCAACGAGCAGCAGCGCGATGGTGGTAACGAACATACGGCACTTCATGGTTTGGACTCCTTTGGGGTTGTTTGTTTGTTTTTTGGCGCAACGCCTTCGGAATCGCTGCTCGAAGGCGTCGCCAAATTGCGTTTGCCCTGTTTGTGAAATGGGAAGGGTGGCGGTTCTTCGCCGGGGTGTTCCCGGCGCCATTTCTCCTCGAATTCTTTGCGGCGCTGTTCGTATTTTTCCCGCGCCTGTTGTCGTTCGGCGGGCGGCATTCGCTTCCAGCGCTCGTTGTTCTCCTTCAGTCGGCGTCGTTCTTCGGGCGACATCTGGAGGAACCGCTCGATGCGTTCGTTGATGAATTTGCGTTCGTCGCCTGGCAACTGGCGGAAGGCCTGATGCAGACGCAGCGCTGCGGCCTTCTCGCGCGGCGAGAGGGCATTCCATTTTTGATCCAGTTGAACCTCGTCGGGTGCGGACTTCTCAGCGCAGAGACGGCCTGCCAGCGCCGTCAATGCGGCGATCATCAAGAGCGGGGTCTTGAGGTTTCTCATGGATTGTCTTCGTTGAGCAGATGAAGCGCGGCCACCACATCAAAATCTTCCAACCGATCCTGATGAGCCATGACGTAGATTTCAATCTGCGCCTCGGTTTTCCGCTCGTTGTGTATGTGCCAGCTCCACCAACCGCCCGCGGTGAGCGCCGCCAGCAGGGCGCTGCCGAGCACCCAGCGCCACAGGGGCGAGAGCCATGTGGGCGCGGGATCCGCCTGGGGCAGCTCCAGCCGGCGCAACGTTCGATCCACAAAACCCGCCGACGGTTCGGGTGCGACGTGGCGTCCGAGCGCGTTCCATGCGCCCTGGTAGGCGCGCCAAGCTGCCGCGCAATCGGGGCAGGCGTTGAGATGCGCCTCCCATTCGGCGCGGCGGGCCGCATCGAGCCGATGGTCGAGCCGCGCGTCGAAATTCGCTTGTGTCTGCTGACAGTTCATGGTGCAGTCTGTGGAATGCAACACCGATTCTGCAAAAAAGTTTCGTCAGTAGCAACCTCGCAGTTGCTGCTTGAGAGATTCGCGCGCCCGGTGCAGCAGGGATTTGACCGCCGGCACCGAACAGTGCAGCACGCGGGCGATTTCCTCGTAAGAGAAGCCCTCGAAGCGACAAAGCACGATTGCCATGCGCTGATTCTCCGGCAACTGGCGAATGGCGGCGCTGATACGCATCTGCAGTTCCCGTTCGGCGGCCGCACGCGCCGGGTCGGCAGAGGTGGTGTCGGCGAACTGGACGCTGGGCGACTCGGTTTGCTCCCCGGAACGGGCGAGCGCCTCCAGCGATTCGGCGCCGCGCCGGGCACGACGGCGGCGTTCATTGAGGATGGTGTTGTGGACAATGGTGAACAGCCAAGTGGTGAATTTCGCCGTCGGTTGATAGCGTGCTGCGGATCGCCAAACCTGCACAAAGACCCGCTGGGCCAGGTCTTCGGCCTCCCAGGCGTCGCCGATGGCGCGATAGATGGTCTGAATGACGCCGCGCTGGTGTCGCTCGACCAGTTCGCGAAACGCCTGTCGGTCGCCGCGTCGCACGCGCAGCATCAATTGCGCATCGGCATCCACGGGGGTCACGCGCCGCATTCTAGCACCACGTTCCTTGGAGAGCGAAGTTTGGTCGCATGGTGGTTGGGTTGCCGCTCCGCCGGGTTGGGGTGACGGGGGAGCGGGTAGGTTACCCGCGGAACCTCAATTCATCCCGGTAGCGCTTCGCGCGTCTGAGCATGGCTTTCAGTTCGATCCCGTCGTTGTTTTCCAGCGCCGCCCGCACTTTTCCCAGTTCCTCCATGAGCGCCTCCAACGCGCGCCGGATCTCGTGCCGGTTTTGCTGGCAAATTTCCGTCCACATCTCCGGCGGGCCGCTGGCGATGCGAGTGAAATCCTTGAAACCCGGTCCGACAAAATTCAACGGATGCGAGCCGTCGTTGCAGACGACGTTGACCATCGCGGCGGCGACCATGTGCGGCAAGTGGCTGATGCGAGCGACGATCTCATCATGCTCGGCGGGAGGAAGTGTTCGCACGGTGCAGCCGAGCGTCTTCCAGAAATCGTGCACGGTTTGCAAAGCCGCCCGATCGGTGCCTTCGATGGGTGTTACGATGCAAACCGTTTTCTCAAACAGATCGCGGCGCGCGGCTTCGATGCCGGACTGTTCGGAGCCAGCCATTGGATGCGAGCCGACAAACCGTCGTAGCCGTTCGCTCAGGGCGGCGACGATGGGATATTTCACGCTGCCAACGTCGGTGACGATGCAATCTTCCGCCAACATCGGCTGAAACTGTTCGGCCAACGACTCCATCGCTCCGATGGGAGTGGCCAGCACCACGAAGTCGGCCTCCGTGACAGCCCTGCTCATGTCGGTGCTGGCTTCATCGGCTGCGCCGAGCTGCAGGGCCGCGTCGGCGGCTTCGGGCCGGCGCGCCCAGACGGCGATTCGGGAAGCCAACCTGCGTTGGCGGGCGGCAAGACCGATGGAACCGCCCAGCAGACCGGGCCCAAAGATCGTGAGCTTGCGAAACATGTCGGCGGCTCTTCTAGCAGCAAACCGTTCGTTTGGCAATCCAAAGGCAAACGGTTCTGCTTGAGCCTGGGGAGGCGGGCGCGGCACTCAACGGCGAGCGGCCCACTCGGCGTATTCCTCGGCGTAGCGGCGCAGTTGCGCGCGTTCTTTCGGTCCCAGTGTGCTGACCACTTTGGCCGGGGCGCCGTAAACCAGTGAGCCGGATGGAACAATCATGTCCTGGGTCAGCAGCGCGCCTGCGCCGATGAGACTTTGCTCGCCCACCACCACGCGATCCATGAGGATCGCGCCCATGCCGATGAGCACGTCGTCCTGAATGGTGCAACCGTGAAGAATGGCGCCGTGGCCAACGGTGACGTAATTGCCGATGCGACACGGGTCGTTGTAGCCGACGTGACAAACGACGTTGTCTTGGATGTTGGTGTGATGACCGACTATGACGGGTTGAAGGTCGCCGCGCAACACGGCATTGAACCAGATGCTGGAGCAATCTCCGACCCGCACGTCGCCGACCAGTTGCGCGCCTTCGGCCACATAGACGTCCCGGCCGAGTTGGGGTCGCTTGTCGAGATAGCAATGAAGGTTCATGGCTGGCACTGTCGCCTCGGAGGGCGGAAAATGCAATTCGCCAGACGCTCGCGTGTGGGTGTGTAAGGAAATCCCTGAGCCGCAAATCAGACTAAGTCTGATTGCCGGCACCGCCTTTTTGAAGTAGCGGTTTGTCGTCCTCGTTTATGAGTCGCAAGGAACAATATGCGGTGATTATAGTGGCCATTCTCCTGTTGTTGTTGGGGATTGGCTTTGCTGTCCTTGCCTCTTACAAGTAAACGGACAGTTGGTAGAAGCTCGGTTTTCCCAAAAAACAGCGCCGACAAGTTGCGTTTGTCGGCGCTGGCGTTTTGAGAAGGTTCCAGAGCGGTTATTTGTTTTTCTTTCGTCCTTTCTTCGCCTCTGCGGGAGCGGTCTTCGTAGCGGGGATGGCTGAAATCTCCTCGTCGCTGAGTTTGCCGTCGTTGTTGGTGTCGTATTGTTTCAGGGTTGGATTGGTGCCAAAGTCCTTGCGGATGGCTTCCTTCTCGTCGGCGTCGAGGATCCCGTTGTAGTTTTTGTCGTATTGGGCAAAGACGTCGGATTGCACCACTTGTCCGCCCTTGCCTTTTTTCTCGCGTTTATTGGCTTTGTCGCCTTTGGCGGCAAACGAGCACGGGGCCAACCATCCGAGCACGCACAGGCTCGCTATGATCCATGTGATTTTTTTCATCTAAGACTCCTTTCGTTGTGATTGCCTTGGTTCCTGACCGGCGGACGGAGGGCAATCGGTTTTCTCCGTTGCCGGGTTTGAACATCACTCTTACTAACACCGCGACGGAAAAATCCGACCAAGCTTTTTTTCGGTTACCGCCGTCGGGCGTCGAAGAACTCGATGAGCGGGTAGGCTTCGCGGTTGACGGCGCGGGCGCGTTTCAACAAAGGTTCGTACGGCCGGCCGTCGAGGTTGAACATGCCTTTGTTGGCGCCGCCGGCGGAGTCCAGCGCGACGGATTCTTTCGGGTCATCCATGTATTTGAAGTAATGCCAGCCGACGACGTGGCTGAGTTCGAGCGCGTTCAACGCGAAGTGCTGGTAGTAACGGCCGCGGTCTTCCTGGGTGCGGACGAGCCAGCCGGCGCCTTTGGTGTTGGCCAGCCCAGGCACGTCCATCGCTTTGGCATACCACTCGGTCAACAGAACCGGTTTGTCGCTCCACGCCGCCCATTCGGCGAACTGTTTCTGGTCCGGCCCCCACACGTGGTAGTAATTGACCGACACGACGTCGTGGTAGCGGGCGAGCATTTCCCAGAACCACGGATTGTCGAACTGGCCCGTGTGGTAATTGATTCGGGAGCCGAGGTAGAGATGATTCGGATCGTATTTGCGGATGGCTCTTGTCACCGTTTGGTAGTAGCGTTCAAAGGCGAACGCGATGAATTGATACCGCAGCCGCAACGTGATCGGGCGTCCGGCCAACCACGCGGCGGCAGCCCGATGACCGGGCTCGCTGGCATCCAGCGCAAGGTAACGGTCCAACAGGTCCACAGGACATTGCAGTTCATTGTCGGTCATGATTCCCAGCAGAGTTGGGTCGTTGCGCGTGGTGGCGAGTCCGCGGGCGAACTCGTCGCAAAACGCCTCAAAATCCGGATGAAACGCGGGCATACAGCGGTGCTTGAATCCCACGGTGCCGGCGGCCGGCTCGGTAAGGTTTTTGCTCTTGGCAAACTCGAACATGAAATTATGCCGTCGCACCCACGGCAGCGGCTGTTGGACCTTTTGCAATCGTTCGGAACTCCAGTTGCCCAGCCCGTTGAAACCGTTGGCCCGCAGCAGCGCCGTGACCGTCTCCGGCCAGTCGGGGGCGGCTTTCCTCGGTTCTCGCACGGCGTTGAGTCCGATGTTGAAGTAGCGGCATCCTTCGGGGTCCACCAGCCAGTGGCGGCCTGCGATTTTCGTCACATGGAAGAACCCCGTTGCCTTTTGTTTCGGACGATCCAGCCATCCGCCGTATTGGTTGACCGTGACGCGCTCGCCGACAGGCCGGTAGCCGTCCAGCAACTCCAACAGCCGCGTTCGCTGTGGTCGCCACGGCCCGGCGCTTTCCGGGCTGTTGCGATGCGTCTCGACAACCACGGTACCGTCTTGGAACGGCGGTGCTGGCGGCGCGGAAAGGTCGTACCGCGCGCGAGTTTGTTCAAACAGCAAACGCACTTCCGTCGCGCTCAAAGCGTGGTTGTACAGACGCAGCTCGCCGACGCTTCCCTTCAGCGACGGTTTGGCGCCGAGTCCCCTGCCGATGAGCAACGGTTGGCCGTTGCGCGCGATCTTGCCGCGATGCGGTTTCTCCGCGATCAGCTCGCCGTTGACATACAACCGGGCCGTGGCGCCGTCGTAGGTGCCCACCCAAAATGTCCACTGACCCAGCGGCAACTCCGTGACGCTGTCGAGCAACAGCTTGCTGGTGCCGCGCTCGCCCCACAAACCGAACACGACACGCCCATCGGAACCGTACATGCCGAACATCGGCGTCGTCCATGATTCGTTGGTATGCGGAACGCCGAAGAGGACGGTGTTGTTTCTGAGCGCGGCGGCCTTGACCCAAACCGCGGCGGTGATCGCGTTGGAGAAACCGAACGGTTTTTTCTCTTCAATCAACACGTGCGCGCCCAGTCCGTCCAACTCCAACACGCCGTGGCGCAATTGAGCGTCACACAACACGCCGTCGTTGCCGTGGCCGGAGAGGTCGCGGACGGTGTTGCCATCAAACCGCCAGTGCCCCACAAGGGCGGCACCGGCAGGAGCACAAACCAGAAGCGCACAAAGCGTTGCGCAAAGTGTCGTCATGCCGACGATATACGCATCGGCAGCGCCCCGCCGCAAGGCAATTTGCGGTTGGAAACGCGGGGGCCGTCGGGTAAGGTCGCGCCCATGATGACGATTGTGTGCGCGATTGCGTTGATGGTGAGCGGAGAGGAAATCCAGCAGCGGCTCCAACGCGCGACGCCGCATCCGCGACTGCTCTGGGCCGCCGGCGGCGAGGAAACGGTGCGCCGCAAAATCCGACAGGACCCGCTTTGCGCGGCGGTCTGGGATGCCGTGCGCGTCGCGGCCGACCGGATGCTGGATGAACCGCCGGTGGTTTACCTGAAACAGGGGCGGCGACTGCTGCATCGGTCGCGCGAGGCGTTGGAGCGGATTACCCACTTGGGATTCGCCGCGCGGATGACCGGCGAGAAGCGATACGTCCGCCGCGCGATTGCGGAAATGAAAGCGGCGGCGGCAATGCCCGACTGGAATCCATCGCATTTTCTCGACACCGCCGAAATGACGTTGGCGCTGGCCATTGGTTACGACTGGCTGTATCCGCAGTTGTCGGCAGCGGAGCGCGCGGAAATCCGAGACGCGATCGAGCAAAAAGGGCTGGGACCGTACCTGCAGCCGGGCAAAAAACACGGTTGGGAACGCGGCGGCAACAACTGGAATCAGGTCTGCCATGGCGGCATGGTCGCCGGCGCTCTGGCCCTGTTGGAGGAGAATCCGCGCCGAGCCGCCGAGGTGGTTTCGCGCGCGCTGGCGGGATTGCCCCATGCGATGAAGGTGTATGACCCGGACGGCACCTATCCCGAAGGACCCGGTTATTGGGCCTACGGCACCACCTACAATGTGATCCTGATTGCGATGCTGGAATCGGCGTTCGGCACGGATTTTGGCCTGTCCCAATCGCCGGGGTTTCTCAAAAGCGGCGAATTCCCGTTGCACATGACCGGGCCGACCGGCCAACATTATTGTTTCAGCGATTGCAGCCCGCAGACGAATTTTCAGCCCGCGATGCTCTGGTTTGCCAGCCGCACGCGCCGCCCCGAACTGCTCTGGTTCCAGCACGACTTGCTCGCACGCGAGCTACGCGACAGCCGACACGACCGGTTCTTTCCGCTGGCGCTCCTCTGGGCCGAACCCGGATGGCGACGCGTCGAGCCGTCCACTCGTCACTGGCTGGGACGCGGGCCGAATCCGGTGGCGGCATTTCGCAGCTCATGGACGGACCCCCATGCGCTCTACCTCGCCATCAAAGCGGGCAGTCCCGGAGCCAGTCACGGGCACATGGACATCGGCTCGTTCATCCTCGAAGCCGATGGCGTCCGCTGGTCGCTGGACCTTGGGATGCAAAACTATCACGCTCTGGAGAGTCGCGGCTTCCTCTTGTGGGATGGTCGCCAGGGCGGCGAACGGTGGCGGCTGTTTCGCTACCACAATCGCGGCCACAGCACCCTGCTGGTGGACGATCAGGAACAACTCGTCGGCAGCCGCGCGCCGATCACCGAGTTTTCCGCAGAAGAAACGTCCGCCACCGTGGACATGAGCGCCACCTACGCACATGAACTGGCCGTCGCCAAACGACGGTTCCGCCTCGAAGACGACCGCCGCGTGATCATCGAAGACGAACTGAAAGCCGGCGCTCGCCCGGTCACTGTGCGCTGGGCGATGGTGACGCCGGCGACGTTGCAACCGGGCGGTTGGCTGCAGAAAGACGGCAAACGGCTCCGCCTCGAAGTGATCTCGCCAGCGGGCGCCGAACTCCACGCCTGGCCGGCGGACCCGCCTCCGACCGATTTTGATGAGCCGAATCCGGGTGTCAGCGTCGTGGGATTTGTCGCCCCACTGGCCGCCGGCCAACACACCACATGGAAAGTGATCCTTTCACGCGGCCAACGCTGACGCCGCTTCCGTTCATCGCAGGAAAACGACTTGACCGAACCGCAGCGCGGTTGGACTATAAGCCTCGGTGAAAAAACTCGGTTTCCTTGATCGCATCCTGACAACGATTCTGTCGCTTGCGGCGATGAGACAGTGCCCATGAAGGTGTTGCGTTACGACCAGCCCGATTTTGATGGCGCGCTCGCGAACGCGCTCGCCGTCAACAGCCTCTTCGATGAGACCATTGAACAGCGTGTCCGCGCCATCCTCCACGACGTGCGGACCCGTGGAGACGCCGCCCTTCTCGAACTCACCGAGCGGTTCGACCATGTGAAAGTTACCGTTGCCGACCTGCGCGTCACGCCGCCGTCGCAACCCGCCACGCCTGCGCTCCGCAAAGCCATCGCCGTCGCCAACAAAAACATTGCCGCCTTCGCCCGTCGCGGTTTGCCGAAACCGTGGACGATGCGCAATGCGCAGGGCGGGCGCGTCGGCGAAAAATTCGATCCGATTCGGCGCGTCGGCATCTACATTCCCGGCGGCACGGCGCCGTTGGCCTCGACGGCGTTGATGACCATCACGCTTGCGAAAGTTGCTGGCTGCCGCGAGATTGTTGCCTGCACGCCGAGCGTCAATCCCGATTTGCTCTATGCCATCGGAGTCGCCGGCGCGACGGAAATCTACCGCGTGGGGGGCGCACAGGCGATCGCGGCCCTCGCGCTGGGCACGGCCACGATTCGGCGCGTGCTGAAAATCTTTGGCCCCGGCAATGCCTACGTCACCGCTGCCAAGAAACTTCTTTTCGGCGAGGTCGCCGTGGATTTGCTGGCGGGACCGAGCGAGGTCCTCGTGCTCGCCGACGACAGCGCCGAGGCGCGGTTCATCGCCGCCGATATCCTCGCTCAGGCCGAACACGGCAGCGGCGAGGAGCGCGTCTGGTTGGTGACCACCTCGGCGCGACTGCTCGACGAAGTTCCGCGCGAGATCGAGCGGCAAAAGTCTCTGTTGCCGCGCAACGAGACCACCGATCGCGTGCTGGCGAAAGGCGCGGTGTTGGTGTTGGCAAAACACATGGCGCAAGCCGTCGAGATCGTGAACCGGTTTTCGCCCGAACATCTCGAAGTGATGACACGAAACCCCGCCGCTGTGGCGAGGAACGTCACGACTGCCGGCGCGATTTTCCTCGGATCATGGACCCCGACGGTTCTGGGCGATTACGTCGCCGGCCCCAGTCACACCTTGCCCACAGGCGGTGCCGGGGCGGCGTTCGGCGGACTGACGGTGGATCAGTTCCTGCGTCGCACCAGTCTGATTCAGTATTCGCCTGCAGCATTGAAGAAGTCGCTGCCGACGCTGGAGGCGTTTGCCAACGTGGAAGGACTCGCTGCGCACGGCGCCTCGGCAACAATTCGGCTGGGCTGAGCACACCCAGCCGCTGCCATTCCTTCCGACAACCGAAACATCCGTGGCGGTTTTTCCCAAACCTAGGTTCCCATTTTTGCGTTGAATTTGTGATGGTTTTCAGGCTTGCTGGCGTTCATGGAAAAGCACACTTGGAAGTTCTTTCGCGCCGGCGGGTTTGATCAAGTGAAGCTGGAAACGGGGGCCGACCTTGCCCATCTCGACCAACTCGACCAGAAACTCTGGGTCGCTCTGGCCTGTCCCGCGCAGGGGTTGGAGTTCGACGCGCGGACGCTCGCACTGATTGACACCGACAAGGACGGTCGCATCCGCGCTCCTGAAATCATCGCCGCCGTCCAATGGGCTGTGGCTCGCCTACACAACGCCGACGAATTGTTTTCCGGCCGCAATGCGCTGCCCTTCTCGGCCATCTCGGACCCGCAAATCCTCGCCTCCGCCAAACAGATTCTCCTCAATCTCGGCAAGCCCGACGCCGACGCCATCAGCGTCGAGGATGTCGCCGACACGAATCGGATTTTCGCTCAGACCCGCTTCAACGGCGACGGCGTCATTCCGGTGGACGCCGCCGAGGACGAGGCGATCCGGTCGGTCATTGCCGACATCATCACCTGCTATGGCGCCGAGACCGATCGCAGCGGCAAACCCGGCATCAATCAAGCAAAAGCCGATCAGTTTTTCGCCGAGCTGCAGGCGTTTGCCGACTGGTCAAGCCAAACGGTTCTTCCTTTCGGAGAGAACACGCCCGCCGTCGCCGCTGCCGTTCGCGCCGTGAAAGCGAAGGTGGATGATTACTTTGCCCGCTGCCGGCTCGCGGCGTTTGATCCGCGCGCGCTGGCCGCGCTCAACCGTCAGGAAAGCGAATACCTTGCCCTTGCGGCCAAAGACCTCACCATTAGCGCCGCCGAAGTGGCCGGTTTCCCGCTCGCCCGGATCGAACCCGGCAAACCGTTGCCCCTGCTGGAGGGTGTGAACCCGGCTTGGGCCGACGCGTTGCGCGCGCTGGTGCCGCTGTTGGGCGGCAAGACCGCGCTGACGGAGGCCGATTGGAACGCGCTGCTTGCCAAGCTGGCACCCTACGAAACATGGGTCGCGGCCAAAAAGGGCGGAGCGGTGGAAAAACTCGGTTTGGCTCGTGTCCGGGAGATTCTCGCCAGCAAAGCCAGGGAGACGATTGCCGATTTGATCGCGCGCGACAAGGCGTTGGAGCCGGAGTTCAACGCCATCGCCGCCGTGGAACGACTCGTCCGCTACCACCGTCATTTGGTGAAGTTGCTGAACAATTTTGTGTCGTTCCGCGATTTCTATCGGCGCAAGGACCGGGCTGTTTTCCAAGCGGGCACGCTCTACCTCGACCAGCGCAGTTGCGAGCTTTGCCTCCGCGTGGAGGACATGGCCAAACACAGCGCGATGGCCGGGTTGAGTCGTTGTTACATTGCGTACTGCGAATGCGTCCGCAAAACCACCGGCGAAAACATGATCATCGCCGCCGCCTTCACCAACGGCGACTCGGACAATCTGATGGTCGGCCGCCACGGCGTTTTCTACGACCGTCAGGGTCGCGACTGGGACGCCACCATCGTCAAGATCGTGGACAACCCCATCAGTATCCGACAAGCCTTCTTCGCGCCCTACAAGAAATTCGTGCGCATGGTGGAGGAGCAAATCGCCAAACGCGCTGCCGCCGGCGAAGCGGCCGCCGACGCCAAGCTTGGTGCCGCCGCCACAACGGTGGCGACGGCAGACCAGATCAAAACGCCGCCGACGCCAAAGAAAATTGATGTGGGCACCGTGGCCGCCCTCGGCGTCGCTGTGGGCGGCATTACAGCGGCCCTCGGCGCGCTGTTGCAAACGTTTTTCGGGTTGGGCATTTGGATGCCGCTGGGCCTTGTTGGACTGGTGCTGATCATCAGCGGCTCCTCGATGCTCATCGCCGCCCTCAAATTGCGTCAGCGCAACCTCGGTCCGCTGCTGGACGCCAACGGCTGGGCCGTGAATGCTCGGGCGAAAATCAACATCCCGTTTGGGAACTCGCTCACCCGTCTGGCCGTGTTGCCGCCGGGCGCGCGTCGGGATCTGGTGGATCCGTTTGCCGAGAAGAAATCCGTGCGCAGCCGCGTGATCCTCTATGCGATCCTGCTGGTGGCGCTGTTGGCCGGCTGGTATTTCGGATCGCTGGAACGCCTGCTGCCCGGCGTGCTGCCGAAATCCCCGTGGGTCAGGACTCACCAATAAGAGACGGCGGCTGCCGCCGATGCGGCGGGGCTTGCAGAGAGAGCGTTTCTGCATAGAATCGCAGCGCATGGAAACCCAACGAGCCGTGTTTCTTGATCGCGACGGCGTGCTCATGGAAGACTCGAATTATGTGGGCGAGCTGGAGCGGGTCGTCATCATCGAAGCGGCCTACACTGCGTTGAAACGATTACAGGACGCCGGTTACAAATTGCTGGTCGTGACCAACCAATCGGGTGTGGCTCGCGGATTTTTCACGCGCCAGCACGTCGAGATCGTCCACGATCACCTCAACAAACAATTCGCCGCTCACGGCGTGCGCATTGACCGTTACTATGTCTGTCCACATCACCCCGACGAGCAGTGTGACTGTCGCAAGCCCAGTCCGAAATCCCTCCGCGAGGCCGCCCAAGAATTCCATCTGGACCTCGCGCGTTGCTACATGATTGGGGATCGGGCCAGCGACATCCAGACTGGCCGCAACGCGGGCGTCACCACCATCCTTGTTCTTACCGGGGCCGGACGCGACACCTTGACCGAGGGCAAGGTCAAGGCGGATTACGTCGCTGCGGACATCAATGCGGCGGCCGATTGGATTCTGAGCCGCACCTGAAAAGCCGCTCAAACGCCGAGCCGAGACAGCCGATCAAATCGGTGGCCAACAGAGCGGTTTCCCCGGTCCGATCGCGCGCCAGATCGCCGGCCAAGCCGTGCACAAACACGCCCGCGCGCGCCGCGTCCAACGCCGTCAATCCCTGCGCCAACAGCGAACCGATGATTCCCGTCAACACATCGCCCATGCCGCCTTTGGCCATGCCGGGATTGCCCGTGAGGTTGACCCAGAGCCGACCCGACTGATCCGTCACCACCGTGCCTGCGCCCTTCAGCACCAGCACCACGCGATGCTCGCGCGCAAACTCTCTCGCCGTCTCCCAGCGTTGCGCCTGAACCAGCCGCACGGGTCTTCCACACAACCGCGACATCTCCCCCGGATGCGGCGTCAACACCAACGGCACGCCCACCGTGCGCAAGACCGTGATGTTCCGTGCCAACGCATTCAGTCCGTCGGCGTCCACCACCATCGGACGCGGACAACTCGACACCCAGTTCCACACCGCCCGTTGCGTCTTGAGGACCTGGCCCAGACCCGGACCGATTGCCACGGCGTCATAATCGGCCAGCGAACTCAATCGTTCCAAAGGCCGCGGCATTATTTCCGGCGGGGAATTGGCCGCGACCATCGGATACACCTCGCGCGGCACCGCCAGCGTCACCAAACCGGCACCCGACCGAGCTGCCGCGTAGGCGCACAACAGCGCTGCGCCCGTGTATCCTTCGCTGCCGGCGATCACCAACAGATGACCGTAATCGCCCTTGTGCGTCGAACGGCGACGCCGCGGCAACAGCGGTCGCAGGTCCTCTTCGGTGAGCAACTCGACCTCCGAGGGAATATCCGACACGAACTCTGTTGGGAACCCGATGTCAGCGACCTCGACCGTGCCAACCCAGTCTGTCGCCGCCGGGCGCAACAGCCCGACTTTCGGCAGCCCCATCGTCACGGTTGCATCCGCCCGCACACAAACGCCGTGAACCTCGCCGGTGTCGCTGTCCAGTCCCGACGGCAGGTCAATGGCAATGACCTTGGCTGATTGTTCATTGATCCAGCGAATTGCCGACGCGTATGGTTCGCGCACCTCGCCGTTCAATCCTGTGCCGAGCAGGCCGTCCACAATCAGCTCGGCGCGCACCGATGACAGTTGGTCGGGCGTGGGCAATTCCAGCACCGGCACGTTGCCGAGCTGCTGAAAATGAAAGAGCGGATCGCCGCTGAGTTCTTCGCGCCGGCAGAACAACGCCAGCGTCGGCTCGCCACCCATCGCCGCCAGATGCCGCGCCGCCGCGATGGCGTCGCCGCCGTTGTTGCCCTTGCCGGCCAACAGCAACACCTTGCGCGACCATGCTGCGACTTTGCGGGCGACCGCCAGCCCCGCCCGATCCATCAACACGCGACCCGGCGTGCCGGCGGCCATGGTGCGCTGATCCAGCGCACGGATTTGTTCCGTGGTGACAGCCTTCATGTCGGTCGCAGTCTAGCCGATTCCCCACGCGAAAGCAACGCAACCGGAACAAGGATGCGAGTAGTATGCTGGACACACGAGATCGAGAGCACTTCGATGAAGCAGCGGTTATTCACGATTGGCCACGAGGCGTTGCACCTGGCTGAGTTTCTCAACAAACTGACCAAGGTTGGCGTGCAGACCGTAGTGGATGTGAGGGAAATTCCCCGGAGTCGGATTCGCGGCTTTTCCAAGGCAACACTGTCGGCTGCCCTTCACAAAAAGGGGATCAAATAGGTTCACGTCCCATCGCTGGGCAGCCCGCGGCACTTACGGCGCGAGCTGCGCAAGGCCGGTGACTTCACCGCGTTCACACGAGGCTGCTTGCAGTAGGGTGCACCACAATGGGTCATCGAAGATGCCGACCGGGAATAGAACGACACCGTCCGCCAGTGGGACATGTTCAAAGAGTCACGCAAACCTTGGGAGCCGACCCCGTTTCGCTTCAAGTATCGTTACCATTGCGATGACCTTCATTGCAGAGGCCACGAGCGTATCCTCGTGGTTTTATCGTTCTGGGCGTCTTCCGGCGATCCAAAACAGAAGACGAACACCAGATGAAGTTTTGGTGACGCAAAATTATGGGTGCTTTTTCCCGTCGTCCATGTCTTTGGGTTTCAGCAGCGTGTCGAGTTGGGCGAACGGGTCGGCGATGCGTGAGGGCGGAGTTGGCTCGCGGGCTTCGGACTGGAAGTACCCGGAGAGTTTGTATTTCTCGTGCTCGTGGTCGTGACAGTAAATGCAGAGCAACTCCCAGTTGCTGCCGTCGGGCGGATTGTTCTCGTGATTGTGATCCTTGTGATGGACGGTAAGTTCCTTCAAGCGTTTCCCGCTGAACTCGCGTCCGCAACTGGCGCAAACATGCGGAAACATCCGCAAGGCGCGCTCGCGGTAGCCCTTCTGTCGTTGTTCGATTTCGCGTCGGAGCCGCGCGAGTTTATCGGCGGGGTCGCTCATTCCTTGCGATCCAGCAGGGGCCTTCGTTGCGTCACCGAGCCAGTTCGGCGCAGGTCTTGTCAAAGAAGGCGACACACTTGGCGAGGTTGGTCATCAACTCCTCGACGGTGCCGCGCTCGTATTCGATGGAGAGGTAACCCTTGAATCCCTGCCGCTTCAGCTCGGCCAGCATTCCTTTGGCGTCGCAGACGCCTTCGCCGAAGGGGACATCTTGTTTTTGCTCGTTGAGGTCTTTGAAGTGCAGGCTCATCAGGCGGCCCTGAAGCTGTTTGAGGACGGCCACAGGGTTGCGGCCGGCGCGGTACTGATGACCCGTGTCGCAGCAGGCGCCGATGAGTTTGCCGCGACCTTTACAAGCGGCCAGCACCTGATCGGGCGGCCAGCTTTTGGGGTGATTGTGCAGCGCGAACCGAATCCCGTATTCCTGGGCGAGCTTGTCGTGAACTTCGTTGGGCGTCGTCTCGGTGACGAGGACTTCGATCCCCATTTTCTTGGCCCACGCAAAACGTTTCCGTGCCCCTTCTTCGTCCTCCGGCACAGGTGCGACCCCGTAGGCGACGAGGCGCAAGCCACCAGCGTCCTTGAGTTTCTTTTGAATCTTGGCGGCGGTCGCCTCGCTCATGTCGGCGCTGGTGAATTCGGCAGAGCCGGGTTCGAGTTTCTGACGAGGATAGATTTCAAGATATTTGATGCCGAGCGCGGCGGCCTTGTCCACGGTCTCGAAAAACGAGAGCGCGCGGAAGGTGTAGCACTGGAGACCGAGTTTGAGTCCGAGTTTTTCCGAAGCGCTGTCATCGCGGGCGAACGCGACGGCAGCGGCGAACATGCAGACGACAGTGACAACACGTTTCACGGTTTTTTCTCCTTTGGAGGTTGCGTGGGGATTATTAGCCGAAGCAGAACGGCCGGCAACAGTTTTTTCACCGTCAGGTCCGTCCTCCGTCACGGCGCGGACTGCAGGCGGCGGACCGTGCCGTCTTTCATCGAAAGATAGAGGCAACCGCCGGCCGCAATCAGGCCATCGAAGACAGGAACGCTGTCCAGCTTCATCTCGGCTATCCGTGTGCCATCGGCGATGTTGACTGCGCACAGCAGGCCGCCGTTGCGTCCCTCAAAGGTGTCGAGCGCTTCTCGGAGCGGCGGCGGAAGGTCGTAATCGTCGGTGGCGGCGGTGTTCATCCATTCCCGCGTCTTCGCCTCGTCGAAACGCGGCGGGCCGGCCAGAAACAGCGTGTCGCCGGCCAGAACCATGCCTTGCGGATACAGCGGCACTTCGGTTCGCCAATCGGGGGTCCACCCGGAGGTTTTCTTCGCGCTGGCGCTGCGCGGCTGGGTTTTGGATTTTTTGTCCATGGCCACCAGGCCGTTCTTGCGGAAGGTTTCATCCTGATAGCTGTAGGTTTTGGATTGGTTGAAGACCATGATTCGGCCCGACGGGCTGATGGTTTTGGCGTGGTCAATGCCCGCGCGACCGCTGTAGAAATGTTCGCCGTAAATCCAGTAGGCCAGTTCCCACCACGAGTCATCCAGAAACCCCGCCGGGCTGAACAGGTGCGGCGGAAACTCGCGCTGGATTTCCAGCGCCGTGTCGAAGGTGACGGCCCGCATCCAGAGATGTTTCCCGTCGCTGGAGAGCACATCGGGGAGCACGCCGGGCATTTCCATTTTGGCGAGACGGTGTTTTGTGTCCGCCAGAAACGAGGCATACAACTCCACCGTCTTGCCGGTGGCCGGGTCGCGGCTGTAGAAGTTCTTTTCGAGTTTCAACTCGCCGGTTTGCAGATCGAGTTTCACCAGTCGCACGCCCCCGTCCACGTAGGAATTTCGTCCTGCGCAGGCATAAACGAAGCCATCCAGAATCAGCACGCTGCCGTGCACCGGCCAGACGGATTCCACCTGTCCTTGGGCAACCAGTTTCTGTTCGTCGGGTGCTGCGCGGAACCGCCAGGCCAGTTCGCCATCGGCGCAACGCAATGCATACACCCAGCCGTCGCGGCAACCGAAGACGGCCATACCGTTGGCGATGGTCGGCGGCGAATCAATCCGTCCGCCGGCGATAAACCGCGTGAGCACCTTGCCCGTGACCGCGTCGAGCAGAAACAGCGTGTGATCGTCTATGGACGCCACGAAAACCGTTCCATGGGCGACGACCGGCTGGGTGAGCCGCTGGCCCAGGTGCGTACGCCACGAGGCTTTCCAGTTCGTCGAAACGCGCGTGCGAACCGAACCGCTTCGGGCCGCATCAGCCCGAAACGTGGGCCAATCTTCAGGATTGGGGATTTCGGATTTGGGATTTTGGATTTGCGAGTAAGCCGGACCGCGTTCGAGTCGTTCGTCTTTCTGCGTTCTGTTTTCGTTTTTCTGCGTTCGTTTCGGCGCCAGCGCGTGGAACCCCGTGAGCCGGCTTTCGATGTAACAGCCGCACTGGTCCGGCGGCACATAAATCAGTCCGTAGGCGGGCAGGATGCCCAACTTGCACCCTCCGCGAACCCAGTCGTGCGGCTGGATTTGGCCGGTCGCAAAGTCAATGAACTCGATACCCGTGCGCCCGGCGAGGATGTAACGGAGCGTCGCTTTGTCCTGATAACAACGATGATGATGGCGCGAGGGCCAGTCGGCCGACAGCGGTCGCTCTTGGAGAATCTTTCCGGTGAACAGGTCCCGGACGACGCGGTAATCTTGCGCCGTGCGTTCGAGGTTCTGCCCAAACCAGACGCCGCCGTCCACGCAGAACACGTCCGTCGGTGCGCGACATCCCTCGGCGCAGGGCGCCGACCAGAGTGGCCTGCCCGTTCGGGCGCAGAAGGCGACCAGGTCTCCGGTGCTGAAACCGCCGGCGGCGTATTGATCCTTGCCGATCTTTTGGCCCGGACCGCTTTGCCGATCCGCCGAGATGACCACCTCGTCGAGCACCGTAAGATTGGGCGACGACCAGCCCGGACGCAAGTAATCCGCTCGTCGCGCGCTTTTCCACAACACGCCGCCGGTCGTTGCGTCCAGACACACCACGCTGCGGGTGTTCTGAAAAAACAACCGACCGTTCTTCGAAGCCAACGTCTGCGGCAACAACCCGTCGGTGTCCTCGTCGGACTTGATCCACAGCGGGTCGGAGTTGTCGGCGCGGAAAGCGAGGATGCGTTTCGCCTGCGGTTCGACGTGGCGGTAGGCCATCGCCCGACGGTCAATCACTTGCGGATCGGCGTTGTTGGCGACCACGAACAACAGCCCGTTGTCGTGGATGATCTCCTCTGCCGGCTCGGTGTGCCGGTAGGTTCGCAGCGTCGCACCCGTGGCAGCATCCAGCGCCGAGACCGGGGCGTGAATGCTGAGCGTGCAAAACACGGTGCGATCGGAAGCGACCAGTCGCCGATGCAGGTCCACAGGGTAACAGTTGCGGTCTTTGACATGGGATGGTTGCCACGCGGCCAGCGGTCGTTTCCAGAGCACCACTCCGTTGAAGGCGTCTCGCGCATACAACGCCCACCGACTCGGCAAACTCAGCGGCAACGCCGTGGGACCTTCGTCCAGAATGTAAAACAACCGGCCACCGCCGCAAACCATCAGATTCATCGTCGTCATGTAAGCGTGGCTGCGGGCATGTTGGGGATCGCCAGCCCACTGAATGTGGAAAGGCGGCCCCACGGCAAGGTCTTGGGACATCACGTGGCCGTCGGGGCCGTGCAGAAAATGCGTCCAGTCATCGTATTGCCTCGGATACGGCTTGATCTTTTTTGTCGTCTCCAGATAGGCGACTCCGCCGGGCGCGAGGATTCGCATGATTTCCGCCTCGGAGACACGGCCCCCGTCGTCAGCAATCACCAGATTGGCGATGTTGGGGATGAACGGAAGCGTGTCGGAACGCAACAGCTCGAAGGCGACCCGGCTGCTCCGATTCAGGGCGGCGGCATGTTGTCGCGCGGCGACGACGTTTGCCTCGTCAGCGTCCAATCCATAGACGAACAGATTTTCTTTCGCGGCGAGAGCGGTGGCCAGTTCGCCCGTTTTGCAGCCGATATGAACGATCAAGCCGCCCGTGAAGTCCGTCGCACGCAGCATGGCATTTGCGTCCGGGGTTGCTGACGCGGCCAAGCCTCCTGTGGCGAGGACGCTCGCGACCAAGAGAAAAAATCGGCTCATGCAGACGGCGGCGTTCTGGCGGTCATTGGTTCTCTTTCTTTTGGTCCGCGCCGTCGCTTTCCTCCTTTTCCCACGGCACCACCCACTTGTAGATGGTGTGCTCGGACTCGTAATCGGTGTCGTCGCTTTCCCCGTTTTGCGCCGTTACCCGGACCACGGCCACGGGTTTGGCGCCGCGCATATCGAAATCGTGGGAGACAATGCGCGAGCCCGGGCGCATCTGGGCCAGTTGCGGCATCAACTTCACATTCAACGATGGCAACAGATACAAACACACGACGGTGGCTTCACGCAGGTCGAGAGTGAAAATGTCCTTTTGTTCAATCGTAACCAGATGCTCGACCTTGTTGGAGCAGACATTGGCCAGCGCCTCCTTGACCCGCTCCGGGTCAATGTCAAAGCCCTTCGCTTTGACTCCGTATTTTTTGGCGGCAGTGACCACAATGCGCCCGTCGCCACAACCCAGATCATACACCACATCCCCCGCTTTCACCTCCGCCAGCTCCAACATCTTCTCGACCACCGGCTGCGGAGTCGGCACATACACCACATCGGGCTTCTTCGTGACCGCTTGTGTGGCGGCATTGGTACAGACTGGCTGGGAGGCAGGAGCGTCCGCAGCCCAAACCGCCGCTGTCATCCACAGAAGTATGAGTAACAAATAGGTTTTCATGCGTGCCATTATGCTCGCCACGGAGAAACATTACGACAAAAAAATTTCCTGCCACCGAACGACTTTCTTGGCAGTCGGGCGACGCTTCTGTCACTTGCAGAGTGCATCCAAGTGGCTCTCTGCCAGTCCGATCTGCTTACCGTAATAATGCTACAAATGTAGCGTTATTACGGTAAGGTCATTTCCCCGCCATCTTTTGTGACTTCGAAGTCGGGTAGGTCGGCTCGCCAGCCTCCGAAGGGCGCTTCAACGTATCCGTACGGGTTTGAAAGTTGTGTTTTCCGCACCGAAAGACTGGAGTTTGGGCGTGTTTTGGGTCAGATTATGCTTGATTTTGGGCTGGCTGATGTGGCGCGGGTTTCGTGACTCACCGCCGATTTTCCGACGTGCTGTCGGGGCGCTGATTGTATTGTGACTGTTCATTTCGTCGGGGACCGAGTTGTTTTCGTTTCTGTTCGGTCTTGTGGCGCGCTGATCGCACCGGGGCGGACGATAGCGGTTGAAGGTTGGCAGTTTGACGAGCTTTGTGCTAATGTAAGGGCAACGTGAATGAACGAGAGGAGAGCGAATTATGAAAAAACTCGCCCTGAATTTGTGTGCGGTTTTGGTCGCGGCGGTTTTTGTGGGATGCCAGACGCCGGAAGGGCAGACCGATCGCACGGCCACAGGTGGACTGGCCGGCGCGGTGCTCGGCGCCGGCACGGGGGCCTTGATCGGAAGCTTGACCGGCAAAGAAGCGGAAGGGGCGGCCATCGGTGGTGCGCTTGGCGCTCTTACGGGCGGGTTGGTCGGTCATGCGATGGATTCTCAGCAACGGCAGATGGAGCGCCAGATGGAGCACCGCCGTGCCGCGCCGGCTCCTTATCCGCAAGCATCGGCGGCCCAGCCGTTGAGCATCGCCGACATCAAAGCGATGGCCAAGGCGGGGATCAGCGATGAGGTGATAATCAGCCAGATTCGCAATTCGCGGACGGTCTATCGGTTGACGACCCAAGAGATTATTGACCTGAAAGACTCTGGCGTCAGCCAGAAGGTGATTGATTTCATGATCAACACCCCCAGCCTGTATCCGCCGCCGCCCCGGTAACCTGCCGCCCAAACCACAGCTTGCGTGGGCCGGACGGAAAAGTTCTTTCCGCGGCCAATGTGCTTTACATTTTTTTCGCTTCGTCTAAGCTGTGTCCCGTCGCAGAAGGGAGATTGTGATTTCCATGAACAAGCTGTCACTGACTGCCAAGACGAAAGCGGAGCTTCTGAAGATCGCGCAACGACTCGGGTTGCGTGGCATCACGACGTTGAGGAAGAATGAGCTGATCGAGAAGATCACCAGCGCGCTGCAACAACGCAAGACCAATGCCAAACGACGGATCCTCGGCGCCACCACCGACGCGGTGAAGAAAGCCGTTGCCCTCGTTCGGCGTCGAGCCATTCGGAAGCGGACCGGCCCGTCGGCACCGGTGGCTGCGGCACCCAAAATCGCCCGTAAATCGAAAGCCGCCCCCGCCGGGCAGAAGCCGGTGCGCAGCGCCGAAGCGGCGGCAGTCGCGGCGCACAAGTTCGACGTGTCGCCCAAGGTCAGGCCGCCGCGGCAAAAATTTGCCGATGAATCGCTCGGTGAGTTGCCGGAAAGTTACGGCACCGGCAAACTGTTTCTCACCGCCCGCGATCCGAACTGGCTCTACGCGTATTGGGACCTCACTCACCATCAGATGGCCGATGCCCGCCGACGCGCCGCCGACGGGCGGTTGCTGTTGCGGCTGTTCGAGCAAAACGTCGCCGCGCCGGTTCAGGAGCTGACGTTGCACCACGATTCCCGCAACTGGTATATTTCCGGCGTGCGGGCTTCGACGACGTATCGGGTCCAGCTTGGCTACTGGCGTCCGGATGGGCAGTTTCAGGTCATCGCCACTTCGCGCGACGCGACCACGCCGGCTGCCGTGGTGTCCACCGACACGTCGGCGCGCTTTGCGACGATTCCCGTGGATGTGCCCTTTGAGCAGTTGTTGAGCATCGTTCGCTCCTACAGTGCCGGCGGGGAACCCTTGGCGCAGGCGCTGCATCGTTTGCAGCAACGGGGTGTGCCGTTCCCGTTCCAAGTGGGCATCGCTCTGGGGCCATGGACCCCCGAACAGGCGGCGCTGATCGAGCGGGAACTGGGAGGCGACCTGTGGCGGCGGATGCAAACGGGGTCGTTGGAATTGAGCGAATGGCTCCGCAAACGTTTGCAGGAGAACGTGAGTTCAGGGGCGATGGGATCGGCCTCGGTGTAGAGGGGAGCCGCGCAGCGTGTCGCAAGGTTATCTCGCTTTGGTGTTGCACGCGCACCTGCCCTTTGTGCGGCACCCGGAGTACGACGATTTTCTCGAAGAAGACTGGCTCTACGAAGCGATCACCGAGACGTATTTGCCGCTGCTGAAGGTGATGGACGGTTTGGTGCGCGACGGCGTGGAGTTCCGACTGACCATGTCGTTGACGCCGCCGCTGTGCTCGATGTTGGCCGACCCTCTGCTCCAAGAACGTTACGTGCGGCACATCACACGGCTGATTGAGCTGACCGAGAAGGAAATCGAACGAACCCGATCCGATCCGGCGTTTCACGAATTGGCGTGGTTCTATCGGCACCGTTTCCAAGAGGCGCGCGCCGCGTTCTGCGACCGATACGGGCGCAATCTGGTTGCCGCCTTCCGCCAGTTTCAGGACATGGGGAAACTGGAGATCATCACGTGCGCCGCCACTCATGGTTTGCTGCCGCTGATGATCGAGCATCCGCCGGCGGTCCGCGCTCAGATTCTCGTGGCGCGGGACCACTACTGTCAATGTTTCCAGAGACCGCCGAAGGGCATCTGGTTGCCCGAATGCGCGTATGTACCCGGCCTGGAAAATTTTCTCGCCGAGGCGGGCATCCGATGGTTTGTGATGGACACACACGGCATCCTGTTCGGGCATCCCCGACCGCAATTCGGCGTGTTCGCGCCCGTGTTCACGCCCGGTGGCGTGGCCGCGTTTGCGCGGGATGTGGAGTCTTCTCATCAGGTTTGGAGTGCCGAGCAAGGCTATCCCGGCGACGTGGACTATCGCGACTTCTATCGGGATGTGGGGTTTGATCTGCCGCTGGATTACATCAAACCGTACATTCATCCCGACGGCATCCGTTGTTTTACCGGTGTCAAGTATTACCGGATCACCGGCAAAACGCACGACAAACAGCCCTACGTCCGCCGCTGGGCGATGGAAAAAGCCGCTCAACACGCCGGTCATTTCCTGTTCAACCGGCAACGCCAGATCGAACACCTCGCCGCCGTCATGGGCCGTCCCCCGCTGGTGCTTTCGCCGTATGACGCGGAGCTGTTCGGTCACTGGTGGTTTGAGGGGCCGGAGTTTCTGGACTATTTCCTGCGCAAAACCTTTTACGACCAGCAGACCATCCAACTCACCACGCCGACGGAGTATCTCCGCCGGTTCCCGACTCAACAGGTCATCACACCTGCCGCCTCCAGTTGGGGCGCCCGCGGCTACTGGGAAGTCTGGCTCGATGGCTCCAACTCATGGATTTACCCTCACCTCCACGTTGCCGCCGAGCGCATGACCGAACTGGCCCGCCACTACAAACATGGCTCCGCGCTCGTCCAACGCGCCCTCCAACAAGCCGCCCGCGAACTGTTGCTGGCACAATCCAGCGACTGGGCATTCATCATGAAAACGGGCACCGCCGTCAACTACGCCGTCAAACGCACCAAAGACCACATCCTCCGTTTCACGCGTCTCTACGAACAGATCAAAACCGGCCAGATAGACGAGGCCTGGCTGGCCGATCTCGAATGGCGCGACAACATCTTCCCCGACATCAACTATCACTACTACGAGTGAGATGAACCTGAGGTCTGTCCGCTGCCCCTCGACATCTCCAGCTCCCACGTGTAGGTTGACACCGTGAAACGGTTGACACTGACCATCCACGGCATGACCTGCGCCCGCTGCGCCCAACACGTCCAACAGGCCCTCGCCGCCGTGCCCGGCGTCGCCAACGCCGACGTTAACTTCCTCACCCGACGCGCTCTCCTCACCTTCACCGACCCCCCACCGTCCACCGACGCGCTGTTGGCCGCCGTCAAACAAGCCGGCTATTCCGCATCGCTTGCCACGGACCCACCTACGTCCCGTTCCCCGTGGCGCACACAAATCGCCTACACCGCGGCTGCCGGCATCCTCCTCATCGCCGGTTGGATTCTGCGACTCGACGGTTTGTTGATCGCGGCCACGGGACTTGCCGCATTCCCCATTTTCCGACGCGCCCTCCAGGCGTTGCTCGCTCGACGACTCGATGCGGACGTCCTCGTGGCCATCGCTGTTGCCGCCGCCGCCAGCCTCGGCGAATACCTCGCCGCCGGCGAAGTCGCCTTCATCATGCTGCTCGGCGCGCAACTGGAAGAATTCACCACCGACCGCGCCCGTCGCTCCCTCGGCAGCCTCCTCTCGCTGGTGCCCCCCACGGCGCGCGTCCGACGCGGCAACACCGAAGTGGAAATTCCTGTTGCCGACGTTCGCGTCGGCGACTTGATCGTCGTTCGCGCTGGTGAACGCATCCCCGTGGACGGCACAGTGCGGGCAGGCGAAGCCGCCGTCAACCAGGCAGCCATCACTGGCGAAAGCCTTCCCGCCGCGAGACAACCCGGCGACGAAGTGTTTGTCGGTAGCCTTGCCGAAACCGGTGCGCTCGTGGTGGAAGCCACTCGCGTGGGCGAAGAAACCACATTGGCCCGACTCGCTGCGCTGGTCGAAGCCGCCCAACAACGCAACGCACCCATCCAACGCACACTAGATCGCCTGGCCGGCTGGCTCGTGCCGGTCATGCTGCTGCTGGCCGTGGTCGTCTTTGCTTTCAGCGGCGACGCTCGCCGCGCCATCACCGTGCTCATCGTCACCTGCCCTTGCGCACTCATCCTCGCCACACCCACCGCCGTCATGGCCGCCATCGCCCGCGCTGCCCGCGCCGGCGTCCTCATCAAAGGCGGCCAACACCTCGAAGCCGCCGCCCGACTCCACACCATCGTCTTCGACAAAACCGGTACACTGACCCACGGTCAACCCCGCGTCGCCCACACACACAGTTTCTGCGACAAACACACCGAGACGGAAATGCTCCAAATGGCCGCCGTGGCGGAAAAACTCAGTGCCCACCCCGTCGCTACTGCCATCCGCAACGAAGCCGGTTCCGTCCCCGATCCCTCCCAATTCCAATCCCATCACGGACGCGGCGTGACGGCCAGCCACAACGGCCAACAACTCGTGGTCGGCCAGCCGTCCTTGCTTTCGGAACTGAACATCCCGCTGAACGAAGCACAACGCGCCCACGTGGCCCAACACCACGAGGACGGACACACAACCGTGCTCGTGGCACACGACGGTAAACTCTGCGGCACCATTTGCGTTGCCGATACCCTTCGCGCCACCGCCCGGCAAGCCATCGCCGAGTTGCGGGCACTCGGCATTGAAAAAATCGTGCTGCTGACCGGCGACAACCGACGGGTCGCGCTTGCCATCGCTCAAAAACTCGGTGTGGACGAAGTCCAAGCAGAAGTTCTCCCCGACCAGAAAGCCGAACACATCGAGTCGCTCAAGACCAACGGACGCGGAGTCGCCATGGTGGGCGACGGTATCAACGACGCCCCGGCGCTGGCGGTCGCCGACGTGGGGATCGCCATGGGCGTCAGCGGCACCGACATGGCGCACGAGGCCGCCGACATTGCATTGATGGCCGACGACCTTGAGAAAATTGCCTTTGCCATTCGCCTGAGCCGGCGAGCGGAGCGCATCATCCAACAGGGACTCTGGTTCGCGTTGCTCTACAACGCCGTGATGATTACCGCTGCTTCCACGGGACATCTCCACATGATTGGCGGGGCATTCGCCCATCAAGCCAGCAGCCTCCTCGTCATCCTCAACGCCATGCGCCTGCTGCGATACTCGTAAAGAGCAGGCCGCATCACCCAACGCGGTGGTTTCCACCACAATGTCCGCCATAATCCAAGTGTATAGTGTATAGAGTTGACCCCTTACTTCGGAAGACTGTTTATGGATTCGACGGATCTAGCCCAAGTTCGTCAGTCGAGGGTGAAATTGCGAAAAGTTTGGCAGGGGAAGCAGCGTAAGTGTCTGGTACGCTGGTGGCAGATCACGGAAAGGCCCGTGTAGTGCAGAACAGCCCCTTGCAGACACTGCCACGCCGACGCAAACTGCTACCATGTTTTTACGACGCCATACCAAACTCGTCGGCCAGAACGACTACACGTATTGGTCGTTGGTCAAATCCATCCGCACAGCCAAGGGGTCTCGCCACCAAGTCGTCGCCCACCTCGGCAAGCTGACTCCGGACGAGACTCAGCAGGCGCACGAGTGGTCCGACTTGGACGCGCTGCTGGACGGCACGCCACCCGCGCAGCAGTTGCCGCTGGACGCTCCGCCACCGCCTCCACCGGCGCCGTTGTGGCGGACGGTGGATGTGAGCCGGGTGCGGGTGGAACGGGTGCGGCAGTTCGGCCGGGTGTATCTGGCGCTGGCGTTGTGGCGGCGGTTGCGACTGCACACGCTGCTGCAGGAGTTGTTGCCGGCGGGCGAAGAAGATGTGAGTTGGGAGTTGGTGGCGTGCATTCTTTCCATTGCGCGGTTCTGCGCGCAGCCCAGTGAGTTGGCGGTGGCGGAACGGTGGTACGCGGATTCGGC
>Ga0272448_1000261_pt1 | contig 82442 bp, 56 predicted proteins | sample YNPCB0191_FD_202220 | JGI IMG/M metagenome (GOLD analysis project Ga0272448, IMG submission 202220) | Hot spring sediment microbial communities from Yellowstone National Park, WY, United States - YNP-CB-019-1 | ecosystem: Environmental > Aquatic > Thermal springs > Hot (42-90C) > Sediment...
CATCGCCAAATAATTTGTAAGTGGCCGGCGGGTTTTTACCCTCGCAGTAACACCAGTCAATTTTCACGTAGTCATAGCCCCATTTGGCGTAGGTCATGATGTCCTGCTCTTCATGGCCTTCGCTGCCTACGTAACCGGCGCAGGTTTTTGGTCCGCAGTCGGTGTAAAGGCCGATTTTTAGACCGAGGCTGTGGACGTAATCAGCCAGAGCTTTCATGTCGGGGAATTTTTCGTTGGAGCGGATTTCGCCGGTTTTAGGGTCACGCTGACCGTGCCAGCAGTCGTCAATGTTGATGTAAGTCCAGCCGTAGTTGATGAGGCCTTTTTCCACCATCGCTCTGGCGCTCTGGCGGACGTTTTCGTCGGTCACCGAGCAACCCCAGCAGTTCCAGCTATTCCAGCCCATCGGTGGTGTCAGGGCGATTTTGTCGCCGACTTCTATTCTGAGCATTTTTTCGGCCGTTCCCAGCTTGTTTCTGGCGATTAATTTGACCTGGTAGGTGCCGGGCTTGTCAAGGAAACCGGTGATTCGGCCGGTAGTAGGGTTGAGCTTAAGACCACGGGGAAGCCCTTCTGCGGCAAAGGTCATCGGCCGTTCGCCGGTGGCGGCGATGGTAAAAAGAAATGGCGAGCCCGGACGCACACCGAAAACTTTGGGGCTGTTTATTCTCGGCTCGGGAGCGGACGGCGGGGTCAGGATGTAGGGTTCAGCGGCGTAGGGTTTGACCGGTTCGGGTTTGCTCCCGCGGTATTCAATTCGGGCATCGCACCAGTCAGCATGATCGTAAGCATTGCCATCTCCAGCATCGCTGACTATGAGATCAAGACTTACCAGGCCCTTTAAGCTGACGTTGACCTCGCGGGCCGGGTCGCCGGCTTTCATCACTCCGCTTTTCCAGAGCGTCTTTTTCAGCTTGTTTTTATCCAGGCCCGAAACGATGAATTCCACAGAAGCCCGCTCGGCTGCGCGTTTATTCTTTTTAACTTCATCATCAATGCCAACCACGGCCCGGAAGTTAACAGCCTGGCCATCAAGCTTTATGCGGCACTGGCTCGTAGCGTGCGTGCCCAGGCCGCGCTGGTAGGACTGGCCGGCTATGGTCAGCGGGTTTCCTTCTATTGATTTGTTAGCTTTAGTTTCGCTCCAGCCCGCAGTAAAGTTCTCGGCTCCGAGTTCATCCAGGTAGACGACGTTAGGCTTTTGGCAAGCAAAGAATATAAAAGAAAATAGCAGGATTGTCGGTAGAGCTGTGAGAAGAATAATTTTTTGGGGATTTAACGTTTTTGGGCGGCGTTTAGCGCCATTTGGCTTGTCCATGTTTTGTTTTTTAATCATTGCCTTTCTCCTTGTATTAATTAGGCTTTCCACATCCTTTATTTTTATCTCAAAAAAACTGGGGTTACAATACCCATTATTTAATTTTAAAAAATGGAAATATAGATGGTGTCCCCATTTTTTGGTGGCTTGATTTTAGATGGCTGTAGTTAGAGAATTAGCTTCTAAAGATATTGCTATCACTGGAGGCAAGATGAAAACCATTGGCCTAATCGGCGGCATGAGCTGGGAGTCATCGCTTGAGTATTACCGGATTATCAACGAAGAAGTCAAGAAGCGGCTGGGCGGCTTTCATTCGGCCCGCTGTCTGATGTATTCCGTTGATTTCGCGGAAATTGAGCGTCTTCAGCACAGCGGTGACTGGGATAAGCTAGCCTGGATTTTAGGCCAGGTAGCTGTGCGCCTGGAAGCCGGCGGCGCTGATTTTCTGGTTTTGTGCACCAACACGATGCACAAAGTAGCTCCCGCCTTGGAAGCTGCGGTCAACGTTCCTCTGCTGCACATCGCTGACCCCACAGCCGAGAGAATCAAAGCCCGGGGGATTAAAAAAGTAGGACTTCTGGGCACGCGCTTTACCATGGAAGAAGATTTTTACCGCGGCCGCCTGGAAAAGAAGCACGGCCTGGAGGTGCTGGTGCCAGACGAAAGCGACCGCCAGTTAATCCACCACGTTATTTATTATGAGTTGTGCGACGGCAGCCTGCAGGAAGAATCTCGCCGGAAATTCAGGACGGTGATTGAGAAACTCGGCCAGGCCGGCGCTCAAGGCGTCATCCTCGGCTGCACAGAAATCGGGCTTTTAGTCAAAGAGAAAGATAGCCCCCTGCCGATTTTTGATACCACCATCATCCACGCCCAAGCGGCTGTGGATTATGCCCTCAGCTAACCTGAACATTCGGAGAGGCTGACCATGGATGTTTATTTTTACGAGGTTTTTGAGGAAGAAGCCAGGCTGATAAAAAGTCTGGTCGGAAATCGTCTGTCCTTTGACCTGACTGATAAAACCATTCAGGAAACAGGGCACTTCAGACCACCGGCACCCATAATCAGCGTGCGCACGCAATCTGTCATCCCGGTGGACTGGCAGCACGAGATTCGGGCTGTGCTCAGCCGCACCACTGGCTTTGACAACCTGAAAGCCTACAAGCAGGCCATCAGCGCGCCAGTCGCCCTGGGTTATCTTGAAGAATACGCCACCCGGGCCGTAGCCGAGCAGGCCATACTGCTGCTGATGGCCCTGTTCAGAAAACTACCCCGCCAGATGTCTCAATTCCAGCAGTTTCAACGCGACGGTCTGACCGGCTTTGAATGCCAGGGCCGCCGGCTCCTGGTGGTTGGTGTCGGCCGGATTGGTGGTGAAATCGTCCGCCTGGGCCAGGGCCTGGGTATGGAAGTCAGGGGAGTGGACATCGTCCGCCGCCATAACTTTGTCCACTACGTGGATAGAGACGAAGGCTTGAGCTGGGCCGAGGCCATCATCTGCGCCATGAACCTGACTGAAGAGAATTACCATTATTTTTCCTACGACCTGCTTAAAAAAGCCCGGCCTGGCGTGGTCTTTGTGAACGTGGCCCGTGGTGAACACGCGCCGCTGGCGGATATGCTCCGGCTGGTGCGGGAAGGCCACCTGGGCGGTCTGGCCCTGGATGTCTTTGAGGATGAGCCGGAAGTTGGTTCTGCCCTGCGTCAGGGCCGGCTGGAAAATTCCCAGAAAGCCAGGATAGTTAGCGAGCTTCTTCAATACCCCAACGTAATTTTTACCCCGCACAACGCCTTCAACACCGTAGAAGCTGTTGAGCGCAAGGTCCGCTTCAGCGTGGAGGAAATTTTTTATTTCCTTAAAGAAGGAAAGTTCCATAACCAGGTATGAAAGCCCTGAAGCTTGCGTAATTTGAGCACGCAGGCCTGAGTAAGATTCCTTGAGTCCTGGCTGTTTACAAATATTCTGGTTTTGAAAATCTTTTCTGGAAGAAGGAATTATATTTTAAGTTTTTTGCTGTTCTTTTTTTTACAAGAGTAAAATCTCGGGCCCTACAGTCGATTTCAGCAATTCTTTATTTTGTTGACAAGGAGCTGGTTTAGTTGATAATTTTAAAGTTAGAAAAAAGAAAGAAAAAATCGTAAGCCTGCAGGATGGAAAAAGGGGAATAACCATGAAAATAAAAACTACGGGCCTTTTACTGGTTATGGCCATAATCATCGCTGGTGTCTTCCTGACAACGAACTTTTCTTCAGCCGAACTTCAGCCAACGCTTGGCCAAAAACAGCCGGCTCCAAGTTCAGTTTCAATGACAACCCAAGCTCCACTTTTCGCTTTCTCTTCGCTTCATCTGCCGCTCTATTTTATTCCCAACCGCGGTCAGCTCGACCCGCAGGTTAGATATTACATTCAGAGCCGCGATAAAAACATCTATTTTAGCCCGGACGGAATTACTTTCGCCTTGAATAAACCCGGCGCTCCCCGGCCAGCTAAGGCCACACCTTCCAGAAATATTTTTAATGCCGCGGATAAAAATCCTGTGGAAAATAAAAACGCTGCTGAGCGCTGGTCTCGCTGGGTGGTGAAGCTGGATTTTGTTGGTGCCAGCACCAAAGTTAGGCCTGAGGGACAGCTCAAAACCGAGGCCCAAGTGTCTTATTTCCGGGAACATCCTGAAAACTGGCTGACCGGCCTTCCCACCTATGCCCGGGTTTCTTACCGCCAGCTCTGGCCCGGCGTGGACCTGAGCTTTTCGGGCGATGACAGCCGCTTAAAGTATGAATTCGCCATAAATTCCGGCGTGGAACCGGCAACCATCAGGCTCAGGTACCGTGGTGCCAGCGAAGTTCGTCTTAACGAAAAAGGTCAGCTGGTGGTCCAGACACCGGCTGGCAGCTTCGTGGATGATGCTCCTGTAGCTTACCAGCTGGTCAACGGTCAGAAAATTTACGTGCCTGTCAGGTATGAGGTCCTGGAGAAAAAAGTGGGAACCGACGGTCAGGTTACGTTTGACTACACCTTTCATCCTGAAAGCTACGACCGAAGTCGCGTTTTATACATTGACCCGGCCGTTCTGGTTTACAGCGGCTACCTTGGCGGTTCGTCCAATGACCGTGCTCTGGCTGTAGCAGTGGACAGCGCGGGAAACGCTTATCTAACGGGCTGGACAGGCTCCTACGATTTTCCGGTAGCTTCGGGCCCGGACCTTACTTTCAACGGCCCGGCTCTGGGGACCGATGCCTTTGTGGCCAAGATTAACGCCTCCGGAACCGGGCTGGTTTACTGCGGTTTTCTCGGCGGCTCTTACGATGACAGTGGAACTGGCTTGGCCGTGGACAGCTCCGGCAATGTTTATGTCTGCGGCTACACCAAATCACCCGATTTTCCGGTGGTGGTTGGACCTTACACCAGCTACCAGGGTAACGTAGTTCAATACGGAGAGGCCTTTATCACCAAAATTAATGCTACCGGGACAGCCCTGGTTTACAGCGGCTACCTTGGCGGTTCGGCTGCGGACCTGGCTTCTTCGGTGGCCGTGGACAGCTCAGGCCGCGCCTATGTCTGCGGTACCACAGAATCTTCTGATTTTCCCACCAAGATCGGCCCGGATTTGACCTACAACGGTCTCAAAGATGTTTTTGTCCTGAGAGTGGCCGCTTCTGGTGCCCAGCTGGAGTGGAGTGGCTTCCTGGGTGGAACAAACAATGATATCGCCAACGCTATCGCCCTTGATATCAGCGGAAATGTCTACTTAACTGGCTACACGGCCTCAACTCAAGGCAATCAATTTCCGGTAAAAAATGGTCCGAAGCTAACTCATTCTGGCGGGCTTGATGCTTTTGTGGCCAAGGTGAGTTCTTCTGGTTCATCTCTGGTCTATTGCGGCTACATAGGTGGGACTTCGGATGATTACGGCTCTGGCCTGGCGGTTGATAGCTCCGGCAACGCCTGTGTAACTGGTGTGACTTACTCTGCCAGTGGTTTTCCAGTAACTGTTGGCCCGGACCTCAGCTATAACGGTGGAGCTGATGCTTTTGTGGCCAAAGTTAATTCTACGGGTACGGGTCTGGTTTTCTGCGGTTTTCTTGGAGGCTCAGCTGATGACTTCGGCATTGCCATAGCGGTGGATGCCTCTGGCCTTATCTACCTGGCGGGTTCCACAGAGTCCAGTAATTTTCCGGTGACCGGTAGCCTGCATACTTACAGAGGAAACCGTGATGCTTTTATCAGCGTGCTTCAGGCCGAGGGTCAGGGGTTTTATTTTTCCAGCTTCCTGGGTGGTTCAGACTTGGATGAGGCCAACGGTGTGGTAGCTGACGGCACGGGTAATATTTTTGTCGCCGGGTTCACCCGTTCGCCTGATTTTCCGGTGCTTAACGGGCCTTATCTGATTCCTGGTGGCGGGATTGGCTATCTGGCTGAAGATGCCTTTGTGAGCAGGATTTATGCCCAGCTCCCGCCGCTTGCTCCGGCCAATTTACGTCTGGTAAGCGTTACGGATGCGGAAGCTAACCTGGCCTGGGATGACAAATCCAGCAACGAGGATGGGTTCAAGGTGGAAAGAAAGACCGGAGCCAGCGGCACCTGGAGTCAGATAGCTACCGTAGGGGCTAACGTCACCACTTTTAAAAACAGCGGCTTAACCGAGGCTACGAATTATTATTACCGGGTTAAAGCCTATAACAACATCGGGGATTCGCCTTATTCAAACGAGTTGAGTGTTCTCACCAGACCGGCGGCCCCCAGTCATCTGGTAGCCACGGTGGTTAACGAGCGCAAAATCAACCTGAGCTGGACGGATAATTCTAACGGGGAAACCGGATTCCGGGTAGAAAGGAAAACCGGAACCGGTGGCTGGTCAAACCTGGTCACTCTGGCGGCCAACGTCACTTCTTATTCTGATACCAGTGTCGTGGAAACCACCACCTATACTTACCGGGTTTTTGCTTTTAATGACAGCGGAGATTCAACTCCTTCTAACGAAGAGACGGTGACCACGCCGGCTCTGACCATTCCGGCTGCGCCGAGCAACCTGGTAGCCCAGGCCCTGTCCGCCAGCCAGGTCAGGCTGAGCTGGGTTGATAATTCTTATAATGAAGACGGCTTTAAGGTTGAGAGAAAAACCGGTGAGGCCGGGACCTGGGCGCAGGTTGGTGTGGCGGCAGCCAACAGCACCAGCTTTCTGGATAACAGCGTTTCCGAACTTACCACTTATTATTATCGCCTTAAAGCCTACAACAATGCCGGCGATTCTTCTTATTCCAACGAAGCCATGGTGACCACGCCGGAGAACAAGCCTAAATTGCGACTGCCGATAGCGGAGGTGGTTTTTGGCCAGGTTAATGTCTGCGCTTCAGCCGACAGGACCACGGTGCTTTACAACGATGGTGGGGGAGAGCTGGTGGTCAGCGGAATTACCAGAGCTTCCGGTTCCAGCGATTTTACTTATGCCGGGCCAGCAACACCTTTTACCGTGCCACCTTTTAGTTCCAGAACCATAACGGTCAGGTTTACGCCCGGAACAGTGGGGTCAGCCACGGCTTCGTTTGTGGTTAATTCCAACGACCCGGACAACCCGGCTGCCACCTTTAATGCTTCCGGAACAGGTTTTATCCCGGTTATTACCATCACTCTTAGCGTAGAACGCCGCACGGAAAGAGCCTGGATTATAAGAAGGGATTATGCTCAGGTTACCATCGCAGTCAATAAAGAAGCTCCTTACCTGGTGGCTAAATACCGCCTGTGGCGAAAAGTGGTGGGTGGAAACTATGAGCTGCGCAGAGAATTTTCTGAAGTGGAGTTCAGCTCTAATCGTTTGGTCTACGTTGATAAATACCTGGATAAGGGAAAGAATTATCTCTACCGGGTAGAAGCCCTTGATTGTTTCAACCGGGTAATTTCCACTTCAGATGAAGTTGGCACTCAGGCGCCTCAGGAGCTGGAGAAAAATCAGTTTAGAAAACCCGGGAAAATAGGCATTTAATAAGGTTTTAGGTTTCCAATAAGAATTTTTGTGAAATTGACTTTTTCTGACGTTTTTTGATGGTTACGAACACGAAATAAAATAGGCTACTTAAAAAGCAAATTTTTGCCAGCGGAAGAACTAAATAGTCGGATTTAGGATACTTAAGGGACCTGGAAAGCATGTCATTTCGGGCTTTGAAGATGAGGGGGGCCCGGATAAATAAAAAATAAAATTATGTGATTAAAGGGTCGTTTGCTGGAAAGGTCCTGAGGGCAGGAATTTTCTGGAGTATAAGACAATATTCCGGAGCGCCTTTTGACTCTTCTTAATAATCACCAGCTAAAGGCCGGTTTTAAAGCCAGATAGTCATGGTTGATTGTTCATATTATGCTGTCAGGCGGTAAAAGTAAAATTGGTAAATTACCCTTCGCTCTTTAGAGCAATTCTGGCCAGGCTGAAAATTGAGGCAAAAGTCTCTCAGAAATTGAACAGGGCGAGGGCCTCAGGGTAATAGTTCGCTGTCTCCCTTGTGCTTTTACAGCCGACTGATGATGGTCCGGTTCTGGTGGTTGAGGATGTCTTTGCCTTCTGCCGTGAACAGGTAATCAAGACGGTTCCGGTAAAACTCAATGATTTTAGGTCGGACCATTTTCAGCGTGGAATTCAGGAGCTTGTTCTGCTCGGTAAAGGCTTCACCCAGAACAGCTATGGCGGCTGGCAGCCAGCGGGCCGGGAACATACCGGCGTATTTTCCGCCTTCCCGAAACTGGTTGACCTCAGATTCCAGAAGCTTCAGGGCTGCTTCCTGTCCTTCTGGCGTACGCGGGTCCAGGTTTCTTTCCTGCAGCCAGCGTTTGAGGTTTTCTTTGTTGGGCACCAGTAGAGCCACGGTGTAGGGTGACTGGCTGTTGTACAGCATAATCTGTTCAATGTAAGGAGAGGCCGAGACAATAGCTTCTTCAATGCGTTCAGGGCTGTATTTTTCTCCGTCGTTGGCAATCAAAAGGCTCTTGGTGCGGCCGAGAACGTAGAGAAAACCATCTTCATCCAGATAGCCCAAATCGCCGGTAAATAGCCAGCCGTCGCGGATGGTTTCGCGGGTGGCCTTTTCGTTTTTCCAGTAGCCAGCCATGACATTTTCCCCGCGGATGACGATTTCGCCCTTTTCGCCGACCGGCAAGTCCCGGCCGTTTTCATCGCATATTCTGATTTCTATGCCCGGAGACACTTTGCCTGAGGAGCCGAGCTTGTGCGCTTTTTTGCTGTTGGCCGAAATGACCGGAGAGGCTTCAGTCAGTCCATAGCCCTGAAACATGGGCATGCCCAGAGCGTAGAAAAACCTCTGGAGTTCAATGTCCAGCAGGGCACCGCCGCCCACGAACAGTTCCAGTCTACCGCCAAAATTCTTCCTGATCTTGCTGAAAATTAATTTATCTACCAGAAAATAAAGCGGTTTTTTCAGCTTTCTTTTACCCTGGCCCCGGTTCCAGCCCTCTCCGTTGTATTCATAGGCTGCTTCCAGCCCTTTCTTGAACAGGGCTTCAATTTTGGGGCCCTTATCGCTGAGAGCTTTCTCAATGTTTTTCTTGAAGCTTTTAGCCAGGGAAGGAACGCTCAGCAGCACAGTCGGTCTTATTTCCTGAATGTTTTTGGGAATGTTCTTTAAAGTTTCCAGCGGCGATTTTCCCAGTTCCACACAGGCAATGGCCGCGCCGCTTTTCAACATGCCGTAAATGCCGCAGGTGTGGGCAAAGGCATGGTCCCAGGGCAGAATCAGCAGGGTCACGTAATATTCCGGACATTCCACCAGGGCCAGGGAATGTTCCACGTTGGCCGTGTAATTGCGGTGGGTGAGCATAATGCCCTTTGGGTCAGCCGTAGTTCCTGAAGTGTAGCAGATGTTAGCCAGGTCTGATTCTTTAACCGAAGTCCAGGTCTCTTCAAATTCCCGCGAGTGAGAAGTGAGGAAGAGGTCACCCTGCCGGAGGATTTCATCAGCGTATATTTCGTCAGGCTCCAGGCTGTCCACCTGGTCCAGGACGATAACTCTTTCCAGGTCGGGCAGGTCGTTTTTTATGGCCCGGATTTTCTGCAGCTGGCCGCGCGAGACGATGGCCATCCGGCTTTCGGAGTGAGCCAGTCTGAACTTCAGCTCGGAGGGCTCATCAATCTTGACCGAGATGGGCACGTTGATGGCGCCGGCATAGAGAATGCCCAGCTCGCTCATCAACCAGTCAGCCCGTCCTTCGCTGAGGAGAACCACCCGGTCACCTTTTTTCAGACCCAGGCTCATCAGGCCAGCGGCAAAACGATGCACCCGCTGGCGCATTTCCTGGTAAGTAATGCCCTGGTAGCGACCATCGCGCTTTTCCCAGAGGCAGATGTTTTTTGGGTATTTTTTTACGCTTTCTTCAAATAGGGCTGGCAAAGTTCTTTCTGTCATCCTCTCTCCTTCCAAAAACGGGTGACACTATCCTCTTTCCCCGTTTTTTAAGAATTTAAGCGTATTAATGATATTTATTTACAACCCTTTTTGTAAAGCAAAAAATATGAACCAAAAAAGATGTGCCAGGTAATCAAGCTCTGTTCTTCCCGAAGATGGTCACCTCCTGTCAGCTCTTATTTTACTTTTAAGGCCTTGGCGTTTAACCTGAGCCCATCAAAGTTCTGCGACCCATTGTTTGCCACCTTTAGCGTTTATTTTGTGCCAAAAGACTTCAGAAATATTCAACAAAATTATTGGTTTAAGAAGAGTACTTCAGGAGAAATTATTTTACCTGCTCACCAATTTTGCTGGTTAGCAAAAGGGTAAGACCAGGCCGGACAATTGACCTAAAGGACACAGCCATATTTTAATTCTCCCTGATAAATTTTTAGTCTATAATAGAGAACGATGATTTCTAACCTTCTCACTTTAATTCCTCTTTTTTTCTGGCTGCTGCTCTTTTTGTTTCTCTGGAAAATACCATTGGCCCTGAAAAAGGCACAAGAGCCACCGACAGCGATGGCCTCAGACCCAACAGAACCGATTTCAGTTTCCATCATCATCCCAGCCCGAAATGAAGAAAAAAACCTTGCCTTACTGCTTGATTCCTTGAGTCGGCAATCCCTAAAACCTTTGGAAATAATAGTGGCCAATGATAATTCAAGAGATGGAACAGCCAGAGTGGCAGAAGATAGGGGAGCCAGGTTGATAAACCTCAAGGATTTGCCTGAAGGCTGGACTGGAAAGGCCTTGGCCTGCTTTGAAGGAGCCAAAGCAGCTGGCGGTGAGTTACTAATTTTTCTTGATGCTGATACCTGTCTTGAGGCCGATGGCCTTAAGCTTCTATTGAAGCTTTATGAGAAACATCGTGGCTTTATTTCCGTCCAGCCCTTCCACCGGATGGAGCGGCCAGAGGAAAGGCTTTCAGCTTTTTTCAACCTGATTTCGTTCTTAAGCATGAATGTTTCTTCGCTCATTCGTCGGTTGAACAGACCTAATGGAGCCTTTGGTCCTTGCTTTATCTGCGCAAGGAGAGACTATTTTGCGGTTGGCGGTCATGAGGCCATCAAAGGCGAAATCATTGAAGACCTGGCTCTGGCCCGGCTGGCTCAGAAGAAAGGCTATGTGGTGAATTGTTTTGCCGGTCGGGGTGTTATTTCCTTCCGGATGTATCCAGGTGGCCTCAGCCCGCTTATTGAAGGCTGGACCAAGAATTTTGCCTCTGGGGCAGTCAAAGTTGGTCCACTAATGTTCTTGCTTTCATTCGGCTGGGTGACCGGGGCTATGAGCGGACCTGTGGACATCATCAAGGGCTTGGCAACCCAAAATAATTATCTCATAAAACTGGGGATTGTTTTTTATGTTATATTCACGGCTCAGATTTATTTTTTCCTTCAAAAGCTGGGCAATTTCGGTTTATTTTCTGCGATACTTTATCCCGTCAACTTGGCCTTTTTCATCTTCATCTTTTTAAGGTCGCTGGTCTATACGCATGTCCTCGGTTATGTTTACTGGAAGGAAAGGAAGTTCAGACTGAAGAAGAGAACCTGAAATGAAGATTCTGGAGTTAAGCCGGACTTTAATCCTGGTCTTAAACTTCGGGCTCTGGCCGATAATTCATTTTACCGCAGGCTACGTGGCGTCCCGAAGGCCAAGGTCCTCTTTCAATCCTCAAACTCTTCTTTACCGGCTCAGAAAAATTGAAGCTGGTGGGAAAATTTATGAATACCTGGGAGTGAGAACCTGGAAGAAATGGATGCCCGATGCCGGCGATTTTTTCAAGCCAGGATTTCCAAAAAAGAAGCTAAAAGCGAGGAACAGAGAACACCTGGAGGCTTTCTACCTGGAAACCTGCCGGGCTGAGTTCACTCATTGGTTAACCATGGCTGGAGCCCTAATGTTTTTACTGTGGAATGAATGGTGGGCAGAGCTGATAATGATCGGCTATGCTGTGCTGGCTAATGTTCCCTGCATAATTGTCCAGCGCTACAACCGCGGCCGGCTGAGCCGCCTGTTAAAAAAGGAATAGGTTGAGATTTACTGCCGCGCAAAACATAACCATGCGGTTAAAAGTGGACTCTAAGAAGCGTGTGCTTTTAATTTTAGCGTAATAAAAATAAGGCGGTTCCAACCCCAGACAATTATCATCCAAACCAAAAATTTTGTACTTTTGCCCAATAGAAAAAAATGGGAGGAACGCCTTCTCTCTTGGCGGCACACCGGCCTCAACATCCCCAGTCCGGACCTGGGCCCAGACGAAGCCCGAGGCCGGATTCCGGGCTGGGCAACCCGATCAGCCCCTGCCGCAGGCCCGGGCCGCCGGATCTCAAATTATTGACTCTCGCCCCCGGCGGTGATATTTTCTTTTTGTGAGGAAGCGGGTTGCTTCTGAGTTCGCGGCCGGCGATTTCATCCCGAACGCAAAAAGAAAATATTTATCGATTACGCATGGACAGTTTCCTGCGCCCCGCTTCACCCACCGGACTGTACGTCACAAGCAAATCCTGGGTGACCTCCTTCACTTGTAGTTTGGCGGTGGAACTCAAAGGCAGCGGCGTGCAAATTTTGGGTTTCAACCCTGGCCTGATGATTACCGACATGCTGATCAGTCCCATAGTGGTTGGTGAGCGCGGCAAAGAAATGCTGAAGAACTTCGGCTTTGTAGTGTGTTTCCCGGGCCGGCGGCCCAAATCTGCTGCTGATAAATTGCTGAGGGCGGTCAGCCGTCAAAGCCAGAAATTTTGGGAGGACAAACTCTTCAAACCCTGGACGCCGCTGTTCGGCTGGCTGCCCGTGGGCTGGGAGAATCTCACCAAGACCAGCAAAACGCCTGAGTTTGAACTTCATTACCGGGAAGCGTATCGTTTCAAGGCTTAAGAATGATTCGAATCTCATCACTGGCAAGGAGCGATTCTACATGACAATCGCAAATTCCGAATTTGTCATCCGCGATGTGGCGCAGCTCACAGACTTGTGGCTGCGCGTGTACAACGAGTCGGGACGACCAGACTGGTCGCATCTGTTACCGTATTATGCCGAAGACATTCACTTCATCGACAGCGTACAGGAAATTTACGGCCTCAAGCCTTTCAGTGAAATGGTCAAGCGACTTACCAGACGTTCCGGCGAGTTGCGCATGGCGGTTTTGCACAGCATGATGCAGGATAATGTGATTTTCATGGAATGGGAAATGACCATTCGCTTCCGCAACACGCGCACCTCGGTCGTTCATGGCGCCAGCCGATTGACGTTGAACGCGGAAGGCAAAATTGCCGAACAGCGCGATTATTACGACTTATGGGGTGATATTTTCGATAATATACCCGTGTGGAACAAACTATACCGAAAATTCATACGAAAGGTATTTGGATAAACCATGCCGCAAACCTGGAAAGCCATGCGGAAGTACTGGCCGCAATACAAATGGGCCAACGTCGCCGCCATGATGCGCAACATGAACAAACTTCCGGCGCTTTGCGCAGATGATTTTACGGGCCGCCTGGTGGTGATTACCGGCGCGACAGCGGGAATTGGCTATCACACAGCGCGTTATTACGCTGCCCGCGGCGCACGCCTGCTGACGGTCAACCGCAGCGCTGAAAAATCCGAAGCCCTGTGCGCCAACCTAGGGCAGGAGTTTCACGCCGACTGTGATTATATTCTGGCTGACCTGAGCCTGCTGGAAGACATGCACCGCGTTGGGCAGGTGCTGGCGGCCCGGCAGGAACCGATTGACGTGCTAATCCATAACGCCGGGCTGTATCTTTCCAAACGCACTGTAACCGCAGATGGACTGGAAACAAACTTCGCGGTGCATTTCCTGGCGCCGTTTGTCATCAATCACCTGCTGAAAGAAAAACTGAAGCGGGAAGGTCATAGCCGCATCCTGTTCGTCAGTTCCGAAGGCTACCGTTTCGCCGTCTGGGGCTTGCGCTTTGATGATTTGCAGTGGGAAAAACGACGTTACACCGGCCTGAAAGCCTACGGCGCCTCCAAACTGGCCCAAATCCTCACCATGCACCTCCTGGCGGAAGAACTGGCGCCCTCCGGTGTGACGGTCAATGCCATGCACCCAGGCATGGTACGCACCAACACGGGACACGAGAACAACGCCCTCTATCGCTTTTTCAAACGCAACATCGTGGATAGGCTGTCGCAATCGGCAGAACTTTCGGCGCAGGCGCTTTACTATCTCGGTGTTTCGCCCGCTCTGGAAGGTGTGACCGACAAATTCTTCCACTTTACGACCGAGGAAGAACTGGCGCCCCCGGCGCAAGACCGTGAAGCGGCTGAAAAGCTCTGGGACATAGGTCTGAAACTTGGGAGGTTGGCATGAAAACCTACGAGGCAATTGTCGTTGGCGGCGGCATGGCCGGATTGACAGCCGCCACCTATCTGGCGCATGCGGGTCGCTCGACCCTGCTGCTTGAAAAGAACGAGAAATGCGGCGGGTTGGTCAGCACCTTCGAAAAGGATGGATTCCTGTTCGAGGGCGGCGTGCGGGCGTTGATTGACGCGGGCATCATCTCGCCCATGCTGCGGGAACTCGGCATCGAGATGGAGAGCGTCCCCAGCCCGGTCACTGTCGGCGTGGAAGACCAATTCGTCCACGTGGAAGGACAGCAGGCGCTGGCAGATTACACCGCCATGCTCACCCGCCTGTACCCCGAAAATGCCGACCAGGTGGAACGCCTGATTCACATTGTGCGTAAGGTGATGAAAGATATGGAAATCCTCTACGCGGTGGACAACCCCGCCTTTCACGGCCTGTTTGAGGACCCGAAGTACTTCTTCCAGCATTATCTGCCCTGGATGTTCAAGTTCCTGCGCACGCTCTACACCATCGGTCACCTGCGCGGACCGGTCGAGCCATTTTTGGCAGCACGCATTCCCAACCGCTCCCTGCGCGACATCGTAGCGCAGCACTTCTTCCGTGGCACGCCGACCTTTTTCGCCTTGAGTTATTTCTACCTGTACACCGAATACATTTACCCGCGCGGCGGCGTGGGTCAATTGGCTCAAAAGATGGCTGGCAAAGCCAAAGAACTGGGCGTGGAAATCTGTCTGAACACCCGTGTCACCGGCCTGGATGCGGCGCAGCGCATCGTGACCGATGAGCGCGGCGAGCAATATCGGTACACCGACCTGGTTTGGGCAGCCGACCTGAAGACGCTCTACCGCATTGCCAAAACCGAGGGGCTGCCTGCCGCGGTGACCGCCAAAATCGAAGCCGAAAAGGCCCGCATCCTGCCGCGCCGCGGCGCCGACTCGGTCTTCACCGTCTATCTAGGCGTGGACGAGCCGCCCGAAACCTTCCGCCGCATTTCGCACGGGCACTTCTTCTACACCCCGTCCCGTCACGGCCTGGGCGACATTCACACTGCCGAACTGCGCCGTATGCTGAAAAACTGGGAGCAGACCGACCGGAAAGATGTCCTTGCCTGGCTGGATCGCTTCACCGCGCTGAACACCTACGAAATTTCCATCCCGGTCTTCAAGGAACCAAAAGCTGCACCCCCGGGCAAAACCGGTCTCATCATCAGCACGCTGTTTGAGTATGATTTGGTGAAGCGGGTTGAGGGGGATGGCTGGAGTCAGGAGTTCAAAGAGGCGGTGGCTGACCGAATGGTGCGCACGCTGGCCGAAAGCGTCTACCCAATCTTACGCAACCCGGCGAAGATTCTCTTCCGCTTCACCGCCACGCCCATCACCATTGCTAACACTGTAGGCAGTTCGGAAGGTGCGATTGTCGGCTGGTCGTTTGAGGACGAAATTCCAGTCACCCACAGTCTGCTGCGCATCAATGACGCGCCCAAGACGGCCTTCCCGCACGTAGTCAAAGCCGGGCAATGGGCTTACAGCCCCACCGGCGTGCCAACCGCCCTGCTTACCGGTCGGCTCGCCGCCAAGGCGCTGGGAGCATGATGACCTTTCTGTAAATTGTCGTCTATTTTCTGATGGGTAGCCTGCTCTTTGCCGTCTGGCTGAGGCGCCTTGCCAATGCTGATTAGTGCCGCGTAGGCGATAACAACCCGGCACGTCCAACGCCTGGGAAACGGGCGTCTGGCGGAGCTGGTGCAGGAATGGGGCGAGCGTTTTCCGGAAACCACGCGCTGTCTCGAGGAAGGGCTTGAAGATTCGCTCCAGTTCCATGCTTTTCCCGAGATCGTTCCCAAGAAGATCTCCTAAACAAACATGTGTGAGCGAGCGATTCGATAATAGCTCTGTTTTTTAAAGCAAAAAATGTGAGTAAAACAACAACCCACTCCGCTTCCTCATTCCAGTGTTTCAGGCTTTATATAAGCGTTTACTAAAATTTAGCCTCTTTGGAAGCAAGTAAATCAAAAGAAATAAGCTACTGAGATGCTGAAGACATAATTATTCGCCTCAAGTCCGTAAACGATATCAGCCGGGACAGGTATGCCAATATTATTGAAATAAGAGGCAGGAATGGTCGTGCTGAATTTGTTTGTTTTCAAGCCAAAATAGAACCGCTGGTCTACAGCCAGTTTGCCGCGGCCCAAAGCGAAATCCAAACCGCCACCCAAGACATAGCTTAATTCAATATCATTCAACTGATCGCTGATTTCTTCATTTTTGTAATAGGGAAGGTGCTGACCCAAAATTTCTAGGTTTACGTTGTTTTCTAAATTTCCTCTCAGCTTAAACCCGGCAGAAAGTCCGGTTAATAAAGTTGGCTTAACTGGCCATTTTAGCGGAAGGACCACTTTTAACAGGAGGGGGATTTCCAGGTATTCCAGATGCCTGGTGTCAACGACGTTCACCTGAATCCCCGGGATGGCCACTGGCAAGGGAACCTGAACTTCGTATTTGCCACCTTTTTCCTGGTAAAGAAATTCGGGCTGAAAATAAAGCCAGTTTAATATTTTTATGTTGCCCACCAGGCCCATGGTTAATCCATTGGTAGCCAGCTTGATAACCTGGAAATCAGAGCCATCCTCCTTGCCTCTGAGCTGGTTTCGGTTGTAACCAATTTTAAAACCGATGGTCTGGGGCGCGACCGCTTCAAGAGTTTCTGACAGAATAAAAAGTGTCAAACAAAGGGTCAAAAAAAAGATAACCAGTGAATTGTGTTTCATATATCCCTCCCTTTATGATTGTATAATAAAATGAATTTTTCTCACAAGGATAAAGACAAAGATAACGATGAATATTATCTGGTATAATAAAATCTATTTTTAAATTTTTCTTTTCAAACATCGGGACGATTATTATGAGCTTCAAAAAAAAATTAATTTCCGTTGTCAGACGAACTACAATAATTTTAGGATGCCTATCAGTTTTGTTAATTCTGTCCCTGACAGAAGTACGGCCGGCGGTCAAAATAGATACAACTACTAGCCTGAAAGTTATGACTTTTAACCTGCGCTTTGATAATCCTGAGGATGGGAAGCAGAACTGGAAATACCGTAAAGATCAGGTAGCTGATTTAATCCGTTCTAAGGCCGTGGACCTGGTAGGGACTCAGGAGGTGTTAAAAAATCAGCTCGATGACTTGCTGTCAAGGTTGCCAGATTACAGTTATGTAGGAGTAGGACGAACCGATGGCCAGACTGCTGGCGAATACAGCGCTATTCTATACCAGAAGAAACGCTGGCAATTGCTGACGTCAGGAAATTTCTGGTTAAGCGAGGCACCGGAATTACCTGGTTCCAGAGGCTGGGATGCAGCCTGTGAGAGAATTGTAACCTGGGCTTTACTGGAAGAAAAAGAAAGCGGCTTCAGGTTGGCTTTGTTCAATACCCACTTTGACCACGTTGGCCAGACTGCCAGAAAAGAAAGTGCCCAGCTTCTTCTGGAAAGAATACGTGCTATAGCTGGAACGCTACCCGTAATTGTAACCGGAGATTTTAACGCCACACTTGAGGCAGAACCGCTCAGGATTATTCTTGGCAGTGGCTTCTTAATTGACAGCCGCAAAGAAGCCAGGCAGGTGCATGGTCCAGCCTGGAGCTTCCATGGCTTCGGTCAGGTGCCAGAGCCAGAGCGGCCACTCATTGACCACATCTTCGTCAGCCGGCCTTTCCAGGTAGAAGAGTACCGGAATATTTTTGAAGTTCTCGGTGGCGTTTATTACTCTGATCATAACCCGGTCCTGGTGGTCTTAAAAATCAACGTTAAATGATTTTAATGACGGATAAAAACCAGAAAGAAATTTAACCCTTTTCCAGACTGAAGATGCAGCCGGCTCAAAATATTTGAAGTTTATATCATCGAAAAATGCAATAAGTTAGACAGAAAGTCAAAAGGAAAAAACAGTCCATAAATTGGAAGAAAAAGCTGCCAGAATCGTCTTAAATAAAGAGTTTTTTTGTATAGAATTTAGATAGAATTATCTATCTTATTGATAATAAAAAAGTTATCAAAAGAAAAGGAGCTCAGCATGAAGAGCTGTAAGAATAGAAAAAATTTATCTTCCCAAAAAATGAAAAAATTAACAGCCTGGTTTTCAGCTTTGACGATTTTTATCCTGTTGAGCGCACCTATTTTTCCTCAAGCCCTGTCTTCAGAGCAGGTCGGTCCCAAAAGTAGTTCTGAGACTCGCACTCTGGAACTTTCTCTTGAACAGTGTATCTACAAAGCCCTAAAGAATAATCTCAACCTGAAAGCTGAGATGCTCACACCAGAAATTGCGGACAAGAACGTGACCTTGGCCACCGAGAAGTACATCCCTTCTTTTACCGTGAACTACAACGACCAGTCTACCCGGACCGCCTCTTACTCATTCCTTGATGCTTCTGATGTGGTGGTGACCAAGCAGAACGATTACACCATTCAATTCAACCAGAACATACCTCTGGGAGGCTCGCTTTCTGCCAGTATTTATAACTATGTGAATGACTCCAACCGTCGTTTCCAGACAATCAATCCCCGTTATGGTTCAACCCTGCGCTTGAATTTCAGTCAGCCCCTGCTTAAGGATTTTGGTTTTAAGTACGGACGGCGGGAGATAATCGTGGCTAATTACAGCCGGGAAATGTCAGAAGAAACCTTCCAGAAAGTGCTGGAGGATACCATCTATTCAGTTGAGGTCGCTTACTGGAACCTGGTTTATGCCCGGGAAAACCTCAAGGTCAGGCAGCAGTCGCTGAAACTGGCTCAGGAACTGCTGGAAAAGAATAAAACTGAAATAGAAGCCGGCACTTTGCCCCCGATTGAGCTGCTCACGGCTGAAAGCGAAGTCAGCACCAGGCAGGCTGATATTCTGGAGGCTCAAGCCCTAGTCAAAAACTACGAGGACCAGCTTAAGGCCGTGATTAACCTGGCAGCCGAAATGGAAAACGTCAAAAAGATTTCCCTCATCCCCACTGACACTCCTTCGGTAGAAAAAAGGGAAATCAGCTATGATGAAGCCCTGAACGCAGCGCTGGAGAAAAGGCCTGACCTGGCCGCTTTGCGGGTTGACCTTAAAAGCAAAGAGTTTAATTTTGGGTATGCCAAAAACCAGCTTTTACCCGACCTCAGGTTACAGCTCGCTTACTGGAGCCCGGGAATTTCTGGTGACCAGCTCCTTTATCAGGATAATAACCCCTTAACGGGCATAATCATCGGCAAAATTCCTGGAAAGAAATCTGATGCTCTGCGCGATGCTCTGGCTTTAAAGTATAAAAACTGGACTGTTGGGCTGACCCTGACTCTGCCGGTCAGCAACGTGGTTACTCATGCGGCTTATGCCCAGGCTAAGCTGGCTCTGGAACAAGCCCGGCTGAAGTTTAAAAACCAGCAACAGCAGCTGGACCTGGAAATCAGCACGGCCGTCAGGGCCGTGGAAACCAATTACCAGCGGGCTCTGGCTTATAAAGCAGCCCGGGAGCTGGCCGAAAAGAAGCTGGAAGCTGAGCAGGAAAAATTCAAAGTCGGCCTCAGCACCAATTATCTGGTTCTTCAGTATCAGAGAGACCTGGCCAACGCTCAGACCATGGAGCTCAAGGCTCTCATAGATTACAATGTTTCGCTGGCCAACCTGGACCGGGTCATGGGGACAGGCCGCGAAAAACGGAACGTCACGGTTATTAATGAAGATTAAAACCTTGGGCTAAACATCAGGTTAAGGATATATCTTGCAGATAGGAGAGAGAGCAACATGAAGATGCAGCAAAAAATCAAGAATATGAGCAAAACTAAGAAAATTCTATCGGTCATCGGACTGGCGATTCTGGTTTTGCTTTTGTGGAGAATCGGCAAAATTGTTTTTAAAAAATCGGTTACCGGTGGGCCGCGTCAGGCCGCGGTAGCCGTCATGCTGGCGCCCGTAGAAAACGGCCTTATCCGGGACGTGGGACATTTTTCTGGAACCCTCATACCAAAATCCCAGTTCGTGATTGCCCCCAAAGTTTCGGGAAAACTGAAAAAGCTCTATGTCAACATTGGGGATAAAGTCACCAAAGGTCAGGTCGTGGCCCAGCTTGACGATGAGGAATACCAGCAGCAGGTGGCTCAGGCCGAAGCTGATTTAAAAGTGGCCAGAGCAAATTTTGAAGAAACCAGAAGCGCTCTGGAGCTGGCCAAAAAAGACCTGGAGAGAGCGATAACTCTTCATCAGAAAGGTATTTACTCTGATGCTCAGTTTGATGCCGCTCAGGCCCAGTACCGTTCGCAGGAAGCCAGGTTCAAGGTGGCTGAAGCTCAGGTAGCTAACCGGGAAGCAGCCCTGGAAACGGCCAGGGTCAGGCTTTCTTACACCAGGATCATTGCCACCTGGGAAAGCGGCAACCCGGTGCGTTATGTGGGGGAAAGGTTTGTAGATGAGGGTGCCCTCCTTTCGGTTAACACTCCCATCATCTCTATCGTGGAATTACAACCAATTACAGCCGTTATCTACGCCACGGACAAAGATTATTTCCGCATCCAGGTTGGGCAGGAAGTGGCCGTATCCTCCAGTGTTTTTCCAGACCGAAAATTTCACGGCCGCGTGGTCAGAGTGGCGCCGATTCTTAAAGAAACTTCCAGACAGGCGAGAGTGGAAATAGACATTGATAACGAAGAAGGTATCCTGAAGCCCGGAATGTTTGTCAACGTGGAAATTGAGTACGGCCGAAGAGAAAAAGCCCGGATTGTGCCTTTTAGCTCGGTAGTAGTGCGTGGGAATCAACAGGGTATTTTCCTGGCTGACCTGGAAAATAAGAAAGCCAAATTTGTACCTGTAAAGCTCGGCATCATTGAAGGAGAAAAAGCTGAGATCATTGAGCCAGCAGATATTTCTGGTTTTGTGGTGGCCCTGGGACAACACCTGCTGCAAGATGGTATGAACATTATCATCCCGCAGGACAGCAGTTCTTCACCCCAGAAAAAGCCCGAGGCCCCTGGTAAAAAAGGAAATAAATAAGTAACTAATAAATTTGGTCAGAACGAAGAATGAAAGATTTTCTAAAAATTGATGGCCCAATCGGGAGGAAAACATGACTCTATCTGAATTTTCGATAAAGCGGCCCATCTTTGTCACCATGTTGACTCTGGTGGTCCTGGTGCTGGGGTTTATTTCCCTGAGCCGGTTGCCGATTGACTTAATGCCGGACATAACTTACCCGACTCTAAACGTCAGCACTTCTTACCCCAACACCGCGCCGGAAGAAATGGAGCAGATAATTACCCGGCCGATTGAAGAAGCCCTCAGTTCTGTCCCTGGCGTAGAAGAAATATTCTCTGTCTCTTCTCAGGGCTCAAGCTCTGTGAGGGTCATGTTTTCCTGGGGGACTAACCTGGATGAAGCCGCCAATGATATCAGAGAAAGAATAGACCGGATCATAGGTCGTTTTCCAGAAGAAGTCCAGCGCCCGACCCTGCGCAAGTTTGACCCAGCTCAGATGCCCATCCTGTTCATCGGGCTGTTGAGCGACCTGGACCCCATCCAGGTGCGAAAAATCATTGATGAGCAGATAGCCTACCGGCTGGAAAGGGTTCCGGGTGTGGCTTCCGTGGATGTCTGGGGCGGCCTGGAAAGAGAAATCCAGGTTAACCTTTTTCCGGATAAGGTCAAAGCTCTGGGCCTACCGCTTGATTTAATCGTCAGTAAAATCCGTCAGGAGAACATTGACCTTCCGGCTGGAACCATTGAAAAAGGCAATTACGAGATAGTTGTTCGTATTCCTGGAGTCTATACTAACATTGACCAGATAAAAGAAACCATTGTGGCCATCAGAGACGGCGCGGCCATCAGAGTTAAAGACATCGCCAGTGTTGAAGACTCTTTCCGTCGCATCACCAGGGTAACGAGAATCAATGATTTGCCCGGCATCAGGCTTTCCATCTACAAGCAGTCGGGCCAGAATACGGTTAAAGTGGTGGAAGGCATCAACAAAGAATTAAAACGGGTAGAAGAAGATTATCCCCAGTTCAAGTTCATAACTCTGAGGGATAGCGCCAAGTACATCAAAGATTCTATTAATAATGTTTCTTCCTCAGCTTTGTACGGCGGTTTCCTGGCTGTGGTTGTTCTGCTCTTTTTCCTGGCTGATGTTCGCAGCACCATGGTTATTGCCCTGTCCATCCCAATTTCCATCATTGCCACCTTTGTTCTTATTTACTTTAACGGTTTTACCCTGAATGTCATGAGCCTGGGCGGTCTGGCTCTGGGCATCGGCATGATGGTGGACAGCTCCATCGTCGTGCTGGAGAACATCTTCCGCATGAAGGAGGAAGAAAAGAAACCGCTGATAAAAGCCGGCATAGAAGGTTCCAGAGAAGTGACCGGAGCCATCATTGCCAGCACCATAACCACGGTCATTGTCTTTATGCCCATGCTTTTTGTCCGGGGAGCTTCGGGCATTATGTTCAAACAACTGGCCTATGTGGTTACTTTTTCTCTGGCCTGTTCTTTGGTTGTCGCTTTAACCCTGGTGCCCATGCTGACCACCAGAATACTAAAAAGCGAAGAGGACGAAAAAGCCAAAAGAAGTTCAAAAATCTACCTTAAAACTAAGCAGGCCTTTGCCCGGATTGAAAACGCTTACAAGAGCCTCATTGATTACAGCCTACACCGGCGCACCCAGATTGTCATCGGCACGGTAGTTCTTCTGGCTATCAGCGTTTTCCTGTTCCGTTTTGTGGGAAAGGAATACATGCCCCAGACCGATGAAGGGGAAGTTTCCATAACTGTGGAAATGGAAGTTGGAACCAGGTTGTCAGTCATGGACCAGAAACTTAAAGAAGTTTCGGCCCTGGTCAAACAATACGTTCCAGAACTTGATTCCATAATGGAAAGTGCGGGAAGTGGCGGCTGGCGTGGCGGAGCCAACCAGGGTAACATCACCATCAAGTTGGTGCCCAAATCCAAGCGCACTCGCTCCAGCCAGGAAATAGCTGCGGACCTGAGCCGGAAATTGTCTAACATTCCAGGAGCTGTAATCCGGGCCAGAGCCTCCAGCAACCAGATGATGTTCGGTATGAGAGGCGGAGGCGGTCAGGAAAGGTTGCAGATTGAGATAAGAGGGTACGACCTGGATGTAGCTCAGAGCCTGGCTGAGCAGGTCAGCCGGGTGGTCAAGAACATTCGCGGTGTAACTGACGTCAGAATCAGCCGGCTGGAAGGTGCCCCAGAACAGCACCTGGTCATTAACCGGCAGAAAGCTTCTGACATGAAGCTTTCGGTCAACCAGATCGGCTCTTTTATCCAGACCATTCTTTCCGGTACCCAGGCTAGCCAGTTTAGGGAAGGTGGCCGTGAATACCGCATTCTGGTCAAGGTAAAAGATTCAGAAAAACTGGACATCAACGACCTTCTTGATTTAACCATTACCAATTCCGACGGTCAGCAGATCAGCTTGAGGAACGTGGTGGAAGTGGAAACCAAACGCGGTCCTCAGCAAATTGAAAGAAGAGACAGAGAGAGAATTATCAACGTTTCAGGTGAAGTGGCTGACCGCGATTTGGGTTCAGTTATTCGGGAAGCCAGACAGGCCCTGAAGACTATTCCGGTACCCAGAGACTTTGCTATCAACTTCACCGGCGATTATGAGGAACAGCAGAAAGCCAACCGAGAGTTAATGATCAGTATTATCCTGGCGCTGTTCCTGGTTTATATGGTCATGGCCATGCAGTATGAATCACTGAGGGACCCGCTGATTGTTATGTTCTCTGTGCCACTGGCCATTATTGGTGTGGTTCTGATTCTAATTCTAACCAACACCACCCTGAACGTAGAAACTTACATTGGCCTGATTATGTTGGGTGGCATCGTGGTGAACAATGCTATCCTGCTTGTTGATTATACCAACCTTCTGAGACGCCGGGACGGGATGGAACTGATGGAGGCAGTAAAAGAAGCGGGCCGGAGAAGACTGCGACCGATTTTAATGACCGCTCTGACCACCATTTTTGGCATGCTGCCCATGGCCATTGGGCTGGGTGAAGGCAGTGAGGTCCAGGCACCGCTGGCCAGGACCGTCATCGGTGGCCTGACCAGCTCAACTTTTATTACCCTGGTTTTTATCCCGGTAGTTTATTCGCTGATTGAGCAAAGGCGTCAGGAAAGGAAAAATAGGTTCAATAACGGTCAAAGCTTTTCAGAACCGGCTAACTGAGCTATCATCTAATTGATGAAGCATTCTTCCGGGCAGAAAATTGCGGGCGTGGTGTGCCTGGCTGTCCTGCTACTACTTAGCTTTAATCAGGCCTGGCCTGGCTACTTATATCTCAAGGAAAAAAACTTCCGGACTTTAAGCTCCACTGCTCTAACCAGCCCGGTCTTTTTAATTGAGCCTGGACTTCAGGAAAGACAGGCCGGTGAAGTAAGGCGCATCAGCGTTCGGCTGCTGGCTGATGAAGAATTTTCTGCTTTAGCCGACGGCAAAAAGAAAATTGAAGCAGTCCTGGGAAAGGTTTCAGAGGAGTTCGGGGCCGCCTTTGGCCTTGAGTTTTTAAACCTCGGCTGGGGCGAATGGAAGTCTCCGGACGAAGCCAGGAACGTGGAAGACCTGGCGGAATGGCTGGATTCACCAGACCTCAGACAAAAGGCGGAGCTTCTGGTAGCAGTAACTGGCCAGAAAGGTATTTCCACTGAGCATTCCGGGCTGGCCCTGATTAAAGCCGGAGTTGTTATTTTAGTTTACACCCCGGATGAAAAGAAGCTTAAGAATCTCATCAAACATGAACTCGGCCATATTTTTGGTGCTGTGCATGTGCCTTTTCCAGGTTCAGTCATGGCCTGCGGAGAGGTGGGTGAAGATTTTGACCAGTTCAACCGTCAGATTATTTATCTCGGTCGGCAGAGAGTTTTTACTCCGACGGAAATGCCCTTCTTGCCTGAAGTTAGGGAAAAGCTTGAAGCCTGTTATCTAAAGATACGGGCTCAGATAAAAAAATCTGGCCTTGTCCCAGATGTTAAACCGGAGAAAGTTGATTTGTTTTTTCCGGGAAGGATAAATCCCTGCTTGAGCGATTGCTCGGTGATGCTCGCCCAGCTGAGCGTGGAAAAACGCCAGTACCAGAAAGCGCTGGAATACCTGGAGGAAGCTTGCAAGATAAACCCGGATGACCTGGAGATATTAAACCTTAAAGCCATCTGTCACCGCCGGATGGGCGAGTTCGCTCAGGCCGTAGAGCTTTACCAGAAAATATTAAAAAAGACACCTGATAAACCACAGGTTCTTTATAACCTGGGCATTGCTCTGAGCAAGATGAACCGCCTGGCTGAAGCCGAACAAGCCTATTTAAAAGTTATTCAGCTTAAACCTTATTTTGCCGAAGCGCACAACAACCTGGGTGAAGTTTACCTCCAAATGGGGCGCCTGCCAGAAGCCGAAGCTGAATTTTTAAGAGCGATTGAGCTTAACGAACACTATGCACTGGCCATTTCCAACCTGGCTGAAGTCAACTACCGCAAGAAAAACTGGCAGCTGGCCAGAATTTATGTGGACAAAGCCCTGGAGCTCAACCCTGGTTTAAGTTCTGCCCACAACATCAAAGGAAACCTGTTAAGCCAGGAAGGAAAACTTCAGGAAGCGTTCTCAGAGTACCAGAAAGCACTGGCCGATAACCCCGATTACGAAAAAGCCTATTACAACCTGGGGGTAGCGGCTTCAGACCTTGGACGCTTAAAAGAAGCCGAAGGTTATTTCCTCCAGGCCCTGAAATTAAACCCTTATTTTGCTGAAGCCTATGCCGCCCTGGGACTGTGTTATCTAAGGCAGGGAAGGTGGAATGAGGCCATCTCTCAACTGAACCAAGCGGCGGAGAAAGGTTATCATCAGGCCCGCCTTTTTGTTAACCTGAGCTATGCCTACATGGCCAAAAAGGACTGGAAAAAAGCTGAACAGGCAGTCCGGGAGGCGATTAAAATAGACCCCAGCCAGGCCCTGGCCTACAACAACCTGGGAATTTCTCTGGCCCAGCAGGGAAGGCTGGATGAGGCGCGTGAGGTTCTGGCTACGGCTCTGAGCCTGAGCCCTCTGGAGCGAGATGTGGTCCTGAACCTGGCCACGGTTGAGCTCAGTGCCGGGAACCTGGACAAAAGCCTGGAGCTATTTTTAAAAGCCATAGCCCTCAAGCCTGATGATGAAAGTAATGCTCAGGTTTACCACCAGGTAGGGCTCATCTATTTCAGAAAGGCCGATTACGAAAAAAGCTGGGAGTTTTGCCTGAAAGCCCTTCAATCTGGAGCCAGGGTAGAACCGGACATTATTGACGAGCTGAGGAAAAAGTTAAAAAAGTAGACAAAACAGAGGCCTTAAGTTTGTTTTAGGCAAAAATTGGTTTCATGCTCTCAACTGAGCTTCCCGTTTTAAGCTAAAGGGAAAGCTGGGTAAGGTTAATTTTTTGGGCTCATCCGGCCATATTGTGGGTAAAAATGAGAGATTCCTGGCTCCTTAAATCTAAGTTGAATCTTGGCCAACTCATAGGAAATGAAGCTAATTGAAGAAATATAAAAAGAACGTTTCTCTCCGACCATCTTTTAAAACCTTCATCGTTGAGTTCTCTTTTCGCTCCTTGAGAGTTATGATTCTCCGAGTTTATCCATTTAAAAGTCGGAAGGACCATTTTTTTTCAAGAAATGAATGGTATTCAGGCTTGTAGAGAAGACCGCCAGCAGCGGGACCGAGGCGATAAATTATTTTATTTCTTCGTAATTTTTTTCTCTTCATGTTTTTTTTATCAATTTTATTTTTTCCCCTGATACTTTGCCGCTGGTTGGATGATTGCGCATGACGCAGAATTTATTTACCCCAGAGCTACGTCCAGAATCATCATGACCAAAAACCCGACGATCAGGCCAACCGTGGATAAATCTGATTTTCCTCCTTCCTGAGATTCAGGAATTACTTCTTCCACCACGACATAAATCATGGCTCCGGCGGCAAAAGACAGGGCGTAAGGCAGCAGGTAAATCATCCTGGAAACAGCTAAAGCCCCCAGCACTCCGGCCACCGGCTCTACCAGTCCAGAAAGCTGGCCGAGAAAAAAACTTTTTCCCCGGCTCAAGCCTGCTGCTCTTAAAGGACCGGAGACAGCCAGGCCTTCAGGCAGGTTCTGTAAACCAATGCCCAGAGCCAGGGCTACGGCGCCGCCGAAAGTGGCTTTAGAGATTCCGGCCGAAACCGCACCAAAGGCCACGCCGACCGCCAAGCCTTCCGGGATGTTGTGCAGAGTGATGGCCAGGATTAAAAGCGTCGTTCTGCGCCAGTGAGTTTTCAGCCCTTCGGCTGTGTCTTCGGGCATGAAAAGATGAAGATGAGGTGTTATTCTGTCTAGAAGAAAAAGAAACGAAGCCCCAGCCAGAAAGCCAGCGGCCGGTGGCAGCCAGCCGGGTATGCTTAATTCCCGGCACATGTCAATGGCTGGAGCTAAGAGCGACCAGAAACTGGCGGCTATCATCACTCCGCCGGCAAAGCCCAGCATCAAATTCAGAAGATTACGGCTGGCTTTTTTAACCAAGAAAACAGAAGCAGCGCCCACCAGGGTCATTAAATAGGTAAAAAGTGTGCCCAGCAAGGCCTGAATGACTGCGGGAAGCTGGCTCAGAGTCTGGATCATTTTTTCTCCCTTTCTGGTTTAATTTTCAGTTAATTTTGTGGCAGCGTCAATTTCTTTATCGCACTTTATGATTTATTCCAGACAGAATGAACTGGCCAGCCGGAGTTTAGAAAAGATAAAACTTGATTAGCACCAAGAATCAAAATTAAAATAGAGATGATTTATTCTGAAAAAGAAGGAGAGGAAAATGCGTTTCTATCCAGCAAGAGTCAGACCGGGACAAAAAAATCTTTTTTTCCTGGGACTTTTAATTTTATTGGTGTTTTTAGCCAGTCAACTTTATCTTCAAGCGGCTGAAGAAGCCCGGGTGCTTCGTTTCCCGGCGATTTATAAAGACCAGGTGGTCTTTTCTTATGCCGGAGACCTGTACACGGTTTCGGTAAACGGCGGGACAGCGCGGAAGCTGACTTCTCATCCAGGCTACGAGGCTTTTGCCCGTTTTTCACCTGATGGCCGCTGGATAGCTTTTACGGCCGAGTATGACGGCAACCGTGAAGTTTACCTGATGCCGGCAGAGGGCGGGACTCCTGTTCGTCTTACCTTTACTCCGGTTTTAACCCGCGACGATATATCAGACCGGATGGGGCCAAACAACATAGTCATGGGCTGGACACCTGATGGTCAGAAAATTATCTTCCGTTCCCGCATGGCCGAATGGAATGATTTTAACGGTCAGCTTTATTTAGTACCCAAAGAAGGCGGCCTGCCGGAACAGCTGCCGCTGCCCCGCGGTGGTTTTTGTTCATTTTCTCCGGACGGCTCCAGGCTGGCTTTTAACCGTATTTTCCGGGAATTCCGCACCTGGAAAAGATACCGCGGCGGTATGGTTGATGATATCTGGGTTTATGATTTTAAAACCAAAAAGACGGAAAACATCACCAACAATCCTGCTTCAGATATTATTCCCATGTGGAGCGGGAATAAAATCTATTTCCTGTCAGACCGCGATGAGCTCAAGCGTTTTAACATTTACTGTTATGACCTGGAAACCAAACAGACCAGAAAAATAACTGATTTTAAAGATTATGATGTCAAGTTTCCTTCTCTTGGGCCGGGGGCCATTGTTTTTGAAAACGGTGGTTATCTTTACAAACTGGATTTAGCCACAGAAAAAGTTAGCAAGATTTCAGTGTTTATCGCCGATGACCTGGCGGTGGCGCGAAAAGAGCTGGTCAAAGTGGGCGAGATGATTACCACTTATGACCTGGCTCCCGATGGAGCCAGAGCTGTTTTTGGGGCTCGCGGCGAAATTTTCACCGTGCCGGCTAAAAACGGCAACACCAGAAACCTGACCGGCACTTCAGGCGTTCACGAACGGGATGCAGTCTGGTCGCCCGACGGACGCTGGATTGCTTTTGTCTCGGATAAAAGCGGCCGGGAAGAACTTTATATCATGGCTCAGGACGGCTCTTCTGAACCAATTCAGCTGACCTTTAACTCTGAATGCTACCTCTACGGGCCGAAGTGGTCCCCGGACAGCAAGAAATTGCTCTGGTCGGACCGGATGTTCCGGCTGCGTTATGTGGATGTGGACAAAAAACAGGTGGTAGAAGTGGCCAAGGGGAAAATCTGGGAAATCATGGATTTTACCTGGTCGCCAGATTCCAACTGGGTGGCCTACTCCCAGCAGGAAGAAAACGGTCTGGACAAGATTTATCTCTACAACCTGACCACTAAAGAGACTTTTGAAGTTACGGACAGCTGGTACTCTTCTTACTCTCCCTGTTTTAGCCGCGACGGAAAATATCTTTTCTTTGTTTCTGACCGGGATTTTAACCCGGTTTACAGCCGGACAGAATGGAATCATGCCTACCTGGAGATGTCGCGCCTCTACCTGGTAACTCTGAACAGAGAGGTCAGGTCTCCTTTTGAGCCGAAAAGCGATGAGGTGAAGATTTCTGCACCTGAGCCGGCTAAGGCCGAGACCAAGGCAGCCCGGGCTCCAGAAGAAAAACCTGCGGCTAAAGCCGCGGAAAAAGTGGTGGTGAAAATTGATAAGGAAGGGATTAAAGACCGCATCGTGGCTCTGCCGGTAGAAGTTGCCAGTTATTCTGAGCTGACTTCTGTCGGTGACAAGCTTTTTTACCTGAAGCGTTCTTTCCGCGACCGGCAGGCCAGCCTTAAATGTTATGATTTGAGCCAGCGTGAAGAAAAAGACCTCGGCCAGGTCAATGGCTATGTTATCTCGGCTGACCAGAAAAAAATGCTGGTGCAGAAGGGGAAAGATTTTGCCATCATTGATTTGCCTACGGGGCCGATAAAGATTGAAGAGAAGCTCAACCTGTCTGGCCTGGAAGTCTGGCTTGACCGCCAGGCGGAGTGGGCCCAGATTTTTGAGGAATGCTGGCGCCAGATGAAGGACTTTTTCTACGCCCCCAACATGCACGGTGTGGATTGGGAAAAGGTCAGACAGCAGTATCTGCCGCTGGCCAAAGCTGTCCGTCACCGGGCGGACCTGACCTATGTCATCGGCGAGATGATCGGCGAGCTGAACTGCGGCCATACTTATGTGGGCGGCGGTGACCTGCCGAAAGTGGAAAGAATTAGCGTCGGACGCCTGGGAGCCAGGCTGGAGAAAGATAAATCAGGTTATTTTCAGATTAAGCAAATTCTGGCCGGCCAGAACTGGGACCCCAGTTTAAGGTCACCGCTGACTGAAGTCGGGGTGAACGTGAATGAAGGAGAGTACATCATCGCCGTAAACGGCCGACCGGTCAACCAAGTCAAAGACATCTACGAACTTCTGGTGAACACCGCCGGCCAACAGGTAACTTTGAAGGTGAACAGTCAGCCGAGCGAAAAAGGTGCCAGAGAAGTGGTGGTCGTGCCCGTTGAAAGAGAGAACAGCCTTTACTATTACAACTGGGTCAAGAAGAATACTGAATACGTGGCTAAAGCCACCGGCGGAAAAGTAGCTTACATCCACGTGCCTGACATGGGGGTTCCCGGGCTAAATGAATTTGTCAAACATTTTTATCCCCAGACTGACAAGAAAGCCTTGATCATTGACGTACGCGGCAACGGCGGTGGTAATGTTTCGCCCATGCTGATAGAAAGGCTGGCCCGGCAGGCCGTGATGGTGGACATTGCCCGTGGTTCAGTGCCCCGGCCTGACCCTGAAGCTCTGATCATGGGTCCTAAAGTAGCGCTGATTAATGAGTTTTCTGCCTCAGACGGCGATATTTTCCCATACCGCTTCCGGAGAATGCAGCTTGGCAAGTTAATCGGTAAGAGAACCTGGGGCGGAGTGGTGGGCATACGTGGCACTCTGCCGCTGGTTGACGGTGGTTATCTCAACAAGCCAGAGTTTGCTACCTACAGCCTGGAAGGTCAGTGGATTATAGAAGGCGAGGGCGTGGAGCCTGATATTTACGTTGATAATGACCCGGCTAAAGAATATGAAGGGATTGACGAACAGCTCAACAAAGCGATTGAGGTAATCATGGAAGAACTGAAGACCAGAGAGCCGAAACTTCCGCCGGTGCCACCTTACCCGAAGAAGTAACAAAAGAGCAGAGCTAATTTTAGGCTTTAAGGCTTGAATTATTAATCAGGAAAACAGAAGAGGCGTCTGCCGCACGGCTAAAAGACTGAAATAATCGGGTGGGAAAGCCCTGCCTTAGATTTTAAAGAATGTGGCGGTTAATATGATTTTAGTTAATAGAGGAGTAACCGCATCAATAAACAAGTTAGACAAAATAAAGGTTCGATTGAGGAAGAAAAGGAGCAGCCTTAGGCTGGTTTTGCTGTAAGCTTAAAAAATGTTTTTTTCTGATTTCATTCTAAGTTATGGAGTAATGAAAATGAAAAAACATCAAATCGCCGGGACCATTTTTTTATTCCTGGCTTTTTTTCTGGCCGCGTTATACTTGCCCGGGCAGGAAGTTGAAGCCCGCGGCCTTGAGTTTTTGAAAAAAGCTGTGGACCAGGTCTCTGAGCAGAACCTTCTTTCCACCATCAAAGCGCTACAGGGCTTTAAGACTAGAAACCTGCTCTCAGAACAGAAGGCAGCCAATTTCGGTATTGGGGCGGCCCGGAAGTGGCTGATAAAGGAATTTCAGAAAATACCGGGGCTGGAAGTGGTGGATGATGGTTATCGGCTGCCGCAGCAGGGTGGAAGGATTGTCCGTGAGACTGAGCTTCATAACGTTGTGGCCATCAAAAAGGGAAAAGCAACCAAGGAAAGAATAATCATTGTCAACGCTCATTACGACACCATTGCTGTTAGCCAGGATGGAAAATTCCATTACGAAGACGTCAACACCGAAGCCCCTGGCGCCAACGATGATGCTTCCGGCGTGGCCGCGCTGCTGGAAATGGCCAGGATTATAGCCCCGCTGGAAACAGAGGCCACCATCCATTTCATCGCTTTTGCCGGGGAAGAACAGGGACTGGTCGGTTCTACGCTTTATGCTCAGAAGATGAAGCAGCAGGGAAAAAACGTGGAAGCCGTGCTGACCATGGACATGATTTCTAACATCAAGGCCGGCAATGGCTACATAGATTCCACCCGGGTCCGGGTGTTCAGCGATGACCCCAACGATTCACCCAGCCGGGAGCTGGCTCGCTACGTTAAACGCGTGGCTGAGCAGGTTTACCCCTCTTTTGAAGTTAACCTGATTTACCGGGCAGACAGGTTCGGCCGGGGAGGTGACCACACGCCCTTTGTGCTGGAAGGATTTCCGGGAATAAGGTTTACGGAAGCACGGGAAAACTATTCGGTTCAGCATTCACCGCTGGATACCATTGAAAATCTTTCGCTTCCTTATTGTGCTGATGTCACCCGAGTGGTGCTGGCTTCTCTTCTGTCTCTGGCCTGTGCGCCAGAAGCACCCCAGGTAACCAGTGAGCGTGGGGCACCGCTTCTCGGCCGCGGGCAGGGTTATGATGCAGAACTGCGCTGGAAATGGGAAGGCAAACGCCAGAACCTGGCAGGTTTTAAAGTTTATATGAAGGATACCAAATCACCTTACTGGGAAAGAGTTTATTCGGCCGGACCAAACGAATCTTTTCTGCTGAAGAACGTTTCCATAGATGACTGGACCTTCGGCGTTTCAGCCGTCGGGACCAACGGTCTGGAAAGCCTGGTTTCCATCTACCGTATGCCGCCCCGGCGTCGGGCTGAATACACCTTTGAGGAAATTAAATAAATCTTTGAGCCTGATTAATTAAAGCCTCAGATGAAATCCGAGCTGAAAAGCACTTGCCTGAATAAGCCAGCTATGTTTTACGGTCGCAAGCGGGAATTTGACTGAACTTTCCAGGCCAAAGTTTTTAATGCTTAGACCTAACCCGCAGGTCAGGTAATCAATTATGTTGCACTCGCTTGTGTATGGACCATATGGGTCATGAATATACCCAGCGAGTAAATGTAGAGTCTTATCCTCATTCTGGTCAAGTTTTAAAGTGTAACCCAGCCCGGCCGAGAATTTTATAAAATCTGATTCAAGTGGCCATTGGTAAAATCTGTCAAATAAATAATCATATCTGCTTCCACCAGAAAATTGTTTCCAGTTCCAGTATGATACATCCGAATAAAGATTAAGATTATCTGAAATATTGACCTTGCTGCTCAAACACAGAGCGAAAGGAAACCTGAAATAATTAGTAAACGGTCCTGAAGTAGTCGTTTGGGGAAAATAGAGGTCCCTTGTTTCTAAGGTAAACGTCATTTTCATCTTGTAAGCTGGCCTTATAGTCAGCCCCAGAGTCAGAACCTTATTAACCTTCCAGGCCAGGCCAAACTGAAGGTTAAAACCTTTAAAGTCAGCCTGGTATTCGTTTTCCTGTTCTGAGTAGGCATAATGATCAAGGTGGGTTAAATTGCCTGTCCTGTAATTAATGGAAAAGCCAAGGGAAAAATTATCTTTGACCTGGTGAGAAACGGCCAGTTGAAAAGAGTGCAACCTCCCGTTCTGGCGATAAAAATTCTCATAATCATGAATTTCAGGTCGGTTGTATTCTTCTATAAGAGAATAGCCCAGGCCTATTCCCCAGGCACCAGACCTTAATGTTAGACCCAAAAAATCCGGGTTAGGCGTTGACCGGCTGTAAGTATGCCAGGTATTATCAATGTTATCAGAATTTCCATTTCTGGCCACCATTATCCTGCCGGAAGCAGCTAACTGGAATTTATCGGAAAAACTCAGAACTGCCGGGTTGAGAAAACTGGCCTGCGGACTGTACTGGCTCAGGATAGTTTCTCCCGCGGCTGTGGAAAAAGGCGAGTATATGCCCAGTTGATTTCGACTCCCCAGGGGCAAGCCCATCAAATTAATATCCTGTGCCTGTAAGAGATGGTGGCAGGCAAGAGTTAAGGCAGTTAGTAAAAGAATTATGGCCCCGTTAATTTTTACTTTTTCCATTTGTTTTTCTCCCCTTTATAGTTTTCTTAAATAATAAATAAAAAACACTTTTTCAGTCAAATTTTTTTTGTTAATTTGAATTAGCAAGTTGAGAAAAGAAAATCATCATGAACGGATAATAAATAACCAACCATGATAAAGACGAATGGCGAAGCGGTTATTTCTCTGTTTAATAGAAATTAAGGCCCGGCTATCTGGAACGTCTGCGGCGTTCTTTTATTTATCTGTTAAGTTGGTTTAGGTGCAGATGGACAAAAGGTATATAATGTATAAAAACAATGGAGGAAAAATGAGCCAGCCAGAAAAAAAAGAAAACCCCAACAGGATAAGGCATCTAATCGGAGTCATGAGTGGAAAAGGCGGGGTGGGAAAGTCCACAGTGACCTACCTCACAGCTCTGGCCCTGTCAAAAAAAGGACAAAAAGTCGGCATCTTGGACGCTGACATAACCGGTGCCAGCATCCCGCGCATCATGCACCTGCCAAAGTATGAGATGAAGGTCTGCGGCGATTTTATCTGCCCGGTGGAAACCGAGCAGGGCCTGAAGGTTATGTCCATCAGCTTTCTGGTGGACAATGAAGAACAACCGGTTATCTGGCGCGGACCACTGCTCAGCAAAGCCATCCAGCAGTTCTGGGGAGAGGTGCTGTGGGGCGAGCTGGATTATCTGGTGATTGATATGCCCCCGGGCACTTCTGACGTGGCCATAACAGTCATGCAATCGTTCCCGCTGCACGGCTTTATTTTTGTCACCACTCCCCAAGACCTGGTCTCGGTGGTGGTGGCTCGCTCCATGCAGATGGCCCAGAGGCTGAATGTGCCGGTGCTGGGACTGGTAGAAAACATGAGCTACTTTATCTGTCCCCACTGCGGGCAAAAGACCAATTTCTTCGGCCAGGATGAGACCGAAAAGCTGGCCAGGCAGTTCGGCACCGAGCTTCTGACTCAGATTCCCATCAGCGTAGAATTTGCCCGTATGCCTTCTCAGGGACTGGACCTGAAGAGCAGCCTGGTACAGGAAGTACTGGACAGCCTGGGAAAAATTCTGGTACAAAAGCTACCCTGATAATTTTCTCTTAAACATTAAGTGATAAAAAAATTTTTGTTCTGCCAGAGTAAATTTAAAAACCTCTGAACTTTTAAAAAACTTAAAGCCCCTTGGCCAGGGTAAGGGCTTTTTCTATCCAGTTTTTCTGGACAAAATGATATAATCAAAATCTAAAACGTCATCATTTTATAGCCAGACGAGGTTATCATGGTTGAAGATAAAAAGCCAGGGTTTACCTACTGGGTAATGTCACCGGAGGAAGTAGCCTCCAGCCTTGAATCGGACCTGACAAAGGGACTGACTTCTGCGGAAGCGGCTCGCCGGCTTTCTCAGCATGGTTACAACCAGCTTCAGGAAGCTCCTGGCCGTTCACCGGTTAAGGTCTTCCTGGATCAGTTTAAGTCTTTTCTCATCTGGGTGCTTATCGGTGCAGCCATTGTTTCCGGGTTTCTTGGTGAATGGGTAGATGCCCTGGCTATTATCGGCATTGTCCTGCTGAACTCCATCCTGGGTTTTATCCAGGAGTTCCGGGCGGAGAAAGCTCTCCTGGCCCTGAAAAAAATGGCTGCTCCTTCCGCCAAAGTCCTCCGGGATGGGGAGCTAAAAGCTGTTCCGGCCAGGGAAATTGTTCCTGGCGACCTGCTGGAACTTGAGGCTGGGGACCATATTCCCGCTGACGCCAGGATTGTTTATCATACCCCGAACTTCTCGGTGCACGAAGCTGCTCTGACGGGTGAATCCACGCCGGTGTTCAAAACCGTAGCCCAGCTGGACGAGGAAGATGTACCACTGGCTGACCGGGCCAACATGGTTTATTCCGGGACCTCGGTTTCTTCCGGGAAAGCCCGGGTACTGGTGGTGGGCACTGGCATGAACACTGAACTCGGCCGGATTACCAGAATGATTCAGGAAATCCTGATTGAGACCACGCCCTTACAGAGAAAACTCGAACAATTCGGTCGCTGGATTGTCTACCTGTGCTTTTTCCTGGTGGGCTTGATTTTTGTCCTGGAATGGCTGCGGGGTGGGAAGCTGGTGGAGGTGTTTCTCACGGCCGTAAGCCTGGCTGTGGCTGCTATTCCTGAAGGGCTTCCGGCGGTGGTGACCATTGCCCTGGCTCTGGGCGTGCAGCGCATGGTGAAAAGACATGCTCTGATCAGAAAATTACCCTCAGTAGAAACTCTGGGTGCGGCCACCGTCATCTGCTCTGATAAAACAGGCACCCTGACTAGGAATGAGATGACCGTAAAGTACATCTATGCCGACGGCCAGTTGTTTGCGGTCACCGGCAATGGCTACGAACCGGTAGGTGAGTTTTTGCTCCACGAACAAAAAGTGGACCCATCCGCCTTCCCCGGGCTTTATCAGGCCCTGGTCTGCGGGCTTCTCTGCAACTCTGCTTCTCTGGTAGAAACTTCTGGAAAATTCAGGATAGTGGGCGACCCCACCGAAGGAGCACTTTTAACTCTGGGTTATAAGGCCGGCTTGCGCAAAGAAACCCTGGAAGAAAAAGAGCCGCTGCTTGAAGAAATCCCCTTTGATTCGGAAAGAAAAATGATGACCATGCTCCGGCAGCATGATGGCCAGGTTATAGCCTATGTGAAGGGAGCTCTGGATTTTTTGCTTAAAAATTGTTCCGCCATTTATGAATCCGGACAGGAAAGACCGATTACCTCTGAAGAGGTGAAAAAGATTTTGGAGATAAACGAATCTTTAGCTTCCCAGGCTTTGCGGGTGCTCGGCTGTGCCTACCGAAAATTTCCTGCCCTGCCAGAAAAACTGGAAGCTTCAGAAATAGAGAAGGACCTGGTATTTGTCGGGCTTCTGGCCATGATTGACCCAGCACGGGCTGAAGCTGTGGCGGCCGTGGCTGCCTGCCGCCGGGCGGGCATAAAACCGGTGATGATTACGGGCGACCATAAAGTCACGGCCGTAGCCATTGCTAAGGAACTGGGTATGCTGGAGGAAGGGGCCGAGGCTGTCAGCGGCGAAGAGCTTGATGAAATGACTCCAGAGGAATTTGAAGAAAAGGTGAGCCGCATCCAGGTTTATGCCCGGGTCTCGCCAGAACACAAGCTCAAAATCGTCAGAGCCTGGAAGAAAAAGGGCCAGGTGGTGGCCATGACCGGAGATGGGGTAAACGATGCTCCGGCGGTAAAAGAAGCAGACATCGGGGTGGCCATGGGGATAACAGGAACTGACGTAACCAAAGAAGTCTCGGATATGGTCATCACCGATGACAATTTCGCTTCCATCGTGGCCGCGGTGGAAGAGGGCCGGGCCATTTATGACAACATCAAAAAATTCGTTCATTATCTGCTTTCCTGCAACCTGGGCGAAATCATGGTCATGTTCCTGGCTTCGCTTTTTGGCTGGCCAGTGCCGCTTTTACCCATTCAAATCCTGTGGGTTAACCTGGTAACTGATGGACTGCCGGCTCTGGGTCTGGGCTTTGACCCGCCGGACAAAGATATAATGAGCAGGCCGCCGCGAAAACCGGACGAACCTATTGTTGACAGGAACAGAGCTGTGCTTATGATTTTCCAGGGAATGTTTATAGCTCTGTGCACCCTGACCGCTTATTTTTACGTTCTGAACGTGGAAAAGGAAGGAATTGTTAGAGCCCGGACCGCGGCTTTTATAGTCCTTTCTGTTTCACAGCTATTTCATGCTCTGAACAGCCGCAGCCAGATGAAGTCAATCTTTGAGCTGGGCTTCTTTTCTAACCTGAAGTTAATCTGGGCCATCCTGGTTTCCTTGATGCTTCAACTTTCTGTGATTTACCTTCCTTTCCTGCAGAAGATTTTTAAAACGCAGAACCTGACTGCTTTTGACTGGATAATGGTTTTTGCTCTTTCTTCGCTTTCCCTGTGGTTGATGGAGGTTATCAAGCTGCTGAACAAAAAATTTAAATTTTATGAAGTTTATTAATTGGTTGATTTTTGCGGCTAATTTTGGCTGGACAGATTTCCTTTCTTCTTCTAACAGAAGCGATAAGCCACCATTTTCAATTTTTTATTCTTTTCTCTTCGGGGCTCTTTTTGTTCTGAGTATTAATTTATCTGCGGCAAAATTTTTTCCGGCTTACTTCATCTGCCTGATGCGCACTTCAATTTCCGGGACATCTTTAAGCAAAGCCACCAGGCGTGAAGTATCAGTTTCTCCATAATGATAGGGATAGAGTATCCTGGGCTTAAACCAGCGGGCAGCTTCGGCCACCATTTCCGGGGTCATGGTGTAGGGCAGGTTCATCGGCAGAAAAGCAATATCTATGTTCTTGAGATTCTTCATTTCCGGGATGTTCTCTGTATCTCCAGCCACATAAACTCTCTTATCACCAAAAGAAATGACATAACCATTGCCCACTCCTTTCGGGTGGAATGGCTGGCCGTCTGGTCTCTTGTGCTTGAGGTTGTAGGCCGGAACAGCTTCAATGTCCAGCCCGTAGACCGAGTATTTTTCTCCGTTTTTAAGAACTTTTAACCCCGGCACTTTGGAAGAACAGGAAGCGGAGCCAACTATGACGGTAGATTCTTGGCGAATTAGCTTCAGGGCCTCCGGGTCGCAGTGGTCAAAATGTTCATGCGTGATGAGCACCAGGTCGGCTTTGGGCAGCTGCCGGTAATCAGCTTCACTGCTGACCGGGTCCACGTGGATAACCAGGTTGTGGTAGGTAAACATCAAAGAAGCGTGGCCCAGAAAAGTAATTTTCAATTCGCCACCCGAGGTAGGAAAAGTATCTTCTTCGTGTTTCTGGCCAGAAGCCAGGAGCGGGGCCAGTCCTAAAGTTAGAACAAACAGAGCTATCAGGATTTTGTCCATCACTTCACCTCCTCCAGAAAAATTTTAGCACATAAAGAAAAACAGAAAAACTTTTTGTTTTTTCTAAAAAAGTTTATAATCTTGACACACCAGAAATCATCGGAAAGATTAAGAGAAAAAGGTTATGAAAAACAGGAAGTTCTTTTTAAAAAATTTATTTCCCGTCTGGGCTTTGATTTTATTGCTGAGCCTGGCTTTCTATTTTCTGGCCCTTAATTTAGCCAAAAAAGCCAGGACAGAAGAACAGGTGGAGGAACTTTCAGAACTGGCTCTGGCCATGGGTCTGGAAGCTACCAGGACGTACTCCAGCCTGGAAGAAGTTGGCTTGCATGAAGTTTTGAGAATTCAGGCCCGTCTGTCTCAGACGCGGGTTTCTCTTATCAAGCCTGATGGCACGGTGGTTTTTGACACCGAAAAAGAGCCCCGCGAGCTGGAAAGCCATCGCTACCGGCCAGAAGTTGATGCGGCTTTAAAAGGGGAGAAGGCCTGGTCCATCCGTTTCAGCGATACTCTCAGAAAAAAGCTTATTTACGTGGCTGTTCCTGTGAGACGGGAAGGGGAGATAATAGGCGTGCTGCGGGTCAGCCGCTTTCTGGATGTAGCCTTTCTGCCTTACCGGAGCCTGAGGAATTCTTTTCTGGTTGGTCTGTTGCTCATCGTAGTGCTGGGTTGGGTTCTGGCTTATTTCTGGCTGAGAATGAGCTTAAAACCGATAGAAGAAATTACCAGGGTGGTGGAGAAGGCCAGAAGCGGGGAAGATACAGTCATCAGGCATTCTCTTCATGAAGCGCTCGGCCCTCTGGCCGGAGAACTGGAAGCTCTGATTAAAGAAGTGCAAAAAAGAGCTTCGGCGGAGATAGAAGAGAAGGAAATACTGAACAGCTTGTTCACTGCTACCGAGGAAGGCTGGCTGGTAGTGGAAGAAAACGGGAAAATACTGCTTACTAACCCGGCTTTAAGAAAAATGTTCCCGCAGCTTGAGGCGAGCGGAGAATTTTTCTGGGAAACCCTGCGCTGTCCGAGCCTGATAAAAGGGGTGGAAGAAGCCAGGCAAAAAGGTGAAAGTTTTGCTCAGGAAATTGAAATAGCCGGTCGCTTTTACAAATGTCAGGCTATCTGGCTGGCCAATCGCCGCCGTTATTTAATCAATTTCCGGGATATAACGGAAGTTAAAAACTTGGCCCGGCAGAAAAAAGAATTCATGGCCAACCTGGTGCATGAATTAAAAACGCCGCTTACGGCTATAAACGGCTTTGTTGAAACTCTGGAAGAAGAAGAGTTGAAAGAAGAAGCCAGACATTATCTGTCAATCATAAAAAGAAATACAGAAAGACTGGTCAGGCTGGTAGAAGACCTGAGTCATCTGTCGGAGCTGGAAGAAAAAGAGACCCTCCTGCAAAAAGAACAAGTCGACCTGGCAGAAATAGTCAAAGAAATGATGGCTAATTATGAAAAAAAAGCCAGGGAAAAAGGTCTGGACCTGAAACTGGAAATTGAGGGCCACACCACCCTGACGGCCGACCGCTTTCAGATGGAGCAGCTGGTTTTAAACCTGGTGGATAATGCCCTCAGGTACACTGAAAAAGGAAGCATCATGGTCCGGGTGAAAGAAAGACAGGATGGCCTGGTGTTGGAGGTAGAAGATACCGGGCTGGGCATTCCTGAAGAACATTTATCTCGCATTTTTGAAAGGTTTTACGTGGTAGACAAATCTCGTTCCCGAAAGACCGGTGGGACAGGACTAGGCCTGGCCATTGTCAAGCACATTGTCCAGCTGCACCAGGGTAAAATTCAGGTGAAAAGCGCCCCGGGTGTGGGCTCCACTTTTACTGTCTGGCTGCCGCGTCAGGCCTGATAGATTTGGCCGCGGTTTTGGTCTATAATTATTCCTGAAAATTTAGTTTAAATTATCTTTTGATTTTTATCTTAAGAGGCAGGAAAAATGGCTGAACTGGAATTTAAAGGCAAAAAGCTGGAACTCAACGAAGACGGTTTTTTAAAGACTCCGGAAGCCTGGGATGAAGAGCTGGCTCAATTTATAGCCAGACAGGCAGAAGGCATTGAGCAGATGACGGAAGAGCACTGGAAAGTGGTTAATTACATCAGAAATTATTACCTGCAGAAAGGCCAGGCTCCGATGATCAGGAAAATGGTGGCTGAAACCGGAATTTCTCTCAAGCACATCTACGAACTTTTTCCTTCCGGTCCCGCTAAGGGGGCCTGTAAGGTGGCGGGACTGCCCAAGCCTGATGGCTGCGTTTGAGAAATTTGAGAAATTATTACTTGCAAGCTGACAGCCACGAGAAGCTGGCTTTTTCCCCGCCGGCTGAATGATTTTTTAAAACTTAAGCTGCTCCGGCTGACTTCTTTAGATGGCCAAAAGCTATTTTCCCGGATATTATCTCTGACTCAGCTTACCCTCAGCTTTTTCTTTTCCTGTTGAATTCCACAATTTCCTTAACCGCTTCTACCGCGGTTTTGATGTGTTCTTCCGTGTTAAACGGACCGATGCCAAAACGAACCGCGCCTTTTATTTTATCGGTTCCCAGCTGCTCGTGCACCAGGGGAGCACAGTGCAGGCCAGTGCGGCAAGCGATGTTGTAATCAGCGTCAAGCATAATGCCCACATCCTGGGCTTCCATTCCATCCACGTTAAAAGCCATAACACTGATGTGGTCCTTAAGGTCATCCTGGCAGTAGAGTGTTACTCCCTCTATCTCTTTCAGACCATTGACCAGCATTTCCGTAAGCTTCATCTCCTGATGGTGAATGTTTTCCAGTCCTTTTTCCTGTATCCATTTTAGTCCGGCATGAAGCCCGGCAATACCCAGCACGTTGGGAGTGCCGTACTCCAGGCGGTAGGGGTATTCTTCCAGGTGGGTTCTCTGAGCCGACCGGACGCCAGTCCCACCGGCTCTTTTTATCTTGATGTTGACATTTTCTCCCACGCACAGCCCGCCAATTCCAGTTGGACCAAGCAAAGACTTATGCCCGGTAAAACAGACCACGTCTATGTTCATGTCCTTCATGTCAATGGGCACTTTACCGGCTGACTGTGAAGCATCAATTACAAAAATCAGGCCATGTTCCCGGCAAATACGTCCGATTTCTTTTACGGGCTGGACAGTGCCAATCACGTTGCTGGCGTGGTTTACCACCACCACTTTGGTGTTCTTTTTGATTTTCTTTTTTATGTCGTCCGGGTCCACAAACCCCCGCTGGTTGAACGGCACATAGTCCACTTCCACACCTTCCAGCGAAAGATGATAGAGGGGGCGGAGAACAGAGTTATGTTCAATGGTGGTCGTGATCGCATGGTCGCCTGGTTCCAGCAGGCCAAAAATGGCCAGGTTCAGGGCATCAGTGGAGTTGTAGGTAAAGCACAGACGGTTCGGGTCCGGACCGTTAAAAAATTCAGTCAACATCCGACGGGTGTTTTCTACCATTTCGCCGGCTTCCAGACAGAGGTCATAACCGGAGCGGCCTGGGTTCACCCCGTAATTCCGATAGAAATAATCCATGAATTGATAGACCTCTTCTGGTTTCGGGTAAGAAGTGGCGCCGTTGTCCAGATAGATGATTTTCATGATTAAAGCCTCCCGCGGGAATTAATTTTATGAAGGTAAATTAAGAGTGGTGGCTTAAAGTAGGAAGGGCAACAGTCAGGATTACAGTTAGTATCCATGATTTTAAGTTTAAATATTAATAAAAATAGCCGGACAAATCAACTTTCCGGTTGACTTTATTTTTATTCTGGTTTCAGAATATTTAAGGTGACAAAAGAAGGAGAGGTCATTAGCCATGAAACGCAGTTTTTTAAAATCAGGTGCCAGGCTGGTTTTTTTGCTGGTTGTTTTAGGCCTGCTGTTTTCCAGCTGCCGCCTGTCGGAAAAAAAATTTGACTTGGCCGTGATTAACGGCCGGGTGGTGGATGGCGGCGGTAACCCCTGGTTCAGGGCCGATATCGGGATAAAAGACGGAAAGATTGTGGCCATAAAAAGAAAGATTAGCCCGCAGGAAGCCAGAGAAGTTATAGAGGCCAGAGGGCTGGTGGTGGCTCCTGGTTTTATTGATATTCATACTCATGCCGACGAAAACATTCTGCAACTGCCTGGCTGTGAAAACTACCTTTCTCAGGGTGTGACCACGCTCATCGGCGGCAATTGTGGCGGCCATGAATTTCCTCTGGCTCAGTTGTTTGCCAGGCTGGAAAAACAGGGCCTGGCCTGCAATTTTGGCTCCCTGGCCGGGCATAACACCATCAGAGAAAAAGTAATGGGAATGAAAATGTCTCCACCGAGTGCAGAAGAAATGGCCAAAATGAAAGACCTCCTGCGGATGGAAATGAAAGCCGGGGCCCTGGGCTTTTCCACCGGGCTGGCTTACCTGCCGGGAACCTATTCCACCACCGAAGAGCTGGTTGAGCTGGCTTCGGTGTTGCGCGAGACCGGTGGTTTCTATGCCACTCACATGCGCAACCAGGGCAAAAAAATCAAACAAGCGGTGGAAGAAAGCATTACCATCGGCGAAAAGAATGGTATACCGGTGGAAATCTCCCACATCAAACTGGCCGATGAGGACGTCTGGAATCAGATAGATTTGATAACCGGCCCGGTAGAGGAAGCCAGAGCCCGTGGCGTGGAAGTAACGCTGGACGAATATCCCTACACCGCTACCAGTTCTGGTTTTACCAGCAGTTTTCCCCAGGATGTTTTTGCCGGTGGAAGAGAGAAATTCCTGGAAAGGATGAACAACCCGGAAATTTACCAGAGGGTTAAGGAGACCATCATCAAAAATCGTTTAACTCCCAGCCGTGGCCTTGATAAGCTGTCGGCCATCATCATTGCTCGCAGCTCTAAGTTTCCTGACTACGAGGGCAAAACCCTGAGGCAAATTCTGGAAAGTGAGGGGCAGGAACCTACCCCGGAAAACGGAGCTGATTTGATTATTAAAATCGTCAAAGAAGGTGATGCCTCGGCCATTTTTTTCCAGATGGATGAGAAGGACGTAGAGGCCCTTATGAAGCTTCCTTACACCATGATTGGTTCGGACGGCAGCCTGCAGGAGATGGGGAAGGGCCACCCGCACCCGAGAAGTTACGGGACTTTCCCACGAGTTCTCGGCGAGTACGTGAGAAACCGCCGGGTTCTCAGCCTGGAGGAAGCCATCAGGAAAATGACTTCTCTCCCTGCTCAGACTATCAGGCTGAAAGACCGGGGACTTATCCGGGAAGGCATGTACGCTGACCTGACGGTTTTTGACTCGGAAACAGTTTCGGACCTGGCCACCTTTCAGAATCCACATCAGCACAGCCGGGGGATAATCTATGTTCTGGTCAACGGTCGGGTAGTCTGGAAAGATGGAAAGTACACTGGAGAAAAGCCGGGGAAAATAATCTACGGCCCGGCATTTTCCGGAAAATAAAAAAATAAAATATTTTTTGCTCCGGCTATTGAAATTTAAAAATCAGGTGCTAATATTTAAGGCTAAAGATGAGATACTACCTATCACTCGGCAGCAACCTGGGTGACCGCCGGCGTCACCTTTCTGAAGCGAGACGTCTGCTGCAAAAAGCGGGGGTGAAGATTATCAAAGAATCTTCCATTTATGAAACCGAGCCGGTTGATTACACCGAACAGCCCTGGTTTTACAACCAGGTGCTGGAAGTAGAAGCCCGTCTGAACCCCATGACCATGCTGGCTCTGGTCAAAGACATTGAGCTCAGGATGAAAAGAAAACCCACCGTAGACAAAGGCCCGAGAACAATTGACATAGATATACTGCTGGCAGAAAAAAATGTTGTTCAGACGCAAAAGCTCATCATTCCCCATCCCCGGATGAGCTTTCGTAATTTTGTCATGATTCCCTTAGCGGAGATAGCTCCTGATTTTATCCATCCCCTTCTTCACCAGCCAATTTCTGCCCTGGCCCAGCAGACTGGAGACCAGGCTAAGGTCAGAAAGGTCAGCGAGCCTTCAGCCGCCCAGGTGGCTATCTGAGAGCCGGGCCGCAGACCATCCTGCTTTCCAACGGTCAGGCGGAGTAAATTTTCAGAAAGAGAAAAAGATAAAGATAGAATTATACCCGTCTGCTTTTTATTTTTCCGTTTTCTAATTTTTCTTAGCTCATCTGGCCCAGCCTAAGCCAGCGGCGGCCCAGAGTGGCCTGAAGTTTACTCTCTGACTGTTCCGTAAAGCAGAGAATTAAACAGCAGCTTAAAAGTCCCGCGCGGCTGACCGCGGAACTGAACCGGAAAACCAAGGAGAATCAGCCGGCCTTTTTCCTGGGGGATGTCCACCACGGCTGCTTTTTGCTGGATTAAGTGTTCTCCATGAATCCACCCGCTCAGCAGCAGGTTTTCTCCGGCATATTTAGCCACGACTCGCGGCCCTTTTTTCTGGTCAAAAGAGGGGAAAACATCAAAAGCACAGCTTTCAGCAAAAACTATAGGCTGCTTTTTATCCAGACCAAAAGCCACCGGGTGGCTGGTGTCAAATTCCGCCAGAAGGATGGAGCCAGAACAATTAAATTCTTCTCTCCTGGCTTTTTCCAGGACGTTGCGCACGGAAGCCTTGAATTCTCCCGAAGCCAGATTACAGGTGCTGTTGAGAAGGATTAAAGTCCCGCCCTGTCTGACAAATTCCCGGAGGTTATTCAGGCCAGTAGTGGTCAAACCACCGACGTATTCAGGTGGCATAGTTCCTTTCTTGTGGCCGTTGATAATCAGGTCCAGGCTGTAATGGTCAGGTATGACGATGGAATCGTAAAGAGAAGCCAGGTCTCCAGCTTTTATATCAGCATCATGAAGCACCTGGTAACTGAATTCATGTTCATCCAGCACGAACCTGGTCCAGCCTTCGTCTTCCACCGCTACCCAGGATTGGTAAACACCGATTCTTGGCTTTTTAAGCTGGTATTTTTCTACTGCCGGGGTTGAAGACAGGGCCCTGATTTTCAGGTTCAGGTCTCTGGCCAGTTTTTCCACGAAAGACCGGCTGACATCTGTTACCAGGATGGTTCCTTCCGGGTATTCCTGTTTTTCGGCCTGGAATGATTTTTTAGCCCAGCTTAGCCTGGCTTTGTTTTTGAACAGCCGGTTTATGGCCACGTAAGAGGCATTCTGTCTGGGGTCAAGGATGAAACAGGCGCTGCCTGAACCTTCCACAGTTCCAGCCGGCGGGTTGACTTTTTCCAGTTTGGTCATCCTGACGGAGAGGGGCGAATTGGCAGCCAGGGCTTTCAGGTTGAACTGATAGGGTAGAGTCCAGCCCATCATGTCGTAGGCTTCAATCGGTGCTCCTTCAAATTTTCTGGAGGAAACCAGCCCCTGCCAGAGGTCAGGATATTTTCTGAGGTCTGGATAACGCTGGGTTTCAAACATGTTTTTGGCAAACAGACCAAAAGGCTGGTCCAGGGGAATGAGATAAGTGCCTTTTGGGTAGCTCAGCCCGTCACAAACAAAATCTTCCTGCGCTTCGTAAACCTCCAAGCCAAGAAGTATCATCCGGTTCAGCAGCAGAGCCAGGTTACCCGGGTCAGTCTGGTTTCTGGGTATGATCCAGGCATAGGGCGGTTCTTTTTTGAACCTGGCCATCACTTCGGTGGCCATTTTGTACTTATTGAACAGAAGTTCCTGGCGAAACCTGGCTGCTACTTCCAGAACAGCTTTAGAAGCAGTCAGGCAGTAATCAACAGCATCCTTTAGCCGCCACCAGCCGCCTTTCCAGGGGCTGGGGTAGAAAGCCGACATAGTCAGGTCCTGGTATTCGGGCGGAAAATCATAGATGGTGTAGAACTTGGGCGTGGCGTAACGGTAAAGAGCTGTTTCGGTCAGGATGGAAATGATGTTATGGGAATCCATGACCTGGGTGACGTAGCCCGGGTACCAGGTGTCAAACACAATCCGGGAAATGGCTCCTTCCTGTCCGGCCGCATCAAAGGCCGCACCCATGGCTGAGCCAATCAGGTTCTGCCAGCGCACGATGAGCGGGTGCACGTTGGGGTTAGTCGGTTCTGAGTTAGGTGGAATCCAGATGCGGGCCGGAAAAGGAGCGGTCTGGTGATGATTATAAACGATAACCGGGTACCATTCGTGATTTACCAGCCGGTTTATGTGTTGCGTTTCTTTCAGGTTAGCCAGGTAAGAATCGCGGTTGTTATCATGGCCGGCATAGTAATGGTAGAGGTAGGGGAGCGGGGAAACCTCAAAAGGCGTGCCCAGGTTTTTCTGGTACCATTCGGCCACCATGTTCATACCATCGGGGTTGGCAAAAACCAGCAGAGTGATAACTTCGTTCAGGATTTTATTGGTTTTTTCGTCCTTGGCGGAAACTAAATCGTAAGCTAGCTGTACCAGGTGCTGGGCCGGTGCGCATTCTGTGGCGTGGAGCCCTCCGTCAATGTAAACTACTGCCCGACCTTCACGCGCCAGTTTATCAGCTTCTTCAGGAGTTAAACCCCGGGCCAGGGAAAGATTTTTAATTATCTCCTGGTACCGGCTAAGGTTTTTCAGGTTCTCCGGGGAAGAGATGATGGCGTAGTACATCGGCTGTCCCAGCGTGGTCTGGCCTATTTCTTTGAGGATTATCCGGTCAGAGACCGAAGCAAGCTTTTTCAGGTAGTCCACGGCCTGGCGGTAATCAATCAGATGGTAATCAGCTCCGACCTTGAAGCCCAGAATTTCTTCTGGCGAGGGCAGGACCTGGGCCTGAAGTTCGGCCACAGCAAAAAACAGAGCCAGGCTTAATCCCGATAAAAATAATAGGAAATAGAGTTTTTTCATCTATCTACTCCTGAAGAAATTTATTCAAAAGCATTTATATAATGATTCAGGCTGGTGGTGCCGTCGGGCAAGAAGTGTACCGTGACCACGTCAAAGCGGCACTCCTGGCCGGCGAGCTGGTTCAGGTAGAGGTAGCCCTCGGCCGCTTTTCTCAGGTATCTTTTTTTGCGCTCGCTTAAAGCTTCTTCCGGCAGCCCATATTCCGCCGAACTTCTGGTTTTAACTTCCACGAAGACCAGGTAGGAGCCATCTCTGGCCACCAGGTCTATTTCGGCGTGCTGGAAGATAAAGTGCCTTTCCAGAATACGAAAGCCTTTTTTTTCCAGAAACTCGGCCGCGATTTCCTCGCCCCAACGACCGAAGGGGAGCGAACCTATTTTATCCTTTTCCACCTGACGCCTTCTCTAGTATCTTCCAGGACTATACCCAGTTCTTTCAATTCTTCCCTGATGGCATCAGCCAGGGCAAAATTCTTTTCCCGGCGGGCTTTCTGCCGGAGTTCAATCTTGGCCATGATTTCCGGTGGCAGAGCTTCTTCTTTTTTCTCCGGCAAAATATCCAGCACCCGGTTTATTTCCTGAATGGTCTTTAAGATAATTGCCGCCTCTTCCTGGCTGAGCTTTTCCCGGCTCATAATCTGGTTGACCTCACGGATAAACTCAAAGAGAGCTGCCAGAGCCGCGGAGATGTTCAGGTCATCAGAAAGTCCTGCTTTAAAGTCCTCCAGAGCCCGCTCAGCCAGCTCTTTGATTTTCTGCTGCTCACCACCAGGTGGAAAGGTTCTGTGTTCAAGGTCATAAACGAAGTCCAGGATTCTCTGCCGCGAGGCATGGGCCTGTTCCAGTCCCTCAAAAGTAAAATTGAGCATCTTACGGTAGTGAGTGGAAAGCAAGAAAAACCTGAGGTCCAGAGGGTCAACATTTTTAGCCAGCAGGTCGCGCAGGGTGTAGAAATTTCCTTTGGATTTGGACATTTTTTCCCCGTCCACCACCAGATGGTGGCAGTGCAGCCAGTAGTTGACAAATTTCTGGCCGTAGTAGGCTTCTGACTGGGCGATTTCATTCTCGTGGTGGGGAAAAATGTTATCAATGCCACCGCAGTGGATATCAAAGGTCGGCCCGAGATAATGGGTGCTCATAGCCGAACATTCTATGTGCCAGCCCGGGCGGCCGGGTCCGAGTTCAGTTTCCCAGAAAGGTTCTCCTTCTTTGGCTTTTTTCCAGAGGGCAAAGTCATGCACGCTTTCTTTTTCATATTCATCGGCTTCTACTCTGGCGCCCGCTTTCAGCTCTTCCACGTTAATCTTGGAAAGTTTTCCGTAGTCAGGAAATTTGGCTATGCTGAAGTAAACAGAACCGTCTTTAAAATAAGCGTAGCCACGTTCCAGAAGACCCTTTATCATCCTGACCATGTCCGGAATGTGTTCAGTGGCTCTGGGATAGTAATCAGCCGGCAGAATGTGCAGAGTTTTTAAATCTTCAAAAAAAGCATCTATGTATTTTTGGGTGTATTCGTTCAGGGAAATGCCCAGGGCTCCGGCTCCCCGGATGGTTTTGTCGTCCACGTCGGTGATGTTCATCACGTGCTTGACCCGGTAGCCGGCAAAAAGCAGAAACCTTTTGAGCAGGTCCTCAAAGATGTAAGCCCGGTAATTGCCGATGTGCGGATAGTCGTAAACTGTTGGTCCGCAGGTGTAGAGGCCAACTTCGTTTTCCCGCAGAGGAATGAATTCTTCTATCGTGCCGCTTAAGGTATTATAAAATTTAATCATCCTGTTTATTATGTCCGAAGCAACCTTGTTCGTCAATAATATAATACGTAATTATTTGACGAACTTTCTCAAAAAATGTCATAATCATAGTGAATTTAATTTTTATTTTTTAAGGGAAAGGATTGTGAGATGAAGATAAACGTGGGCCTCCGACGGGAAGACATAAACCGCTGGGAAAGACGAACCCCTTTGATTCCGGCTCATGTAAGAGAACTCGCTGAAAATTATCCCCTTCAGTTTCTGGTGCAGCCTTCGGAAATTAGAATTTTCCCTGATAGTGAGTATGCGGCGGCCGGAGCCCTGGTCCAGGAAGACCTCTGCCCGAGCCGGGTGGTGCTGGCCATTAAGGAAATTCCCCTTAATTTACTGGAAAAGGGCAAAGTTTACGTCTTTTTCTCGCACACCATAAAAGGTCAGGCTCACAACATGCCCCTGCTGAAAAAAATCCTGGACCTTGGCTGTACGCTTATTGATTATGAAAAAATGACAGACGAGCAGGGCCGCCGGGTGCTTTTTTTTGGAAATTATGCCGGGCATGCCGGCATGGTTGATTCTCTCTGGGCTTACGGCCAGAGAATGAAAACCTTAGGCCTGGAAACACCTTTCAGCAGGATAAAACAGGCTTATCATTACAGCAACCTGGCTGAGATCAAAGAAGAAATCTCCAGCCTTGGTGAGGAAATCAGGGAAAAAGGATTGCCGGAAGAGATTTCGCCCTTTATCTGCGGATTTTTTGGCTACGGTCACGTTTCCCAGGGAGCACAAGAAATATTTGACCTGCTCCCGGCCGTAGAAATTTCTCCGGCGGAGCTGGAAGAAACAGTAAAACAGGGTTATTACTCCAGACATCGGGTCTACAAGGTGGTCTTTAAAGAAGAGCACATGGTCAGACCCCGGGGTAATTTTTCTTTTGACCTTCAGGATTTTTACCAGAACCCGGAGAAATACTACCCCGTGACTGAAGATTATCTTCCTTATTTAAACATTCTGGTCAACGGAATTTTCTGGACTCCCCGGTATCCCAGATACCTGACCAGAAATTTTTTAAGAAAACTGTACCAGCCGGGAACCAGGCCCAGACTCCAGGTCATCGGAGACATCACCTGTGATATTGACGGCGCGCTGGAATGCACTATCCAGGCCACTGATTCAGAAAAACCAGTGTATGTTTATAACCCCGAAGAACACCGGGCAGAGTTCGGCTTTGCCGGGCCAGGTCCGGTGGTCCTGGCTGTGTACAACCTGCCGGCTGAACTACCAGTAGAATCTTCCACTTTCTTCAGTCGCCAGCTCAAAAAATACGTTCCTGGCATAGCCTTGGCTGATTATGATAAAGAATTTGCCCAGCTGGAACTTGACCCGGTAGTAAAGAGAGCAGTTATTGCTTATCACGGAGAGCTCACTCCTGATTTTAAATACCTGGAAAAATATTTGTAATTAAAAACTTTTTTTAATTTTTTAAATATTTATTTCACAAGAAAGAGGTCATAAAGATGAGAAAAGTAGCCGTAATTGGTGCCGGACTGGTGGCCGGTCCTTTAGTGGAGTATTTGCTGGGATTAGGTAATGTTAAAGTGATCGTGGCTGATATCGAGGAACAGAAAGCCAGGCAGCTGGTTGGCGGTCATCCCGCCGGAGAAGTCAGAAAACTTGACCTGAACGACCGGGAAGCTGTCTCCCGCCTGGTCTCCGAAGTTGAAGTGGTAGCCAGTATGGTGCCTTATATTTTCCATCCCTATATTGCCTCTTTTTGTCTGGAGTTTGGTAAGCACCTGGTGACTGCTTCCTATGTGAGTCCGGCCATGAAAGAGCTGGACGGAAAAGCCAGGGAAAAAGGGCTTATCTTTCTCAACGAACTCGGGCTGGACCCGGGCATTGACCATATGGAAGCCATGAGGCTGATAGAAGAAGCCAGGGAGAATGGTGGTCAGGTGGTTAGTTTCATTTCTTACTGCGGTGGGTTGCCAGCCCCGGAGATTAAGGATGATAACCCCTTTGGCTACAAGTTTTCCTGGAGTCCGAGAGGCGTGTTGCTGGCTGGAACAAACGAAGCCAGGTACCTCAAGGACGGTCAAGAAGTGCTGGTGCCGGCCAGAGAGCTATTTGCCCATTATGAGATGATTGACATCCCTGGTCTGGGCACTTTTGAAGGTTATCCCAACCGAAATTCTGTCCAGTACCGGGAAATTTACCACCTGCCGGAAATAAGAACCCTGCTTCGCGGCACTTTACGCTACCCGGGCTGGTGTTTGAAAATGAAAAAAATCGGGGAGCTCGGGCTGATGAACCTGGAAGAGCGGGAATGGAAAGCCCGGACTTATGCTGAGTTCCTGAGAGAATACCTGGGGCTGGCGACGGAAAAGGAACTGCGGGTTGAGGTGGCTAAAAAAATCAACCTGCCGGTAGACTCAGAAGTTATCAGAGCGCTGGAGTGGCTGGGTCTGTTCAGTGATCAACTGTTGCCGGCCAGGAAGATTTCGCCTCTTGACCTCCTGGTTGCTCTGATGGTAGAGAAAATGCAGTACAAAGAAAATGAACGCGACCTGACTGTTCTGCAGCATCAGATAATCGTAGACTTCCCAGGCCGCGGCCAGGAAAAGATTGTTTCCAGGTTGATTGACTTTGGTCAGCCCGGCGGGCATACTTCCATGTCCAGAACCGTGGGGCTGCCGGTAGCTATAGGCGTTAAGCTGATTCTGGAAAATTGGCTTGAGCACCGTGGGGTTCTTACGCCCACGGTCCCGGAAATTTACAGACCGGTCCTGCAAGAATTGAAAACACTGGGTATTTCTTTCACCGAAGAAAGAGCCTGGCTTTAAATTAATTAAGGAGGAGGGAAAATGAGGAGGCAACCTTATGTGGCCGGTTATTTCTATCCGGCTGAGCCGGAAACCCTGGTTTCCACCATAGAATCCTTCCTGCCTCGAAAATCTGAACCTCAAGAAGCAGTCGGAGTGGTCTCTCCTCATGCTGGCTATGAATATTCCGGTCCGGTAGCGGCTGCTGTTTATGCTTCAGTGAAGATTCCCGAAGAGGTCATCATCCTGGCTCCGGCTCATCATCCCATCAGGTCTCTTTTTGCCCTGTATGACAGCGGTAGCTGGATAATGCCGATGGGCGAAGTACCCATCAACAGCCACCTGGCTGACCTCATTTTGGAAGAAAACCCGGAAATTAAAAGGGATAAAGAAGCTCATAGAAAAGAACATTCCATAGAGGTTCAGGTTCCGTTTCTTCAATACTTTCAGAAAAATTTGAGTCTGGTTCCGCTGCTGGTCTCGCCCCAGGCCGGTTTTCCTGACCTGGAGGACCTGGGACAGGCGCTGGCTACGGCCGTCAAAAAATACGAGCGCAAAGTTCTTCTGGTGGCCAGCACGGACATGAGTCATTACATCAGCCAGAAAATGGCTGAAGAGCTTGATTTCAAAGCCATTTCCTTTATCCAGAAACTTGATGCTCGGGGGCTGTTTGAAGTGGTGGTTACTTACGGTATCTCCATGTGTGGTTTTCAGCCCACTACCGCTCTCCTGGTAGCCGCCCGACTTTTAGGGGCCAGGGAAGGAAAGCTCATCAAGTACCAGACTTCTGGAGACCGAACAGGTGATTACCGGGAAGTGGTGGGATACGCCGGCCTGGCCATCTTTTAACGAGATAATTTAATTGACAAATTCTGTCTTTTGCGGTAAATAAAAGAAAAAAGGGAAGATGTCTTACTCTAAATTAGAAAATAAAGAAAAAATTATCCTAAATCTAACAGTAGAAGTCTATTTACAGACAGGCCGGCCGGTGAGCTCCGGTTATCTGGCCCAGAAGCTCAATTACCAGGTTTCACCTGCAACGATCAGAAATGTTATGGCTGAGTTAGAGAGAGAAGGCTACCTGTCTCAACCTCATACCTCGGCTGGCCGTGTCCCGACTGACGAAGGATTGAAATATTACGTTAACAGCATCCTGGATGAAACGTTGATCACTGGGACAGATTCTTTCGGTATCTATCACGAAGACCTGGCTCTGAACTCAGGAGAGCTGGACACGGTTTTGCTCCAGGTGAGTCAGATTCTGGCTAACACCTCTGACAATCTGGCTTTTGTCGTTTCTCCCCAGATTTCCCGGGTTAATTTTGACCAGGTGCGGTTTGTCAAGTTAAAAGATAACAAAATTATGCTGGTTCTTTTATCCACCTTTAACCTGGTGCAGACAGAGATATTTGAGACCCAGATGCTTTTCACTCAGTCTGAACTAGACCGGGCTGCCCAGTACTTGAACTTAAACTTCAGAGGGAAAAACCTGGCCTATGTGCGTGATTACCTGTTTCGGGAGTTGCCCAAGCTGAAGATTAAGTATGAAGACCTGGTGGAAAAGATGATTTCCTTGTTAAAGAATTATCTCACACCAGAAAGGGAAAAAAGCAAAATTTTCATTCAGGGCACAGCCAGATTGCTGGAGAAGGCCGAATTATTTGACCTGCAAAAGCTGAAATCTTTATTCCAGAATTTTGAAGAAAAAGCCCAGCTGGCCAAGTTGCTTTCGGACCTGATCAGTCTGGAAAGGGTAAAAGTGGTCATCGGCTCGGAGCTGAAAATACCGGAAATTACCGATTGTTCGCTGGTTCTTTCTCATTACGGGAATAGGAACCAGGTCCTCGGTTCTCTTGGTATTATCGGACCCAAGCGGCTGCCATATGAAAAAGTCATTCCGCTGGTTGATAAAATCGCCCGCGACCTTTCCCGGACTATTTCCACTATGGAAAAAGGAGTTGAGCTATGACGGAACAGAAAAAAGAAAAAGCACAAGAAAAAGAAGTGGTGAAGCCTGAAGAACAAGAAAAATCTTCTTCAGTATCCCAGAGTCAAGGTTCATCCGAACCACCTTACGAAGAAGCCGAGCAAGAAGAAATTGAATATTTAAACCTGGAAAGAAAAGAGGAAGGCCAGGGAACGGGAATTAAAGTCAAGCCAGGTGAAGAAAGCGATAAGGATAAAATCATAGAAAAATTAAAACAGGAACTGAAGTCCCGCGACGAAGAACTGGAACAGCTCCGCCAGACGGTGGAAGAACTGAAGGATAAATTCCTGAGAAATCTGGCTGAAGTGGATAACCTGCGCAAAAGACTGGAAAAAGAAAAAGAAGATTACTATCAGTTTGCCCTGACCGGGCTGATGGAAGAGATGTTGCCCATTCTGGATAATTTTGAAAGGGCTCTTAAAATTCCGGATGAAAGCAACGGCCGGACCCTGAAAGAAGGGGTAGAGCTCATCTACCGCATGCTTCTTAAACTGTTAAATAAATACGGTGTTAGTCCGATTGATGTTTCTGACCGGAAATTTGACCCGAACCTGCACCATGCATTAGCATCAGAAGAATCCGATGAAGTGCAGGATGTGGAAATAGTTGAAGAAATGCAAAAGGGGTACTTAATTAACAATAGACTTCTCCGTCCTACTATGGTAAAAGTTAAGGTGCCTAAGAAGAAACCTGAATAAAATAATATGGGTGAAGTAATCGGAATAGACCTGGGAACCACTTTTTCCTGTGTGGCTTATCTCAACGGAGATAGGCCGGCTATTATTCCTAATCTAGAAGGCAGTAATACCACGCCTTCGGTAGTTTCTTTTACCTCAGCGGGGCAACCTCTGGTGGGCATGCCAGCCTGGCGTCAGGCTGTGATCAACCCGGAAAATACCATTTACTCCGTCAAGCGGCTAATCGGTCGGAAGTTCAATTCCCCGGAAATTGAAAGGCTAAGGCCCAGGCTGCCTTATAAAATGGTGGAGGCGGCCAACGGTGATATCCTGATAGAAGCTGCCGGCCAGTTGTACACTCCGCAGGAGATTTCTGCTCTAATCTTGTCCTACCTGAAAGAATGCGCTGAAAACTTTCTGGGCACCAAGGTTGAAGAAGCTGTTATTACCGTTCCGGCTTATTTTGATGACCATCAAAGACAGGCCACCAAAGATGCCGCTACTATTTGTGGCCTGAATGTTCTGCGAATCATTAACGAGCCGACGGCCGCCAGCCTGGCTTATGGGTTTAACAGCAGGAAAAACGGTCTGATAGCTGTCTATGACCTGGGTGGCGGCACCTTTGATATCACCGTGCTGGAGTTGCACGAGGGAGTGTTCCATGTGCTGTCCACGGCCGGCGATACTTTCCTTGGCGGAGATGATTTTGACAACCGCCTGATTGGCTGGCTGCTGGATGAGTTCAAGAAAGAACACGGCCTCGACCTTTCCCAGGACAGGTATGCTTTACAGCGGATAAAGGAAGCAGCTGAAAGAGCTAAAAGAGAATTGTCGTTTGCCGTGGAAACTGAGATTAATCTACCTTTTATCTGCGCCACCAATTCCGGTTCTCTGCACCTTAGAAAAAGAATCAACCGCAGCTTTTTGGAAAGCCTGACCAGGGACCTGGTGGAAAGAAGCCTGGAAATCTGCGAACGGGCTCTTAATGATGCCAGGATTAAGAAAGACAGGATAGACGAGGTCATCTTGGTCGGCGGTCAGAGTCGTATGCCCCTGGTCAAGCAGCTGGTGCAGGAATACTTTGGCCGCCAGCCAGCGGCCCGCATCAACCCGGATGAAATCGTGGCCATGGGAGCAGCCCTGCAAGCTTCTATTTTAAGCCGGGAGACAAAAGAGCTGGTTTTGCTTCTGGACGTCACTCCTTTTTCTCTTGGCATAGAAACGGAAAACGGAGGATTTCAGAAAATCATTGAGCGAAACACCACCATTCCGGCCAGAAAAACCATGGCTTTTACCACGGTAGAAAACAATCAGCGAAGGGTACGGATTCATGTTCTCCAGGGAGAAAGTGACCGGGCTCAGGATAATGTTTCCCTGGCTACCTTTGAGCTGGTGGGCATTGACCCGGCTCCGGCTGGCGTACCCCAGATTGACGTCACCTTTGAGATTGATGCTGATGGTATACTTAAAGTATCGGCTCGAGATGTTGGCACCGGCCGGGAGCAAAAAATTGAGATTAAGCCTTCGGCCGGCCTGTTGCCAGAGCAGTTAGACCAGATTGTGGACAAGTGGAAAAAGGAGGTGAAGAAGCCGGATGATGAAGAAGGATTATTATGAAATACTGGGCGTTTCCAGACAGGCCACGCCTGAAGAAATAAAAAAAGCTTATCGGCAAGCAGCCCTCAAATATCATCCGGACCGCAACCCCGGAAACAAAGAAGCTGAGGAAAAGTTTAAGGAAGCGGCAGAAGCTTACAGCGTGCTGATTGACCCGGAAAAACGGGCTATTTACGACCGCTATGGCCATCAGGGGTTGCAGGGGCAGGGTTATCAGGGTTTCAGTGGTTTTGATTCCTCCATTTTTCAGGATTTTGAAGATATTCTGGGTAACTTTTTCGGTTTCAGTTTTTCAGATTTCTTTGGCGATTCTGTTTCCCGGCGTTACCGGAGTCAGGCGGGTCGAGACCTGGTGCTGGAGATCTCCATCAGCCTTGAAGAAGCAGCCAACGGAACGGAAAAAACCCTTAAGCTAACCAGGAATGAACATTGCCCGGTTTGCCATGGTTCTGGTTTGCGGCCAGGAACTCAGAGGAGTGTTTGCCCCACCTGTCGGGGCCGGGGGCAAATAAGGTACCAGCAGGGGTTTTTTACCATCACCAGGACCTGCTCTCATTGTGGCGGAACCGGAGAAATAATTTCCACTCCCTGTGAAGAATGCCGGGGAAAGGGTAAAGTCAGGACCAAAAAAGAACTCAGAGTCAAAATTCCAGCGGGGGTGGACAGCGGTACCAGGTTGAGAATCAGTGGAGAAGGGGAGGCTGGCGACCCGGGTCAGCCGAGAGGCGACCTCTATGTTCACATCAGCGTGAAAAAACATCATTTCTTTGAGCGTGAAGGCCGCGACCTGTATTGCGAAATCCCCATTTCTTTCACTCAAGCGGCCCTGGGCGCCAAGATAGCCGTGCCGTTGCTCAACGGTGGTTATGAAGTTTTAAAAATTCCGGCTGGAGTTCAGTCGGGTGAAGTTTTTAAAATCAAAAACGCGGGACTGAGGGAAATTGGCGGACATCGCACCGGGGACCTTTTTGTCCGGATAAAAGTAAAGACTCCAGAACATCTGGATAAGGAACAAAAAGCACTGCTGACCAGACTGGCCGAGCTGCGCGGTGAACCGCTGGAAGACCTGGATAAGAGCATCTTTGATAATTATTTGAAATTCAAAGGAAGCAGAGACTTTGACCAGTAACCAATTTTTTATTAAGCACTGGCCGGGAAAAAAACACTTCTGGCTGGAAGGTGAAGAGCACCATCACCTTTCCCGGGTGGTCAGGATAAAAGCCGGAGATAAAATCTGGTTAACTGACGGGCAGAGCAGGCGGCTTCTGGCCGAAGTAGTTAAGGTGGAAGAAGAGAAAACCTGGCTCCTTGCCCTGACTTTAGAGGAAGAGAACCTTAAAGCCAGCTTGCGACTGGGCTTTGGTCTGACCAAGCCCCAGACTGCTGATTTTATCATCCAGAAAGTTACAGAACTTGGTGTTGCGGAGGTTCAGCCTTTAATTACCAGGCGAGCTTTTAAAATTTCTGCTGAACGTCTGGAAACGCGTCTGGGCCGGTGGCAAAAAATTGCTCAGCAAGCGCTTAAACAATCTAAAGGGGCAGTGCTTCCGCTCCTCCGGTACCCGGAGACACTTGACCGCTTCCTGTCCGCAGACCTTGAGGGCCTGAAATTATACCTTGACGAAGACAGTCAGGTTTATCTAAAAAATATTCTTCTGCAAGATAACCCTGGTACGGTTATTCTAATCGTGGGACCAGAGGGCGGTCTGGCAGAAGATGAGAAAGACAAACTGAGAGAAAAAAATTTTCAGGGAGTTTCTCTCGGAAAGAGGATTCTGAGGACAGAAACAGCTATAATATCTGCGCTGGCCATGATTTCTCATTTTTGGAACTGGTAAGATGTTTTTACAGGGTCAAAAAGTAGGAAAATATGAAATCTTAAGGTCCCTGGGGAGTGGCGGTTTTGGCTCCGTCTATTTAGCCCGGGATACCTGGCTTGATATCAAGGTAGCTATCAAAGTTCCCCACAAGCAATCACAGGAGCTTTATAAGCTGCTAAAAGAACCCCGGTTGCAGGCGGCTTTAAACCATCCGAACATTGTGAGAGTTCTGGCGGCAGAAAAGGAAAAAGATGTCTTTTTCATGGTTATGGAGTACGTTAAAGGCAAATCGCTGGAAAAGATTCTGGAGAAAGAAAAAATCCTGGACTGGGAAAAAGCGGTTGATATTATCAAGCAAATTGCCTACGGCGTTGACCATGCCCATAAAAACAAGATTATTCACCGCGACCTGAGGCCTTCCAACATTTTGATTTCAGAGGAAGGCACGGTCAAAATCACTGATTTTGGGACTTCGGCCTGGCTGAATTCTTCCCCTTATGCTCCGACCAGGATCGGTTCTCCACCTTACATGGCTCCAGAACAATTTCTGGGCAAAGCTTCCTACCCTTCGGATATTTATTCCATAGGATGCATCTTTTACGAAATGCTGGTTGGCCGTCCGCCGATCTTTGACCCGGACCCGTTTAAAATTCTGGAGAAAGCTCAACAGGGGAAAGTAACACCCCCGCGTCTCAAGAACATGCGGGTACCCAAGGAAATTGATGCCCTGATTATGAAATGCCTGGCACCCCGGGTAGAAGACCGGATTCAAACGGCTCACGAAATCATCAATGAACTTTCCAAGATAAAGGGGCAGACGGAAAAGCCGCCGGAACTGGAAGATATTTTTGCCCGCATCAGAGCCAGAGAACAACGTACTTCTAACCTGTGCTGGAATTGTCATCGGCCTCTTCCTTACAAAGCCAAGACTTGCCCTTATTGTGGCGAATCAGTTTAAAAAACAGAGGGTGTTTTTTTAAATTGACTTTCAAAATAGCCTGATATAGTATTTAATTAATTTTTGATTAAACAGTACAGGATGAGCATGAGAGCATACCTGACTTTTTTCAGGAACATAAAATACAGGAAAATTTTAGAGGCCATTTAAGGGAGGGGATGATGATAATTGATGATCTTTTAAAAATTGCTATTGAGCGGGATGCTTCCGACCTCCATCTGAAGGCCGGAAATCATCCTATGATCAGGGTTCATGGCACTCTGATTCCTTTGGTTGGCTTTCCCAAGTTGAGCACCGAAGATACGGAAGAACTGGCCAACCAGATTATGACTGATTATCAAAAGAAAAAGTTAAAAGAAGAATTTGATGTTGATTTAGCTTACAGCCTGCCCGGTTTCGGCCGTTTCCGTGGAAGCATCTACTATCAACGCGGGTCCATAGCCATTGCTTTAAGAATTATTCCTCTGGAAGTCAAGACCATAAGAGAATTGCTCCTGCCAGAAATTCTGGAAAAAATAGCCTTTTATCCCCGGGGCCTGGTCCTGGTGACCGGTACTACTGGTAGTGGTAAAACTACCACCCTGGCGGCCATGATTGACTACATCAACAGCCACCGTCGAGAAAACATCATTACCATTGAAGACCCCATTGAGTACCTGCATAAAGACAAGAAGAGCATCATCAGCCAGCGAGAAGTGGGTATGGATGTAACCAGTTTCTCCCGTGGTTTGAGAGCCTGTTTGCGTGAAGACCCGGACGTCATTCTGGTGGGTGAAATGCGCGACCTGGAAACCATTGAAACTGCTTTGCTGGCTGCGGAAACCGGACATCTGGTTTTAAGTACTCTGCATACTCTGGATGCACCGGAAACCATCAACCGTATCATCGCCACTTTTCCGCCTCATCATCAGAGACAGGTCCGGTTACAACTGGCCAGTGTGCTGAAGGCCGTTATTTCCATGCGTCTGGTGCCCAGGATGGATGAACAGGGCCGGGTGCCGGCCGTAGAAGTCATGATCAGCACACCTTACATTCAGGAATGTATTATTGACCGCGATAAGACAGGTCTCATCCGCGACGCTATTGCCACAGGTGTGGCCCAGTATGGTATGCAGACTTTTGACCAGTCCATCTATCAACTTTACCGTGATGGCTATATTTCCTTTGAACAGGGCCTTAAGTATTCATCTAATCCAGATGCTTTCAAGTTGAGGGTTATGGGGATCCAGTCCACGCTGGACATAGCGCTGGAACAAATGGAACAAGAGATGGTTAAAGTTGAACGAGTAGAAGGAGGGGGTGAAGAGGAAAGTTAAAGGAACATGACGGCACATGACATCAGAACAGCCTTTCTTAAATTTTTTGAAAGCAAGGGACACCGGATTGTACCCAGTTCATCTTTAATTCCCAAAGATGACCCGACGTTGCTTTTTACCAACGCCGGGATGAACCAGTTTAAAAACATCTTCTTGGGGCTGGAAAAAAGGTCCTACACCAGGGCGGCTACCGTCCAGAAATGCCTGCGGGTTAGCGGTAAACATAATGACCTGGAACAGGTTGGCCGCACTCCCAAACACCATACTTTCTTTGAGATGCTGGGGAATTTTTCTTTTGGGGATTATTTTAAAAGAGAAGCCATTCACTACGCCTGGGAGCTGGTGACCGAGGTTTTCAAGCTGCCCCTTGATAGACTCTACATTACTATTTACCAGGATGATGAAGAGGCCTTTAACCTCTGGTCCAGTGAAATCGGAGTGCCGGTCTCCAGGATTTTCCGCTTTGGCAAGAAAGATAATTTCTGGGCCATGGGGGATACCGGCCCCTGCGGTCCCTGCAGCGAAATCCACTATGACCTGGGAGAGGATATTGAGCCGGGTGAGCCTTATGAGCTCATAGAGAAGGGCAGCGACCGCCTGGTGGAGCTCTGGAACCTGGTGTTTATGGAATTTTACCAGGATGAAAAAGGAGAAATGCACCGCTTGCCCCGGCCTTCCATTGACACTGGCATGGGGCTGGAGCGCATGGCCGCGGTGCTGCAGAATAAAAGGAGCAATTTTGACACTGACCTTTTTCTGCCTTTAATCAGGGCCATTTCTGAAGAGACCGGTCAGGAATACCCGACGGGCGGCGAAACTGACGTCTACATCCGGATAATTGCTGACCATATTCGGGCCATCACTTTTCTTATAGGTGACGGCGTCAGCCCGGCTAACGAAGGCCGGGGCTATGTTTTAAGGCGGCTCATAAGACGCGCCTACCGTCGGGGTAACCTCCTCGGTCTGGAAAAACCCTTTCTTTACCGGCTGGTGTCCACGGTGGTGGATGTGATGAAAGATGCTTATCCCGAGTTGATGTCCAACCTGAACTACATCAGCCGGGTGTGTCTGGCAGAAGAAGAAAGGTTTGCTTACACGCTTAATTCAGGCCTGAGGTATTTTGAAGAATATGCTCAGGAAGCCATAAATTCTAATCAGAGAATCATTTCTGGTGAGAAAGTTTTTAAACTTTATGATACCTTCGGTTTTCCTCTGGACCTCTGCCAGGAACTGGCCCGGGAGAAGAACCTGGAGGTAGATGAAGCCGGGTTCCAGCAGGAACTGGAAAGACAGAGAGAAAGAGCCCGCCAGTCCTGGGAAGGTGAGGCCCGGTTAAAAGAAAAGTCCATCTACCAGGAATTTCAGAAGCTGCAGATAACCCCTGTTTTTTACGATAAAGAAGAAGTGGAAGAGACAGAAGTTCTGGCCATCCTGGTTGGCGGGGAAAAAGCCGAGAAGCTCGGGCCGGGGCAGAGCGGAGAAGTCATATTGTCTGTAACGCCGTTCTATGCCGAGTCCGGTGGTCAGGTGGGCGATTCTGGAGTACTGAAAAGTTCCAGTTTTTCCGGGCTGGTAGAAAACACCTTCGCTCCCATTCCAGGAGTTATCGTCCATCAGGTCAAAGCTCTTTCTGGTGAGTTACGGGTGGGCGAAAAAGTAGAAGCAGTGGTTGAGGCGGCCAGGCGAAAGGCCATCAGTCGCAACCATACAGCCACTCATTTGCTGCATGCGGCTCTGAGACAGATTCTTGGCGACCATGTCCGGCAGTCAGGTTCTCTGGTCAGTGATAAAAGACTGCGTTTTGATTTCACCCATTATGCCGCTTTAAGCGAAGAAGAAATTACCAGGGTGGAGCAGTTAATCAACGAAAAAATCAGGGAAAATCTTCCGGTCACGACCAAAATCACGACCCTGGAAGAAGGAATCGCTGAAGGGGCTATGGCCATATTTGAAGAAAAGTACGGAGAAAAAGTCAGGCTCGTAAGGGTGGGTGACTTCAGTAAAGAGCTCTGCGGTGGCATACACGTGAAAAACAGCGGAGAGATTGGCTTTTTTAAGATAGTCTCGGAGTCCAGCGTGGCCGCCGGGCTAAGGCGGGTGGAAGCCGTAACCGGTGAAGAAGCCTTCCGTTATGTTAAAGAACTGGAAGAACAATTAAAGCAGCTGGAAATTCTTTTTAAAGTCAGTCGCAAAGAGCTTCTCCTGCGGGCCGAAAAACTTCTGGAGCAGCTGGAGGAAAAAGAGCAGGAAATAAAGAAGCTGAAACAAAAACTTTTGCACCAGGCAGGTCAATCACCGGAGATGGAAGTTAAAGAAATCAATGGCCTGAAATTTATCGGACAGAAGCTGGAAGGCCTGGACATGGAAGCCCTGCGTTCCTACGCTGATACTCTGAAACAAAAAATAGGCCGGGGGCTGGTAGTTCTGGCTTCAGCCACCGAAGGTAAGGTGCTCCTGGTGGTAGCCGTGGCCGGTGACCTGGTCTCCCGCCTGCAGGCTAATAAGATAATCAAGGACATAGCTGGAGTAGTCGGGGGTGGGGGAGGAGGCCGGCCGGATTTTGCTCAGGCGGGTGGAACCAAGGTAGAAATGATTGACCAGGCACTGGAAAAAGCCTTTGAAATTTTCCGGCTGCTGGTATAAAATCACCCCCAAAGGGGATTGTCAGACAGGCGGAAATTGAATATATAATTAACAGAAAGATGGGCAAAAAGCTTACACTGATTATCAGCCTAACCTTATTTTTAGGTCTTTTTTCTGTCTACAGTCCTGTTCTGGCGGAACAATCAGCCCGGGAAAAGTATGACCCCATCATCAGAAGGCTGGCAGCCAAGCACGGGGTGCCAGCTGATTTTGTCCATGCCGTCATCAAGGCCGAATCCAATTATGACCAGTTTGCTGTCTCAGAAAAAGGAGCCCTGGGGTTAATGCAGTTAATGCCAGAAACGGCTGTCAAGTACGGGGTCCTCAACGTCTTTGACCCGGAGCAGAACATAGAAGGTGGTATTAAATACTTGAAGGATTTGATTACAAAATACAAAGGGGACCGCAACCTGGTCCTGGCAGCTTATAACGCCGGGCAGATGGCGGTGGAAAGACATAACGGTGTACCGCCTTACCCGGAAACCAGAAATTATCTCAAAAGAGTAGAATACCGTAATCCCTACATCAAGACCAAAACAATAATTTATCGCTTTTACGACGAGAACGGCCGGCTTTGCCTGACCAACAATCCCTACTACCTGCCCAAAAAATAGCCGGTCAGAATCACTCTTTTACTTTTCTAAAACCGGCCCTGAGACCGCTCGGTAAAGCCTTTAACCTGCAGGGAAGCAGGAATTATTTCGAAGGTGGCTGGTAAAGTACCTACCTGTTCACCGTCCAGCTCAATCAGCACCGGAGCCGGAGTCAGGGGAAAGACCTCCACTCTTTGTCCGCGCAGCATGCTCACTTTGTGGTAAGAGAGATGGCTTCCGTTCATTAACTTCCAGCCATGCAGACAGAATTCCAGGAATTTAAGCCCTTTGACCAGGATGATATCAAAAAGATTATCGTTCAGCCGGGCTTCAGGGGCGATTTTCATGCCTTTACCGAAAACTTTTCCGTTAGCCACCGCGCCAATCAGGTAAGACCCCACGGCTCTTTCCTGGCCGTCAACTTTAAGGCTGACTTCGTGTCCTTTAAAAGTGAGCATGGTTTCCACCAGACATCTTAGGTAGGAAGAAGCCTTTCTTTTAAGTCTCTCTTCGTTAACCTTTCTAACCACCTCACCGCCAAGACCAAAATCAGCGATGTTAAGAAAATAACGGGACTGGGGTTTGTTCCCTTCAGCCAGGTAACTAACCCGGCCGACATCAATGAGCGAGTCCGGAGCTTCAGAAATGAAGCGTACCGCATTTTTTAGTTTTTTGGGAATGTTGAGGCTGCGCATGAGGTCACAGCCTGTGCCAGAAGGGACAATACCCAGAGTGGCTTCCGGGTTTATCGGTTTGTTGTTCTCAAAAAAGCCGTTGGCTATTTCATTGACCGTGCCGTCTCCGCCAACGCCTATCAGAAGTTCAGTGCCCTCTTTTAAAGCTTCTCGGGCCAGGTCCGTGGCCTGGAGTGGTTTTTCTGTAAAATCGTAGCGGAACTCCTTGAAAAAGCTCTTCAAGGCTTCTTTGATTTCCAGCCAGCGATGTCTGGTCTGTCCGTGATTAGAGGCCGGGTTGACTATGACTGTCGTCTTGCGGAAGCGTCTGGGCATTCTTTTCTCCCGAGTTTTTTTTCTGGCCAAACAAGGAATAGCCGATCAAGCCACCGATGGCTCCAAATAAAGAAAACATAATTGAAGAAAAAAGCCAGCCCAGAAAAAACCAGGCCAGGTTAAATCCCTGGTCTCTCATCTGGGTCAGATTTTCCCAGCCCGGTGGCATTTCCATGAAACGGGACAGGGACTCAAAAAAACGGTCGAAAACTACTGCGTAAACAGGTCGGAGGGGTATTTCCAGGATAACGTTAACCAGGCTGGCCACCAGCCCGGTTAAAATTCCAGTGAGCAGAGCTTCGCTGCTTTTTATGGCCACCTCAGATTTTTGAACCAGCAGATAAACAGAAAAGGCAGCGGCAGCCATAATCCACAGGCAGCACAGGCAATTGAAAAAAGGAACAGCGGAAACCAGGCCTGCCAGCGCGCCGGCCAGGGCCGCCGGGGTAAGAAAATCAACCTGTTTTTTATCCATGGCCTTCCTTTACAGAATAGTAATTTTATTCTACTTTTCCTGCGGAGGCAACATTCCTGGCTGAGCTCAAAAATTCTTCCAGGGCTTTAAACCAGAAAAATGGCCAGACGGCAGCCCAGAAAAATCCGGTCAGGGTTTTAAAGAAAAGGGGAGAATCCCATATCTTTAACCAGCCAGCTAAAAAATCTGCAGCCAGGGGCAGAGCCAGAACTATCAGCCATTGGAAATTTTGCCCTATCTTAATTTTCCAGCTTCGTTTATATACTGGATACAAAAAAGCAGAAAAGAAAAACCCGGCATAGATTCCCAGGCAGCGGCTGCAGACCGACAATTGTTGGCCCCAGAGGTTGTAACTTCTTTCTGGCCTTTGGTGGCAGAGCGGGGAATAAAGAGAGAAAATGAAGCTGGCCAGGGATCTGTTTTTTCCAGCCAGAAAAGCGGGTAAAAAAATTCCGGCCAGGAGTAAGCCAGAAATTAAAACCGTCAGCAGCCAGGACCAGATAATTATTTTTTTCTTCATTCTGAGGCCTGAAACAATTCCCATTATATTCTGTTGACTTTAAAGTTTAAAATAAAATATAAATATAGTGGAATGGAAGGAGGCATGATGAAGACGCGGAGTTGGATTTTAATTTTATTAGTCATTATGTTTGCCTTTTCCTTCTCTTTTGCCCAGGAAATCAGTGAAGTCCTGACCAGATATTCCTCAGGCGTTTTAACCCTGACCAGCTGGGATAAGAACAAGAACGTGGTAGGTGAAGGGACAGGATTGGCCATTGAGGAGAACCTGGTGGTCGTACCTTATCATTTGATTTCTCAAGCTACCGAGGCTGAAGTAACCACTATTTCCGGCAAGAAAAGCAAAATTGAAGCTCTTCTGGCCACAGATAAAAATTATGACCTGGCCCTGCTCAGAGTAAAAGGAAAACTGGAGCCAGTTCCCCTGGCTGCTTCTTTTTCCCTGCCGGCGGGCACGAAAGTTTTTGCTTTATCTGAAATTAATGGACAAATTATCATCACTGAAAGTGAGGTAAAAGAATCTTTCGAGGTAATACCAGGTGGGCCAAAACTGATTAACCTGGTAGGCTCCCTGGAGAAGCCAGCCTGTGGCTGTCCGGTCTTCTCAGCCGAAGGCAAAGTGGTAGCAGTGGCCATGGTTCTGGGTGCGGGCGTCAAGTTTGGAGTGCCGGTGGAGTTGGTTAACAGGCTTAATCGGCAGGCAAAAGGTGTAGAACTCAAAAACCTGGCCAAAGAAAACTATCTGGAAACTATGGAGGGAACCCAGTTATTTGGAAAAGCAGCTGCCAGGCTGAACGAACCACAGACCGCTACCGTTTATCTGGAGAAATACTTAAAATTCCGGCCTGATGACCTGGAAGCCTACTTGATGCTCGGCAGATGCTACTACAACTTAAAAAATTATCAGGATGCTTACACCAACTATGCCAAAGTGTTGCTGATTAATCCCAACGAACCCAGAGCTCTTTACGGCCTTGGTTTATGCCTGCTGAACGAGAGAAAATTCAAAGAAGCCGTAGAGCAACTGGAAAAAGCTGTGGCCAACAACGTGGACAGTAAGGAAATTTATTTTGAGCTGGCTTCTGCTTATGAGGAGTTACAGGATTTTAACAAAGCGGCCGAAAATTATCTTAAATTTGTTCAAAGTAACCCGCCTAATCCCTGGAGTGGCTGGTTTAAGCTGGCTCAGACCTATCAGAATCTTAAAGACGAAGCCCGGGCCATCCAGGCTTACCAGGAAGCGCTGAAGCTGAACCCTAACGATATCAAATGTAATTATTCCCTGGCCCAGCTTCTGGCTAACAGCGGAAAGTATGAAGAAGCCGAGCAAATTTATCTCAAGCTGGCTAATCTTAACAAGCCAGATGCCTATGTTTATTACAATCAAATTCTCCAGATGTATGACAAGGCCGGAAATTACGAGAAGGGAATTGAGGCGGTCAAAAGGCTGATTGAGATAAACCCCAAGAATGAGGTGGCCTATTTGAACATGGCCATCTTATATTTTAAGCTGAACAAGCTGGAAGAGGCGGCTAATACTTTAAAAGAATGCCTGGCCATTAAGAATGATTATAACTATGCCTGGTACAGTCTGGGCCAGGTTTACAGCAAATTGAATAAACATCAGGAAGCGGTGGAGGCCTTCAAAAAATACAACACTCTGTCGCCTGATGACCCGAATGGCTGGTTGAGTGTCGGTCTGGAATACATGTTCCTGAAGGACTTTGAAAAGGCGCTCCCTTACCTGGAAAAAGCTGTGCAGTTAAACCCCAATAACGCTGTGGCCCAGTATAATTTAGCGGTGGCCTACATCAACTTGAACGACAATTTCAGCGCCCGGGAAGTGCTTAAGGTCTTACAGAGACTTGACCGCAACCTGGCTGACAGGTTAAGCAAGCTGATAAAATAAGGGCCAGTTAATTGACTAAATCTTAAATATGTGGTATTAATCTTTCTAACCTTTCGTTAGCCATTTGGCAAACCCAAGCTCTTTTTATAACGGGCAGGTGGCGGAATTGGCAGACGCACTAGGCTTAGGACCTAGTTCCTGAAAAGGAGTGCGGGTTCGATTCCCGCTCTGCCCACCAGAGAAACTAAAAATCCCGCAGAGGAAGACGGGAATATAAAACTAAAAAGGAAAATCACATGGAGCAAAACACCAACCAGGATCGTTTAAAAATCGTCAGCCCCACCATCAGAGCTATAGACCTGGAAATTTCGGCTGAAGAAGTAAAAAAAGAGTATGAAAAAGTCCTGAAAAAGTACCTGGCCAGAATAAAGCTACCCGGTTTTCGCCAGGGTCATGCCCCGAGAGAAATGGTGGAGAAGATGTTCCAGGGTGAAATACGGGAAGATATCCTGGACCACCTGATACCAGAAAATCTCCGGCAGGAGCTGGAAGCCCTGAATGTTTATCCGGTGAGTGTGCCAAGAGTCAAATCAATTGATTTTGACCTGGAAAAAGGGGTTAAGTACCAGGTAGAGTTTGAAGTCTGGCCAGAAATCAATCTGCCGGACGACTATTTGGGAGATAAAATTAAGCTGGAAGAAATAAAAATAGAAGATTCAGAGATTGAGACCATTCTCAAAAACCTGCAGGAAAATGCCGCCGAATACTTGCCGGTAACTGACCGGGGAGTGGGGCAGGGCGATTACGTGGTGGTGGAAATTCAGGGCCGGGACCTGGCCGAAAAGAAATTCCTGCCCGTGGAAAAAATAGTTGTTCTGGCCGGACATCCAGAGAATGAACCCCAGCTTAACGCGGCCCTGGCCGGGATGAAACCGGGTGAAGAAAAGACCTTTACCGTTTCTTACCCGGAAGATTATAAACAGAAGAGATTTGCCGGCCGGCAAATTGAATACCGGGTAAAGGTCCTGGAAATAAAAGAAAAGAAGTTGCCGGAATTGAATGATGAATTCGCCAGGACGGTGGAAGAGGTGGATAGCCTGGAAGTTCTGAAAGAAAGAATCAGACAGGACCTGATTAAACACCGGGAAGCAGAAAAACGCAGCCAGATTATAGATGAGTTTTTATCCCGGCTGGCGGAAAAAATCAACCTCAGCATCCCGGAAAGCATGGTCAAAGAAGAAGCTGAAGCCATCATTACCAGACAGTTCCGGGAAGAGGAGCTTAAGAAAATTCCCCAGGAGGCCTGGCCTCAGATAGCGGCGGAGGCTAGAGCTCAGGCGGAAAAAAACCTTAAACATCATCTGCTGATGAGAGAAATAGCCAGGAAAGAAGGGTTAGCTGTGTCCGAGGCGGAGCTGGATGAGGAAATCAAGAAAATTGCCGAAGAAAGGAATATCCCCCTGGATAAGCTTAAAGAAGCCCTGGCCAGAGAAGAAAGGCTGGAAGACTGGCGGCTGAACCTCTTACTGCGCAAAACCGTTGACTTTTTGGAAGATAAGATTATAATAAAATAAAGGCTGAGCATGGCCTTAATTCCCTTCGTGATAGAAACAGACGGACGTTCCGAACGCGGTTATGATATTTATTCCCGTCTGTTAAAAGATAGGATTATCTTTTTAGGCAAAGAAATCACCGATGAGGTGGCAAATTTGACCATTGCTCAGTTGCTTTACCTGGAAGCAGAAGACAGTAAGGCGGATATTTCTCTTTACATAAATTCTCCTGGAGGCAGTATTACGGCCGGGCTGGCTATTTACGATACCATGCAATTTATCCAGGCACCGGTGACTACTATCTGCCTGGGACAGGCCGCCAGCATGGCGGCTGTTCTGCTGGCCGCAGGCCGGGCCGGTAAAAGATATGCTCTGCCTAATTCCCGCATCATTCTTCACCAGCCCTTTGGCGAGTTCCAGGGTCAGGCTTCAGACCTGGCTATTCAGGCCAAAGAGATACTCCGGATGCGCGAATCCCTCAACCGTATCCTGTCCAGACATACCGGACAGCCGGTAGAAAAAATTCAGGCGGATGTGGAGAGGGATTTTATCATGACTCCGGAACAGGCCCGGGATTATGGGGTAATTGATGAAATTATCGTTTCACGGAGCGAAAAACCGGCTGAAACCGTTTAAGCTCAAGGAATGACTGTAGAGGCAATAAAACCATGACCAATGAAAACCGGAAAAACCTCTCTGGCGGTTTGACCTGCAGTTTCTGCCATCGCCCCCAGAACGAGGTTGGTAGATTAATCGGTGGAGCTAACGGTGTTTACATCTGTGATAGCTGTGTAGATATAGCCCATGCTCTCCTGCATTCTGACCACCCCAGAAGAAATGTTGATTTCCGGCCAAAAAAGGAAACCATTTTAACGCCCGTAGAGATAAAAAAAGCACTGGACGAGTTTATCATCGGTCAGGAAGAAGCCAAGAAAAAGATTTCGGTGGCTGTTTACAACCATTACAAGCGGATTAACCTGCCCAAAGACCAGGACGTGGAAATAAGCAAAAGCAATATTCTGTTAATCGGACCCACCGGCACAGGGAAAACTCTGATGGCCCAGACCCTGGCCAGATTATTATCTGTGCCGTTTGCCATAGCGGATGCCACCACCCTGACGGAGGCTGGCTATGTCGGCGAAGATGTGGAAAACGTCCTGCTTAAACTCTACCAGGCGGCTGGTGGTGACCTGGAAAGAACCCAGAAAGGTATTGTTTACATAGATGAAATAGATAAGATCAGCCGAAAAAGCGAAAGCCCCTCCATCACCCGCGATGTATCCGGAGAAGGAGTGCAGCAGGCCCTGCTCAAAATCATAGAAGGGACCGTGGCTAACGTGCCACCTCAAGGCGGAAGAAAACATCCCTATCAGGAATTCATTCAGATAGATACCACGGATATCCTGTTCATCTGTGGTGGAGCATTTGTGGGCCTGGATAAAATCATCTCCCAGAGACTGGGGAAAGCTAAAGTGGGGTTTAAAGCTGACCAGAAATCTCTCCGGCCAGAAACGGCCGAAATTTACCAGCAGCTAATACCTGAAGACCTGATTAAATTTGGTCTGATTCCCGAGCTGGTAGGCAGAATTCCGGTGGTGGCTGTATTCCATGAGTTAAGCAAGGACCATCTTATTGATATATTAATTAAGCCCAAAAATGCTATCATAAAACAGTACCAGAAACTTTTTGAGCTGGAGGGAGTGGAGCTGGAATTCACCCGGGAAGCTCTGGAAGCCATAGCAGAAAAATCATTGGAAAGAAAACTGGGCGCCCGGGGCTTAAGGTCCATCATTGAAGACCTCATGCTTGATTTGATGTTCTATCTTCCATCCCATAAGCAGCTGAAAAAAGTGGTCATCACCAGACAGATGGTAGAAGAACCCGGGTTGACTTTTGAGAAGTATAAACAGGTAATGGGAGCCTGAAATGAGTGATACCTTTGAAAAATCAGAACTGATTAAAAACATACCTCTGATTCCGCTGCGGGATCTGGTGGTGTTCCCGGCTACTCTGGTGCCCTTTATTGTCGGACGACCTTCTTCCATAAAAGCCCTGGAAAAAGCTTATGAGCAGGACAAGTTGATTTTCCTGGCCGCCCAGATGGATGCCACCATAGATAATCCGTTGCCCAAAGATATTTATTCCATGGGAGTTACGGCCCGCATCATTAGAACGGTCAAGTCTGATGAAAGAAACATGAAAGTTATCGTGGAAGGGTTGAACCGGGCCCGGATTATAGAATATCTGTCAACCTATCCTTACTATCAAATCATTGCCAAGGTGCTCAAGGAAAACGAAGATGATTCACCGGAAACCAGAGAGTTGCTGCAGAGAGTACTCACTTTGTTTGAGGAATACCTGAAGGTTAATCAGAATGCTAACATAGATTCCATCATCCCGGCCCTGCGAGAAAATTCTACAGATAGAATTGCTGATATTATCTCTTCGCATCTTTATCTGCCTCTGGAAGAAAAACAGAATCTGCTGGAGACGGTCAACACCAGGGAAAGGTTGAGAAGGCTTAAATTTTTGCTCCAGGAATCCCTGGTCAACGTGCTTGGGCGGGAACCATCGGTCGCCACCAAACGCCGGCCAGGTAAGGAGACTACGCAGAGGACTTTTATCCCGGGTGCCCAGTTTAAAAAAGAAGAACAGCCGAATGAGATTGAAGAATTAAAGAGAAAAGTAGCTGAAGCCCAGATGCCGCCTGATGCTCAAGAAAAAGCTCTGAAAGAAATAGAACGGCTGGAAACCATGCCCCCGATGTCAGCCGAAGCTACGGTCAGCCGCAATTATTTAGACTGGCTGATCTCCTTGCCCTGGAATAAAAAATCAAGAGAGAAAAGAGACCTGAAAGAAGCCGAAAGGATTCTTAACGAAGACCACTACGGGCTGGAAAAAGTTAAGGAAAGAATCCTGGAATACCTGGCTATCAGGCAACTGGTGAAAAACCCCAAAGGCGTTATCCTGGCTTTTATCGGTCCTCCTGGTGTGGGCAAGACTTCGCTGGGAAAATCCATAGCCCGGGCTACCGGCCGTAAATTTGTCCGGCTTTCCCTCGGTGGTGTCAGAGATGAGGCGGAAATTCGTGGCCACCGCCGGACTTACATCGGAGCTTATCCAGGCCGGATCATTCAGATGATAAAAAGAGCCGGGACCAAAAACCCGGTTTTTCTGCTGGATGAAGTGGACAAGATGAGCATGGATTACCGGGGAGACCCGGCTGCTGCGCTCATGGAAGTCCTGGACCCGGAGCAAAACAAAGAATTTTTAGACCACTACATTGATACTGATTTTGACCTGTCTCAGGTCATGTTTATCGTTACGGCCAATTCCGTTGACCCCATTCCCAAGCCCTTGCTGGACCGGATGGAAATTATCAGACTCCCCGGTTATACGGAAGATGAAAAACTGCAGATTGCTAAGAAATTCCTGATTCCCAAACAGCTTAAAGCCCATGGCTTGAGTTCCGCTAATTTAACTTTCACCGACCAGGCTATCTTAAAAATAATCAGAGAGTACACGCGAGAAGCTGGAGTTCGTAACCTGGAAAGGGAAATAACTTCCATTTGTCGTAAGATGGTGAAAAAAGTGGTAACAAAGGGCAAGGACTACCACGAGAAAATCACCCCCAAAACGGTGGAAAATTATCTCGGCGTACCAAAATACCGGCGACTGGAAATTGATAAACAGGATGAAGTCGGTGTGGCCCTGGGCATGGCCTGGACTGAATTTGGCGGAGAATTGCTGACCTTTGAAGCCACCAAAATACAGGGCAAAGGCAACCTGATGCTGACCGGGCAACTGGGCGAAATCATGCAGGAATCAGCTCAGGCCGCTTACAGCTACGTCCGCGGTAAACTTTATGACCTGCATATGGGGAAAGAGCTGGAGAAAAATTTTGATATCCATATTCATGTGCCGGAAGGAGCAACGCCCAAGGAAGGTCCTTCGGCCGGTATAACTATTGCCACGGCCATTATTTCGCTTTTAACCGGTATTCCGGTCAGCAAGAAAGTGGCCATGAGCGGAGAAATAACGCTCAGAGGCAAGGTTTTACCGGTGGGCGGAATCAAAGAAAAGCTTTTGGCTGCCTACCGCGAAGGCATTACGGAAGTCATTCTGCCGATTGACAACAGACCGGATTTAAAAGACCTGCCCAAAAAATTAAAGCAGGGTTTAAAAATTCACCTGGTAGAAAACATGGACCAGGTCTTAAAAATTGCCCTGACCAGAGAATTGTTACCGAAAAACGGAACTCCCGCCGAGGAAAAAGGTGAAGAAGCACCAGCGGTTAAGGAAAAAACCAGCCCGGCGGTGAGCAAAGAACCAGAATTGACCAATTGAGCTGGTAAGGCTGTGCAGGGCTTGACAGTTTAAAAGGCGTTTTTTCCGGCAATCTGATTACGCTTGGAAAAGCTTAAATTATTAGGATTTCCAAATAGACAAAAATTTAAAAATGAGCGAGGTGTTAGAAATGAAAGAGTACAGCCTGATTGACCTGGAAGAAAAGGAAATGCCGCAACTCAAGAAAATTGCCGCGGCTATGGGCCTGGAAGACGAAGACATTGAAAATTCGTCGCGGCATAATCTCATTTTTAAGATTCTTGAAGCCCAGGCCAAAAAACAGGGCATGCTGTTTTCTGAAGGTGTCCTGGAAATCCTGGAAGACGGGTTTGGCTTTCTGCGGGCACCAGAGTTCAGCTACTTGCCCAGCCAGGATGATATTTATGTCTCTCCCTCGCAGATAAGGAAATTCCAGCTGCGGACGGGAGATACTATTTCGGGTGTAGTCCGACCGCCGAAAAACGGCGAAAAATATTTTGCCCTGATAAAGATAGAAGCCATTAATTTTCTCCATCCGGATGTGGTCCTGGAAGCCAGGAGAAATGTTTATTTTGAACAGTTGACGCCGGTTTATCCGTTTGAGCTGATCAAGCTTCAGGATGGTAACCCGAAAAACATGAACGCCCGGGTGATGGAATTGTTAACCCCGATAGGGAAGGGGCAGAGAGGTTTGATTGTTTCGCCCCCGAGAGCAGGGAAGACCACCCTCCTAAAGACCATTGCCAAATCAATAGAAAAAAATCATCCTGAGATATTCCTGATTGTCCTGCTGATTGCCGAACGTCCCGAAGAAGTTACAGACTTTAAAAGAAGCGTTAACGGAGAGGTGGTGGCTTCTACCTTTGATGAACCGCCCACCAGAAACGTTCAGGTGGCCAATATTGTCCTGGAAAAGGCCAAAAGGCTGGTGGAGCTTAAGCGAGATGTGGTGATTTTACTGGATTCCATTACCAGGTTGGCCCGGGCCCATAACGCAATCGTGCCTCCTTCAGGTAAGGTGCTCTCCGGTGGTATAGACGCCAATGCCCTAAACAAACCGAAGAAATTCTTTGGTTCGGCCAGAAAAATTGAAGAAGGTGGTAGCCTGACTATCGTAGCTACGGCTCTGGTGGACACCGGCAGCCGCATGGATGATGTTATTTTTGAAGAATTTAAAGGCACCGGCAACATGGAAATAAACCTTGACCGTCGGCTGGTAGACAAGAGAATCTTCCCGGCGATTGATATCAGCCGTTCGGGCACCAGAAAAGAAGAATTACTCATCCCCGAAAAAGACTTAAACCGCATCTGGATTTTGCGCAAGATTCTCAGCCAGCTGAATGAAGTGGAAGCCATGGAGCTGCTGCTGGAAAAGCTGTCTAAGACCAAGACCAACGCTGATTTCCTGGAAATGATGAGTAAAGGTCTGTAAAGGTTCTCTGGGCTGGACAGGTAATTTATAACCGAAAAACAACGCCCTGCCGTAAGGCAGGGCTTTTTTTTTGCTTCAATTTATTCAGATAAACCTGGCTAAAATAGCCTAATTTTCTCAGATATTTATGTTTTTTAAATTCAGTTTTAATCAATTAAGATTTATATTTATAAATTATTGTAAATGAACAAGTTATAAAATGTTTAAACTGCTAATCGAAATTAGCCGGTTGATTCTATCATGCTTCGCTGGCCACAGCATAAAGAAAAGCATTTTATAGCAGCCCTGGGGAATAAAAGATTTAATGATGGTGGGATAAAATGATGATTTAAACGATAAAAACCATGTCCAATATTATATGCTAATTATCAGATAATTCTAAGCTTAGGATAGGCCAATAAATAGATCCTGCTGCGGCTGAAAATTGTTCCCGTGTATAATAATCAACAAAAAGCCAAGTACCTGAATAAAAGTTAATAAAAAAATAAGATTTTTTTAAAAGATAATGGCTGAGAGATAGACATCTCAAACATATCTCTAAACATCCTGTGTAAATTATCAAGACATTATCCGCATAATAGTCTCAGTATCAAAAACTTGAAAAATGTTTCTGTAAATTAAAAAATAAAAAGAAATGAAGAAAAGAAAGCTAAAGAAATATCTTAAATAGAAAAAAAGAAAATAATTATCTTCCTGAACAGGCAGAGCTTTAATTCTGAATAAAAAATTAATCTCATTTTGGTCTGATTTTTGGCTTTAAAAAACCAGGCCAAGCAAAAAATCAAAATCATTCAGAAAAAGAAGCAGATTTTTTTATAAATTAAGTAGTTGAACCTCAGGGAAAGTCTTTATGTTCATTTTCGCCATGAAAAAGTCTGAGGATGATGCTTTCCAGAGCCGGAATGATGGCTATTAAGTCTTAAAATCGATTATATCCTAAAGTAAGCCAGATGAGTTTAAATATATTTAAATATAAATGAATAAATTTTTTAGCCCGTCAATAAAAGCCGAATATCAACCTACGGTAGCCAGCCGATCAAGAAAAACTGTCAACTTTAAATTAAAGCTATTTTGGCCTTAGACAAAGGTGCTTTGAGCCGCTTAAAAAATCTAATCAGATATCAAAAAATTAATGAAAACAGGCTTTATAAAAATAAGTAAAAAATAAGACCTATATCCAAAAAAGAAAGGATAAAAAGCCTAGTGAACCCACAGGTTCATAAGGGCAGAACGAAGATTTCCACAGATGCACAAATTAAAAGACAGCAAGATTTTCACAGAATTATAAAAGTCGTAACTTATTGATAAATAATAAATAAGGAAAATGATTAATTATGTGTCGCATAAGTTATATTATGTAAACTAATAAAAAAGGGGTTATGCCAGCTAAGGCGGGCTTAGCTATAACATCCAAGGGCTATCGCGCTAGATTAAAGGAAGGCTGTGCCTAACTGATTTCTGTGACTTCGAACCTATTTCAAAAAAGGCGCTTTTTAACCCCTTATTGGGGGCCTTGTTTCTTCAGGTTTTCCAGGATTTCTTCCAGGATGCTAATTAGTTCCTGCCTGGTAACGACCTGTTTTTTAAATTCTATCCTGAGCTTATAATTTTTATTATCTTTCGGGACGTAGTTAAAAACGAAGTATTTCGGTTTTTGTTTTTCCTGTTCTTCTTTTTCTTTAAAAAGCTTGGTTAAATCTCGCGTGTCGGTTCTGGTAAGTCTTCGCTCAATAATCTGGTCTACCAGCTTAGCCATATTTTCTTCATCTTCAATCTTGGCTATTTCAGCGATGGTGCTTCGGCTGTTAATGCCAGCTTTTTTTAATTTTTCTCTCAAATTTAAAGGGATGCGGGAGACTGATATTATTTCAGTTATAGTGGACCGGGCTTTGCCGATTTTTTCGGCAATTTCCTGATGGCTGTAGCCGTACAAATTCATAAGAGCCTTCAGGCCATCAGCTTCTTCAAAAATATCAAGATCCTTACGCTGTAAATTCTCAATCAGAGAAATCTCCATAGCTTCCTGTTCTTCGACATCCATTTCTATGCAGGGTATTTCTTTAAGGCCAAGGTTTTTTGAGGCCACGTACCTTCGTTCACCCGCGATTATCTCAAACCTATCTCCCTTGGCTCTGACCAAAATAGGCTCAAGAACACCCTTTGTCCTGATGGATTCCATTAATTCCTCGATGTTTCCCAGCTCGCTTCTGGCTTGATGCGGATTGGGGTCAATTTTCTCAATTGGAATAAGCCTGACCCTGGGAGCTGGCGATTTAGAGGCAATTAACTCCACAAAATGGGGGTCATGCCTCATGGTTAATGTTTCAGGAAGCCCGGATTTCTTAGTTTTTTGCACGTTCCAACAACTCCTCAGCGATTTGTTTATACTGAATTGCTCCGATTGAATCAGGAGCAAAGGTAAATATACTTTCTTTGTAGGCTGGGCTTTCTTCCAGCTTTACGCTCTTAGAAATGAAGGTTTTAAAAACCTTATCGCCAAAAACCTCTGCAATCCTGTCTACTACATCCTTAGATAAGTTAGTCCTCTTATCATGAAGAGTTATTATTACACCAAGAATCTCTAAATCTGGGTTGGCAATTCTTTTGACTTTATCTATTGTTTCTAACAGGTCATCTGTTCCCTCCAGGCAAAGGTATGAAGATTGAATCGGGATTAAGATATGGGAAGCTGCTACAAGAGCGTTTAGAGTGATCAGCCCAAGCGTTGGCGGCGTGTCTATAAAAATAAAATCATACCTGTCTTTTACCGGGTTAAGGCTGTCCCGGAGCCGGTAATGGCCATCAAATTCTCCTATGAGAGCTGGTTCCAGCTTGGCCATTGAGATTTTAGAAATGGCTACGTCTAGCCCGGGCACAGTAGACTTAACGATAATCTCATCAATTTTCGTAGTTTTGTCCATCAAAACATCAAACAAAGATTTTTTGTACTCTGAATGATTAGCCACGATAGAAATTGTACTGTGGGCCTGCGGGTCCATGTCGACGAGGAGGACCTTATACCCCATTAAAGCCAGCGCAGCTGAGAGGTTAACACAGGTTGTTGTTTTTCCCACTCCGCCTTTTTGATTGGTAACCGCAATAACCAAGTTTTCCTCCGTGCTGAATAAAAAATCTTTAATACATATATAGAGAAAAAAATAAAAAAAAGCAAGAATTTTTTACAAAAAGTTATTAAATTGTCGGCCGGCCGACATATAGATAAATTATTGATTATAAATAAATTAAAATTTTCAAACAGAAAAGGATGCTTTTCTATAGAATTTTGGTCGGCACCGCTATTTCCTGGAGCCCGATTTTCTTTAGCTGCTCGTTTAAAGGCTTGAGCTGGCTTTCGTTGAATTTATCTACTTCAGCACATGATTTATAAATTAGGTTAATTAATTCTTCCGCCCTTTCTTTTTGCGTTACTGTCGGTCTGCCCGGAAAGCTAGAAATGTCAGTCCATAGAGATAAAAGAAACATGTTGGTCGGGCCACGCAAAAATTTTTCGTAAGGAATGGCCAGACCGCTCAGGGTGCCTTCGGTTTGGAAAATATCAGTGATGGAAGAAAAGGTCTTTATTAAAGCCTCCAGCTCGGTCAAAACTTCTTGTTTCTGGGCGAAATTATCTCCGTTTCTTTTTTCCAGTTCGGCCTTTTTATCAGCCAGGGCTTTATTTATGTTTTTGACCACGCTTACGCCCTTCATAAAATAAAAATTAGCCCGAGCCAGCTCCCCTATTAGTTTGTATTGCTCCCGGAGGCCTTCTACATCCATTTCAAACCTCGGGTCTGGCCTGATAGAAGCCTCAGTTTTATATTCCTGATCGCCTATTTTTAGAATCAGCTTGTACTGGCCTGGAGTGACATAACAAAGCTGGTTAAAAGCGGTGGTACCTGGTGCATATTTTTTACCATCTGAAGCTTCTGGCAGAAATTGAAGACTCCAGCTGGTTTTGTTCAATCCGACTTTTTTGGCCAGTGGCAGTTCGGTAATGGTTTTATCATTCTGGTCTTTAACCTGAAAGCGGGCTTCGCTTGGTAATTCCTTATTTATCAAGTATATAAGATTAAGACCAAAGGCCGGGTTTTTACCGGAAAAATTTGTTCCAGAGCCAAAGCCTTCTCCTCTAGAGGAGTTGAACATCATGTAGACGTCTCTCGGCCGGAAAAGGTAGAAGTCTTTTTTAATAATTTCTGGCGTAAGCTCCGTTAAAAAGGAGATATCGTCAAGTATCCACACACCCCGTCCATGAGTACCGATGATTAAATCATTGTCCCTGGGATGTATGGCTATATCATTGACGGATACTGTGGGTAAATTCGTGCCATGAATTTTTATCCAACCTAACCCATAGTTATAAGATAGATAAATTCCAAATTCTGTTCCGACAAAAAGTAAGTTTTTATTGGCCGGATGTTCTCTTATTACATGTACCCAACCAAAGTCAGGCAGGTTGCTTTTTATTGACTTCCACGTCCGGCCAAAATCAGTAGTCTTGAACACATAAGGCCGGTAGTCATCTACCCGGTGATTATCAAAGCTCACGTAGGCTGTTCCGGGTTCAAAATGGGAAGCCTCTATTCTTGAGCACCAGGAGCCCGCTGGTAAGCCGGGAAAATTTTTGGTCACGTTTACCCAGGTCTGGCCTCCATCAGTAGAAACATGGACCAGGCCGTCATCCGAGCCACACCACAGAATTCCCGGCTTAACCGGAGATTCTGCCAGGGCTGTAATGGTACAGTGTACCTCTGCCCCGCTGTTTTCGGGGGTAATCGGCCCCACGCCGTCTACCTGTTTTTTAGGGTCATTAGTGGTCAGGTCCGGGCTGATTTTTTCCCAGGAGTATCCCCCATCCCTGGACCTGAAGAGAAAATTTCCACCGCAATAGATAGTCTGGGGGTCGTGCGGGGAAATCATGATCGGTGCGTTCCAGTTAAAACGGTAAGGTTTTTCAGAAAATGGTGCTTCTGGCCGTATTCCCTTTGATAAACCAGCTCTTAAATCTCTTTTAACCAGTCCATTATTCTGGGAATTAGCGTAAACAAAATAACTGTTTTTCGGGTCGGGGCGGACAAAGAACCCATCTCCGCCGTTGATGAATTCCCAGTGTTCGTTGAGTATTCCCCGGGAATCAAGTGAATTGGAAGGGCCACCCCAGCAACCGTTATCCTGCAGCCCGCAGTAAACACGGTAAGGAATGTTGAAATCATAGCCAACCTGATAAACCTCGGCTGCATCTATGTTAACCACTGGCCACCAGGTTTTGCCGCCATCAAAGGTTATATCTATCCCGCCATCATTGCCGTCAATGAGATGAAGAGGATTTTTAGGGTCGATCCAGAGGGCATGGTGGTCCGGATGTGTGCCAGCGCCGATAGCCTTAAACTTCTGTCCCATATCTTTAGAAACGTAAAGCCCTGTGGATTGCACATAAACCGTAGCGTCATCTGAGGGGTCAACGTAAATCTGGCTGTAGTAAAAAGGACGGTTGTTGATGTTCTTGTAGACAGTAGCCGAGCACATCCTTTTCCAGGTCTGGCCGTAATCCTCTGAACGCCACAACCCCGGGTCCTGGTGTTCAATCAGGGCATAAACCACACCTGGCTTGCTTCTGGCCACCGCCAGCCCGATGCGTCCCATAGTCCCTGAGGGAAGTCCTTCGCTCAGCTTAACCCAGGTCTGTCCGCCGTCAGTGCTCTTGTAGATACCGCTTCCCGGACCTCCGCTGATCATCTTATACGGCAAGCGCCGGTGTTCATAGGCAGCGGCATAAAGAATCTGGGAATTAGCCGGGTCCATTTCCAGGTCACAGATACCAGTGTTTTCGTTAATATAAAGCACTTTGGTCCAGCTTTTTCCCCCGTCCACTGTCTTGTAGACCCCACGCTCAGGGTTTGGTCCCCATAGATGCCCCATAGCGGCCACGTAAACTACGTTAGCATCTCCCCGGCTGATCAAGATGCGGCTTATGTGCCTGGTATCTTTTAAACCCATGTTGGTCCAGGTTTTGCCCCCGTCAGTTGATTTATAAACACCGTCGCCGATGGTCACAGAGTTGCGACAGGTCGCTTCTCCGGTTCCCACCCAGATAATCTCAGGAGAAGATTGGGCTACAGCCAGCGCTCCAACTGAAACCGTGGCTTCCTTATAAAAAACAGGAAACCAGCTCACGCCGTTGTTTTCAGATTTCCAGACCCCGCTGGGACCGACCGCGGCATAGATGAGGTTAGGATTGCTTTCTACCACATCTATGTCTACTGTTCGGCCACCGGGCACAGCCGGACCAATATTCCGCCAGGTGAGAAAATTGCTCAGAAGCTTTTCTAAGGGGTCAGAGGATTGTGCATATGTTATTGATAATAAAATAATTAATAAAAAGACCAGAACAGTTATTGTTCTCAGGTTCACGGCTTTCGGTTTAAAACTAATTTTTCTGACTTTGAGGTTATTTTTTAAATAGAGGAAAAAGCACATCAGGGCCTCCTTTTTGTTTTATAGGCAGCTTTATAGGCAACACTTTTTCATTATAAGATAAATACGACTCTGGAGGATAAGAGTTTTTTTGCTTGCAATTGGCCAAAAAGCTGTGTTAAGAGAAAAAGAACATCTTTGAGCTGGAGAGAAAATGTTGAGGTTTAATGACTGAAGGTTGGTCAGGTTGAAGAGGCGTTAACCTTTAAACAGAAATTTAATCAGGTTGAAAACCTGGGGATTAATTTTTTCGTATCTATAAGCTAAGGAGGCTTCAGGATGAACTTAAGGAAGAAGAAAAAATTTTTTTGGCTGAGCGGGTTTATTTTAATTTCCGGTTTCTGGCTTAATTTATCTGCTCAGGTGGAATTTAAATACCATTCCCCGCAGGAAGTTAACGCTCTGTTAAAGGACCTGGCGGCTAAGAAACCGGATATCTGCCGCTTTATAGTTCTGGGAAAATCAGCGGGAAAACTGGACCTTGTTGGACTTGAAATAGCCGCTGAGACCCAGAAATTCAAGCCAGAAGAAAGGCAGGCTGTGCTGATTACGGCCAACCTGGAAGGATTTCATCTTCCGGGCACGGAAACGGCTTTGAAATTAGCTGAAAGCATTTTGACCGCTTACGGTCGCGATAAAAGCTGGACGGAGTTTCTAAAAAGCCATTCTGTCTACATCTTTCCCCTTCTCAACCCGGATGCAGCTTCAGCCTATTTCTCTAAGCCGAAGCTGGAACGGGATTTTAACGCCAGGCCGGTTGATGAAGATAATGATGGTCTGGTGGATGAAGACGGCCCCGAGGACCTCAACGGAGACGGCTTTATCACCCTGATGAGGCTTAAAAGTCCTGAAG
>Ga0272448_1000262_pt1 | contig 82404 bp, 82 predicted proteins | sample YNPCB0191_FD_202220 | JGI IMG/M metagenome (GOLD analysis project Ga0272448, IMG submission 202220) | Hot spring sediment microbial communities from Yellowstone National Park, WY, United States - YNP-CB-019-1 | ecosystem: Environmental > Aquatic > Thermal springs > Hot (42-90C) > Sediment...
TTCCTCCTGTTGACTTAGATGAACTACTGGCTCAAAAAATTTCTGTCTGTTCTAACTTCTCCAGCTTTAAGTCAATGTCTCAATTCTATGAGGGAGGGGGATACCATGTGGGGTGGTTTCCCTAAAATGCGCAAATCCAGCAGGGCCATATCCTATGCCCTGGGATGGGCAATGTTATAGACTTCCTTCAAACGCTGGGGAGTAATATGGGTGTAAATCTGGGTAGTAGAAAGACTCCTGTGGCCCAGAAGTTCCTGAACCATACGCAGGTCAGCTCCCCTGCTTAACATATGGGTTGCAAAGGAATGCCGCAGGGTGTGCGGTGTCACCTTTTTTAGCCCTGCAATTCTCGCATATTTAGTCAGGATAGTTTCTATACTGCGGCAGCTGAGCCGGCCTCCTCTTTCATTCAGAAAGACTGCATTTTTGTCCATCCGGGACAGTCCCCGACGAGTCTTTAAATATTCTGCAAGTGCGGATAGTGCAGGCCTGCCCACCGGCACAATCCTTTCCTTTTTGCCCTTGCCAAAAACCCTGATTGTTCCGCCCAGAATATCAATGTCAGAAAGGTTTAGACCAGCCAGTTCGCTAACCCTTATGCCAGTAGCATAAAGCATTTCCATAATTGCCCTGTCCCTGAGCCCTGAAGGAGTAGGCGGAGGCGATTCAAGAAGTGCCACAACCTCTTCCTCAGTCAGAAAAGAAGGAAGCCTTAATCCCAGCCTTGGTGTGCGCAAAAATCTTATGGGATTGGTATGTATAATTCCCCTCTGATTCAGAAATTTGAAAAAGCTGCGCAGGCAGGACAGTTTGCGTGCTATACTTGTTCTGGAGTAGTGCACCGGACCCTCTGTGAGTTCCCCGAGAAACTTCCTGATTATAGCATAAGTAACCTCCTGAAGATTTATATTGCCCTGCTCCTTCTTGAGAAACCTGAGGAATTGTTTTATGTCTACATAGTAGTTTTTCAGGGTAAATTCAGAGGCGTTTTTTTCTTTGAGGTATAAAAAATATCCCTTTAAAATTTCTGCGAGATTCATATTTGATTGCAGATTGAATTTTATTAATATCTGACGCACTCAATCAGGTTTCTGTGTTTGCTGGTTTCTGCCAGGACATAAACTTGCATTTCGGGTAATTGCTGCACCCGTAGAATATCCTTCCCTTCCTTGTCCTGCGCAGAACAATCTCTCCATTGCATCCAGGATTGGGACAGGGAATTTTAAGGGTCTGAGATTTTGTATACCTGCATCTGGGGAATGAAGAACAGGCAAGAAAACTGCCAAAGCGCCCTTCCCTTTCAACTATGGGACTCCCGCATTCAGGGCATATCTCTCCTGTGGGCTTTGCCTCTTTTTTGACTTTTTCAATCTTTGTCTGCGCCTCGTGAAGGGTCTGGGAAAACGGACCGTAGAAGTCCTTGACTACCTTTATCCAGGGAGTCTTTCCTTCTTCAATCCGGTCCAGCTCTTCTTCCATATGAGCTGTAAATTTTGTATCTATAACCACAGGAAAATTTTCTACCAGCAGTGCATTAACGGTCCTGCCCAGTTCTGTAGGATAGAATTTCCCCTTCTCCTTAACAACATACCTTCTCTGCTGGATTGTCTGGATAATCGGGGCATATGTACTGGGGCGACCTATACCTTTTTCTTCAAGTACTTTTACAAGTGTTGCCTCTGTATATCTTGGGGGTGGCCTGGTAAAACTCTGCCTGGGAGTAAGCTCAAGCAATTTTAAAACCTCTCCCTTCTTTATTTCTGGCAACACCTGCTCTTCTTCTTTTTCTTCTTCAGATTCCTCCTCATTTTCCTTTTTTGTAGATTTCCTTGCTTGTGTTCTATCTCCATAGAAAACTAAAAAACCCTTATCCTTCACAAGTGTACCTGTTGCCTTAAACAGGTAATTGCCTGCTTCTATCTCTACAGTGGTCAATTCAAGTGTTGCAAATTTTGCCTGGCTTGCAACAAATCTATCCCAGATGAGTTTATAAAGACGGTACTGGTCAGGGGTAAGGTATTGTTTTATTTTCTCCGGCTCCCTGTACACACTTGTGGGACGGATTGCCTCATGTGCCTCCTGTGCTCCCTTCCTGCTTTTGTACACAGGGGGTTTTAAAGGAAGAAGGGTATCTCCATATTTTTCCCTTATGTATTTTCTTGCCATCTCCATAGCCTCCTCTGCAACCCTCACTGAATCCGTGCGCATATAGGTAATAAGCCCTACCGGGCCTTCCTCTCCAACAGGAATACCCTCATATAAAGCCTGGGCTACGCGCATTGTTTTTGCTATGGTAAAACCCAGGGTTCTCACTGCTTCCTGCTGAAGGGTGCTGGTTATGAAGGGAGGGGGAGGAAATTTTCTCTTCTGTTCAATTTTTTTATCAACTACAACAAACCCTGCTTCTTCCAGATCCTTAAGGATTTTTTTTGCCTCATCTTCATTTTTAATTTTTAATTTCTCTGCAGCATCTTTTAGATTCTCCAATCTTGCCAGGAATGCAGGTGGATTTTCACCCTGAAGTCTTGCTGTTATTGTCCAGTATTCCTCTGGCTTAAATTTTTTTATCTCTTCTTCTCTTTCACATATGAGACGCACAGCAACAGATTGCACCCTTCCTGCACTCAATCCCTCACCCACCTTTCTCCATAACAGCGGGCTCAATTTATATCCCACCAATCTATCAAGGATACGCCTTGCCTGCTGGGCCTCAACCTTGCGCATATCTATGGGCCCGGGGCTGGAGAATCCTTTATTCACTGCCTCTCTTGTAATCTCATTAAAAGTAACCCTTCTGATACGCGAGGAGTTCAATTCCTCAGGACTTATTTCAGTAGCAATGTGATATGCTATTGCCTCTCCCTCTCTATCAGGGTCAGTTGCAATAAATATCTTTTTTGCTTTCTTTGCTGCGTTTACTATTTCCTTTACTATCTTTCTTTTCTGTTTGATTATGGTAAAATGAGGTTTAAATTCATTGTTGATATCCACCCCCAGTTCTTTCAGGGGCAGGTCCTTTATATGCCCCATACTTGCCTTAATAAAGTAGTCAGTGCCCAGGAATTTATTAATCGTTTTTGCCTTTGCAGGGGATTCAACTATGACAAGAGACTTTGACATCAAAACTCCTTTCTATCTTCTAACAAAGAATTTGCCGGGCAATTGCCTGATAAGACCGCGAATTTCTAATTTCATTAAAATCTGACTCGCCTTAAAGGATTCCATCCCTGTTAGCCTTACTATCTGATCAATATAAAGGGGCTCTTTTTCTATGACCTTATAAACCTTTTTCTCTTCTTCGCTTAAGGGCAATGTTTCTGTGCCCTTGCCCTGTGTAGAATCAATCGCAGTGCTACCCTGGTTTTCTGGCTTGAGGACTTTTTCTATATTCAATTCTTCCAGTACATCTTCTACTTTCTCAACAAGTTTTGCCCCGTCTTTTATTAATTGATGACATCCTTTTGTCGTTGGCAGGTTTACATTGCCTGGAACTGCAAAAACCTCCCGCCCCTGTTCAAGGGCAAAACTTGCGGTAATAAGTGCTCCACTTTTTTCTCCTGCTTCCACAACCAGTATGCCCAGACTCAAACCTGAGACAACCCTGTTCCTGCGAGGAAAATTCTGTCTGTCCGGCTGGGTGCCAAATGGAAACTCGCTTATAACCGCTCCATTTTTAGCAATCTCTTTGCTCAGGTCCCTGTTTTCAGGAGGGTAAATCACATCCAGCCCGCTTCCCAGCACAGCAATCGTCCTTCCTTTTGCATTCAGCGCTCCCCTGTGCGCAGCCGTATCAATACCCCGTGCCATACCGCTTACAACAGTAATGCCACGGCTTGCAAGTTCAAAGCCAAATTTTTCAGCATTGAGCCTTCCCTGAATACTGGGACGCCTTGAACCAACTATCCCTATTGAATTTTTATCGCGCTCAGAGAATTTTCCCTTCACATACAGCACAATGGGTGGGTCATAAATCTGCTTTAATAAAAAAGGATAGTCTCTATCTTCAATTGTAAGTACCTGCACACCCAATTTTTGTGCCCTCTCCAGTTCCTGCTCCGCAGCCTTTCCATCAGAAAGACTCAGGATTTTCCTAGCTATTTCATCTCCTATGCCCTCAACCTTTTTCAATTCCTCCGCGCTCCCGCCCAGAATATTCTCCGGAGAGCCAGAGAAGTGCAAAAGATTCCTCAATCTGCTGGAACCAATGCCAGCCATATTTAAGGAAACCCACGCTACCTTTCTTCTGTCCATTTTTCCCTTTTAATTCACCTGTGGTCTGATGTATTTTTTCATCAAGATTCCCTGTATTTAAATCAGCCACGCACAGGTATATGTAGCAAGTACTTGTGCTTTTTAATAATTTTTGCACAGCAGTTCATAATAGGCAACTGGATGTGCACATGCAGGGCACACCTTTGGCGGCTCTTTGCCCTCGTGTATATAACCGCAGTTCCTGCATCTCCATTTCACAACCTTTTCACGCTTGAATACCCTGCCTTCCTGAATGTTTTTAAGAAGTGCCAGATACCTTGTCTCATGGCCCTTTTCTACCACAGCAATTGATTCAAATACCTTTGCTATTTCTTCAAACCCTTCTTCCCTGGCGACCTTTGCAAACTCCGGGTACATCTTTGTCCATTCATAGTGTTCACCCGCAGCTGCTGCCTTCAGATTTTCCGCAGTGGTGCCAATAATTCCTGCTGGAAATGCTGCCTGAATCTCTGCCTCTCCGCCTTCAAGAAATTTAAATTCTCTCTTGGCATGCTCCTTTTCATTCTCTGCAGTGTCTGAAAATATCCAGGAAATCTGCTCATATCCTTCCTTTTTTGCCTGGGAAGCCCAGTAGGTATACCTGTTCCTTGCCTGAGATTCACCTGCAAATGCTGTAAGCAGGTTTTTCTCCGTCCTTGTTCCTTTTATGCTCTTCATAAGCTCTCCTTTCTTGCAATTTAAAATTAGCTGTTCTCTTTTTAACTTTTCCACTGACCATGGATGTTGCAGTATTCACGCGCAATAACCTTCTCTGCCTTCACGCAGAAAACTGCTTCCGGTGCATCGCCGGGTTTTAAAAACTGGTGATAAACCTTTCCATCAGCAATTATCTCAATCCATTGGATGTAGTGTTTTTCTTCCATGGGATGTGGGACACTACCTATCTTAACCTTCACCCCATCCGCAGTTTTCTCAATTACCGGTACATGCTTTTCCTTTGCTGCGTCAACGGTATTTTCCTTTTGAAGTATCATCGGCTTGCCACAGCAAACAAGTTCTCCCCCACCCACATACATAACCTCCACAATGTTTCCGCATACACTGCATTTGTAAATCTCTAACCTCTCCCTTACCATCTTCCCCTCCTCTTATAATGAGCCTGACACTAATCTTTACGTTTTCCAAGCTCCTGGTCAATCGCCTTAATGCTCTGCTGGTCACCGCCAGCAATTTTAAGCCTTTGGACTATCCTGTCTGCAGACTCCTCTTCTTCTTTCTGCTCTTTTACAAACCACTGCAGGAAATTGTTTGTGGACTCCTCCTGTTCAGAAACAGACATAGCAACTAAATTGTTTATCATTTCCGTGACTTTCTGCTCATGTTTATACACATCCTCAAATACAGCAAGTGGAGAGTTCCATTCAGCAGGAGGGGTCTCTATAGAAGCAAGTGTTATCCTTGAGCTGCTGTCTACAATATGCCTGTAAAATTTCATCGCGTGCCCCAGCTCCTCCTTAGCCTGCACCCGCATCCAGTGTGCAAAACCCTTCAACCCCGCTGTTTCAAACCAGGCAGACATTGAAAGATAAAGATATGAAGAGTAAAGCTCCCTGTTGAGCTGCCTGTTCAAAGCTTTAGCCATCTTTTCTTTGATCATACCTGCCTCCTTCAGACTGACTGGTGCTTGCCGGCACATTCTCTTTTCGGTATAGCCTGTATGTAATCAGTAGGTATTCCGGGTCGTAGGAGATTTTGGCTTGCCTTAAGCCCCCAATGCCCATATCCTCTTCCCTGTTAAGGTATTCATATCTATCCAGTAAGTATTTTGCAGTTTCCCAGCATATAACCTGCTCCGAACCCTTGATTTCCGGGTCATATTTTTCAAAGTGCAGGTCAGCGGTATTTCTGTTCTGTCTGTCAAATATAGAAAAGGCAACTATTCTATCCCTTACAAAAATAACAAGCCCTTCAAGCTCAAGTTCCTTAAAATTGTCAAATGCGCGATTCAGAGCAGAGGTTTCGTGTGTATATCCGGACTGGTTGCAATTTTTTATCTTGCACCATTTCTCTGCAAGTTCAAAACAGTCTTTGAAAAACTGCTGTTCCAGTTTTCTGAGAACATACCCGGGATTGTTGCGCAGGAACTGTGATATGAGGTTTTTCTTCCTGTGCAGTTTTTTCCCTTCATCTCAACCAGTTTTCTGGTTGAATAGATATAGTCAGCATTATCCCTGTCCGGTTCAGCCCTGAAATAACTGGCAATATCTTTATTTTTTTCAATATAATCTGCACTGGCGAACATAAAATTCCCGCCTTTTTTCTGCGCAATAAAGGCATCTGAAATTTCAAGCAATTCCCTTACTTCAAAATCCCTGCCAGCCGGCATATAGAGAAAATCATCAATGCTATTGTAAATCAGGAGCCTTTCTTTGAATATTTTCCACTTCGTTTTATAGATATCCCCCCATATATAAAGATTGGAGAAATTATAACTGCATAGCATTTTGTTCTCAGGTTCAAGAATTCTGTTCAAGATTTCCCTGTCTGAAACCTGAATATCTCTAAAGGTATTGATATCCAGATCTTTCATTTTCTCTGCTTTAGTCTCAGTGGTACAAAACCCTTCATAACCCTGAATCCTAACTTCCTGTAGAATTCCTGTGTTCCCGGCTGGGCAATTACTGTGGCCCAGTCAATGCCACGGGATTTTATGCGTTCCAGTATTTTCAGGATTATCCTGGTTCCTATTCCCTTACCCCTGTATTTCTTAAGAACAGTAACATCAAGAATATATGCGTCGCTTGCCCCATCAGATATGCTCCTGCCCATACCGACCATTTTTTTCTTATGAAATGCACCAACAAAACAGAAAGAATTGCACACAAGCCTGTCAACGAAGGATGGATCGAGTGAATATTCCTGCCTCCACCATCCTGCATCTTTATACAATTGAATTATGTCATCCCTTTTTACCTTTCTTGTAATCCTGACCTCAAACTCGTTCATTGCTTCTCCAATTTAAAGGTGCTGGATTCTCAGTTATATTTTAAAAATGGCGTCTGTCCCTATTTATTGTCTATCCCGCACTTCGGACATTTCTTCAGTTTTTCGTTAAACATCTCACCACATTTTTTGCAAAAGGTAAACTTTATCCTGCAGGGCTTGCAGAAAGGCGGTTCCAGACAGCTGAACTCTAATTCACTTTCACAGAACGGACACTTACACTTTCTGGATTTCTCTTTTTTCATACACCCCCCTTCTGCTTCTTCTTGAGGTAATCCTCTATTGCCTTATGAAGTGCATCTGCACCAAGGTTTGAACAGTGCAGTTTATTCGGTGGAAGTCCACCGAGTTCCTGCGCCACAAGTTCATTGGTTATTTTCATTGCCTCTTCTATGGTTTTCCCTTTTGCCATTTCAGAAACCATTGAAGAAACAGCAATTGCAGCACCACATCCAAAGGTTTTAAATTTCACATCCTCCAGTCTATTGTCCTTTACCTTTATGTAGAATGTCATCATATCCCCGCAAATGGGGTTGCCGACCTCTCCCACACCATCAGGATTTTCTATCTCACCCACATTCCTGGGATTCTTGAAATGGTCAAGCACCTTCTCCGAATAAAACGGCATTGTTTCCTCCTCTCTAAAGCATCTTGTATTCTATTCCTTTTCAACCTCTGGATAAATTCTATCAATTGAATCTTGAATCTCTATTGTCTTTTCAAGTGCTGTTATTACCCTGCAATAATGCCTTATTTCTTCAAGAGATAAAGTCCTTCCCTTTCTCTCCTTTAGCCACTTATCACAAACCTGATAGCCGCCTATTTGATATTCCCAAACTTCTTTTTTAACTCCTTCAAAATATTGGACTTGGTTGAAATAAATCTTGATTTCTTTTTCATCATATTTTACTTTCTCAATCTTATTATCATTCTTGCCCTGTAACCTGGCAACCGGCGAATCAAGTTCTTTTGATTTAAGCAGATGCAGACCAATAAGTTTTTCTCCAAAGCCAGACATCTTCTTGAATAATTTGTAATCTTTTGTAAAGGGAATTCTTGGAAAATCCATTTTCAAAAATTCAGCATATTTCCTCCGATAAATTTCTGAATAGAGCACTGCGTAAATATAATAAAAAATTTGTTCAGGTTTTGGTGTTTTTTTATAATTTTTTGTCAATTGCTCAATTACCAGTGAAGATAAATTTGGCTTCTTTGTTTCGTAACCTGCTTCTGGTTCGAAAAGCATCATAATATTGCTTGTTACTCGCTTTTTAGCATTTTCTTTTTTAGGATAGAGATAAAGGGGGAAAAGATAATTTATATCAAGGGCGGTAATAGACGTTGCACCTGTGATAATTTTATCTGTAACAAAAGTATATTTCCAATCTTCTAAACTTCTCGAACGTCTAATGGTTATTAATCCTAAATTCTCCTGCAACATATGTCTCATAACGTCCTTGCGAGAACGTTCAATTACTGAATCGTGGTAAAGAATCCAACGGATATCAAATGGTCTGTATAAAATTTGAGTAATGGATTCTTTCCAATCTTTATCTTCCATCAATTCCTTTCTGGCTTGTTTTAGCCAGGCCATTTTATTTTCAAAATGAAAAGTCTTAGCAACAATTTCATCAGTCATTTTTTCATCGCAGAAGAGATTTATGTCGCGTTTAAGTTTTTCTTTGTCAAAATCGATGACAAACTCATCTCTCGCGGTAACTATGCCCACGCTATTTACCGGAAAAATATCAGTTATTTTCAGATAATTTTCATATTTTCCCATAAGCTTCTCGTCTCTCGGGATAAATAGGTAAAATTCAGGCTTTGGCGACAGCCTCTTCCATCTTGTTGTAGTAATATCATTTTTTGAAAGCCATTCTAACTTTTTATCTCTTAATCCCCAGAGATCTGAATAATAAACATCATTTTTCTTAACACCTTTCTTCTTTATGAAAATTCCTATTGCTACTCCCTGCTGAATATCAAAGACATTTTCATCTTTAGAGCCATCAGGACATTTTTCCTTTTTCAGGCTATTGCCATGCAAATCTAAAATATAAATTTCATTAAAACTATTCATTAAAGATTGACGCATCCCTCTAAAAGTCGGGTTATCAAGATAGCTGTGATTAGTAACAAATCCTAAAATACCTTCACCTGCCTGGTCTATTTTCCACTGGGCAAAACGTATGAATTTCACATAATCATCCTGCAGCCATTTTGGATTTCTTTCATCAAGAGGCCTCCCGTCCACCTGATAATACACTTTTATTTCCCTAGAAATCCATTCACCCACATTTGAAGAATGCCCTGAATACGGAGGATTGCCAAGAATAACAAGGATGGGTTGTTCTTTTTTCACTTTTCCAGCTAAGTGGGATTCCTCAGAAAGTGAGAACATACCAGGAAGGTCGGCCTCTGCAAGCTCTTCCATTTCTAAGGTATTAGTGAGATAAAGCTTAAACCTGTCATCCTTTTGAAGTTTGTAACCGAGTTCTTCTAAGAGAAAAGATATTTTTAAATGACCCACTGCATATGGCGCCATCATTAATTCAAAGGCAAAAAAGTTTTTAAGGATATGCTCCTTGATAAATCTGCCTTTTCCACCTTCACCATATTTAGAGATAAATTCATCTACTGCAATTTTTGCTGTTTCTGTTAAAAATGTAAGTGTTCCTGCAGCAGGGTCTAAAACAGTAACCTTTTCGTTTGCAAACCCTTCTATCATTTTAAACTTTTCCTTTAAAATTTTATGTAAGGAATGAACAATATAGGAAACTACTGGTTCCGGTGTATAGTAAACACCTCTTTTCTCTCGGGTAACTGGGTCATATTCAGTCAGAAAAGTCTCATAAAAATGGACTATTGGGTCTTTGCCCTTACCTTCATGAAAATATTGATGAAGTATTTTCTTAACATCAGTAACTGACAAAACTTCTGAAATATCGTCAATTATCCATTCCATCTCTTGAGGGATGTCCTCAAGAGAAACAAATTTAAAAAGGTCTCGCAAAATTCCAATTGTAGGGGGGATATTATCATAAGCAAGTTTTCTGTTAAATGTATTCTCTGTGCGGGTCCGGGCAGCAAAAAGCCCATAGGTAATGGTTTGGGAGTAAAGGTCGGCAAAATCTTCTTTTGAAAGACTGCTTATCAGATATTTTTTAAATGCTTCATAAAACCCAAATATATAATTCTTTTTTACTGATTCTTCTTTTAATTGCTCGGCAATTACCTCATCTTTTAAAAATCGTGCTCTCTTCGCCAATTCAATAGCTAATGTTTTGGCAGTGTAAACCTGCGGTAAAGAAAAAGAGAGGAATTTTTCAAGTAATCTGAAAAATTCAAGCTCTTTTTCAACAATGGGAACAGTTTTTAATTTATGTAGAATAAAAGGTCTAGCAATCAGAACTTTGTCTGTTAAAACTCCATTGCGATAAAGCCTGAATTCAAAAAAATTGGTGAGAAGTAGATTTGGAAAAGTTTCTAAATAACGCTTCAATTGCTCCGAGTTTTCAATTTGGTCTAAGTTTTCAATGATAGGGGTTTTGGCCTCAATATATCCTACAATATGTTGTTTCCCATCCCAAATTTTAAAATCAGGATTACCAACATCGGTTTTCTTGGGCAAAGTTGTTATTTGTATGTTTGTCTTTTTCTTTGATTCTGCATATTCTCTTAATAATGCTTCCAGAGCAGAATAAAAACTCTCTTCTCTTGCATCTCCACGATTATAAATTTCGTATATCTTTTTAAAATATGATTTTAGCATTTGCTGCTCCTTATTCTAAATGCTCTCCCTGTTTGTGCTCATAATCTGTGCCAGGACCTGCCTCCAGACGCTTTCCTGTTTTTAAAAAATGAGCATAAAGTGGAGACATATCCCTCAGCCTTTTTACAATCGGGGGAAACTTCTCAAGCACATAATCAATTTCCTGGTCAGTATTGTATTTTGAAAGTGTCATTACAACCGAGCCCTGTGCAATCGCAGGGTCAAGTTTTATTGCAGATAAAACATGGGACATCTTCAGCGCCTTTGAGGTGCACGCAGAGCCGCTTGAAACATAGATTCCCTCTTCATTCAGAAACAGAAGCATTCCCTCGCCTTCCACAAACTCAATTGAAAAATTTACATTTCCTGGTAGCCTCTTTTCCGGATGGCCGTTGAGGTATATATATTCTATTCTCTCCTGAAGTCCCTCAATCAACCTGTTGCGAAGAAGAAGCATTTTTTTATAATTTTCTTCCATTTCACTCCTTGCAATCTCGCATGCCCTGCCAAATCCCACTATTGCCGGGATATTTTCGGTCCCTGCGCGCCTGCCGTTTTCCTGTATGCCGCCGTCAATCTGTGGAATAACCCTTACCCCCTTCCTTATATAAAGTGCTGCAGCACCTTTTGGGCCATAGATTTGGGAGCTGGAAAATGTCAGGAGGTCAACACCCAGTTTATTTACATCCACAGGGATTGTGCCTGCAGTGCATACAGCATCTGTATGAAACAAAACTCCTTTTTCGCGGGCAACTCTTGACAGGTTTTCAACGGACTGGATTGTTCCTATCTCTGGATTTGCATGCTGGATTGAAACCAGTATGGTATCGCTTCTTATTGCATTTTTTAGTTCTTCCGGAGAGACCAGGCCATATTTATCCACAGGAAGATATGTAATTTCAAAACCGGATTGTTCAAGCCTTCTGCAAGAATAGAGAACTGAAAAATGTTCAATGGCTGAGACTATTATATTCTTCCCTTTCTGGATATACGCCTGGGCAATGCCTTTAATTGCAAGATTGTTAGATTCAGAGCCACAGGAAGTAAAATAGATTTCATCTTCTTCCGAGCCGATTAGCTGCGCAACCTGGCTGCGAGCCCTTTCAAGTGCATCCTTTGATTTTGCACCCAGCGAGTGCATACTCTGGGCATTTCCATAATTCTCCTTCAGATACGGAACCATCTCTTCATATACGCGTTCATCAATTCTGGTTGCTGATTGATTATCAAGATATACGGGATTCATAATTCAACTCCTGCTCTCAAATCTCTGGGATATTTATTTTTTCATCACATAACCTTTAATAATATTTCCCTCTTTTCTTATTTCCAGCAATTTTTCACCTGTCATATTGCACCAGGCAGGTAAATCTCTTTCAAATCCCGGGTCATCAGCAGAAATTTCAAGCACCTCTCCAGACTTCATTTTCTCAAGTTCAAGCCTGGTCTTGATAACAGGTACGGGACAGAATAGCCCTATACAATCAAGTGTCTTATCTACTTTCATATCCAGCCCCTCTGTGATTCTAATTTTTTAAATAAATAAATTTATTTTTGAATCCTTTGCCTCATTTAGATAGGTAGAAGCACCTGCAAATTCATCTACTTCATCAATCAGGTGTTCTTTTGAAAGTCCAAGCACACCACAGCTTGTGGTGCAGGCAATATATCTCACTTTGAGTTCTCTGGCAAGTCTCATCAGTTCTTCAAGAGATGCCATCTTTGATTTTTTCATCAGTTTTTTCATCATCCATGGACCAAGTCCAAACATATTTAACCTTGTAATGGGAAGCACAGAAGTGCTCATAAAGTTAAACATTTTCTGCAGGATGTTCTGGGATCTGGTTATGGTAAATTTAGATTTTTTAAGAATATTCAGCCCCCAGAATGTAAAGAATATGGACACATCCATACCACTCGCTGCTGCTGTGGTTGCAAGGGTAAAGGCAGCAATTGCCTTATCCATCTCTCCTGAAAACAGAATTATTGTCATTTTTTCTTTCATTATTACTCCTGTGTTATCCACCTTCAAAAATTGGCCTTTCCTGTTCTGCAAACCAGTCCTGTGGATGGGAAAGATACTGGAAGGTATTCTGAAGCAACTGGTAATGCATACTTTCCTCTTCAATCAAAAACTGGAATAACTTTTTTACCTTCTCATCTGTAGCACCCTGAAGGCATTCTCTGTAATATTCATAACCTTCCTTTTCCATCTTCATTGCAATACTGTATGCCTTCAGGTCATCTGCGTCAATTCCTGCCTTTTCTTTAAGTTCTTTTACCGGCATCTTAAATATTGATTCGTCACCCTTCCTGTGCTTGCGGGTTATCAGGTTTTCAATGTCTGGCAACTCTTTTTCTTTCAGCAATTTCTTAGAAAATTCTTTTATTGCCTCAATATGTTCCATTTCATCCTTTGCCATTGCAGAAAAAACCTTCTTTCCAAGTTCGTTTTTTGTTTTTGCTGCCACTGATTTGTAGAATTTGTTTCCCTTCCTCTCCATCTCTATTGAAATCTTAAGTGCTTCCATATACTTTTCGTCAGGCATATGCCCTCCTTGTAAATATACAGATTGACAAAAATGTTTTACTTTGAAATATTTAAAGAGCTGTGTTTTTCTGCAATTGAACCTGCCAGATTCTCAAGTGCTTTGAAGTTTTCATCGCGCGGAAATCCTTTTATAATTACTGGCTCTATAAGTTCAATCTTGATGTTTGAGAGTATCCCTGTGATTATCTCAAGCATTTTCCCACCCCACCCATAAGAACCTATGACTGACGCGAACCTCGTCTTTGGCCTTAACGCATTTACAAGGTATGCAGTATAGACCGCGGCAGGATGAGGTCCAGCCAGGACAGTAGGCGAAGCAATGACGATTGTAGCTGCATCAACAAGTGCCATTGCAAGCTCTCCTATGTCGGTTTTTGTAAGATTGAATGGTTTTACAGTTATACCTTTTTCAACAAGACTGTTAATAAAATAATTTACCATAGCGAGTGTGCTTCCATGCATTGAAACATAAGCCAGAACAACCTCGTTCCTGACCTCGTCCGAAACCCAGTCCCTGTATGCATCAAGGATAAACCCTGGCTTGTCGTAAACAGGTCCGTGGCTGGGTGCGATGATGTCTATGTTGAGCTGTCCTATCCTGTCCAGGTGCTTTTTAATACTGGTCCTGAAAGGCATCATAATCTCTGCGTAGTACCGTTTGGCTGCTCTATAAACAAGCTCATCTTTTGCAAACAGGTTGCTTGTGGCAAGATGTGAACCAAGAAAATCACATGGGAAAAGAATTTTGTCTTCTCTGAGGTAAGTGAACATTGTTTCAGGCCAGTGCACCCAGGGAGCAATTATGAATTCAAGGGTTCTGTTTCCCAGCGATAGCGCTTCCATCTCATTCACTGTTATGAATTTCTCCTCCGGAATCAGCAGTAGGTCCTTGAGCATATCCTTGCATTTTGGATTAGTGGCTATCCTTGCCTCAGGATAAGCATCCAGCACTGCCGGGAGCGCGCCTGAGTGGTCCTGCTCTGCATGATTTGAAACAACATAATCAATATTTTTTACGCCATTGTCTCTCAGGTTTTTTATAAATTCATCTGCCTTTTCAGCATCTGAAGTATCTATGAGTGCTGTCTTTTCGGTTCCTTTTATCAGATATGAATTATAGCTTGTTCCTTCAGGAAGTGGTATGAGTTCGTCAAAAAGCCTCCTGTCCCAGTCTATTATACCTGCCCAGAAAACTCCTGACTTTATTTCCTTTAAGGTCATTTTAAACCTCCATTCAAAATAAAATTTTACAGTGTTTAGATTAGATCTTTTCAAATGCAGATTTGTCAGCTCCGCACACAGGACAGACCCAATCATCAGGCAATTCTTCAAACGGCCTGCCAGGTTCTATACCGGAGTCAGGGTCTCCCCTCTCAGGGTCATAGATATATCCGCAAACAGTGCATTTATACTTATCCATTTTCTCTTCTTCCTTCACGGGACCTGTTCTTTCTAATTCTTCTCTGATATATGTAGGCGCAGCCTTTGGCGACAGCCCTTTTTTGATTTCATGATAGTATGCGTAGGTCATAGGTTCTCCATCTTTCAGAATTTCTGCATCCACCACATTCCCGATAAAGACCGTATGGGTCCCGGCATCTATTTTATTAATGACCTCTGCCTCAATATACCCAACTGCATTTTCTATGGCTATTGGTACACCTGTCCTGCCTGTTTTATATTTTATGCTACCGAATTTATCAACATCCCTTCCACTCTTAAAGCCAAACAGTCCTATGAATTCAGCTGGCGTATCCACTGACAGTATTGAAACACTGAAGGCATTGCAGCTCTCTATAAACTCATGGGTAAGGTTCTGTTTGTTTATACTCACTGCTATTGTCGGAGGTTCAGAGGTTATCTGAAATACTGTGTTTGCAATCTGGCCATTGAATCTTCCATCCTTTTTAGAACCAATCACATACATTCCATAGCTGACCTTGTGAAGGGTCTTAATCTCCATACTGTCTCCTCCCTTTGAGCACCACAAATATGACTACCCCGCATATTATCATTATACCTGAAAGCACCTGGCCCAGAGTAAAAGGTCCTGCAACAAACCCGATATGCGGGTCAGGCTGGCGCACAAACTCAACAAGAAATCTTGCAGCGCCATAAAGAATTATGTAAATAGAAAAATGAAATCCGGGGAAAAATCTCTTTTTTCTTATCGCCCAGAGAATAAGAAACAGGAATAATCCCTCCAGCAATGCCTCGTACAACTGGGATGGATGGCGAAGTCTGTGTCCTGGATCCAGAGGGAAATACATTCCCCAGGGCACATCTGTAGCCCTGCCATAGAGCTCGCCATTGATGAAATTTCCTATCCTGCCAAAGGTAAATCCCAGTGGAACTAAAGGAGAAAAAAAGTCTGCGAAGCGCCAGAAATTTATTTTATATTTGCGGCAGAAAAAAATTGAAACTAAAATAATTCCTGCGACACCGCCGTGATAGGACATCCCGTAGATACCTGTATACCGCACACCTCCTGAAAACTCAAAGGGGCAAAATATTTCAATCGGATTCCTTATAAAATATCCGAGATCGTAGAACAAAACATATCCCAGTCTTGCGCCAACAATCAGTCCAGGGATAGCCCATATGAAATAGTTCTGGATAAGGACAGGTGAATATTCATATCCTTCTTTTTTTATCCTGTAAAGGGCAAGGAAATATACAGTTGCAAACCCCGCAATATACATCAAGCCATAATACCGAAGGTGAAATGAACCGATTCTGAAGATATCAGGGTTAATATGCTCTGGAATGTGCTGCCACCAGTTTATTATCTTTTCCATAAAAATTACAGTTGTATCCTTATGTTCCTATCCTTACAGTTTCTGCAATTTCCTTCAGCATTGCCATTGCTGAGAGCACTGCTAAGTAGCTGGTTTTTGGATTCTTTGGAGAAGGCAGGTTTTCAGTGCGGGCTATAAATTTTCCAAACTCTCCTGCCACTTCAACCTCGTGAATATTCACCTCCAGACCCGGGGAAGCAAATATGCGCACCCTTGTTCTTTTTGCACCTATGCCTGCTATGCTTAAGGTTGCAGCCACATTTATGTTCGCCGGAAAAGCATTGATAGCTTCAAGGGCGCTGCCTTCAAATAACAATGTCTCTTCTTTTATTTCTCCAAGTTTAATATTGTTCTGGACTATAAACGGAGCACCGGCAAGTGCCTGAGGAGGCTTTCTGGTTGTAAGGGTTACAGAGTGTATTTCTCCGATTTTTGCTGCCTTCAGAGCATCAATGCCTGCTATTGCCCCTGATGGAAGATAGAGGTGGATACCCTTTTTTCTTATGAGGTCAAGGGCGCCTAAATTCTCAAGTATTCCACCGGTGCTCATCACCATAATGTGCTTGCCCTTCTCCACACATTTGCGCACCACTTCCTTGCAAACCTCTTTTGATGCAGCCTCTACAACCAGATCCGACACCTCTATCAACCTATCCATATCAAATATTGCTGGCCGCCTTACAAGATTGTCTGCAAGCTCCTTTGCCTTTTGTGGCAGAGCATCACATATCGCTGCCAGCTCCATCTGTGGAAGCTGTGTATCAATGTAGCGTGCAATTTCACTGCCGATTGTCCCGCAGCCAATAATTCCAGCTTTGAGTTTAGCCATCTGACTCCTCTAATAATATGTATTTATATTCCTTTTTAAAAGGTCTGAATTCTCTTCCCCCGTTCTCATAAAACTTGGTAAAGAATTCCACATACTGCAGGCGCATTGAATGGACAAATCCCCCAAAGGAGTTAATCACCATATTGAGGAAATGTCCGATAAGAAATATCGCAGCTCCTGCTAAAATCCCAATTACAGGAACAGGCAGGGCGAATTCCACCATTACATTTACAGCCAGTGAAATTCCACTTGTCGCAAGGCCTAAAGCAAGAAGCCTTGAATAAGAGAGCACATCTCCAAGCAGAATCCCCATAACCGTGCTGTATATCGCATACACGCCCATAAATAACTTTATTAATATCCCGTCCTCTGTTGTTATAAATGGATAGATAAAAAGATTTAAAAATCCAAAGACTGTCATTCCAGTGGCTGCAGATATAACCGGTTGCGGTACCGGTAGAGAAATGGAGATTTTAAATAATGGAAGGATATATACAATTAAAATTACAGGAAAGCCCAGTAGCACACATAGCTGGCTTATCGGACCATATACTGATTCTATAAAGGAACCATTTTTAATACAGGTGTATATTTTCAGACAGAGTCCATAACATATTTGAACAAATCCAAGGGCAAGTGCAATAGCAAAGAAAACCATTGGATTTTTCATCGGGTCAAAGAGCATAAGTTTATTCAGTCCTTTAAAAGGAGAAAAAAGGGGGAATTTCATGGTGGCATCCCCGAACCATCCACCTGTAATTGCCCCTGCAAAAATAGTTAACACGCCTCCCCAGAAAAGTATTTTTAATAGTAATTCACTGGACAGCATATTATAAAAGAATTTAAATGGAAGCAGTAAACTGGAAACTAAAGGATTCAGTTTAAACCCGGGGCGATGCCTGCGTATAAATATAAAAATAGAGCTCATTATAATAAGGATTATACCGTAGCCTGCATCTGTCAGGCACAATCCGAAGAATATAACGAAGAAAGGCGCAAAAAATGCAGTTGGATCTATATCCCGTGGACCTGGTACCCCATACATCCTTGTAATCATCTCAAATGGCTCAATAACCTTTCTATTCTCCAGTGCTGCGGGCGGTATTTCATTCTTGCCAGGCTTTATGGTGAATATTTCTATCTCCTCAAACTTCTTCTTCAATTCTTCCTGCAATCTCTTTATATCCCGTTTTCTTATCCATCCCTCTATTACAAAGGCATGGGGGAAATTGAAAAATTGCCTTTTTGCTTCTTCTTTCTTCTTCAAGTTCAGAAGGTGGTCATAAAACACCATCAGTTTAAGCTTTTCCAGATGCATTGCTTCTGCCCTGGTTTTAATCTCGGTTTTTCTTTTTTTTATTTCTTCAAATTCCCTCTCAATCTCTTCCATCCGCTGTACAGGGGTCATATTCACTTCAGGAATCTGCAGCCTTGAAAACTCGTATTCCTGTGGTTTAAATTTTTCGCTATCCTCTTTCAGCATTGCAATCAGAACATATGCCACCTGCTCGGTCTGGCTCACTATCTGGATTGAAAATCTTTCTCCAAATTCCTTGGAGAGATAATTATTAAATGAGGAAAGTTTCTTAACAGGCAAAACACCTGGAATCAAAACAACATGCCCTGTGTCTTTAATCTCAGAAAGCGCAACCTCAAGGCTTAGCCAGGGCAGTATGGCTTTCAGTTCATCTCTCAGACGTTTTCCTTTTTCTAAAAGTGTACTGTATTCTTCCTGTATAGACCGAACCTCCTGCTGAATCTCTTTATAATCAGTTTTTAACAGTTCATAAAATTCTCTTTTCCCCAGCAGTATCTTTTCCTTAACCAGCCCTTCAACCAGTCCCTTCTTTTTCTCCAGACCATCTAAATATTCTATTGCCTGCTCCAGGTCTGAAATTCTTGAGAGAAACTCTTCTTCGCCACCCGGCAGGATACTGGATTCTTCCGAAATGGATGGTTTAACCAACTCTACCAGCCCTGTCTCCTGAAGTGCCTGCACAACCTCATCCTGCCTGCTGAGGTGTCCAACAATCTGTATTTTTTCAATACCTGCCAAAGCCATACCGGTTCCCTTTTTAATTTAAAATTGCTTCTTTAATTCCTCTAACAAAAAAGACACTGCCCTTTTAATACTGGCACTGGCCTTCTCTTTTAATCTCTTTCTCTCAATTTCAGCGTCTTTTAGAATTGCACTGGCTTTTTCCCTGCCTTTCTCTATTGCCTTTTCAATTATTTCCTTTGCCTCCCTGCGGGCCCTTTCAGTTTCCTCTTCAACGGTCCTTTTTGCCTTCTCCCTGACTTCCACAACCATTGCCTCTGCTTCAGCATGAGCCTTTTTCACAATTTCCTCTGCTTCTCTCTCTGCCTCTTTAATTTTCTTAACCATATCCTCTGTCATTTTCACTCCTTATTATTCCAGCGACCCGACTTAAATTTTGCCGCTTATATATTTCCCTTTCATACTTTTATCCCCTGCGTTTAAAAGTAGATGGGATGCCAATTGCCTGGCGATATTTTGCAACTGTCCTGCGACTGAGCTCTATTCCTTCCTTCTTCAATAGGTTTGCTATCTGCTCATCACTCAGGGGATTTCCCTTATCTTCTTTTTCAATAAGTGTAGCAATGCGTTCTTTTATGCTGCGGGAAGAAATCTGATTGCCCTTTTTTGCTGGCAGGGAAAAGAAGAATTTAAGCGGGAATATTCCCCTGGGTGATTGAATATATTTGTTTGCAATTGCCCTGCTTATAGTGGAAGGGTGCACTTCCTGAATGCGAGCCATCTCCTCCATTGTTAGAGGCTTCAAATAATTTACACCCTTTTCAAAAAAATCACTCTGTATCTGAACAATTGCTTCAGAAATTTTCTTTATCATTAACTGTCTCTGCTCAATGGATTTGATAAATAATTTCGCAGATTCAACCTTATTTCTGATATATTCTTTTGCACTGTTCTCTTTCTGTCTCAGCATATCAAGATACTGCCGATTCAGTGTCAGCTTCGGTATCCTTCCGCTGTCCACCATCACCTCAAATTTACCATTATTCCTGCGCACAACAATCTCCGGAACCACATTTCTTACCTCTTCGCTGGAATATATCTGGCCGGGGTATGGATTGAGCTTCTTAATGCTGAGCTCTATTTCCCTCACATTCTCTTCTTTTATATTCAGTGCCTTTGCAATTTTATTGAATCTTCCCCTTCCAAGGTCATCCAGGTGCTTCTCTATTATCTGCTGGAATATCTCTCTCTGGAAAGGAGCTAACTCAAGAACCTCTGCCTGAAGCAGGAGGCATTCTTTCAAGTCTCTGGCACCGATTCCCGGGGGGTCAAGACCCTGAATGACCTTAAGCACTTCCTCTACCTTCTTTTCATCCACTCCCAGGACTTCTGCTGCCTCTTTTGTTCCTATCCTCAAGTACCCATTCTGGTCTATGTTACCTATGAGAAACTCTCCAATTTTTGACTCAAGGAAATCTTTTGAACGAAGTGCAAACTGTTCCAGGAGATAATCCCGCAGAGAGGGAGGCCGCGCTGCAGTTCTCTCAATAATTTTTGCCATTGATTCCTGAGGTTCCTGTGGAAATTGAAAATGTGCATCATTTGCACTTACTTCTACGCCGGATTTAGTAAGAAATTCTTCGTCAGATTCAGGTTCCTCAGACAATTCTTCTTCCTCCAATTCTTCAATAGATTCTTCCTTTTTTTCCTTTATCTCCAGAACAGGATTTTGCTCCATCTCCTGCCGAATTACATTCTCCAATTCAAGATTGGACAGCTGCAGAATCTTCATAAGCTGAATCATCTGCAGTTTGACCCACTGTTCCTGTTTTAAAGATGGCTTCAATTCCTGCTTCAATTGCATTTCAGGATTCCTCTGGACTATGAAACTTCGCTATTTTTTTATACAGTTCTATATACCTCTTTGCGGAGTTTTCCCAGGAGAAACGCAGGCCCATAATCTTTCTTACCAGGCGCATCCATTTCTCCCTGTTTTGATAAATTGAGAGAGCCCTTTTGAAAGTCTCAAACAATCTACTGGAAGAATATTCTTCAAAAGAAAAGCCATTTCCTTCTTCAGTTATTTCATTATAATCCATGACAGTATCTGCAAGCCCACCTGTGGAATGAACCAGGGGGACTGTGCCATACCTCATTGCTATCATCTGTCCCAGCCCGCAGGGCTCAAAATAGGATGGCATTAGAAAGAAATCAGACCCTGCATAAATCCTGTGTGAGAGAGGAACATCAAAACCCAGCACCACCTTTACCTTCTGAGGGTTTTTTAAAGAAAATTCCCTGCACAGTTTTTCGTATGAGGCATCCCCCTTCCCCAGCATTACAATCTGGATATCTTCTTTAAGAATCACGGGCAGTGCATCCGATAGAATATCCAGGCCCTTCTGTGCAGCAAGCCTGCCCACAAAACCAAAAAGAGCTACATCCTTCTGTGGTAGCCCCATTTCCTCCTGAAGCGCTTTTTTGTCTGTTTGTTTTCCCTCAAGTGTCTGGTCATCATATCTTTCTCTGAGATTCTTATCTGTGGATGGATTCCACTCTTCATAGTCAATGCCATTAAGAATCCCGTAGATATCCCTGCTTCTTTCCTGCAGTACGCCTTCCAGTCTGCATCCAAATTCAGGAGTCATTATCTCCTGTGCATAACGCTGGCTTACAGTGTTAATTGCATCTGAGAAAACAAGCCCAGCCTTGGCAAAATTCACTTTTCCATAAAATTCAAGCTGGTGATAATTGAATAACTCTTTTGCAAGTCCTGCAAAATCCAGAATGCCCGGGTCAAAAATCCCCTGATATGCGAGATTGTGAATGGTGTAGAGTGTAGATATATTCTTTAGAAATGGGTCTTCCCTGTAAACTGTCTTGAGATATACGGGTATAAGCCCTGTCTGCCAGTCATTGCAGTGGATAATATCGGGTTTATACAATGTCACCCTCAGGCTCTCCAGTGCTGCACGGCAGAAAAATGAAAATCTCTGGCCATTATCCGGATAGTCGCCATACTCATCTCCATAAAAACCATCCCTGTCAAAATACTTGTTCTGCTCAATGAAATACACAGGGACCTCTTTCTGATCTCCCTCTATATCTGACCTCTGTAAGGGGGGCAATGTTCCCAGTCTTAAGCTTGCCCTCTCAGTAGAAATACCCATGGGAAACTCAAAGTAAAGCGGTGAGAGATGTGATGGCTTGAGGACAAATTTTGTATCGCTAATACATTTGTATTTAGGCATTATTACTCTCACTTCTATGCCCAGTGTTCTGAGTGCCCGGGGAAGCGCACCCAGGACATCAGCAAGTCCTCCGGTCTTTGCAAAAGGCACTACCTCTGATCCAGCAATTAATATCTTCATAAACTGTCCTTTCTATATTTCAGCACCTTTGAGAAACTTTGCTGCTTCTTCAGGTGGGGTGGGATTGATATAGAAACCACTGCCCCATTCAAAACCAGCATGTCGCACAAGCCTGGGAATAATCTCTATATGCCAGTGATAATATGGAAGAAAAGGCGATTGACAGTCTGCCGTATGAATAATATAGTTATAGGGGGGATTATTCAATACCTTATTCATCCTCTTCAATGTTTCCTTCAAAATCTGTGCCAGACCGGTTACAGCATACTTCTGGATGCGGGCAAAGTCACTTTCATGAACCTTTGGCAATATCCATGTTTCAAAAGGAAATCGGGGGGCAAATGGCTCAAGTGTGATAAAGCTTTCATTCTCACATGCAACGCGCACATTGTCCTCCATCTCCTGCCTGATGATATCACAGAATATACATCTTTCTTTTAAGTCATAGTGAAGTTTTGAACCTTCTGTTTCTTCAGAAACCCTTTTGGGTACAATAGGGGTTGCTATTAACTGGGAATGTGGATGTGAAAGTGAGGCGCCTGCCTCCCCGCCCCTGTTTTTGAAAATGAGTATATATCTAAACCTCAGGTCCTTTCTTAAGTCAACACTGCGGTCCCGATAAGCCCACAACACATCCTCTATATGTTTATCTTCCAGGTCAGGCAATTCCCTGTGGTGATCCGGTGTTTCTATGATAACCTCGTGTGCACCTATTCCTGTCATAAGATCAAATATCCCTTCTCCCCTGCGGTCCAGCTGCCCTTCAATCTGCAGTGCAGGAAATTTATTTGGCACAACCCTCACCCACCAGCCAGGGGTATTGGGCCTGGTCCCGGGATTTCTGTAAGCCATAATTTCCGGGGGAGTCTTATCCTCATTGCCCGGGCAGAATGGACAGGGAGTATTGTTATTTTCTTCCAGTGGAATATGTGGATAATCAAATGGCCTCTTCCTCCTTTCAGTTGAGATAATCACCCATCTTCCTATAATTGGATCCTTTCTCAATTCCGGCATCTTCTGCCTCCTTTCTATTTACCCGCTAAAGCAATTTCCCCTTTTCAATCGTCTTCTCCCTGTTGAACTTCTCAATATAATATTTTTCAATCTTATTCAACACAAAGAGAACAATCACAACAAGTGCAGCAGTAATTATTGCACCTGTATAAAATCCAGCTCCTGTAGCCATACCAATAGCTGCCACCACCCATATGCTGGCAGCTGTGGTAAGCCCTTTCACACTCCCCTGCTCATGCAGGATTGCACCTGCTCCCAGAAAACCAACTCCCATAACTATTCCGGATGCAATCCGGCTGGGATCTACCGCTCTCAGATTTCCCTCACAGGGAAATGTGTGTGAGATAATTGTAAAAAGGCATGCACCCAGACATACAAGGATATGCGTTCTGAATCCAGCTGGTTTATGATAAACCTCCCTTTCCCATCCCACCAGTCCACCCAGCACCACTGCCATAACTAACCGCAGAATCATTTCGCTATCTGTAAGCATGGCTGCTCCCTATTCAAATTTATTTTGATAGTATGCTCTTGCAGCGACCATTGCCGCATTGTCCAGACACAGTTCCAGAGGTGGTATGAATAACTCCATCCCGTATTTTTCTGCTTCCTGTTTGAATAACAAACGCAGCCTTTTATTTGCTGCAACCCCACCGCCAATCGCTATTCTTTTAACTCCTTTCTTTCTGGCTACCCTGATCGTCTTATTAACAAGCACTTCAACAACTGATTCCTGAAATCCACTGGCAATGTCGCATTTAACCCTGTCTGTCAGTTTAAAAGCGGAGCCCGGAACCTGAAATTTCTCTTTTATATAATATGCCACTGCTGTTTTGAGTCCGCTGAAACTGAAATCAAAAGAATTGTAAAGATAAGGACGTGGGAATTTAACTTTTTCTGGATTTCCTCTTTCCGCCAGTTTTTCTATTTCAGGACCTCCTGGATAAGAAAGTCCTAACAGCTTTGCAACCTTATCAAACGCCTCTCCTGCTGCGTCATCCCTGGTTTCACCCAGCAATTCCATATCCCTGTGATTTCTTACCAGAAAAATACTTGTATGACCACCCGATACTACCAGTCCTGTAAATGGCATCTGTATTGCACTGTCCTCTAAAAAATTTGCATACAGATGTGCCTCCACATGGTTAACCTCAATAAGCGGAAGGTTATTTGCATAGGCAAGTGCAGATGCAGTACTAATACCCACCAGCAGCGAGCCAATAAGCCCCGGGCGCGAGGCAACTGCTACTGCATCAATGTCCTGCCACCTCTTTCTGGATTTCTTTAAAGCCTCATTCAAAAGTGGATTTATCAATTCTATCTGTTTCCTGGAGGCAACCTCCGGTATAACACCGCCGTAACGGGAGTGAAATTTCACCTGTGTGGAAACTAAATTTGCGAGTATCCTTCTTCCATCTTCAACCACTGCCACAGCTGTTTCATCACAGGAGGTTTCTATGCCAAGTATAATCATCTCACAATCTGTGAGGCAAAAACCAATTCAATATTTTCTGCTTTAAGTTTCGGCAATTCTTCCTTTAATACCCTGGCTGTCCATATACGATTATGCCCGATTCCAATTGCCTCGCCTTTCTTCTTTGCAACCTTTACAAGTTCCTGTAGCTGATGCCTTATGTAGCCGGTATCTTCATAATTTACAACATCAAGGAATACATCCCGCCTGCCGGTTCTTATTCCCATATTCCTTGCCATTTTATATCCTACAGATCTTTCAGATGTCAGACTATCAACAAAAAATAATTCCTTTTCTTTTATTTTTTCAAGAATTATTTTCATTATTTCTGTTTCTTGCGTAACTATAGAACCCATATGATTGTTCACGCCTATTGCATATGGAATGCTCTTGAGCCCGGATTCTATCCTTTTAACTATCTCACTCTCATCCATTGAAACAGTAATTACATTCTTATTAAACTCCTCTTTTGTTCCCTGCAAAGGAAGGTGCAGCATTACCTCTTTTCCTGATCTGTGTGCAAGTTCTGCTGCCATTTTTGAATATTTAAGATAGGGAAGCACTGAAAAGCTAAGGGGGAAATCAAGTGCCATAAACTCATCCATTGCCATTTTGTTGAAACCAAAATCATCAATGATAATGGCAATCCTTGCTATAGCAGGGCTACGCTCAAAAGAAACTATGTGTGTAATAATCTTTTTTATGCCGATTTTTAATACTAAATTTTTTCCATCCCTGCTTATTTCTGAGGAAAATATCTTTCCACCTTTTGAGTTTATTCCTGGCTCTATCAACTCCCGGGGCTTTTCAAAAGAAAAGTTTGCTGGCACCCTTAACCTTTTTGTGAAATAAATCCATTTCAACCTGCCTTCCCTTTTCTCTTCATTGTATGTCTCTATAAGGTCCCTTTCGCTCAAGCCCATCTTAAGCAAATTCTCTTTAATTATGGACTCAAACTCCAGAGATTTCTTCATATAATCAATTTTTTTTGCAGTGTGTGCCCAGAAGAAAATTACTATCCCGATTGCTATCGCGATTAAGATATATCTTCCAGTCTTCACATCATTCCCCTTTTATAGATGGGCGTACCTTCCTTTTTTGTGAGTTTCCAGAATGCCTTCATCAGGCGCAGGCTTATTCTGCCTGGCCTCCCATCTCCTATAACCCTGCCATCTACCCTGACAACAGGAATAATCTCTGCTGCCGTACCGGTCAAAAAGCATTCATCCGCATTATAAAGTGAATAACGGCTAAAAACCTCCTCTCTTACGTCAATTTTTAATTTTCCAGCCAGCTCAAGCACTGTGTTGCGCGTTATTCCTGCAAGCACTCCCAGGTATGTAGGTGGAGTTATAAGCACACCATTCCTGACAATAAAAATATTATCTCCTGTACACTCCAGAACATATCCATCTTTATTTAGCATAATTGCCTCGGGTACTTCTACAAGGTTTGCCTCAATCTTTGCAAGAATATTGTTCAAATAATTTAGAGATTTTATCTGCGGATCAATGGCTGAAACAGTATTTCTATTGGTGGGTACTGTTATCACTTCAAGTCCTTTATAGTATAATTCCCTGGGATAGAGTTTTATGGTAGAGGCTATTATAAAGACTGTGGGCCTGGGGCACTTACGGGGATCAAGTCCCAGATCTCCCTTTCCCCTTGTTACAACCAGACGTATATAGGCATTGGTCAATTTATTTGCGCGGACAGTCATTAATACTGCTTCTTTCATTTCTTTTTTATCCAGCGGGATTTTGAGCATAATTGCTCTGGCACTATTATACAGACGGTCAAGATGTTCTTCAAGCTTAAAGATCAGGCCATTATACGCCCTGATTCCTTCGAAAACTCCATCTCCATAAAGAAGCCCGTGGTCAAAAACGGAGATCTTTGCCTCTTCTTCACCAACCAGTTTTCCATCCAGATAAATTTTCAGGCCCATTCCTCCTCCTTACTGTTCCTGCCTCAGTGCCTCAGCAGGACTGATTTTTGAAGCAACATGTGCAGGATAAAGACTGAAAATAAGCACTGTGCCAAAGGCCATTATAGCCACCAGGAAAAAGTCAGTGAAATGCATCTGAACAGGAAGGGATGAAATATAATAGAACTCTCCCGGAAGTTTAATGAATTCATATTTTTCAAGAATCTTGCATATTATAAAACCAGCAAGGCTTCCCAGCAAAATACCGGTTAAGCCCAGCACGCTTCCCTCAAGCAGGAATATTTTCCTCACCACTCCGGGACTTGCACCGAGGGTCTGAACTATACCTATCTCCTTTACCTTTTTGATCACATTCATAATCATTGTATTTGCAATCCCGAATCCTGCAACAAGTATTATGAGGCTCAGCAGTATAAACATAACAGTCTTCTCAAGTTTGAGTGCAGAAAACAGGTTGCGATTGAGCTGGTCCCAGCTGCGCACCACATAGGGGTATTTGAGTTCACCCTGAATTAAACTGGCGATCTTGTTTGCCCTGTAAATATCTTCAACTTTTATTCCTATCACTGTTGCTTCATCTTCCTTCAATCTGAATATCCTCTGTGCATCCTTCAGCGAAACGCAAACAATCCCCGAATCAAAGGCATAAAGTCCTGTCTCAAAGATACCATTTACCCTGAATCTGTCCATATTTATAGAGAATCCAGAAACAAGATTGCATTGGTCTCCTACATTTAAACCAAGGTTCTTTGCCAGTTCCCTGCCTACAAGCAGCCCTCCTGTTTTTTCAAGCGAGAAACTTCCCTCCTTCAGGCATTTTTGAAAATTGGTGACCTCTGCTTCTGTCCCGGGGTCTATGCCCTTTATTTCAACACCCAGCATTGCCCTGCCACTTCTTATAATTCCCTGGCCTGCAGCAACAGGAGTCATTTTCAATTGCTCCTTGCTTTTTAACTGTAGGTTTACCGTGGACCACCGGGCAATTTTATCCATTACCTGCTCATATTTTATTGGTGCGTTTTCATTAAAAACAAGTATATGGGGCTGCATCCCCAGGATTTTATCCTTCAGGTCTGCATTGAAGCCATTCATTACTGCAAGGGTTATATTCAGGGCCATCACTCCAACTACAATCCCTGCAATAGAAAGATATGTGCTCAAATTCAAAAAGAAGCCCTTTTTCTTCCGAAGATGTTTCCAGACCATAAACCATGCAATCATAGAACTTGGATTTCAATCCCGGGAATGTTTTTTTGAAATTCTTTTTTCAATCTTCCTTACTTCTCAGGTTTCAGCTGCGGGAACAGGATTACCTCTCGTATTGATGGAGCATTTGCAAGCACCATAACCAATCTGTCAATACCTATGCCCAGACCTCCTGCCGGGGGCATTCCATGCTCCAGTGCCCGCACAAAATCTTCGTCAATTTTTCCACCCTGCTGTTCAAATCTCTTTCTCTGTTCCAGAGGGTCGTTCAACTCTGAGTAGGCATTTGCAATTTCTTCCCCTCCGATAAATAGCTCAAATCGCTCCACAATTTCCGGATTATCATATCTGGATTTTGCCAGTGGAGAGAGACTCACAGGATAATCAAATACAAATGTAGGCTGTATGAGTTCTGGCCCTACGATTTTCTCAAAAACCTGGTTTATGACATCGTCTTTACTCCTGCATTCCTCTATATTCAGCTCCTTTTCTTTTGCAAACCTTCTTGCCTCTTCCTCATCCATTTTATAAAACTCCCTGCCAGTGAATTCTTTGAGGATTTCATAGTAGCTTATTCTCTTCCAGGGAGACTCTAAGTTGATCTCATTTTCATTAAAGATAACCTTCTTTGTGCCCAGGCTCTTCTCTGCTGCATACTGGATTATCTGTTCAGCTAAATCCATCACATCATTATAATCTGCATATGCGGTATAAACCTCAAGCATTGTGAATTCAGGATTGTGCCTTGTGGAAATCCCTTCATTCCTGAAGCTACGGTTTAGCTCATAGACCTTTTCCATTCCTGCCACTATGAGACGCTTCAGATGGAGTTCTGGTGCAATGCGCAGGTACAGGTCTATGCCCAGTGCATTGTGGAATGTTTTGAAAGGCCTTGCTATTGCTCCGCCTGCAATCTGGTGCAGCATCGGTGTTTCAACTTCAGTATAGCCATCCCTGTCAAGAAATTCTCTGATGTACTTTACAATTTTTGTCCGCAGGGAGAAGATTTCCCTTGCCCGGGGATTGGAAATGAGATCCAGGTATCTTTCCCTGAACCTGGTTTCCACATCCTTCAGCCCATGCCACTTCTCTGGAAGGGGACGCAGGGCTTTAGCAAGGAAAAACAATTTTTTTACTTTTATGGTCAGTTCTTGAGTGCGTGTGCGAAATACAGTACCTGCAACACCTATGAAATCACCGATGTCAATTTTCTCATAAATTTTGAATGCATCTTCACCAATTATATCCAGCCGGATATAAATCTGGAGCTTGCCAAACCTGTCCTGCAGATGACAGAAAGCCGCCTTTCCATGCCCGCGCAGCGCAACCACCCTTCCGGCAACAGAAACATCCTCGGCAGATTCCTCCCCTTCTGCAAACTTTTTCTCTCCGTATTTCTGGATTATGTCCGCAGTGCTGTGCGTTGGCACAAACCTTCTGCCAAAAGGTTCCACTCCCATTGCCTTCAATTCCTCTATCTTCTTCTTTCTTTCCTTTATCAGGTCTTCTTCCATACAATATCCTTTTTATAATAGTCTTTTTTCTCCCTCAATCTTCTTTATATCTGTTATGTCCTGGCTCACTTCAGATTAAGTATCAAAAATCTTTATTTTCTAACCGTTGTTTTCGTTGATGCATTCTTTGTATTCCCCACAAATGTGCTCCTTAATTTTATCTTCCCGTGTGAGATGCAATTGATAAAATTTTAAATAAATCTTTTCTTTCTTTAAGTGATTGTAGCAAATTCCTGAACATATAAGCTCCCGGCATATTGGTCTTTTCCTGTAGCATTAATAGTTTTGCTAATAGTATTAGAAACCTTACGCTATATTCTCCATGTTTACTCAATCTATCAAATTTTTCAATTTCATTTTGACTTAAAGAAAGTAATGAATGCGGGTCAATGGATTGTCTTTCATCTTCACTTTCTATTGGTTTGGTTTTATTCCATATATCAATGAAAAAATCTATAAATTTTTCAGTTAATTCTTTCTCTGATTGCATCTTCATCAGTATATCAACAGTCCAGTGGATGTGTTTCGGCGTTCTTATTGGTGACCACTTACCATTCTTTAATTTCTGTCTGTATTTAATCAGGATATCAAATTTGCTTAAGGAACCTTCATAAAATCCGAGAATAATATTGTCATTCAGTCTTATTGTTTTTATGGGCTTATGTAAAACTCCGCCTTTCTTAAAATCCATGAATTCCTTTGATTCACTCACAAAATCATCTCCTTGATTTTCTCATAAACAAGCAAATAACAATGACTTATTTCCAGGGAAGTATTTAAATCTTTACACTCTGATTTCTGCTTTTCCTTACTAACCACTATTATCTCTTTAAGTTGTAAATTGTCAATTTTCAACATATCCACTATCTTTTTTGCTACTGGCTCCACATATCCATTTATTCTTATGTCTCGGGCCTGAATTACAATGAAGCCATTTTTGATTATTGCGTGGCTCCTTTTTTCTATAGTTTCTTTTATTTTCTGTAAATACACCTCAATGTTAATATATGTATCAAATGGATATTTTATGAAGAGTAAATCTTTGCCTTTTTGAGTTCCAGGGTCTTGCAAATCTTCAGGTTTTGTAAATGATATAGTTAGATAATTGCCCTTTGAATACCTTTCAATTACATTTTTGTTCAATTGGCTTTCAAAATCTTTTTCAGGTAAGATCCATACTGTTGTGGTTTCAAGTTGCTTTAATTTCTTCTTAAGCAATGGTTTTTCTAAAGTTGGCATTAATGAAGTATAACCAGCTTTTGTTTCGTATATACAGGAAATTTTATGTATGGGTTTTTCAAAAATTACTAAATATTCATGCATAAGAAGCAGGAAATTAAATTTAATGCTATTCTCATACCAGAATCCGGTTGTCTTGCAATTATGCTGGCGTTTTATAATAAGCTCCTTTACTTTAAAACCTGCTTTTTCAAAAACATCTATTAATCTAAATCCCAACGGGATAACATATTTATTTCTCCTCGTGTCACCAATCAAAATTGCACACTGCCTGCCAGGTTTGAGAACCCGGTAGCTTTCTTTTGCCACTTTTACCATTTCTTTAAGAAATTCATCTACATCGCAGAACGACAGATCTCCTTCTTCTGAATTTGTATATTGAATTATATTTGCATAAGGAGGATGCGCACATATCAGGTGTATAGAATTAGATTTGATACACGAAAGATTCCTGGCATCGCCAACACTGATCTCGGGTTCATAGAATTCGGTTATATTCACGTCCGGATTATACTGTGGCGGTATTGTGAAATTCAGTTTCTTTTTTGCAAGCTCAATTGCTTCCTTATTTATATCAAAAGCTATGCATCTCCTCCCAAGCAGTTTTGCCTCAACCGCCGTTGTTCCTGCACCGCAAAAATAGTCCAGAACAATTTCGCCCGGTTTTGAATACTTCAAAATGACATTTCTGGGAATATAAGGTGACCAGTTGCCCCTGTACTCTCCACTGTGTGTAGCCCAATTGCCTCGTGACTTGAAACTCCAGACTGTCGTCTGTTCTTCTTTAAAATCTTTGGGGAAAAAGGTCTTTATCTTTTTAGCAACATCCAGAGCGCTAATATTGATTCCCCTTGATTTTGTTATAAGCCGCTCAATATATCTAAAGCTAACTCCATACTTCTTACCAATTTCAATATCAGGAGTTCCTTTTAATTTTTCCTGCAAAACTGCTTTCTGAAGTTCTTTTTCAGAATCAAAAGCTACAATATTGTTCATTTTATTTCCTTAAATTATTAAAATTGGTACCTATAATAAACGCCGGGCAGAAATACAAACGGACGGCTGATAGACGGACTGCCGCCTGTTGCTGTGACATAAAGAGCGTAGTTCAAATCCGCTTCCAGCCCAAGGTAATTGTTCTCAGAAAATTTCCAGTCAACGCCGGCCGGAAAATTCAAAAGTGTAAGATACCCGATTCCTGTATCTGAAAATGCCATTACTTCCCAGATTCCTATTCCAATATAGGGTTGAACCGGGGAAGAAGAAAAGTATCTTTTCAACTGCAACGATACACAAAGATCCTGAAATTCCCAGGAGCCGAAGTTTAACCCGATTGAGTTCTCATAGAAATAATATTCAAGGTTTAAACCTACAAGGTGAGTGCCACCCAGAGAAATTCCTATCCTGCTGTATGTATCAGCTGCATAAAGCAGGGCGGGAACAGCAGAAGAAACAATCAGGATTGCAAACAATCTTTTCATAACCTTCTCCAGCCCATCTATTGCTATTCTATAAGCACGCCACCACAGTAATTGCCCCTGCAACCTTCTTTATTTCTCATATAACAATCGGGATTTATCCCCTTGCAAGTTTTACCAGCATCGGCATTAAATCTGTGCCTTTGATTGTACCGAGATTCCCGCTTCTGCAGGTGCCTTCACCGAATGAGTTTGAACCATCATGCTTAACCCCTGACCCTGCTATCAAAAGTGGAACCGGGTCATCTGAATGCGCCTTCAGGATACAGGGCGTGGAGTGGTCACTGGTTACAGCAACAATTGTAGTGTGGAGGTCAATCCGGGGCAAAAGGCTTGCAAAGAAATATCTATCTATATCCTCAATTGACCTTTTCTTCTTTTCCGCATCCCCATCGTGTGCGGGTTCATCAGGACCCTTCAGGTGAATATAGAGTCCGTCGTACTTTTTTATAGATTCAATTGCCTTATCTGCCCTGATACTGTAGTCCTGAAGTGAATCTCCTGTAATCCGGGGAAGGTCCACAATTTCCATCCCTGTCAGAAGTGCAATTCCCTGCTCAACAGGCATCTCCACAAAACAGGCAAAGTTCATACCCCAGACCTTTGGGAATGGCGGAAATTTTGGAAGGCTTGCACCGGGATCCCGCGAAAGAATGAGGTTTGCTGGCATCTTGCCTTCCGAAATCCGCTTCCTGTTCACGGGGTCTTCATTGAGAACCTCAGTGCTTTTTCGCGTGAACTCATTCAATAGCCCGGATGCTGCCTGTGCCGATGGATTGCTCTCAAAACCTGCCTCAGGCCTTGAATCCAGAACTACATTCTCAAACTTTTCCTTTGCCACGCCAAATACATCGTGCTTATCATATGCAGGGTCAGTATTTGTAATACGGTCTGAAAGGCGGCCCTTTAAACTGCGAATCATAAGAACCCCGCGGTGGCCTATAGTACTCTTGAATATGAACTCAGCGTCTGTCAACTTCACTTTTTCATTGACCGACCTGGCAAGTGCCTGTGCTTCTTCGGTGGTGAGATTTCTGCCAACCCGGCGGTCCTTTATATTTCTTCCCTCGCCTAAGGTAGCAAAATTCACACGAAGTGCCAGTTCTCCATCCTTAATCTTTATGCCAGCTGCATAGCACTCCAGTGGACCCCTTCCCGTATAATACTTATGTGCATCGTATCCAAGCAAGCTTATAACAGCAACATCTGACTCAGGCGCAATTCCCTTTCCAACAGTATACATCAGACCTGTTTTGCCCAGTCTTGCCAGATTATCCAGATTTGGTGTGGATGCTGCCTCCAGAGGGGTCTTACCATTCAACAGGGGATTGGGTAGATCTCCCAGCCCGTCCAGTACTATATATAAAACTTTTTTCATACCTCTCTCCTTGATATTTATTATATATCATAAAGGGAAAAAATTCAAGTTATCTCTTTTTAGAGAACCCATAACTCCCAACTTTTTTTCCGAGGCTCCAGTATTCACCCTGATTAAATACAAACGGCCGTGCCCTGCCATAGTCCACATTTCCATTTTCATCCAGAATCTCTTCATCATAGTGCACTGCAACTACTTCACCAAGAAATAAATCGTGCGCGCCAAGATTGAGAATCTGTTTTAATTTACATTCAATATTCACAGGGCACTCCTTGATTAAAGGGGGCTTCACCCTACTGGCAGAAACTTTTGTAAGACCTGTCTCCTTAAATTTATCTTTATCCTTTCCTGAAATAATACCGCACAAATCAGTTTCTTTTACCAGATCCAGATTCGGTATATTCACCACAAATTCTTGGGTCTCTTTTATAAGCTTGTAGGAATATCTGCCTGGCCGAATTGCAATCCCGATTGTGGGTGGATCGGAGCAGGCTATTCCCACCCAGGCAAGCGTAATAATATTTGGTTTTCCTGCCAGATCCACACAGGTCACCATTACCACCGGTACAGGATAGAGTGCCTCAGACGGTCCCCTTAACTCTTTTGCCATAAAATCCTCCTTTTATCTTTCAGCAATTCTTAAAAGTGAAACAGGCGAATGGCATTGCCATATAAAATCAGATTCTTTTCCCCTTCAGAAATCTCTGCACTTTCAACCATTCCAAGAATCCAGGCTGGATTGAGCAAGGTCATATCGCTGCCAAATACAATTCTTTCTGCCCCCACCTCGGCTACAGATACTTCTATTTTCCCCTGTACAATAATGCCTGAACAAATCTCAAAATAAATGTTTTTTGCCTCTCCTGCAACTCCAATTGCCCTTCTCCATTCTCCTCCACCCATATGCCCCATTATGAAATTCAATTCCGGAAAATCCCTTGCCAGTTCCAGCAATTCCAGAGCAGAGGCATATGTATAACAGTGGAATAAGACTATGCTGTGAGGATATTTTTTCTGAAGTACTTCCAGAAGTTTTCTGTGCCCTGCACAATTCAGGGGCTGTTCAATATATCCATTGCTGTAAAGTTTGAGACCAACAAATTTTGAGTTCTCACTTAAATATCTGTCCATTTCAACCAGAGATTCTCTCATATAGTTTGGATTCAGAAACAGGTATGCGTATAAGTGCGGATAATCCCGGATAGCACTTGCAATCTGCTTATTTCCCTGCTGAAAATCGTAAATAATTGCAAGGGATGAAGAAAGAATTGCTTTTTCAATATTGTTTTTTTTCATCATTCTCAGTATGGCTTCAACTGAATCAGCTTCAATCGGAAAAAACCATTTCCCGTAATGTGCGTGTACATCAATCACCTTCATTTCAGATTCTTAAGAGTTTTTTAATATTGCCTGATGCAATCAATGATTTTTCCTCATCCTTTAAATCTGCTTTTTCAAGACAGGCAAAGGATGGACGGAAATAATTTATCGGAGAATAAGAACCGAATATAAGTCTTGTAGCCCCGACTTCCCGCACAAAAATTTCAAAACCATCCGGTGTATCCATACAGGCAGTTTCTAAATAGATGCCCGGATATTTTTTCATCACCGCAATCGCCTCAGCAAAAAGTCCATATCCTGCTCCTGTGAGAATCACAGGAATTTCTCCCGGGCCACATATTCGTGAAATTGCAGTGATTGAACCCATCCCTGTGACAGATATAATAATGGGCAATCTATAAGGGATTAGATTCTCACACAAAATTTCAAATGGCTCATAGTTGATAGGCCAATTCTGGAGATCCGGAAACAGCCGTAGCGCCTTGAATCCATTTTCTACAATCGCTTTTATAAATCTTTTATCTCCCCAGTATTTTCGCAAATCACAGGTAGCCACAGGAATAATCTCGGGATGCTCCCTGCACGCCTTAAGGGTTTCTGCATTCCCTTCCTCGTAGTCATAGAATACACCCTTCATGGAAAGCGATAGCGCCTTCTCAACCTTATTCTCATGCATTATTTTTAGAAGATTGTTTATTGAAATATCTAATTCCTTCCTGGGCCATACACCAAAGACTGTATTTGCGTCAATTATTTCCACTGGTAATTTAAAAAAGTTTGTTTATAGATTCTCTGCTACTTTTTTAATTGCCTTTGCTATATCTCTTATATCCTGCACACTGAAATTTTCATTTATGCCGATTGTAATAAGTTTAGGCTGCTCTCTGTCAGTAACCGGGCAAAGGCCTTCTTTATACTCTATCTTTGCATCTGCCCTGGGACAATCAAACGGACAGTGCGAGGTTCCATATGTAGCCTTTGAATGCATTGCTTCACTGCATATAAATATTGGCTTTCCAATATACCCTGCCCCTGCCGGTATACCTTCAGCAGTTAAGGCCTCTGCAAATTTATTAGCAGGCCACTCAAGCACTTTAAATGCATACTGCCAGTAAGAAGGCCTGCACCCCTCAAGCACTTTCAGCGGCTTTACTCCCTTCACATTTTTAATGAGGCTATTCAGAAGATTCCCGAGTTTCCTCCTTTTCTCTACTACTTTATCAACCTTTTTCAGTTGTGCCAGTGCTACCGCAGCGGTCAATTCATTCATCCTGTAATTTGGTGCAAGAAACAAATATGCCCTTGGACCAAAGCCTGTGCGGTTCCATCCCTTGTCAGCAAAAAGAGACATTCTTTCTGCATATTCTTTATTATCTGTAATTGTGAGCCCGCCATCTCCTGTACATAAATGTTTGCTCTGCTGCATTGAAAAACAACCAATATCTCCTATTGTTCCTGCAAGCTTTCCTTTATAATAGGTCATATACGCCTGGCAGCAATCTTCAATTACAGGAATTTTATACTTGTGACTTATTTTCATTATAGCATCCATATCAGCCGGGTTGCCAAACAGATGAACAACTATAATTGCCTTTGTGCGTCTGGTAATTTTCCTTTCAATGTCTTGCGGGTCCATATTGAAAGAATCCTGTTCCACATCTGCAAAAACCGGGATGGCGTTCTGGTACAGAATCCCGACAACAGTGCCCATATCAGTAATCGGGGCGGTGATTATTTCGTCTCCGGGGTTTGGATTTATTGCTCCAACCGCAATATGAATTGCAGATGTGCCCGAGGTAGATGCGATAGCATATCTAACTCCGTATTTCCTTGCAAATTCCTGTTCTAATTTTAAAACCTTTGTCCCGCCGTATCGAAACAGGTTCTGTGAATTTATCGCTTCAGCGAGCTCCTTCATCTCTTCTTTTCCAAACGGCTTTCTTGCAGGAAATGGCTTTGTCCTTACCGGCTTCCCCCCATAAATCGCCAGCTTTTCTTTTTCAGTCACAGCGCTTACTCCATTTCATATTTTTATATTATCTATAAGCCTTGTCTTTCCAGCTCTTGCAGCTACAAGAATTATACAACCCTTCTTCACTTTCCTGACAGGAATAAGGGTTCTGGCATTGCATATGGCGATATAATCCAGCTTTATGCCCGGCCTGGCCTGTATGGCACACCTTATACTCTCTGATAATTTTTTTGCATCTGCAAACCCGTGATTAAGTACAGCATGCCTTGCGCGTTTCAGGCTACTGCTTAAAACAAGCGCTTCCTTCCTTTCCTCTGAATTGAGGAATACATTTCTTGATGACATTGCAAGGCCATCCGGTTCTCGCACGGTCGGGCAGGCAATTATTTTTACGGGCAGGTTAAGGTCTTTTACCATCTTTTTTACAACAAGCAATTGCTGGAAATCCTTTTCTCCGAAGTATGCCCTGTGTGGTTGAATAATATTAAACAATTTTGCAACGATTGTTGCAACACCTCTGAAATGTCCCGGCCTGAATTCACCCTCAAGTGTTTCTGTCAGGTATCCCTCAACATTCACATAGGTTGCATAGCCTTCAGGATACATCTCTTCTATAGCAGGTGCGAAAACATAGTCCACACCAATTTTTTTGCACAGCCCTGTATCTTTCTTCAAATTACGTGGATATTTGTGAAAATCCTCGTGTGGAGAAAACTGGGTGGGGTTCACAAATATGCTCACGATTACTATATCGTTCTCCCTTGCCGCACGCCTGATCAAACTCAGGTGCCCTTCGTGGAGTGCTCCCATAGTAGGCACAAAGCCTATGGATTTGCCCTTTTTACAAAGCTCCAAAATAACCCTCTGCATCTTTTTAATTTTCTTTATGACCTTCATTTTTCTTCCTGTTTTCCTCCAGTAATGCCTTTATTGACTTCTTTAATTCTGGATGCACAACATCAGGAGCAATTTCTGAAAGAGGCCTGAGCACAAAAATCCTCCTGTGCATCTGCGGGTGAGGAATTTCAAGTCTACCAGTCTTTATTACCCGGTCTCCATAAAGCAGTATATCTATATCAATAATTCTGGGACCCCATTTTATTTTTTGTGGTTTACGACCCAGTTTTTTCTCAATGCCCTTGAGAATCATAAACAGTTGCAGAGGGGACAATTCAGTTTTAATTTCAACTGCTGCATTTATGAACTTTGGCTGATTCTTATATCCCCAGGGCTCTGTTTCATATAGCTTTGATATCTTTCCAACCTTTATACCCTTTATCTTTTGCATAAGCGCAGCAGCAGCAAGAACATTCTGCCTTCTGTTTCCAAGATTTGACCCCAGTGCAAGATACACTGTTTTCATTGCTTGCCTTTCTTTGAAAGTCTGTGTGCAAGCCGGAGTGGTTCCGGGATGCGATAGCCCCGTGTTGAGGCAAGTACTATTTTAACTGCTGAATTCAGATCTATTTTATTCCCGCAGGAAACAAATACAGGTTTAACCCCGTCTCGTGTACAAAGTGCCACACCAAGAATTTCTCCATTTCTGTCCCTTATAAAAGTTTTGCAGCCCCTTTTCTCTCCGGGCTTTTTATATCTTAGGTAGAGAGGGGATTTTGCACATCCGATTGTCGGCTTATCAACAAGAATTCCGATGTGTGTTGCAATCCCCATCCTGCGCGGATGCAGCATTCCCTGTCCATCAAATAAAATCAGGTCCGGACTGTGCCTCAGTTTTCTGTAAGCACTCAGCACTGCGGGCCCCTCGCGGAAGGTAAGCAGGCCCGGGATATATGGAAAGCCTATTTTTTTCTTCGCCTTTACAGTTTCAATCAGCTCTAACTCTGGAAAACTGAGTACTGATATTACAGCAGTTGCAGTTTTTCCGGAATAACCTACATCCACACCTGCTATGCTTTTTATCTCTCCAGAATTGTTTTTTAAAACAATCCTTTTCCTCAGCTCATTTTGAATTTTTATCGCTTCTTCAGGTGAAACTCTCCAGGGATGAAAATTAAAAAACCAACCCCTCCCCATTTTTAAACCTTTGTGATAACACGTTCTCTGTTGAAATTCCTTACAATCCTTCTAAAGAAAAGGATATCAATTAAAAGGAAAATGATTCCTACAAGAGAAGATACTGAAGCATTTAGATATATCAATCCTGCTGCCTGGGAAATCACCAATCCCAGAATGGGCAGGATGAGAAGCACTGCTACCTGCTGGGCCTCCCATGCGCTTGCTGCCTTCTGGGAAACCATCACCACAGATGCAAGGGATAAAAAACTAATTGCTGGCACAAGAAAGAAGGCAAGAACGAGCCAGTTGAGATTTGGAAAAATGATGCAGTGGAACATTGGAAAACCCAGGAAGTTTACAATAATTCCATAGATTATGAAACACACCCACGAGATAACAACTCCCGGCATGAAAGAAGTAAGAATCTTGCTAAAAATCAGTTCATTGTCCGTAACAGGGGTATAGAGCAAGCCCTCTATCGTCTTCTGCTCCTTCTCTCCCGCAAAGCTGTATGAGGCAATTATGTTGGAAACCATTACAGGAATAAACAGGAAAAACGGGGCAAAGAAATAGAGAAGGATGGCATAAACCGTTTTCTGTCTTTCGTTAAATTCCTGCGGAATCAGCTGGGCAGGAAAGTTTTTCAGAAAAGTCTCCGGACCTCCGCTTGTAACTATTGAAAGGCTGGATGTTGAAGCTGTGAGTGTAATTATGACAGGAAGTGCAACCACAAAAATCAGCGGCACTATAATCATAGGAAGTACTGCCTGCTTACTCTTTCCGATTTCCTTCCAGTCTTTAATAATTATTGTTTTCACTCTCTGCATATTCATTTTTTATCCTGTGGAATTACAGAAAAATAAATATCCTTCAGTGAATGACGGTCCCTATGTACTTCAAAGATATTTGCATTTAATCCAACAAGGGTGCTGATTGCTCTTGAAATATCCTTTTCGTCTGGCAGTGCAACCATTATTTTCTGGTCTGATACAGCCACATCAGAAATATATTTTTGATTTTTTAATGTGCTTATAAATTCCTGAGATATTTTTTCAAGTCTGATCGTAAACCAGTTCTCCTTCCACAGATTGTTAATCAGTTCTTCTATTTTCCCGGTAATTAGAATCTTCCCTTTAAAAATTATTGCTATGGAGTCACAGAGGAATTCAACCTCCTCAAGCCGGTGCGAACACAGGAAAATTGTGCGCCTTTTATTCTCCACAAACCTTTTCAGATACTGCAGGAGTTCTTCAGCTGCCTCAGGGTCCAGTCCTGCTGTTGGCTCGTCCAGAAATAAAATTTCAGGGTCGTGGATGAGTTCGCGGGCTATTGAGAGCTTCTGCTTCATTCCCTTGCTAAAGGTTCCAACAAGGTCATCCCTTCTTTCAGCCAAGCCAAACATTTCAAGGAGTGCGTTCATTCTGGATGTGAGTTCGTTTCCTTTTAAGCCATATAGCATACCCCAGATTTCCAGGTTCTCTCTTGCAGTCAGCTTTTCGTAAAGATTTGTATCTGTCTGCACCCCACATTTTGCTCTTATGAAATCGCTTTCCTGCTGGATGTCCATACCAAGCACCCTTGCACTCCCTCCACTCGGTTTGAGCAGGCCATTCAGAAGACGCACGGTCGTAGTTTTTCCTGCGCCGTTGGGTCCCAGAAAACCGAACACACTCCCGCCTTCCACTGCAATGTTTATTCCTTCAACGGCAATCAGCTGCCCAAAATTCTTTGTAAGATTAAAAGTTTCTATTGCAAACTGCATTACTCTCTCTTCAGAGTCTGAATCATTGGTAAAATTTAAACCTGCCCCTTTTTAAACTTCAATTACATCCGGCTCCACGATTATTCCATAGTCCTCGCGCACGGATTCAAATACAGAAGGGTAATTGCCCAGCGTATAATTTACCTTTTCCCTTTTGACCTGCTCGTTGAATAATTGCATTGCAAGATTATCCAGTGCAAAGGGATTCCTTGAAACAGCAAGTCCTATGTCAGAAAAAATCGGCTTCTGGGGCCTGTTCAAACAATCACATTCAGGAGTAACAGTATAAAGATGACCGATATTTATCAGACTATCCCATTTCCTGTTCATCATTGATATAAGAAAGTCTGCAAGCCGCATTGGAAATGTGTCTGCCCCTTTTCCCCATTTTATAGGACCCTTATGAGCCATCTCTATTGCATCTTCAGGACATAGGGCAAGACATTCTCCGCAGCCCATGCAATTTTCTTCAATAAGAACAGGAATCTGTTCCCTTTCATATTTCAGTGCCTTGCTGGGACAATTCTTTGCACAGGTTCCGCACCTGGTGCAAAGGTCGGCATTTATCTTTATCACAAGGTTTGCATGCATCTGCAGTTTCCCTTTTCTTCCTGCCCCTCCCATTGAAAGACCCTTGACGCAGAGCGCAAGCGGGCTGAGTGGATGCATGGTAAGGTGTGCGTTGTTGAAAATCACCCCTGCCCTGTCAATACCTCCCGCAATATGGACATAGGTGTAATATCCGGGGGAATCAATGTGGCGCAGGACTTCTTCATCCCTGAATTCAAAGACCCCGGGCACAGATGTAACAGGCCTGTCAAGGATTACGAATGGAACTCCTGTATGCCTTTTACTCCAGCGATTATTTTCTATCACTTCCATATAGGAAGAGACATTCCCCGGCGGATTTGTATCTCCTCCGCGCGGACCTGAATAAATTACAGTTGTATCTCCTATAACACACTCAATCCCTTTTTCTCTCATAAAAGAGATGTCTGCCTGCACAAGTTCTGGCAACATATATGTAACATTCTTTGGTTCTCCTGTGTGCACCTTTATCACTCCAGGGCCCTTTATGTTATTCAATTCAAGCCTGTGGAATATTTCAAGTAGCTTTTCGTTCAGCCCACTCTGCACAGGAGGATTTTTCAGGTCAAGGCCCTTTCCGCGGATGTCTATGAAATACACAGGAGACTTCTGTCTTTCCGGGCTATACTTCAGCCACTGGGGAATATCAAGCGACTCTTTTTCAATTTCCTCCATTTCTTTCTCCTATTTTCTCTTATAGGTAATTAACACGGACCCGGGTGCTTTCGGTATTGTAATGCTCATTTTTGAAAATTCCCTGCCTGTACCCGTCTTCTTCTTTCCTGTGTCCTTAAATCTCATTTCATATTTTGCTGCGGGCTTTAAACCCCTTAGTTTTATTTCAGCACACGGATAAGGGCTGTTTTTCCTGCGGAAAATCAATGCAAAACCCTCTCCTAAGTCCTGCCTGTCAAACTGGTAACCACACCAGCAGGTGTCATTTACATTTATGTCAAAAAGCGGGTAATAGTCTCCAAGAAAAAGTGGACGCAGTTGATTTAATTCAGCCATTGCTTTTTTGAATTCTGTCTCTGGAAAATTCTTTGGTTTCAGTGCATCCAGTGTGCAGAGGCTTGCACCGGATGTGGCTGCGCTTCTCCATCTGTACGGATCTGAATTCCACACTCCGCCTGTATGTAATGGAACCCAGAAATTCAGACCTGCGTTCTGAGCCTGGTCCTGCTCGGGCACCGCATAACCGCAGCACTGCGTATCGCTGTGCCACAATGGAATACTCCGTGATATTGTCTCCAGATCAATACGCCTCCCTCCGCTTGCGCAGTTATCAATGAAAATGTTGGGATTTCTTTCAAGTAAATCATCCCAGAATTTATAAAAGCCTTCAATGTATTTTATTTCTGTGATTCCCTGCCTGTCCTCTTCATCAGCAGCTATCCAGAACCGAAGCGGGTCAATGTTGAAATCGTGCCTGTATACATTGATTCCGGATTCTTTAATCATATTTGAGATATGGTCTGTAAGCCATTCTCTTGCCTCAGGATTTCCCAGATTAAAAAGACCATCTGTTTTGCAAAAAGGGTCCCAGGATTTGCCTTCTGAATGCAGAACCCAGTCCGGATGTTCTTTTTGTATCTGGCTTTCTGAATTGACTCTTTCCGGCTCAAACCAGACAATAAATTTCATTCCCAGTTTGCGGCATAAATCGCCAAGCGGCTTTAGTCCGTTCGGAAAAGCGTTCTTTTTTGGAAACCAGTTGCCAACACTGTTGGGCCATCCGCCCTCAAACCAGCCTGCATCCAGCCAGTACATCTCAACGCCAAGAGGATGGATGGCTTTTATAAATTCAATCTGGTTTTTTTCTGTTACGTCATTTCCTGTATTATATGCAAACCAGCTGCTCAGCCCCACCGGGGGAAAGATGGGTCTGCCATTGTGTTTTGGAACATAATGAGCAAGAAGGAGTCTGCGTAAAATATTATTGCCAAGCATCCTGTCATTTCCTTCCCAGAAAACAAGAAGCATCCTTGGAGTCCTTATGCGTTCTCCTGGACGAAGTTTCAGGTGTGTCTTCTGCATTCCTGCTCGCACCTGCAAACCAGTCCCTGCATCCCTCCAGAAACTTGCCTGCCACTGTCCTGACCAGCCAACAGCAATCACCAGTCCTGCATCCTTCCATTCCAGATTAAAAAAAGGCATATTTCCATCAGAAGACCTTCCACCGTTAGGGGCAATGTCAAGCCTTGTATTGGGGGCAAGCAGCTGGTCAATCGGAATAAAATCATTTGCAGTGCAGGTGCTTCCATTTGAACGGTGCAGGACGAATTCTCCTTCCCCGGGTCTTTCAATTTTTATATCAAGTGCCTGAATGTCTTCAATAATGGGAGTATCTCCCTTTCCCTTGTTTTCAAAATAAAGCACCCATTCAATTGCAGGAAATTCTTTAAAAACCTTCAATTCGCAAACAAGTGTTAGATTGGTATCAGGACAAGAATAGGAAATTGTTTTTAATTTGTATCCTCCAGCATCCCTCTCACTACTTTCCAATGTCTTCCAGCTTTTTACCAATTCTTTAAAACCAACCCCGTTGTAATTGAACGAAAAGGGCACTATTCCCCTTTCCCAGTCCCCGAGAAACTTCTCTACCCCTTCTTTTTTCATCTTCCCCCCTTTCAATTCTTTAGGTTATATAGCTGGGGGAACGGTCTAACAGAAAGATAAACAGGTTCACAATACCCAGTACGATAAAACCTGGCAATCCTGTAACACCTGTGGTGAGGTCGCTTCCACCCTTTACCATTATAATTGCCAGGCCCGCGGTGCCATTCAGGGTCCCGTGCAGGATTGAAGCGGCAATAACAGATCTGGATTTGATTCTTATATAACTGAATACTGGAGCAAGCAAAATACACCAGCAGGTCATCATAAAAACTCCGATAAAAGGATGCCGGGGATAGTTGTGTCCCAGCATTACTATGGGTGAATGCCACACCCCCCAGATTAATCCAGTAAGTGCTGAGGATTTCCAGAAACCCATTGCGCTGAATTCCTTTTGCAGGAATCCCCTCCAGCCGAGCTCTTCTCCAAAGCCTGCAACTGCATTTACTGTAATTCCTGCTAAAAGTCCCTGAATGAGACCAATCCAGAAGTAATGAACCGGCAATTTTGCAGCCTGCTCCTGCATCTGTTGAAGCTCCTGTGGTGTATACATCGCCTTAAACCTTTCCACCATGCCTGACATATCAGGAGAATATTCCATCCCTGGAAAAAGAAGGGTTATTCCAAAAGTGGCAATAGCAACTGCAGGAGGAATAAGCCAGGCAACAAGAAACCATCTATTAAACTTAAATGAAATCCCCAGTGCTGTTACAGGCTCCCGGTAAACACATTTTAACAACAGGATTGCAACTGTCATTGGTACAAACATATAACCGACTGCAACAATTGCGGCAGGAATTGTATTCCACTTTCCTCCCAGCAGATTAAAAATTAGAATTATTGACCAGGAAAGAATGAAGGTCAGGCCCACAAACAGAAATGACTTTCTGTTCAATTTCATACTCCCTGTTTCATAATTTAAAAATTATAATTAAAGCCAATCAAGAAATGCCTTTTCAGGTTCTGCCCTGAGCACCCCGTCACTTTCTACATAACCCCGGAATCTAATAGGAGCAATGTGCCGAAACACAATCTCCCCGAGTGGAGTGGATTTATACTGTGGCTTACGCCCTTTCGTCAATATAAAGTATTCCGTTTCCTTAATTTCCCTGATTTGTCAAATTTTAGAAACATTATAATCCTATTTTATCAAAAAGTCAAGAAAATGGCGCAATCGGAAGCCAGACCTGCATCTGGGAAATGCCCCGGTTTGCCCATGCATAATACGGAATAAGTTTTAGCTCAACCCTGCGTCCTGAAACCCTTTCCCTTCCTTTATAAACCTTATAGAGTGGCTCATTTTTCGGGATTGCAGGAACAAAGCCTTTTGCCTTTAAGATTACAATTCCCCCGAGCAGATCCGGCTTAAATTCCGCTCTAATCCCTGACTCAGGACGATTCTTACCAGGAATAATTCTTGCGTCAATCACAGGGATTTTCGGATTATCCACACTTTCAATGCAGTACACTAAAGGTCCCCTCATCACAGCAACTGCCTGTCTATCAGACTCAACCCTTGGATGGGCCTGCATCAGCAAGGCAGGCATATCAAATTCAAGATTTATTGTATCACTGTTTTTCCACTCTCGCCGGATTTTCAGGTAACTTCCTGGTTTTACCAAACCCTTGATTTTCTTTCCATTTACAGCAACTTTATATTTCCTGCTCCAGCCAGGGATGCGAAGAAATATATCAAACCTTTGCATGGAATCCATACCAAGTTTTATTTCAATCTTTCCATCCCAGGGATATCTGGTTTTCTGTTCAATCTTTATATTCCTGCCGTCAATATGCCAGTCCAGAACTGATTCACAATAAAGATGGACCCACAATCCTTCAGGACTTGTTGTATAGAAATATCCGGGAAGGGATGCGAGCATCCTCTGTACATTTGGCGGGCAGCATGTGCAATCAAACCAGGGCTGGCGCTCTACCCCTGCCCAGGAACTGAAGGTACCCGCAGGAACTGAAAGCGGATTTACATAGAAATATTTTGTTCCATCAAGAGAAACACCTGATAAAAATCCATTGTAAAGCGTCCTTTCCAGCCAGTCAGCAAATCTTGCTTCCCCTTTTATACACAGCATCCTGAAATTCCAGAAAATGTTAGAGATTGCAGCGCAGGTTTCTGCATAGGCACGCAGATTTGGCAGTTCATAGGCATCTCCATAAGTTTCACCTTCATAGCGCGAGCCAGAACCTCCTGTTATATAAATTTTATGCAGGATAACATCCTGCCACAGCGCTTCAAGTGCCTCCAGAATCTTTTCGTCTCCTGTTTCCATATAATAGTCAGCTCCACCGCTGCAGAGATATCCAGCCCGAACAGCATGTCCTGTTGAATTGTATTTCCTGGGGTCCATTTCTCTTAACCGGGCGAAATCGTGTTTTTCAAGCAGGTATTTTGTAAATTCAAGGTAGTGCCTGTTCCCCAGAGTGCGGTATAATTCCACCATTGCCATTTCAAGTTCAGGATGACCTGAATAGCCATCCTCCCTTTTCCCGGGTCCAAATGTATCTACGAGATGGTCTGCAAATCTCTTTGAGCAATCCAGCAGACGCCTGTCCCCTGTTGCCCTGTAAAGTGCAATTGATGCCTGGAAAAGATGTCCTGCACAATAAAATTCATGATTGGTGTGAAAGTTAGTATATCTCTGGCATGCCCTCTCACCTGTAAAATATGTATTGAGATATCCATCATTCTGCTGAGCGGGTAAAATTGCATCCACTGCCTCATCAATTGCCCTTAATATCTCCGGTGCAGGTCCTGACTGCAAAACGAAGGCAGCTGCCTCAATCCACTTGTATAAATCAGAGTCCGTGAAAAGCGGACCCTTTCTTTCGCCTGTTTTTCTCCCTGACGCTATCAGAAAATTGTCTATAATTCCATGTTCTTTCAGCAGTTTAAACAGTGCCATAATACTTGTTTCTCTGTTTGCTTTCAGACGTGGCTCCCAGAACCCGGCAAGCCTCACTCTACTAACAGGAATTGTCTTTAGCATGGAGTAGGGGCTATTCTTTGTTTCAATCACTCCTGATTCTTTCCGGTCAGGAACACTCATTTTTTATTCCTCCTGTCACAGCATTTTTTATCTGCTACACGGGCAGGACTCATTGCATTCATTTCCTGCATGAATCCACTTTCCTTCTGTTTAAAGTTATGGGTGCATCCTTTTTTCATTTTGGACATTTTATCTCACTTCTTTCCTTTATGCAATAGTATTTCAGGAAATTTGAAGCCTCTTTTAGAATAGCGCGCTGTTATAACTGTTTTCACATTTCCGCGGGGATTAAAATCACCTGTAACCTCAATCCATCTGGGCTTTATTATCTTCACCAGGTCATCCAGAATTTTATTTGTTGCTTCTTCGTGGGAAATGTAAGTATTGCGGAATTTGTTTATATAGAGCTTCAGGGATTTCAACTCCACAATTTTCCTGTCAGGAATGTATGCAATCCTTATTGTAGCAAAATCCGGATATCCACTCCTTGGACAGAGGCATGTAAACTCCGGCAGTGCAATCTCAATTAAATAATCCCTTTTTCTGTTTTTGTTGGGCCATGCCTCAAGCCTTGCTTCCCTTATTTGTTTCTCTCCATATTTCATCTGTCCTTCTCCTTGAAAACTCCCAGCCAGTTCTTACCGAGTTTCTTAAATAATGTAATCCTTCCTTTTATCTTGGGGGAATCTATGTCAAACTGGATTTCATCTCCCCATTTGATTTCGCGCCAGGTGCCTTTTGTATATAACTTGACTGTTCCAGCACCATATTCTCCATCAGGAATTGTGCCTTCCCATTCCATATAGTCAACAGTGTGGTCCTCTGCGGGAATGAAAAGGAATTTATCTCCGTCTTTCAACTCCTTTCTGCATACAAATGACTTTGCAACTCCATCTTTTTCAAGTCTCCAGTCATAGTGCAGTCCTGCCCTTTTTGCCCTGTGCTCCTGAATTGTAAATTTTCTTTCCATCAATTTTCCCATTTTAAGCCTGCTGCGCTCTCACCTGCCAGCCTTCCTGTTGAGAATGCCATCTGAAGATTATAACCACCGGTGGGCCCATCCAGGTCAAGAATTTCTCCAGCAAAATACAATCCCTTCACAATTTTTGATTCCATTGTATGATTATCCACTTCTTCAAGAGAAATCCCGCCGCTGGTAACAATTGCCTCTGCGATTGGCCTTGTTCGCACAATTTCAATGGATAATTCCTTTAGTAGCTTTACCAGATTTAGCCTCTCCTGGCGGGTAATTGAATGAACGGGTTTACCCTCAGGAATACAGGAAAGTTTTACAATAACCGGAATAAGGCTTTTGGGAAGCAAATCATTAAGGCAATTACTGAAGATTTTATTGCTGTACTTCTGGAAATCCCTCTGTATCCTTAAGTCCAGTTTCTCAAAACTCAGGGCTGGCTTCAGGTCTATTGATATTATCACATTGCCCCTTTCAAGAGCTCTGCAGATTATCTTGCTCATTGAAAGAATTACAGGGCCTGAAACTCCAAAGTGTGTGAAAAGCATATCTCCAAATTCCTCTGCAATCTTCCTGCCACTGGCTCTTGCAATAGCCCTTATGTTCTCAAGTGAAAGCCCTGAAAGTTTTTTGGGCCATTCCTCTTTTGTTTCAAGGGGAACGAGTGCAGGACGCAAAGGAACAATTGTGTGCCCGAGTTTCTGTGCAATCCTGTAGCCATCACCTGTGGAACCGGTGCCAGGGTATGACATACCTCCTGTGCACAGAATTACAGAAAAAGGGGACAGGCTACTTTTCTTATTGCTTTCTCTGAATTCTATCCCCTTTTCTGTCCTGACGCCGCACACCCTTCCATTTCTTTTGATAACATCTTTTACCTTATTTCCGGTAATTACCTGTACCCCTGTATTTTTTATATATTTCAAAAGTGCTTTCTGAATATCCTCTGCACTGTCAGATACAGGAAATATCCTTCCACCCCTTTCAATCTTTGACCTGACCCCAAGCGTTTCAAAGAAATTAACCAGATCCTCATTAAAAAAATTGTAGAATGCAGGATAAAGAAAGTTGCCTTTATTGCCAAACTTCCTTATGAATATATCCAGTTCATTGCTGTTTGTAAAATTGCACCTGTCTTTTCCTGTTATAAGAAGTTTATTGCCCAAAGAGTTTGTTTTTTCAAGAAGTACCACTTCTGCACCGCACTCAGCTGCCCTGCCTGCAGCCATCATCCCTGCAGGCCCGGCACCAATTACCACTACCCTTTTCATATTATTCTCGTGAGGGACTGCTATTGATTATTAGATTCATTCCTCTGGCAAGTAAAATCTTTTAATTTCTGGAACTTGCCCCAGTCCTCTATGTCGTAAAGAGGAAAAATTGAGTTGTTATGAAAGAGCGGGTCCCTGAAATTAAATTTATATTCCTGCCAGTCTTTAGTTCCCGGAATCGGGGAATATTCCACAAGAAAAACCTTTGCGCCAAGGTCAGATACAAATTTGATGGAATCCTCCACCTCTTTAAAATCCTGCCCTGGCATGCCCATCATTACATACGCACCAACTTCACCTGTTTTATATCCTGCATTGTACAGATTTTTTACTGCAGTTTTGAATTCTTCATTTGTCACCTTGTTGCCTGTTTCTCTCTGCCTCATCACATTTGTTGTCTCAAGGCTCAGGCGTGGACAGATAAAATTTGCCCTGTGCATTAAACTGGCAATTCTTTCATTGATATAACGTGCCTGCAGACCATTGGGGGTGTGAAAATAGCAATTTATTTTTCTCCGGATTATGCCGGTGAGAATCTCCCCAATATGGTTTTCAGCATTAAATAAAAGGGCATCGTCATAAAACGCAACGTTCTTAATCGCAAGATTTTTGCAGAAGTATTCAATTTCATCCACAACCTTATCAGGATTTTTTTGTACAAAGGTATCTGAGAGAAGCCCTGTCGCACAATAACTGCATCTGAAAGGACAACCCAGGGAGGTTCTTATTGCCACATAATCCAGCTTGCTATAAAGCTCGTAGGCTGGATACAGGGAGTCAAAGAGTTTTCTCAGGGCGGCATTTTCCAGATTGTAGCCTTCTTTGTTCATTCTCCTGCCTGCAACACTGAATATTTTCTCTATTATCTTTGCAATATCGCCTCCTGGAAAAACCTCCACACCGGAGTATCTTTTTGCATGTTCTGTGCAGAGGGTGGCATAGATTCCGCCCAGAAGGATGGGAACATCCACAAACCTCTTTTTCAGAATCTCAATTGCCTTAAACACACCCGGATACCAGTATGTCATTCCTGAACTCACAAGTATCAAGTCCGGATTTTCATTTTCCAGTTGTTTTTCAAAGAGCGAAACCGGAATTCCATACCTTTTGTATTTGCGGGGGATATGCCTCAATACAGGTGGCTTTTCAACTTCTTCTTTATAATATTTTCCACAGCCCCATTTATTGCTTTTTATTTCTGCAAGCCCCGGGTGATTGCGGTCAAGACAATCAATCAAATGAACACTGCAACCAAGTTTTTGCAGCGCTCCTGCAATATACAATAGCCCCAGGGGCTTTGCCCAGAGATCAAACGCAGCAAAATCATAAATCCAGGGATTAACCAGCAGGACATTCATTTCTCATTTTAAAACCAGAACATATAAAAGATTGCGGGGCAATTTCCTCATCAGAAATACTTCTCCCAGTCCCTGAATTTTTCTTCAAGCCTTTTCAGATCAGAAGGAAGTGATTTTATCACAAGCATTCCAACATAAATAATTATGGAAAATTGCCAGCAATCCGCAGGTCCACAGATTAAACCGGTGCGCGTATCCTCAACCCTTTCTAATTCTTCCTTAAAATACCCTTTAGCTTTTTCTATAGAATCTTCATAGACATCTATCCGGGAGGTTTCATGTTTGTATTTCAGGGATGGAAATGAAATCCCCCTCACAAGAAAAAATGTCCCCAGCATTTCTTCTTTTTCAGGGTTATCTTCAAATTCAAAACCTTCAAAATGAGGCACATTCCCGGGAAGTATAATTGCAGGCTTATGCACAAAAACCTTTCCACGGCGCACCACTGTATTCCCTGGATTTACCTCTGATTCTGCCAGAAAAATATATGGAATTTCTGTGGTTTCAAAGGTACCCAGGTACAGCACCCTGAATCTCAATATCTCGGTAGAGGCAAGTGCCCTTTCCCACTGTTCTTCTATATCCACGATTTTCCTCTCATTCTTTCAATTGCTTCAGAGATTCTTTTTTTACTAACTGTCAGCGCAAAGCGCAGATAACCTTCTCCTGACGGACCAAACCCAATCCCTGGAGTGGCAAGCACCCCGCATTTACACAGAAGACTTTCGCATATTTTTATTGAAGGCAATCTGGATGGAATACGCGCCCACACATAGAAGGTAGCTTTTGGCATGTTGACCTCCCAGCCCAGACCCTGCAGACCCTTCACAAGTATATCACGCCTTTCCTGAAAAATCTTTATATTTTTTTTCACACATTCCTGACTTCCAGATAATGCGGTAACTGCTGCTTCCTGCACTGCCTGAAAGACTCCAGAATCCAGGTTTGTCTTAATTTTCCCCAGCCCTGCTATTACATCTCTGTTTCCACAGGCCCATGCAATTCTCCAGCCGGTCATATTGTAGGTTTTTGAAAGTGAGTGGAACTCTATACCAACCTTTTTTGCTCCTGGAATCTGAAGGAGGCTGGGTGCCCTGTAGCCATCAAAGGTAATCTCGGAATAGGTGTTGTCATAGCAGAAAATAAGATTGTGCCTGCGGGCAAATTTTACTGCCTCTTTCAGAAAACTTACAGGTGCTACTGCAGCAGTGGGATTGTTAGGATAATTCAGGAAAATCATTTTTGCTCTGGCCAGGATATTTGCCGGAATTTTTGAGAAGTCAGGCAGAAATCCATTTTTCTCCAGCAGTGGCATTTCATAAGGCCTTCCACCTGCAAAGATTGTACCGATGCGATATACAGGATACGCTGGTTCAGGTACAAGAACCACATCTCCTGGATTAACAAAAGCAAGCGGAATATGCCCTATGCCCTCTTTCGCACCTATGAGCGAAAGCACCTCGTCTTCTGGATTGAGTTTCACCCCAAAACGCCTGCGATACCATCCTGCAACTGCCTGTCTGAACGAAGGCATTCCCTCATAGGAAGGATAGTGATGATTATCTGGATTTTCACCTGCCTTTTGCAAAGAACGCACAATATGCCCCGGGGTTGGTATGTCCGGATCTCCAATACCAAAACTTATAACATCCACCCCTTTTTTAACAACCTCGGACTTCATTTTATCCAGTTTTGCAAATAAATATGGTGGTAGTGTTTTAAGCCGGTTTGCCTGTTCAAACATTTGATACCCCCCTGCTAACGGGAATAGCCATTATCTTCTTTTTCAAATCAGCAATAGAGGAATCATTATTTATAACGAAATCTGCCATTCTCTTTTTTCTTTCGTCGCTCCACTGGGAAGAGAATATTGCAAGTGCTTTTTCTAAAGGGATTCCCTTTTTCAGAAGTCTTTTTATACGTAATTTTTCAGGTGCGGTTATAAGAATCACTCTGTCAACCAGTTTATCCCATCCTGCCTCAAAAAGGATTGCGGCGTTCAATACCACTATCTTTATACCTTTCCTCCTGCATTCTGCAATCTCTCTTTTAAATTCTCTTTTCATAAGGGGATGGATTGCCCGGTTCAATAATCTGATTTTGCTTTTATTTCCAAAAACTATTGTGCCAAGCTTCTTTCGGTCAATCTTTCCTTCAGGACCTAGTATTTCTTGGCCGAAAGTTCTAACCAGCTTCTTTTGCAAAGCCCTGTCTTTTTCAAGAAGCCTGTGACCAATTTCGTCTGCATTTATAATTTTCGCACCCTGGCTCCTGAGGACCCTGGCTGCTTCATCCTTCCCTGCCCCCGCACCACCTGTCAAACCGATTTTAACCATACTGCTGAGAATATCTCCTTGATGAAGCCTGAAAAATGGACCTGACACTATTTTTGTTCTGTGAGGAAAATCCTCGGGCCACAGACTATTCGTCTATTGCCTCTAACCTCAAATTTCCCTCTAAGCCTTATATCTTCAGAGGAACTTCCGAGCATAACCTCAAATTCACCCGGTTCTACTGTAAGATTCATATCCTGATCATAAAATGCAAGCTGGTCAGTGGAAAGAATAAATTTTAGTTCTTTTTTTTCACCTGGCTTTAAACTTATCCTTCTGAAACCCTTCAGTTCCTTCAATGGCCTTGAGACTGAAGCAACGATATCATGAATATACAATTGTACGACTTCTTCTCCAATGCGACTACCTGTATTTTTCACCTCAACACTTATTTCAACTTTCCCTGCAGGAGTTACCTTTTCAGGATTTATCCTTAAATTTTTATATTCAAATCTTGTATAGCTTAAGCCAAATCCAAAGGGATAAAGCGCTTTGCTATCCATAGAGATATAATTGCCAAAAGAAGATGGCTTTCTGTTGTAGTGTACAGGAATCTGTCCTGCTGTCTTTGGAATTGAGACAGGCAGCCTTCCCGCAGGGTTATAGTTTCCGAAAAGCACATCTGCTATAGCATTTCCTCCTTCTTCCCCGGGAAGCCATGCCTGAAGGATTGCCGGGATATGTTCACTTATCCATGTTATGCTCAAAGGCCTTCCATGAATCAGAACCACTACCACAGGTTTTCCTGATTCATAAATAGCCCTCCCAAGTTCCTCCTGCACACCCGGAAGGGCTAAATCAGAGGCATCCCTTCCTTCTCCTGATGTGTCTTTCTGTGAAAAGCCCGAGCTTCCACCCAGCACCAGCACAGATAGCTCTGCATTTTTTGCTGCTTCAATTGCCTCCTCAAATCCACTTTTATCATCTCCTGCAGTATCACAGCCCCTTGCATACAACACTTTCGTTTTGGGAGAAACTTTATTCTTGATACCTTCTAAAACAGTTACTGTACGCACAGATTCATATTCACAGCCAAGATGGGCTGTATATCCATAATCTCCAAACATATTCCTTGCATTTCTGGCATTTGGACCTATAACTGCTATTGAAGAAATATTTTTCTTCACCGGAAGCAGTCCATTCTCATTTTTCAAAAGCACCATTGACTCCCTTGCAACCTGAAGGGCAAGCCTGCGATCTGAAGGAGTATCAAAAACTTTTTTAACTTCTTTTTCTTTTACATATCTATTTTCAAAAATTCCGGAAATGAATTTTGCCCTCAGCACTCTACACACAGCGCTGTCAAGGGTTGCCTGTGAAACCAGTCCCTCTTTAACTGCCTGTATAAGTGGTTCCCCGTAACAGCTTATCATTGGTAGTTCTATATCTATACCCGCTTCTATAGCAATCTTTGCCGCCTCTTTTTTATCTGATGCCACACGATGAAAATTAACAAGCATATCCAGGGTGCCATAATCAGAAACTACGAAACCCTCAAATCCCCATTCTTCTCTCAGGATTTTTGTCAGCAATTCCTTTGATGCACCACAGGGAATTCCATCAATTTCATGATAGGCATTCATCACCGAACCTGCTCCTGCAACCTTTACCCCTACCTCAAATGGAAAAAGGAATACCTCGCGCAATTCCCTTGGTGAAACATGTACAGGCGCACAGTTTCTTCCACCTTCTGAAAAGCTATGTCCACCAAAGTGTTTCAATGTTGCGTAGACTCCTGTTTTGAAATCCTCTCCCTGCAGACCCTCAACATATGCCTTTGCCATACAGGCAACAAGATATGGGTCTTCTCCCAGTGTCTCCTCAATCCTTCCCCACCTTGGGTCTCTTGCAACATCCAGCACAGGAGCCAGGCCCTGGTGCGCCCCTGTGGCTCTCATCTGCCTTCTTATTACAGAAGTTACTCTCCTCACTATATCAGGGTCCCAGGTGCTTGCAAATCCAATTGCCTGTGGAAAGGTGGTCGCCCTGTGTGAAAGAAAACCGCTGAGGCACTCCTCATGTATCATTGCAGGAATCTTCAGGCGCGTGTTCTTCTCAAGGAACTTCTGTATTTCATTTGAAAATTTTGCCGCCTTTTCTGGCTCAAGCCATTTAATGCCACCTGCGACACGTGTGATCTGTCCTATGCCATATTTTAAAAATTTTTTCATTTTCTTAACTGACAGATTTCCATTCTCCACAAGTTCCTGTATGGGCACGGAACACAACTGTGCGCATTTCTCCTCAACTGTCATCCTTGAAATCAAATCCCTCAGGCGCCTTTCCACTGAACAGGATCTTCTAAGATAAATATCGTTCATTTTTCCTCACCTCAATTTTTCCATTTCTTGCTTCAGCCTTTCTGCCATATCCCGTGGTGCACGGCAGACTTTTCCATTTTCATCCACAAATGCAAGTTTTGTGAACCCCTCAGTTAATAACAATCCAGTTTCCTTATTTAAAATTTCATATTCAATTGAGACAGAGGCACTCCCTACTTCTGTAATTACGGGGCGCACAACCAGAAGCTCGTCATAATGAGCTGGCTTCAGATATCTGCAGGATACCTCTGTAACAACAAGGTGGATTCCTCCCTGTTCAAGCTTGCTGTGTGCAAATCCGATCTGACGCAGCAACTCCACCCTCGCGCGCTCAAAATATTCAAGGTAATGGGAATAGTAAACCGTCCCCATCAAATCTGTGTGTGCATACGGTACCCTTATCTCAACCTCAAACCTTTCAGCCACAAACACCTCCTATTTTACAATCAATCTTGGACCAAAAGGAGTGTCCTCAATCATAATTCCTTTTTCCTGCAATTCCCTGCGAATACTATCAGCAGTTGCCCAGTCTTTATTCCTGCGGGCTTTTTCTCTTTTTTCAAGCATTCCAGAAATGTCAGCACTGGTTAGACCTGTTTCAATTTTAATCCCCATCACTTCCATCAATTGATCAAATGCTGCTCTCAGGCTATTGAGAGATGAATAAACATCTTGAGGGTTTAGAACCCCGGGTGGAATTCTGTTTATAAAGTCATTTCCTGTTCTAACAATATTGAAAATGCTGCCCAGTGCCTTTGGAGTGTTGAAATCATCGTCCATCGCTTCAATAAATTCTTCAGCAAAGTTATGCAATTCTCCATCCAGGGAATCCAGAATGCTTTTATCCATTTCTTTTCTATATTCCAGTTTTTTCTCAAGAGATTCATGGAAGAATTCTCTTCTATCTAATAATGCTTCAGATATAAAGTCAACATTGCGTCTGAAATTACACAACCGCATATACGATTCCCTTGCCATATCCAGTTCTTTATCACTGAAATCCAGTGGCCTGCGGTAATGTGCGGAGAGAAGAAAAAGGCGCACCACCATCGGCTCATATTTTTCCAGAACTTCACGGATAGTGAAGAAATTCCCGAGGGACTTGGACATTTTCTCCTTATTAATTGTTACAAAGGCATTGTGAATCCAGTATTTTACAAATGGCTTTCCGGTATATGCCTCTGACTGTGCAATTTCATTTTCATGATGTGGAAAAACCAGGTCCTGGCCACCCCCGTGGATGTCAAGTGTGGGTGAACCAAGACAATTCATAGACATCACCGAGCATTCAATATGCCATCCAGGCCTTCCCTTCCCCCATGGGCTATCCCAGAACGGCTCATCTTCTTTTGCTCCTTTCCACAGTGCAAAATCAAGGGGAGATTTTTTGCGTTCATCCACCTCTATCCTTGCTCCCGGCATCATCTGCTCGGGTGTGCGATGTGAAAGCTTTCCATAATCTTTGAATCTCTCAACATTAAAATAAACACTTTCTCCTGATTCTGGCAGAGCACCTCTATCAATCACATAAGCATATTCCTTATTAATCAATCCCCTGATTACATCTATAATCTCCTGAATGTGTTCTGTCACCCTGGGGTATTCGTGTGCTGGTTTTATATTCAATAGAGCCATCTGTGTATAGTAATCGGCAATATATTTCTCAGCAATCTTTTTGACTCTCTCTTTAACCGGCAAACTTGTTAACAGGGAATCCTGAGAATTCCTTGCTTTGTTTATAATCTTGTCATCAATATCGGTAAAATTCTGCACATAATGGACTTTGTATCCCCTGTATTCAAGGTATCGTCGTATTACATCAAATATCACATAGCACCTTGCATGCCCTATATGGCATTCATCATAGGGTGTAATGCCGCATACATACATCCTGACCTCAGGCGGATTCTGTGGTATAAACTCTTCTTTTTTTCTTGAAAGCGTATTATATACCTTAAGCATCTTTTTCCATTTATACAATTTTTATAAGTTTCTTCCTGGAAGTTGCGCCGCGCAGAATCTCAATATCGCTCTTTTTTACTCTGAAATGTTCAGCTAAAACCTCCAGTAGCTCCCTGTTTGCCTTTCCTTCTACAGGTGGAGATTTTACATATACCTTTAATAGATTCTTTTCCCCAACCACTCCTGATTTACTGGCACTGGGAATCACCTTGATGTTTAAAAGCATATACCTTCCTCAAAATTATCCTGCTACATTAACCCACACAAATATTCGTAGATACATTCTGGCAGGTCCGGGCTATAGCCACCTTCAAGCACACTGAAAACAGGCTTTTTCAAATCTCTTATTCTCTTTGCAATTTTTCTGTAAGTTTCTTTTTCCAGCTTCATATTTGCAATGGGGTCAAGTTTATAAGTGTCAAAGCCAGCTGAAACTGCAACAAGTGCAGGATTGAATTTTTTAATTTCACCAAGGGCCTTGTCCAGCACCTCAAGATATTCTTTTTCTTCTGTTCCAGCAGGAAGTGGAAAGTTCAGACAATTCTTATCTGAGCTCAGACCTGTCCCCGGAAATAGTGGACTCTGGTGAAGAGAAACATATAACACCTGCTCATTTCCCAGGAATATATCTTCTGTTCCATTTCCATGATGGCAGTCTATGTCCACTATTGCAATTCTATAACTATGCTCATGATTCTCTGTGAGAGCTTTTTTTACTGCTACTGCAACATTGTTGAAATAGCAGAACCCTCCGAGATTATTTTTTGTAGCATGATGCCCTGGAGGCCTTAAAAGTGAGAAAGCGGTTTTACCCTCAAGTGCCATTTCACAGGCAAGAATCGCACCTCCTGCTGATAATCTTGCTATATCAAATATTTCTGGAAAATTGGGAGTGTCAGGATCAAAAAAGCTATTGTGTTTTACACTTTCCACCATTTCTCTGGAATGGACTGAAAGCAGGTCTTTTTCAGAACAGGGCCGGGGCTCAGCAAATTCAAAATGGTCCTCTTTCCCCGAAGAAATCAATTCAGACAGGAAAAGATATGAATTCCTCACCCTTTCAGGTGACTCAGGATGGCCCTGCTCCCTGTAATCCAGACATTTTGGGGAAAAGATTATTGTAATCATATTAAGTTATTTTTATATGCAACTCTTTCAGCTGCTTCTCTTCAACCTTTGAAGGTGCTCCGGTCAGAGGGCAGATGCCTGTGGCAGTTTTTGGAAATGCAATCACTTCCCTTATTGATTTCTCCCCGGCCATCAACATAACCAGACGGTCCAGCCCTGGCGCAATTCCTCCATGGGGTGGAGCACCATATTCAAGTGCCTCAAGGAAAAATCCAAACCTTTCCTGTACATCCCTTTCATTCATTCCCAGTATGCTGAATATTGCCTTCTGTACATCAATACGGTGATTTCTGATATTTCCACTTCCTATTTCCACTCCGTTCAATACAAGGTCATAAGACCGCCCCTTTATGTTAAGTGCCTCTTTAATAAATTCGGGCGAATCAGGGGAACCTGACTTGCCCAGATTAATAACCTTTTCAATCTCATCCTCAGCAGGGGATGCAAATGGATGGTGTGTTGGCTGGATTCTTTTTTCTTCCTCATTCCATTCAAAAAGAGGAAAGTCCACAACCCAGACAAACTTGAAACCGGGCTGGATTAAATTCATTTTTTTTGCCATCTCAATTCTCAGGCTTCCCAGGACTTCATTTGCAGTTTCCTTTTTGTCAGCCACAAAGAGTAAAAGATCCCCGGTTTTTGCCTGCATCGCTTTCTGGATTCCATCCAGTTCTTCTTTTTTGAAAAATTTAACTATTGAAGATGCAGGACCTTCTTTTTCAATTTTGATCCATGCAAGACCCTTTGCGCCAAGACCTGTTGCAAGATTTATTATCTCTTCTATCTCCTTCAGGCTGAACCTCGCTCCACCAGAGACATTCAAACCCTTTACTGCTCCTTTATTTTCAAGGACTTCTCTGAATACCTTAAAACCTGTATTCACAAGCACATAACTGAGATCAACCAGGGGCATTTCAAACCGCAGGTCAGGCTTATCAGTGCCGTACTTTTCTATTGCTTCTATATAAGAAATACGCTGGAATGGTATGTGAATTTCGACTTCAAGGGATTCTTTAAATATACGTTTCATCATCTGCTCAATAAGGGCATATATATCCTCCTCTGTTACAAAAGAGAGTTCTATATCAACCTGCGTGAATTCTGGTTGTCTGTCTGCACGCAGGTCCTCATCCCTGATACACCTTGCAATCTGAAAATATTTTTCAAAACCAGAAATCATCAATATCTGCTTGTATAACTGTGGAGATTGTGGCAGGGCATAGAATTCACCTGGAATCAGGCGGCTTGGCACAAGGAAATCCCTTGCTCCTTCAGGAGTACTTTTCCCCAGCATCGGAGTTTCAATTTCCAGAAATCCTGATTCTGTTAAAAATTTTCTAATAACAAAAGAAACCCTGGAGCGCAGAGTCATATTTTTTACCATCGGTCTGCGGCGCATATCAATATATCTATACTTCAGCCTTATTTCTTCACTTGCATCTACCTTATCCTGAATCACAAAAGGAGGAGTCTTTGATTCATTCAATATCTTAAGGGCTGTTGCCTTTATCTCAATCTCGCCTGTGGGCAATTTGGGATTTACTGTATCAGGAGGCCGGGGTATAACCTCACCCTTTACACCAATTACATATTCGGGCTTGAGTATGTGTGCTTTTTTATGCAGTTCCGGATTGTACTGTGGATTAAAAACCACCTGTGTTATACCTTCCCTGTCCCTGAGGTCAATAAAAATAACTCCCCCATGGTCACGGCGGGTATCAACCCAGCCCATCAATGTAACAGACTTTCCAATATCTTCTCTGCGAAGCTGTGCACAATTGTGGCTACGCTTCCAGTCTCCCATTATCTCAAGCATTTCCACCTCTTATAGATAAATTTATTAAAGTCTCTTATATTATATCACACAGAATTAATTTTGTCAAATAAAAAAACCCCTTTAGAAAATTTAAAGGGGCTTTGAAAGGAAAAATTGAATATCCTGACAGGAAACAACAACTATCGCTTTGAATACTGGAATCTGGCCCGGGCTCCTCTCTGCCCGTATTTTTTCCTCTCTTTTTCTCTGGGATCCCGGGTAAGGCAGGATGATTTCTTAAGCACGGGTACAAGGCCTGTATCAGCCTGGGCAAGTGCACGGGAAATGCCAAGTTTCACTGCATCTGCCTGGGCACAGATTCCCCCTCCCCTTACATCAGCCACCACATCAAACTGGTCTGCTCGCGAAGTTAACTGAAGGGGTAAACGTACTCTATTCTCCAGCACAGGTCTTGCAAAATATGCTGACACATCCTTATCGTTTATTGTTATTTTCCCGCTACCGGGAAAAATCTTTACCCTCGCAACAGAGGTCTTACGCCTTCCAGTTCCATAATAAAATTCAGCCATTGTCAATTCCCTATAAATTTAACAATTCTATTTTTTTGGCCAGGTTGTGTTCCGGTCCTGGAAAAACCTTAAGCCGGTTCATCATCCTCGATCGAAGTTTATTTTTTGGCAACATCCCCTTCACAGCATGTTTTATGATCTGGCATGGATCAAGCTGTAACATCTTCAGATATGGAATTTTTTTATCTCCACCGGGATATCCACTATGACGAAAATAGAATTTCTGATTAGCCTTTTTCCCTGTCAGACGGATATCCTTTGCATTTATTACAACAACAAAATCTCCTGTATCTTTATCCGGTGAGAAAGAAGGTTTGTGTTTCCCCCGTAGAATACTGGCAATCTTAGTAGCAAATCTTCCCAGGATTTTTCCCTTTGCATCTGCAAGAAAAAATTTTCTTTCCATAATTTACTCCTGCAACAAGAAGGGCTTTCTATCATATATTACCTTGCCTTTTTTCAAGCAATTTTGCAGGTATGGTGGCAGGGCAAATATATTTTGATGTATCTGAGAACTATAGAACTTAAATTTTTTCTCCATTCTCCTCTCTTTTATTCTTCTCTCGATTACTTCTCTTGAAGGCAACACAGAATCGCTGAAACCTGCTAAATGAAATCCCCAGGGACCCACAAATGATGGAACATAAATCTGGTACGGGAATACATTTCTGAATACGGACCTAAGGGTTTGATAAACATATGCATAGCCTTTCAGCATATTGAGATTTGTACTTCCAGCCTGGACAACCACTATACCATCAGGCAAAAGTGCCTTCTTTACAAGTATATAAAATTCTTTTGTGTATAAAAGTCCTGCTGGACCTTCTGCATCCCCTGGATCACAGAAATCAAGTATAATGCAATCAAATTTTTCTTCTGTATTTTGTAAAAATTTTCTGGCATCCTGAAAGTATAATTTCACCCTTGAATCTTCAAAAGATCCCCTATGCCAGGAAAAAAGATAGCGCTTTGCAAGCGTAATAACTTCTCTGTCAATATCCACAACCACTAATTTTTTAACACATGGATGCTTGAGAACTTCTCGCAGACTGGCTCCTTCACCTCCACCACCTATAAAAACTTTCTGCGGGTAAGGATGGACGAAAAGAGCAGGGTGAACCAGGCCCTCATGATAAATAAATTCATCAAGTTGAGCAGATTGAATTTTTCCATCCAGGAAAAGACATCTCCCGTAGGCAAAGGTATCAAGAATCAGGACATCCTGATACTTTGTTTTTAACTGCTTTACTATCCGTTTGAATCCATACATATGGGCTTCAGAAGGTAGAAGCAGTTCAATATACCAGTTTTTGTCCTTTAATCCCTCAAGGTCCATGAAAAAGAAATAAAAAAACCACCCCCTGGCCTTCCACTGCTCTACATTTCTACTCTTAGGAAGTGGCAGATTTTTATTTTTTGCAGGCTAAGACTTCTTCTTTATGGAGATCAAAACCCCCGTACCCATTAGCCGCCGAAATTATCCCTCTCTTCATCTCCACTATTGTGGAGTTCTTTGCCCTGAATTGTTCCACCATATAACTGCACGCAAGACCGGGCTTCAGTTCTTCTCCGCAGGTAAAGATGTCAACTGCTGCATATTCATATTCAGGCCAGGTATGAATGGAAAAATGGGATTCAGCAATAATTACAACCCCGCTCACTCCCTGCGGATTAAATTTGTGGAAGGCTGCTTCAACTATGCGCGCATTTGCCAGAATGGCGGCCTCTATGAGTATCTCCTTTACCCTCTTAGCATCATTAAGGACACAAGCATCACAACCATAAAGTTCTAATAGCAAGTGATGCCCCAAAGCGTCCAATTACTTCTCTACCCCCTTTCTTTCAGCATTCAGCAATCAGTGTTTAATTAATCCAGATGCTGAGCACTATATTTTGAACGAGACAACGCTTTTTGACTTCACTTACAGTTCCAAATTTTTCTATATTATATTATACATAAATTTTTAAAATTGTCAAGAAAAAAATGCAAAAAAAATTTTTAAAAAAATTTTTTCCTTGGTAACTTTGAAATTTTCAGGTTTTAGTAGTTATGTTCTCGTGCAGAACAATTTTAGAAAAATCTGCAATCAAAAAAAATAGATTTGCGATTGCAGAGAGCAACGCGAGTCTATTCTTTCTCAAATCCTGTTCCCCGCTCATCACAAGTACATGGTCAAAGAAATCGTCTATGGGCATGGCAAGATTTGAGAGTAAGATATCCATCGCTTTCATAAAATTATTTTTTTCTATTTCCTGCCTCACCTCATTCTTTATCCCTGTATATATTTCATACAATTTTTTTTCTTCCTTCTCTTTTAGCAACTCTTCACTGACTTCCTGTGTAAACTCTCCTTCTGTTTCTTTTAACTTCTGTCTTTCGACCTTTAAATCAATCTTTGCCTGCTCAAGAATATTTACTACCCGCTTGAATGCTATAATAAACCTTTTAAAATCAGAACGTCTTTTGAATTCCTTTATTACTTTAGCCCTTTCCACAGCTGTACCAATACCTTTAGTCAAAGCAATCTCCATAACTGCGTTTGCTTCATCATACTCAATATTACTAATTCTGAAAAATGTTTCTATGCGCTGTTTTAAAAAGGCCATAATTTCATCTTCTGCATTTTTATTTGTTGTTTTGTTTATAATCAACTCCATTTCTTTCTTTACTAATTCTTTAAGCGGGATATTTTTTAGCTCATTTACATTGCTCAACACTTCAATCAGACCCTGCGCATCCCTCCTTGCTCCGTAGGGATCCTCTGACCCGCTTGCCTTGTAGCCCTGAGCAAAAAAACAGCATATATTGTCAATCCTGTCTGCAATTCCAACAACCGCTCCCGCAAATCCAGGCATGTCAATTTCAAATCTTGGCCTGTAATGGTCTTCTATTGCCTGTGCCACCTCTTTTTCTTCTCCAAAAATTTCAGCATAAATCCTTCCCATCGTCCCCTGTAAAGATGGAAATTCATTTACCACATTGCTGCCAATATCTATTTTACACAATAGCCCTGCCCTTGCACATTTTTCTATTTCCCTCTCATAACCCGCGAGATTTTTACAGATAAACTTACTCATCTCTGAAATACGCATAACCTTATCATAAAGGGAGCCCATTCCACCCTGGAATATTATTGTCTTCAACCTTTCCATCATTGAATCAATATTTTCCTTTATATCCTGTTCGTAAAAATATTTCGCATCTGCAAGACGGGCTGCAAGAACTGACTCATTGCCCGTACGGACAGTATTTTTCACTCTAATTGAAGTGCAGGGATTATTTACCACTGATATAAACTTTGGCTCCAGCCCTTTCCTGCTTCCAAAAGGGAAAAATCGTTCATGGCCTGTCATACAGATTCTAACCAGTTCCGGTGGGAGGGCAAGATACTCTTTCGGAAAAGTTCCTGTTATCGCGCGCGGATACTCCACCAATCCTGCTACTTCATCAAGGAGAGACTTTATGGACTCCCGTTCTTCAACACTTTCTGCACTGGCTTTTGAAGATTGATAGATTTCTTCTAATTGCCTGACAATCTCTTTCCTTCTTTCTTTTTGATCTACAATTACATATGCCTTTTTCAATATTCTTTTATATTCTTTTAAATCTGCTTTCTTTATTCTAATCTTCTTGTTTGAAACAAGCCTGTTGCCATAGGTGAAATTGGAAGATGTAAGACCAAATGCTTTAAATTTTATAACTTCATTCCCATACAATGCAAGAATCCAGCGCACAGGCCTTGAAAACCTGTATTTATCACCATCCCATCTCATTGTTTTTTCAAACCAGATTTCTGTAATAAATCGGGGAAGGCTCTCCTGCAGGTATGAAAGGGTATCTTTACCTTTAACCAGTTTTTCCACATACACATATTCACCACTCTCTCCCTTTTCTATTTTCAGGTCTCCGGTCTCCACCCCCTGCGCTCTTGCAAAACCTTCCGCAGCAGAAGTGGGTTTGCCTTCACTATCAAATGCAATATTTCTCGGGGGCCCAAAGAATTTTACTGTGTGGTCTGACTGTCTTTCTCCCACATCTTCAATATAAAACACAATTCGCCGCGGTGTAGTATAAACTGCAACCTTACCATGATTTATAAATTCAAGATTGGGTCCATTTATGTATGATTCCACCACATATTTCTGATGGGAAACAGGAAGTTCCTCAGTTCCAATCTCCAATAGAATATTTCTTGTATTTGATTTTCTCATTTGCCCTCTGTCTCCTTTACATAAAGGAGTGCACACCTGCGGGCAATCTCTCTTACCCTTGCAATATAGTTTGTACGCTCTGTAATACTTATTGCACCTCTTGAATCCAGAAGATTAAAGATATGAGAACACTTCAGGGCATATTCATATGCAGGAAGCACAATCCCCTTTTTCAATAAATCCTTTGCCTCATCTTCACAAATCTCAAATAACCTTACAAGCCTTTCTATGTTTGCTTCTTTAAAATTATAATTTGAAAATTCTTTTTCTCTCTGCAATTGTATCTCTCCGTATTTAACTCTGTTGTCCCAGTCAATATCAAACACGCTTTTTTTCTTCTGCAGATGCATTGCTATCCTTTCAAGTCCATATGTAAGTTCCACAGAAACAGGATCCAGATCTATCCCACCTGATTGCTGTAGATATGTGAACTGTGTTATCTCAAGCCCGTCCAGCCATACCTCCCAGCCCAGACCCCAGGCCCCCAGTGTCGGAGATTCCCAGTCATCCTCCACAAACCTTATGTCATGTTCCTTTCGTTTTATACCCAGGATTTCCAGGCTTTTAAGATAGATTTCCTGCACATCTAAAGGAGCGGGTTTCAGTATCACCTGAAATTGATAATGTTGCTGGACACGGTTTGGATTATCTCCATACCTTCCATCATCAGGTCTTCTGGACGGCTGGACATAGGCAGCATTCCATTCTTTTCTTCCAAGCACACGCAGAAAAGTGGCGGTATGAAAAGTACCTGCGCCCACTTCCATATCATAGGGCTGCAGTATCACACAACCCCTTTTCTTCCAGTAGTCTTCAAGTTTTCTGATAATCTCCTGAAAGGTCATTGCTGCTCCTGCTTCTCTTAATAATTATAATTATATCATAAAATTCTGAAAATGCAAGAGATAAACAAAAAGTGCTCCAATAATTACTTCATTTTTAAAAGTTGAATCCCTGCCTCCTTTAAAAGAGAAGAAGCAAGCCTGTCCGGATAATCGCCTTTAAAGATTATTTTCTTTATACCTGCATTAATCAGCATCTTTGCACATAAAATACAGGGCTGATGGGTACAGTAGAGGACAGCATCCTTCAGGCTTATACCTACAAGCGCTGCCTGAATGATTGCATTCTGCTCGGCATGCAATCCACGACATAATTCCTGCCGCTCGCCGGATGGTATCTTTAATTCGTTGCGCAGACATCCAACTTCTTCACAGTGTCTCAATCCACTGGGTGCGCCATTATAGCCGGTAGAAAGAATTCTTTTTCCCCTCACCATTACACAGCCAACCTGACGGCGCAGGCAGGTGGAGCGCTGTGCAACAAGTTCAGCAATCTTCATAAAATATTGATTCCATGTCAATCTTTTCTTTTTCAACCGCATAAAAGCTCCTTCCTTTCCACTCTGAGTATTTTAGCCTCTGAACCAAAAAGCGCCTGAATCACCTCATCCACTCTGGCATTGGATTCATTACTAACCTTCATAGAAATTTTAAGAGCAAGATGTCCGGAAGAATCAGGGTTAGTATATTCTATATCCTCAATCATGGGGCGGATATTCAGCATTTTACTGGTCCCGCGGGCCTTGCGGCGCACAACAATTTTATCCTGTTGCAGAAATGCTTCAATCTTTTCAGCAAGTATGGTATTCTCCATACCCTCTGTGGCTAACCGCAGGTCCACATTGTATCTTGCTGCCTTTATAATACTGGGCAGAGGGGGTGCAGGAAGGAAAATTTCCTCAATATTTTTCAAGACAAGACCCTCTGGTAATTGTGCGGATAACCTCCTGATAAATTCCCCGGGCTCCACTCTTTCATAAAGGAAAACATCACATAATTCTGCATCACTCACCATTCCCACTGAAAGGGGCAAGCCCAGGATTACCCTTGGCTGTGGATGAAAGCCACTTGAAAAAGTAAAAGGAATCTCTGCGCGTCTCAGTGCCCTGACAATGGTGCGGTGCAGATCAAGGTGTGAAATATATTTCAGTTTCTCACGCTTGCTGAAGGTGATGCGGATCCTCTGTTTTGCTTCAGATGGAAGATCAAATTTTAAAAATGAAGGCGAATACTTTTCAGTATTCACTTTTATCTTCGGGCTGTGGGTCCCGAACTTGGCGCAGGCACCACATCCCTGGCATCCCTCAAATATGCAATTGGGAGTGATTATGCCTGCTTTTGATTTTTTATTTTCATTTATCAGAAATTCTTTTTTCACACCTGTATCAATGTGGTCCCATGGAAAAATTTCATTATAATCCCTTTTCCTGTATAGATAAAAGGAAGGGTCTATACCATATTCCCTGAAGGCATTTTCCCATATAGAGAATTTAAAGGTTTCCTCCCAGGAATCAAACCTTGCACCATTTCTCCAGGCATGCAAAATTACCCTGCCCAGATTCCTGTCTCCTCTGGCAAATACACCTTCTAAAAAACTCATTTCGGGTCTGTGCCATCTGATTTCTATCTTCTTCAAACTGTTGATGATTTTTTTCTGTTTTTCATGCAGTACCTCAATCTTTTCCTGTGGTTCCCATTGAAAAGGCGTGTGTGGCTTGGGAACAAAAGAAGAAATGCTTGCATGAACACTTGCCTTCGGGTTTATCCTTTTTCCTTCTGCCTCCAGCTTTTTTGTAAATTCAATTATTCCCCTGATATCCTCTTCTGTTTCGCCAGGCAGGCCAATCATAAAATACAATTTGCAGGAATCCCATCCAGCCTTATATGCATTTTTTATATTTGCCATTATTTCATCTTCATCCAGTCCTTTATTTATAATGTTCCTCAATCTCTGTGTTCCTGCCTCAGGTGCAAAGGTAAGTGTTGGTTTTGCACGTGAATCCAGAGAGAGGGCACAAGCTAAATGAAGGGAGAAATCCTGTGGACGCACAGACGGAAGAGAAATCCTCACACCTCTCCTTCCATATTTTTCTATAATGCTTCTAACTATCCCTTCAATTTCGGGATAATCGCAGGCATTCAATGCAAGCAGGGAGATTTCTTCCCATCCTGTATTTTCTATTATTTTCCCGGAAATTTCCTTTAGCCTGTTGAGGGATTTCATCCTTACGGGCCGGGAAATCATACCTGCCTGGCAGAACCTGCATCCCTGTGTACATCCACGCAGGATCTCAACAACTGCCCTGTCGTGAATAATTGCCTGATATGGCACAACAGGTTTAACCGGGTAGAAAACTGAATCAATATTCTCAACAATCCTTTTTTTTACCTCAGGAGGTATCCCATCATACACTGGTTTTATTGAATGGACAGTCCCATCAGGGTTGTAGTGGATTTCATAAAGGGAGGGCACATAAACCCCTTCAATCCCTGTCATTTCCTTCAGCAATTCCTGTCTTTTTACTCTTAAACCTTTAAACTTTTGAACTTTTTTCACTATCTCTATTATTGCCTCTTCTGCCTCTCCAACCACAAACATATCAATGAATTCAGAAAGTGGCTCCGGATTAAATCCACATGCTCCTCCCGCAATAATCAAAGGATATGTCTCGTCACGCTGGCTTGCAAAAAGTGGAATCCCCGCCAGATCAAGCATTGTCAGAACATTTGTATAACACATTTCATACTGCAGGCTGAATCCCACTATATCAAATTCTTTTAAAGGGGTGTGGCTCTCAATGCTGAAAATAGAGATTTTGTTCTGGCGCATTTTCTCTTCCATATCAATCCAGGGGCAATAAACCCTTTCAGCGATAACATCTTCCTGCTCATTCAGCAGATGATAGAGAATGTTCATTCCCAGATGCGACATCCCTATTTCATAAAGGTCAGGAAAAGCCAGCGCCACCTTTATTGACGGACCTCTGGAGGCTGCACTGTCTTTATGTACAGAATTCCATTCATTGCCCACATACCTTGTGGGCTTGGAAACTTCTCCCAGGATTTTTTCAATCTCATTCTTTATTTCCAGATTTCCCCCTCAGTATCAGGATAATTTTTCTTTATCTCCCTTACATCATCTATATTTCTCAGGAACACATCCAGCAGTCCGGGGTCAAAGTGGGTTCCCCGGCTCTCCCTCATTATTGATAGAACCCTTTCCTCAGGAAACGCCTCCTTATAAGGTCTTTTAGAAGAAAGGGCATCATAGACATCTGCTATTGCCACAATCCTTCCTTCAATGGGAATGTTCTCGGCTTTCAATCCTCGGGGATATCCACTTCCGTCATACTTCTCGTGGTGGGTCAGGGCTATAATGCTGGATTTTACAAGAATTTCTGCTTTTGAACCCTCTAAAATTTTTGCTCCAATTATGGTATGTTGCTCCATTATCTTTCTTTCTTCTGGAGTAAGTTTTCCTGGCTTTAAAAGAATGGCATCAGGAATTCCGAGTTTTCCTATGTCGTGCATAGGAGCTGACCAGAAGATTGCCTCCACCTCCTCTTTTGACAGGCCTATTTTTTCTGCTATTAACCTGGAATAATAACTCACCCTCTTAATGTGATTTGCTGTTTCTTTATCCCTGTATTCTGCTGCGGCACTTAGCCTGATAATCGTTTCATAATGGGCATTTTTCAGCTCTTCTGCAAGCATTGCATTCTGAATTGCAACAGCTGCCTGGGATGCCAGGGAAGAGGTTATCCTCATATGTTCTTCTGTAAAGGGAATAGCTTTTCCCCCCTTCATAGAATTTATCAACTGCAGGACTCCTATTATTTTCTCCTCATAATTTAGCATTGGAATGGCAAGCAGGGAAATTGTTTCATATCCATATTTCTTGTCAGTGGCTGGATTGTAATGGTATTCTGAACCGGGTGGAATTTTTCTAACATCCGGGATGTTGAGGGGCTTCAAAGTAAGTGCAACATAGCCGGCAATACTGTCTTTTGTAAGTGGCATTTCAACACTTTTAAAAATCTGGCGCGTTTTACTTTCACCCCATTTTTTAAAGAATGTATTTGAACGCACAGATTTGAAAACAAGTTTTTCTCCCTGTACAAGATAAATGGATGCGCCATCAGCATTTGTCAGTCGCTGGGATTCAAAAAGAATCATATCCAGAAGTCTGTCCAGGTCATGGACACTTGAAAGTGCTACACCTATCTTCAGCAGATCTTCAAAATCATCTCTTGTTAACATCTATTCTCCTGTTTGAACTTCCTGTTTTCTTTGCAAGTTTATTTCTGGCTGATTATTTTCCACCGTATTCCAGTATCTCAATAAACCGCTTTGATGGGCCGGGCACAGACCAACTCTCAAGCCTCACCAGGTAGTGCGGTGGCTCAACGCTGTACCAGAAATATGTCTTCGGGATAAACCCTGACCAGAATCCATCTATGCCTATCTCAAGTTTATAGCATTCAGAAGTTTTTCCTCCAATTTTCAATTTTTCTTTTTTTATCAGTTTCACATTAATTGCATAGGTGGTCTCTCTCTGTCTTCCAAAGGTATTTAACTTCAAGGCTTTCTGCCTTTCAAAGGGAAAGCCCCTCAGCATATATCTGAGCACAGAAAAATCTGCCACCTTTACCTCATCAGATGGATTTGCGGATTTATCCATATCCTGTTTCTCAATAAACCTCATTTCGTTCTCAATGTTTCCCTCAGGAAATTTTCTTATTGTGTGGACATAGAGAACATGGAGATTATCTTTAGAAAGCCTTATTATTCTTTCTTCGTATTCTGACCGTGAGGTTATTTCATATATCTTCCTGCCATATTCAGTTTTTATCCTGACCTGTTCAACTATATTTGCGGGTTTGCCTTCAAAATTGGAAATATAAGTAATTTTCTCACCATCAGGAATGTCTGGATCCAGTAGCACTGCCTCTGGCAGGCAGGTACACGGAAAGAGGAGGCAATAGAGTATTATAAATGAAATTTTGAGGTTGTTGCAAATTAGCATGATTCTGTGTGCTCTTTATATAGGGCTTGACAAAAAATCGGATTCCCCTGTAATAAGTTAAACATGGCTTATTAAAAGGAGGAATCCGATGGCCAAGATCAAAATTGACTTAAGCCTGGAAGTTATTATACCACAAAATGGGGGTTCTGTCAATACCCTGGTGTATGAAATAGGAAAAAGTATGCCAAATATTTTCTTTGCTATTCTTAAGAGCATATTAGTATTGAAGAAATGGTTATTAAGGAATTAAAGGAAATTTCAACACACCATACTACCCTTTGGCGACATTTTCAAGAGTTTTCTCAAAAAAAGAAAGATTAAATTACTCTCTTTTGGAAGTACTTTTTCTGATGGCGAAAGAGCAATTGTGGAAAACTTGCCTGAAGAAGGAATGCGCCATCAACCCTGCCTATTGCATGGCAAAAGGGATTTTGCATTTATCCTTTATGCTGAGGGACTTAAAAAATCCCGAATGGATCCCTTTAACTAACAAAATATTTTTCCTAAATGTAGTCTGAACTCTGGAAGAAGTATCCTGGGCTAACTCCATCAGTAGAAGTAAATCTTATAAATGTCAGTTACTCCTGGATACAATACTAATTTGCAACAACCTAATTTAATTTTAATTTTTGACATAGGACCTCTCTGGCTATTTATATCTGATACCCCTGTTTTGAAGAAAGACTATAAAAGGTCAAAGTGGTATAAGGTGCCTCCCAATCATTTAAGTATTAGATATTTCCCGTTTATATTATCCTTACTCCCTTCTCCCCTGCAATCCTGCGCACATATTTAGCTGCACCGGCATATTCCTCTTCCGTGGACAGGTGCTCCAGCATAAGCGGGAGATCGGGATTCAGTTTGTCAAGTTCCTCAAGATACACCCCGTAATCAAGCTTGCCAAGTCCTGGCTGAACCTCATCTAAGTGCACAACAAATTTTTCTGAAAGAAGAATATCCTTTCCGTGGCAACTTTTTATGTAAGGACCAAGTTTTTTAAAACACTCTTTGATCATAGCTGCATTGTTAAAATATCTCTGAGGACTGCATATAAGATTTACCGGGTCAAAGTGCACTGCAAATTGTTTGCGGGCAATCGCCTTGATTATTTTCACATAATTGTCTGCCGAATCCGGATACATCCAGGGCATTGTCTCAAGAGTATAGAAAGTGCGTTTTGGTCTTATCGCATCAATTATGCTGCGCACAGTCTCAACTATTAAATCAAAGGTTTCGTCAGTCAAATCAGCCGCACAGGGACCATCCCATTTTGTTCCGCGAGAACCTGCTATGTTTACACAGCAACAGGCGCCTATTTCATCAGCAAGTAACAGGGATTTTTTGCACTTTTCAATAGATTCTGAACGGATTTTTTGATCGGGACTTAAGGGATTGCTCCATGCCCCCACTTCTGCTATAACAATATTCGCATCCTTTGCTGCTTTCTCGTATGCCCGAATCAGAGAAGTATTGCCCAGCCGGTCAATGCCTACAGGACAGTATGAGGCACTGTATCCATATTTTTTTACTGCAAAAACCCACCCCTGTGGGTCTTGATAGCTTACAAATAAAGGACCTCCCAGTCGCATATTCCCTTCCTTATAGAACGGAAATCTCGCAATCTGAAGATTGTGTTCTCTGAAAGACCGGAGATGTGTGAAATGTCAAGACCTGACCCCATTAAAACATAAAACGGCGCATGCGCACATTCAGAATAATTCCGATACCTGTGAAGGTAAAGAGCAGGGAAGAACCTCCATAACTTATGAATGGAAGCGGAAGCCCTGTTGCAGGCACCAGGCCTATACTCATTCCAATGTTGACAAATATCTGAAATGCAAAGCCAGAAATTATTCCTGCAACCAGCAATCTCCCAAACATATCCCTTGTGGAAGCTGCCTTCATGCTGCGGTATATAAGTAAAAGGAATAAAAATAATAGAACTATGGCACCCAGAAAACCAAATTCCTCTCCAAGAACAGAGAATATGAAATCTGTATGCTGCTTTGGAAGAAAACGCAGCTGGGTCTGGGTTCCATGGAGAAATCCTTTACCAAAAAGTTTGCCAGAACCTATGGTTATTCTGGATTGAGTAAGGGCATAACCTGCACCCAGGGGCTCCATCTTAGGATTTAAGAATACCAGTATCCTCATACGCTGATAATCTCTGAGAAAGAGCCATGCAGCTGGTAAGATTGCAGCTCCTATTCCTATCAATATGAGAAGTTGCCAGATTTTAAAACCAGCAAAATAAAGCATACCAAACAGTATTACAATAAAAACAAGTGCTGTACCCATATCTGGTTGTTCCATAACAAGTATAAAAGGAGGGATAAGCAGGAGTAAAGGCACAAACAAATCCCGCAGATGCAGAATTCTTTTTGCCATTCCTTCAGGTGTAAGATACCCTGCCAGAACTATAATAAAGGCGAGTTTTGCAAATTCTGAAGGCTGAAAGGAGAAGGGACCTATCCTCAACCATCTCTGCGCACCCAGTGCAGATTTTCCAAAGAAAAGGACCCCGAGAAGAAGAATGAGGCTTAAACCATAGATTATATAGCTTAACTCTTTGAGAATTCTGTAATTAAATAGTGTAATCAGGAGCATTACAGCAAGCCCTGCACCAAACCACAATATCTGCTTCAAAAACAGGTCGCTGTAAAATGTATTGAGGTGGGTTGCACTGTAAATTGCAGCAATGCCTGTAGCACCAAGTATTAAACACAGGATTACAATCCACATATCAAAGTTTTTAATAAGCCTGCGGTCAAAAACCATCTGTTTCCTCCTGAGTACTCAAACCCGTTTCAGTGTATGTGTTTCTTGAAAGGCTCTCTGCGAGCGTCGTGGAGCGGACTCCTATCCCGCCACTAATTCCTGATGGATAGGAAGGTGCTGCAGGCTCTACACTGTAGATTTTATGCAGCACGTATCTGGCAACAGGGCAGGCAGATTCCCCGCCACTTCCACCCCCCTCAATAAATACCACAACTACAACAGGCACTGTTCCCTTTCTTGCCCTGCCCTCCACAGGTCTGGCATAGCAGACAAACCAGGCGTGGTCCTGCCCGCCCGGGTTCTGAGCAGTGCCGGTTTTACCAAAAACCTCTGCCTCCGGAATATTTGAAAGCACTCCTGTTCCACGGGTCACTACAGCCCTCAGTGCATTTTCCAGAAAAAAAACAGTTGAGGACTTAAGTGAAAAGTCTCTTATCACCTCCGGACTGAATTTTTTCCTTTCACCGTTATACAAAAGAATCTCTTTCACAAGATGTGGTCTGTATAGCCTGCCCCCGTTGTAGAATGCGCACATTGCATTTGCAAGCTGAAGGGGGGTTATGAGTAAATAGCCCTGTCCTATTGAGAAATTAAAAGTGTCTCCCCTGTACCATTTCCCTCCCCTTTTTCTCTTCCACTCAGGTCCGGGCACAACCCCTTTCTTTTCTCCAGGTATATCAATTCCTGCAGGAGCCCCAAATCCAAATAGATATGCATATTCACTGATTGCCTCAGGCCCGGCCATGGTTCCAATATGGTAGAAATATATATCGCAGGATTCAGCCATTGCGCGCTCAAAATTGACCCAGCCATGGCCAGCCCTGTTCCAGCATTTATATTCTCTGCCACCAACACTGATTTTACCCTCGCATTTAAATAGCTCCTGTGGTTGCACCACTTCCCTTTCAAGTGCAGCTACAGCTGTTACAAATTTGAATGCAGAGCCAGGTGGATACAGTCCCTGAATTGCTCTGTTCATAAATGGCTTGCGTGGATGGGCTGCAAGCTCCTTCCATCGCTGTGCAGGAATACCTGTAGTAAACATATTCGGATCAAAATCTGGCCCGGAGCTCATTGCAAGAATTTCGCCATTTAAAGGATTCATAACAACTATTGCCCCCGGCCTATTCCCCAGTGCCTTTTCACAGGCTTCCTGAATCTCTCTGTCAATTGTAAGGACAACCTTTGCACCCTGACGGGGTTCTTTCTGGGCCAGGATGTGCGGAGGCTGACCCGGCCTGCCCAGCACATCCACTTCAATCTCAGTTCCTCCATCCACTCCTCTTAGATAAGACTCGTACGCCCTCTCTATTCCTGTCTGCCCTATGAGGTCTCCCTGTTCATATCCCTGCTCCTCAAACCTTTCAAGGTCGTACTCCTGAATTTCCTGTATGTAGCCTAAAATATGAGCACACATCCTGCCATGGGGATAATACCTGCAGGGCTTTATCTGCACCACAATCCCGGGAAAATCCATATGGGATTCCTGAAGCCTGCTGACTATGCTCGGAGAGGCATCCTCTTTTAAAAGAATGGGCTGAAACGGACGAAACTTCTGTGCTTCTATCTTTGACTTTATTTCCTGTAAATTTATGGGTAGAATTGATGCCAGCCTGGTAAGGACTTCATCCACCCTTTGCCCTGCAAGCCAGGGAATGAGAGATATGCAGAAAGAGGCGCGGTTAGAAACAAGTATATCCAGGCTACGGTCATAGATTGTTCCGCGTGGAGCAAACTCCTTTAAAATCTGAATCCTGTTATGCTCAGAGCATTCCCTGTAGAAGTTCCCCTTTAAAATCTGCAGGTAAAAAAGCCTTCCGGCAAGAAGAATGAAAAGGAGAAATATCAACAAAAAGAAAAACTTATCTTTTCTTACCATCTTTCATATTGAATTCTCTTGTTTTCTCTCTCACAAAACTTTATAAAGAATATACCTAAAAGGGTGGTGTAGAGCGCTGAGATAAAAGCAGACAGAAATAATATTCCTGCCGGATAAAAAATAGAAGATATTGAGGAGAGGATAAGGAAAGAGAGTGCCTGAAGCATCGCTCCTGTAAATAGCAGGAGTGCCCTTGCCACCTCACTCTTTTTATTCACAGGTCCTGAAACCAATCCCAGAAATGTACCTGTAAGGGACCAGGAAAAGATACTTGCGGGGATAAACCTGGAATTAATTCCTTCAATAACTCCGGCTGAAAAACCTAAGATCAAACCACGAAATAGATTTTCTGCAGGGGTCTGACGGGGAAGGTACCACCCTATCCAGCCTGGCTGGAATTTCAAACGGACTGCCCTTGCAACAGGGAGAGGAGATAAAATACCGGAGAGGAACCTCGGGTATATGCCCAGGATGAAGAGAAGGAGCGGGATAAGAAGGAATGCGGGTTGTGTTGATACTATCTGGATATTAGGACCTATGCTCATCTGAAGAACCATTGCTAAAACAAGAGAAATTACTCCTGCAAAATAATACATAATTACTTTATCAATATCAGAACTTCTTCAAGTTTATTGAATTCCACTGAAGGAGTTATCTCTGCGGTTGCAACAAGCCCGCCTGGATTCACATTTGCTATCCTTCCAACCTCCAGCCCTTTTGGAAAAACACCTCCAAGTCCGGAGGTGAGCACAATATTTCCAGGCTGTGCATCTACATCTCCGGAAAAAAACTTCATTATCAGACCCTTTCCTGTCCCTTCTACTATCCCCAATTCCCTGGTCTCTGAAATTATTACAGATATTTTGCTGCTACTGTCAATTGCCAATAGCACTGTTGAGGAGCCCGGCCCTGCCTCAATTATCCTTCCCACCACTCCCTCTGGAAGCAGCACAGGCATACCCGCACGAATCCCTTGATTTACTCCTGCATCCACAAAGGCTACCTTAAACCAGTTGGTTGGGTCCCTGGCAATGATTCTGGAAATAATAAACCTGGAAGAAATGGATTTATATTTTTTTAATCTTTCAAACTCAGAAAGTTCAGCTTTTAGAAGTGAGTTTTCTAACTCAAGCTCTGTTATGTGTTTTTTTAGCTGCCTGTTTTCCTGTTCAAATTCTTTTGCCCTCAACAGAAACAAAAAGAAATCCGAAATGCTATGATAGGTAACAGAAACTATCCTGGAAGGAAAAAGGAAAACCATCCTGGAGATGGTTATGAAAACAGGTGATAAAAATACAGCTGCCACAATAACTGCAAGCAATATGCTCACTAAATATCTGCGTACCATTTCTCTAAACTGAGCCTTTTATGTGATACCCAGTTCTTCCCTGATGGGACGTTCCCTCATAACCTCTTTAAGGGTATCCAGTTCTTCCAGAATTTTTCCGGTGCCCTCCACCACACAGGTGATAGGGTCATCCACAAGATGAATGGGCAATCCTGTTTCCTGCGTCAGCAGCTTGTCGAGTCCCCTCAGCAAACTTCCTCCTCCGCAGAGCACAAATCCTTTCTCAACTATATCTGCAGAGAGCTCAGGCGGGGTCTGTTCCAGGTTCATCTTTATAGCATCCACTATAATCTTCACCGGCTCAGAAAGTGCTTCCCTCACCTCCTGAGAGGTCACCTTAAGGGTTCTGGGAAGTCCTGTAATCAGGTCCCTTCCCTTTACCTCCATTTCCTCTTCTTTCTCAAGTGGAAAGGCAGAGCCAATCTGAATCTTCAATTCTTCCGCACTTCTTTCTCCTATCATAAGATTGTACTCATTCTTCAGATATGTCATAATTGACTCATCCATCTCATCTCCTGCAACCCTTACAGATTTACTCACCACAATTCCACCCAGTGAGATTACTGCCACTTCTGTTGTTCCTCCTCCAATATCAACAATCATATTTCCACCTGCCTCCTGGACAGGCAGTCCAGCCCCAATAGCAGCAGCCATTGGTTCCTCTACCAGATAAATCTCTCTTGCTCCTGCCCTTTCAGCAGATTCCCTTACAGCACGGCGTTCCACTTCTGTGATACCAGAAGGAACTCCAATTACAACTCTGGGGCGCACAAGTTTTGTGCGCTTCTGGGCTTTCTCAATGAAGTATCTCAGCATTTCTTCTGTTACTGCAAAGTTGGATATCACACCATCCCTCAGTGGCCTTATAGCAATAATATTTGCAGGGGTTCTGCCAACCATCTGCTTCGCCTCCTCCCCTACTTTCAGAACCTTATTTGTATCCTTATTAATCGCCACCACTGATGGCTCTTTGAGAACTATCCCCTCTCCCTTGACATAAACAAGCGTAGTGGCAGTGCCCAGGTCAATACCTATATCGTTTGAAAACAAATCTACAAAATTCTTGAACAGACCCATGCTCCCTCCTTTTAAAAACCAGTTGTATTTATTATATCAGATTTTTGGAATTTTAGCAAGTTTTTGAAGTTTTTCTTGCATTTTCTCTAATTTTTTGATATAATATTAATCGTAAATAAAATTGGTGAGATAAAATGGAAATAAAAAATAAATTGGAATTTATTCTTCTTATTGGTGCAATTACACTTACTTTAATTATGGGTTTGATATATGTCTTTCAGATTACATCTCAATCCTGGTTTTCAAGTATTCCAGAAGGCTCTGATATGTTGACCTACCACAACTGGGCAAAGGATGTAGTAGAAGGGAGGGGCTTGCCAAAAGGAGTATTTGGATATTCACCCCTTTATCCAAGTGTATTTTTACCTGTTATTTATTTTCTTTTTGGTATAAGACCTCTTCCTGTTTATATCATTCAAGTATTCCTTGGGGCGCTGTGCACATTTCTCGTATATCTAATTGGAAAAAGAGCTTTTAATAATTGGGTCGGAATAGGTGCAGCTTTCTTTCATGCTCTATACAGACTTTTCATTATTTACTATGGAGCAATTTTATCTGAAGTTCTTGTGAACTTTCTTTTTCTGGCAGCAATTTTTGCTTTTTTAAAAGTCTTGGACAAACCTTCCCTGAGAAATAAAATCATTTGTGGAACTCTATTTGGCTTGGCATCTCTTGCCAAACCTACAATGCACAGTTTTTTCCCTTTTCTTATCATACCTATGTTCGTATCATATAAAGAAAAAAAGAAGGCTTTCTCTGATTTTATTGTTATTCTTAGTGTTTCATTTCTTACAATCTTTCCAGTGACTATTAGAAACTATAAGTATAGCGGTAATATTGTTCTCGTCTCAGTAGCGGGTGGACACAATTTTCTGCTTGGTAATAATCCCGGGGCAAGCGGTGATGATTTTAGATCAGATTATTATCAGCAGGTTAGTAAGGAGGCAGAGAATTTATCCCCTGTTGAGAAAGAGAATTTCTATTTTCAAAAGGGATTTGAGTTCATTAAGAGTAATCCTAAGGAATTCCTGCGACAGTTGGCGAGGAAGTTTTCTTTTTTCTGGGGTAGTTTTCATGTTCCAAATAATCTTAATTTTTATTTTTTAAGGAGAAAAGTGGGCATTCTTAAATTTCCGCTCCTTGTGCCCATACAGATACTTGTGTCCCTGGGTATAGCAGGAATGTTTCTTTCGCTTAAGAAATGGAGAAATCTTCTGACACTCTATCTTTTTATAATAATTTATTCCTCAGTAATCATTTTGTTTTTTGTTCTGGGCAGGTATACTCTTCCTGTTTTTCCATTTCTATGTATTTTTTCTGCTTTTGCCATTTATATAATCACGAAAAAGTTTCTCACCAGAAAATATTTTACTGCCATTGGTGCAATTTTTCTTATATTTATTCTTTTATGGATAGAATATGGGTATGCAAGGCCATTCTTTTTCAGGTCAGGAGTTTATCTTGATTTAAACGGCTCTCTTTTTATAAGGGATGAGGATAACCGCGTGGTTGGAGCGACACTCCTGAAAGAAAACGGGACAAGGATTAAGAAGGACCTGATTCTTGACAGGGACCCTTTTGAATATCGACAGGCTTTTCTTATTCTCAAGTTCGCCTTTGTAAATGAAAAAGGGTTTTTATTTGTCAGTCTCAATAAGCGCCTCTCCTTCAAACTTATATCTCAAGGTTCTTCACACCAGCCACAGATAATATTAAATCTCCCTGTGTCTCCCTCAGTTTTAGTTAGGGGATACAATCAGATTATTATTCAGCCTTTGGAGGGAGCAGAGGCTCTTTTCTTCTATGATACTACCTGGAAATACGGCCGTTCCTTTTTTGCAGCTCCTGGCAGAGATTTTATAAGAGGTGTGAACGAAAAGGGAAGTCCTGGAGAGTTTATTGTGAGGCTGCAATTAAACAGATAGATATTCCATTCTTTCTTCAATTTTATGGTTAAAATTTTATCTTGGTTGCTCAAGTATCTATTTAAGCGGACAAAAAATATTTCGTCTGAAAATCTATTTTTGTTTAGTTGAGAAATTCTAAAAATTTAACTTGAAGTTTTGCCATAAGAAAATACCCTTGAGAGAATAAAAAAAGTGCCCAAAATAAATAATAATTAGTAATAAATAGGGGAAATATGGATATTGGAGGGCTAAAATCCAGCATCCTGGTTCTCAGGAAGAAGCGGTATGCCCTGGAGAAAAGGTGTGAGAATATAGGGAAGATGGTGCCTGCCTCTTTGATTATGTATGCCGCCCGCCATCGTAAAGATGAATCCTACGCCAGCGCACAGAAGAAGCCCTATCCACGCTATGCCCACCTTGTCTACTATGACGGAGCAAAAGTCCAGCACAAGTATGTGAGAAAGAAAGATATGGATAAGGCAATTCTTTTATGTGGCAATTATCGCAGGTTCTGCATGTGGATGAAGGAGATCCGTTCCTTAAATAGACGCATTACAGAATTACTGGATATGATAGGAGAATTTCAGAGTGAGGAGGTAGAGGAAATTGGAAAAGGAGAAAAAGGAAGAGGAAAAGGAAAAACCAAATGAAGGGCATATTACCTGGACCTGCCTTACGCGCAATCAGAAGGAAGTAGCAAAAAGAATTCTTGATGGCAATTATCATATGCTCAAGGATGCTGGCTGGGGACTGCTGGACAGGTTCTTTATCTTCCTCAAATCAATTGGCTTCCTGACGCTAATGGATGTAGATGGAGAAGGTTATGTGCGGCGTATGATTACTATTGCCAAACTATTGATGACCTACAATGTGAAAATCCTTTTAGGGATAGCAAGCATGAACCAGGTTCCAGATGCTGTCTTTACAGATACAGGGTTGCTTATGATGCTGGGCTGGACCGCGGAACAGGTTAAAAATGGAGTGTGTAATCGTGGGGAAGGAAAGCATACCGGACCCATCCACAAGGATACATTAGCCGATGCACTGGATAGATTTAGTCCTTCTGAAATAGAACATATCTTAAACGAAGGAATAAAGCTGCTGGCTAAAAATGGATTCATCAAGGATAAGGTCTTCATTATGGATGCCACTGATTTAGAAACTACCGATAAATACGAAGGGGCAGGCTCTAAAACCGTAAAGGAGAAGCATGTAGATAAAAAATAGCGAGATAATCGAAATAGAGGTAACAACATACGGATTCAAGCTTATCCTGCTTAAGGCAGTGGACAGCCGTATTATTGTAGCAGCAAAGATAGCCCAAATCCAGGAGGATGAGCGCAATTACACCTTCCCGCTCCTTCATCAGGCACAGGAGAACCTCAACCGCAAAAGTTTCGGACTATTGCTTATCGATAGGGGTTTTCTTGATGGGGTAGACCTGTGGAAAATAAAGCATAAATTCAGAACCCACTTCATTATTCCTGCAAAAACCAATATGGATATTACAAATGATCCCCGTGGCTTAAGGGGAAAAACTGGAGAAGGAATATATTATGCCAAAGGCGGAGAAGAGGGAAGGGAAATAGAGGTAATGGGCATAGAGAGGCTTGAAAGTTACCTGCAGTATGGAGATGAGAAGCACTTCCAGGATTATGAGGCTAACCGCTACAAGAAGGATGAAAACCAGGGCAGGAGGAAATTCAAAGGCAACTCCTTAAATATAGTTATGGTTACAAAATGGGATGGCAAAGAATACGAGCCGGGAAAGGAAAAGGTGTTCCTCACCACCCTTCCTGTCTCCTCTCCATTAGAGATTATCCAGAAATATGACATGCGCAGTCTAATAGAGAATACGATATTCCGGGAGTTAAAACAGGGATGGCTGATTAACAAGTTCCCAAAGAAAACCAAGAATGCAGTTATCACCCATGTCCTGCTTACCCTGTGTATGTTTAACATGACCAATGCCTTCAGAACAGATTTAGGCCAGGATTTAACAGAGAAAGGTATAAGGCGCCACAGGTTGGAGACCTTAAGCAAAACCAGGGACAAGGTGGTTATTATTGCCGGGGAATATTATGCCATTTTTGATCTGGAGGAATTAGCTATCCTCTGGGGGAAACCACCAAAATTCTTTTTCAACATAGATCCAGAAGAATTCAAGCGTGAGTATGGACTGCACTGAATTTTCCCATCTCTAATTTCGGGGTTAATACTCCTTTCTGGGAGACCTCCGCCTTCAGAACATACCTTTCCATATTACTACTTACAACTTTTCTCTCTCCAACTATTTTTCTTCTATTCCTTCAGGCCATAGTGTTCTCCCCTTGGTTTTTTGCCTTTCCCGAAGGGATTGGTTCCCGACTTTCACATCCGGAATGAAAATTTAACCCCTTATGGCAAAATTTCAGAAAAATTTAACATGTCCATCGTGTTAAATCATATAACCAGGTAACCGAAATGCAAGTGGTTGAATCATATAAAAATGTAACCGTAGTCAATCAACTTTTATTTGAAAAAAAAGAGCGAAAAAATACTTGAAAATTGTAAAAATTAG
>Ga0272448_1000263_pt1 | contig 82312 bp, 75 predicted proteins | sample YNPCB0191_FD_202220 | JGI IMG/M metagenome (GOLD analysis project Ga0272448, IMG submission 202220) | Hot spring sediment microbial communities from Yellowstone National Park, WY, United States - YNP-CB-019-1 | ecosystem: Environmental > Aquatic > Thermal springs > Hot (42-90C) > Sediment...
AGGGCCTTCCCCCGCACGCCTTCCCGCTCCGCGTCGGCCAGCGCCTGCGCGATGGCCTCCTCCACCAGCGGGCCAGGGAGGGCGGCGTCTTCGGGAACGGGCACCCCCACCAGCACCGCCGTGTGCAGGCCCGCGCCACGATGAGCGCGCACGAAGTCGCGCAGCGCCTCCGGCGTGTCCACGCGGATGTCCACCTCAAGCCCGCTGTCCCGACAGTAGAACGCCGGAAACCGATCCGTCTGGTATCCCACCACGGGCACGCCGCGCGTCTCCAGCCACTCCAGCGTCAGGGGCAGGTCCAGGATGCTCTTCGCGCCCGAACACACCACGACCATCGGCGTGCGCGCCAGCATGGGCAGGTCGGCCGAAACGTCAAAGGGCTGCCCGCGGTGAACGCCCCCGATGCCACCCGTGGCGAAAACGCCGATGCCGGCCTGGTGCGCCAGGTGCATGGTCGCCGCCACGGTTGTGCCGCCATCCTCGCCCAGCACCGCGCACGCCGCCAAATCGCGCAGGCTCGCCTTGCGCGGGCGCGGGCTTTGGGCCAGGCGCGCCAACTCCTCGTCGGCCAGGCCCACGCACAGGCGGCCGTCCACCACCGCCACGGTGGCAGGCGTCGCCCCGTGCTCGCGCACCACGCGCTCCAGGCGGCGGGCGGTGTCCAGGTTCTGGGGGCGCGGCAGGCCGTGGGTGATGACGGCGGACTCCAGCGCCACGACGGGCTGTCCCGCGCGGAGCGCCGCCTGCACTTCCGGAGATATATGAATGTTCATACCACTAGTTTCTCATACAGAATATCTACGCTCAGGTCGGGGCATACCGTCTCCTCGCAGCCGATGGTGGCGGCAGCGGCGGCCAGCCCCAACCGCACGGCGTCGTCCACGTCCATCTCGTTCAGCAAGCCGAAGATCACCGCCGCCGTCAGCGCATCGCCCGCCCCCGTGAGGTCCACGATCTCGCACGGCACGGCGGGCAGCGTCCCGCTGGCCTCGCTCGTGGCGTAGCACAGCCCCTTCTCGGCCAGCGTAACGATGGCCAGGCGCACGCCCATGCCCACCAGGGCCTTGGCCGCGCGCAATGCTCTGGCCTTGTTGGTAACCGGCAGGCCCGTCAGCGCCTCGGCCTCCGCGGCGTTCGGCGTTACCATGTACAACTCGCCCAGGTAGGGCTTCAGGCGGGCCGCAAGGCCCACCGTCGTCGGGTCGGCGCACACCCGAATCTTGTGCTTGCGGGCCAGCGCGAACAGCGACCGAAGCGCCCGCGGCGACAGGTTGGCGTCCACCGCGATCAGGGCCGCCTCGGCGATGACGCGGCGGTTGTAGTACAGGTACTGCGGCGTGATGAGCGACAGGATGTCCATGTCGTGGATGGAGTACGCGGGCTCGCCCCGCTCGTCGTAGATCGTCATGTATGCGGCCGTATGATACTCGTCCGTAACGATGACGCGGTCCACGTTGATGCCGCTTTCCTGGGCCTGGTGCAGGATGCGCCGGCCCGAACCGTCCTTTCCCACCGCGGTGAGCAGGGTTGTGGGCACGCCCAGCCGCGCCAGGTTCTCGGCGACGTTCCGCGCCGACCCCCCGACGCTGATGCGGATGTCGCCCTCGCACGACGTGCCCGCCGTCAGCCCCTTGTCGGGCCTGCCTTTGGTGTCCATCGCCGCCGCGCCCACCACGACCACCGGCGGATACTCATCCATGTCGCTCCCTCCCTTGTGATGCTCATCAGCCGCCACGCAAGGATAGCCGACTTCACCGCGCAAGTCAAACGGGCGCAGGACGCAGCGCGGGCATGCCGACCTCACCCCCCTCATTCCCCCCAAGGCCAGGGGTGAGGTGCGAAGCCGCGCCAGCCACGGTCATCCACGAATCACACGAATCGGCACGAATGTAAAATAGCCCCGCAGGGGCTTCGCCCACGTAGCGCGGGGGTTTAGCCCCGCGCGGGCATGCCGACCTCACCCCCCTCATTCCCCCCAAGGCCAGGGGTGAGGTGCGAAGCCGCGCCAGCCACCGTCATCCACGAATCACACGAATCGGCACGAATGTAAAATAGCCCCGCAGGGGCTTCGCCCACGTAGCGCAGGGGTTCAGCCCCGCGCCAGCCACGGCCAGCCACGAATCACACGAATCGGACGCCCCGCGCCTTTGCCGCACCAGCCGTCCTACGCTATAATGATGCCAGCGACACCGTATTGCGCCACAAGGAGGCAGGAAATGTCCGCTGGGAAGATTATCGGCTACATCTTCGCCGGAATCGCGATCCTGTTCGGCGTGCTGTTCCTCATCGCCGCCTTTGACGGCAGGCCCGTCGCCCAGGCCATCAGCAACTTCATCATCGCGGCCGTCCTCATCGGCATCGGCGTGGTCATCATCATCGCCATCAAGATGCGCGAACCCAAGCCGAAACAGGAGATCATCCAGAAGATAGACGTATCGGGCGAGATCGGCATGGAGCGCCTGAAATGCAAGAACTGCGGCGCGCTTCTGGACAAGGACAGCATCAAACTGGCCGAGGGCGCCATCATCATCTCATGCCCCTACTGCGGCACAACGTACCAGATGGTAGAAGAACCGAAGTGGTAGCCGAACCTGTCGGCGGATTCTTGGAGGTTGGCCCCATGCGAACAGGCCCGAAATGGTTTTTGAGAGCGGCTCTTGTGCTCCTGGCGATTGTCCTCGTCGCGATGCCCGTCGCCGCCCAGGACTATCGCTTCCAGGTGAACGAGAGGCTGGTTCACGTTTACATCAACGACGACGGTTCCATCTGGATTGACTACAACATCACCTTCACCGCCGACCCAGGCTCGCACCCCATAGACATCGTGGACATCGGCCTGCCCAACTACGACTACAGCCTGGCCGAGGTCAAAGCCGACGTGGGCGGGGTCGCCATCTCCGACATCCGCCACTCGGAATACGTGAAGCCAGGGATTGAGGTCCACATGGGCAAGTTCACCATCCCGCCAGGCGGGACGGGAACGCTCCACGTCCTGGCGCGGGTGCGCAACATGGTCTTCCAGGACACGTCGGACCCCGACTATGCCAGCATGGAGTTCATCCCGCACTGGTACGACAGCGCCAACGCCCACGGCACGATGCACCTGGAGATCGTGGTGCACTTCCCCGAAGGCGTAACCAGCGAGGAGTCGCGCTACCACGACACCAAGTTCACCGACGCGGCCATTGTGGACAATCGGGTAACCTACGCCTGGATATTCCCCGACGCCTCGCCCAGCCGACCGTACAAGGTAGGCGTGTCGTTCCCCAAGAAGTACCTCAAGAGCGGCATTGAACTGAAGGTTACCCCCGAGCCTCTCCCCCCAGCCGCGGGCGGCACCAGCATCACCGACATCCTGTGCAGCGGGCCTTTCTGCGTGATCCTGGGCATCCTCGGGTTCATCGCCTTCATTGTGCTCAGCATCCGCGGTGGCGCCGCGCGAAAGATGAAGTACCTGCCCCCCACCGTGGGCGTGGAAGGCGCGGGCGTGAAGCGCGGGCTGACGGCGGTGGAAGCCGCCATCCTCCTGGAAGCCCCCCTGAACCGCGTGCTGACCATGATCCTGTTCGGCCTGCTGAAGAAGGGCGCGGTTACCGTCCTGTCGGACAACCCCCTGCGCCTGCAGGCGAATGTGCCCCTGCCCGAAGACCTGCGCGACTACGAGAAGGAGTTCATCGCCTGCATTGAGAACGATCAACTGAACGAGAAGAAACTGCGCCTGATGATGGTAGGCTTCATCAAGTCTGTGAACGAGAAGATGAAAGGGTTCAGCCGCAAGGATTCGGTGGCCTACTACAAGGACCTGGTGAGCCGCGCCTGGCAGCAGGTGGAGGCCGCCGACACGCCCGAAGTCAAGGCGCAGCGCCTGGACGATGGGCTGGAGTGGACGATGCTGGACGAGGACTGGAACAAACGGGTGGGGCGCACCTTCGGCGACGAGCCGGTGTTGCTGCCGCGGTGGTGGGGCTACTACCGCCCCTGGGCCACGAGCACGAGCACCGCTTCGGGCGGCGGCGGGCAGACGGTGTCGGCCCCCAAGACGACGACAGGCGACGCGGGTCGCGCCCCCACCATGCCCACGCTCCCGGGCGCCGCCTTCGCCAACACCATCGTGTCGGGCGTGGAAAGCCTGTCCAACCGCGTCGTCTCCAGCGTGGAACGCTTCACGGGGAGCATCTCGTCGGTTACTAACCCACCGCCACCGCCGCCCAGCACGACCAGCGGCCGCTGGTCCGGCCGGAGCGGCGGCGGTTGCGCCTGCGCGTGCGCCTGTGCGTGCGCCGGCTGTGCCTGCGCGTGCGCGGGAGGAGGTCGTTAGCATGGGTCTGCTGGACACCATTCGCAACTGGTTCGCGCCCGAAAAGCCGCTCCAGAAAGGCATCTACCACTATCGGTCGCCCGCCGGACAGGAAGAGCGGTTCCGGCTCCATCTGCGCGTAGAAGACGACGGACGGGGCATCCTGGTCATCAACGCCGCCAAGGTGCTCCATCTCAACCAGACGGCCACGGAGTACGCCCGCCTTATCCTGCAGGACAAATCCGCGGACGAGGCCGTGCGCGAGATCACGCGCCGCTATCGCGTGAGCAAGGAGCAGGCGCGCAAGGACTACGAGAGCCTGCGCGATACGATTCTCACCATGACCCGCACCGACGACGTGTGCCCTATCACGTACCTGGACGTGGAGCGCATTGACCCGTTCAAGACGCCGGTCTCGGCCCCCTACCGCATGGACCTGGCGCTCACCTATCGGTGCAACGACGACTGCCCCCACTGCTACGTGGCCCGCGACCGCAACTTCCCGGAGATGCCGACCGAGGCGTGGAAGCGGGTGATTGACCGCCTGTGGGACATCGGCATCCCTCACGTAACCTTCACCGGAGGCGAGGCCACCCTGCGCAGCGACCTGGCCGAACTCATCCAGCACGCGGAAGATGTGGGCCTGGTAACGGGCCTCCTGACCAACGGCCGCAAACTGGCCGACAAGGCGTATCTGCAAAGCCTGCTGGACGCCGGCCTGGACCACATCCAGATCACCCTGGAATCCCACGACGAGGCCATCCACAACAAGATGGTGGGGTGCTCGGGCGCGTGGGCCGAGACGGTCGCGGGCATCGCCAACGCCGTCGCCGCTGATGTGTACGTCATCACCAACACCACCCTTACCCGCGACAACGTGCCGACGATTGAGGACACGATTGACTTCCTGGCCGAACTGGGCATCCGCACCTTCGCGTGCAACGGCATGATCTACTCGGGCAGGGGCAAGGTGGTGGGCACGGGGTTCACCGAGGCCGAGTTGCAGGACATCGTCCTGCGCGTCAAGGCGGCCGCCGCCCGCAACCAGATGCGCCTCATCTGGTACACGCCGACGCAGTACTGCGAACTGGACCCCATCAAACTGGAACTGGGCATCAAGACGTGCACCGCCGCCGAATTCAACATGTGCGTGGAACCCAACGGCGACGTCATCCCCTGCCAGAGTTACTACAAGCCGATGGGCAACATCCTGAAGGACGACTGGGACTCCATCTGGAACAGCGAGACGGCCCGCTGCCTGCGCGACCGCACCTGGATTCAGGAGAAGTGTAAGGTCTGCCCAGACCTGGACTTGTGCGGCGGGGGCTGTCCGCTGTACGTGGAGGAGCACGCCTACCGCTGCCTGGACACGCAATCCAATGCAGTTTAGCGCAGCGGTCAGCCGATAGCCTTCAGCGATCAGCCGTCGGCTTCTTGGGGGCGCAAGCCATGGAGCCAGCCCTGACGCCCGACGAATGGGCCGAGCACTTCCGACGGCAGGCCGAATGGACGCGCGCGGCGCGAAACTACCTGTACCGCCGCGCCGACCTGCTGCGCGCCCGTCGCGTGCTGGATGTGGGCTGCGGAACGGGCGTCATCACCGAGGAGATGGCCGCGCGCACGCGGGGCCGCGTGGTGGGGCTGGACATCAACCCCGAATTCCTGCGCCGCCGCGAGGGGCCGCACGCCGACTACCTGCTGGGCGACGCGCTCCGCCTACCCTTCGCCGACGCCGCCTTTGACGTCGTGCTGTGCCACTTCGTGCTCATGTGGCTGCGCGACCCGCACCAGGCCCTGGCCGAGATGGTGCGCGTGGCCCGCCCCGGCGGCTGGGTGCTCCTCTGCGCCGAGCCGGACTACGGCGCGCGCCTGGACTACCCCGACCTGCCCCACGCCGCCTGGCACATTGAGGCGCTGCGACGCGAGGGCGCCGACCCGTTCATGGGGCGCAAACTGCGGGCCTTATGCGCCGCGCAGGGGCTGGACGCCGAGGTGGGGTGCATCTCCGCGCCGTGGACAGCCGACGCCATCCGCGACTCGCTGGACGGCGAATGGGCGACCCTGAACCGCATCACGCGCGAATTCGTGAGCGAAGACGAACGCCGCGCCGTGCGAGCGCGCGAGGAAGCCGCCATCGCCCGCGGCGAGCGGTTCGTGTTCATGCCCGTGTTCTACGCGGCGGGGCGAGTCCCCGGTTGAGCGGGCACGGCCCCGGCGTGGCATAGGATCGCGTCGGCCACGGCCCGCGGCGCTTCCTCCTGCACGTTGTGCCCCGCGCCCGGCACGATGACCAGCCGCGCCGACGGCTGCACCGCCACCAGCGCCTGCCCGTTCGCCACGGAGTTGATGCGATCCGCCCCGCCCCAAATCACCAGCGTCGGCACCGTCAGACGCCCCAGGGAACCGCGCAGGCCCCGCTGCTGCGACGGCAACCACAACGCCAGACGGCGAAACGCCGAGAAGAACGCGCGGCGCTGGGCCTCATCCCGAACCCGCTCGTTCACCCGCCGGTACAGGAAGGCCCGCTCGGCCTCCGGCAGGTCGTCCAGGCGCGAGTAGTACGGCTCCAGCGAGCGGTAGGCGGCGTCGGGATTTCTCTGGAACCGACGGTACAGCGACTCGCCCACGCCGGGAATCAGGAACAGCAGGGTGGCCGCGTCCAGTTTCTGCGAGGGGGCCAACAGCCCGCCCGCCACGAGCACCAGCCGCTCCACGCGGTCGGGGTGGGTCAGCGCGGCGAAGTGGGCGATGATCGCGCCCAGGGAATGCCCCGCGAGACACGCCTTGCGGATGCCGAGGACGTCCAGGAGTTCCAGGAGCGCGTCGCGGAAGAAAGGCACGGTGTAGGCGCGCCTGGGCTTGTCGCTGCGGCCGAAGCCGGGCAGGTCCGGCGCGACGACGCGAAAACGCTCCGCCAGCGGCGGGATGACGTAGCGCCACGTGTCGGCCTCGTTGCCCAGGCCGTGAATCAGCACCAGCGGCGCGGCCTCCGCCGGGCCGACATCGTAGGCAAACAGCGACACGCCGCACCCGGGGAGGGCGACCCTGCGGCTGTACGATTCCAGCGCGGGCCACGCCGCCATAGATTGCCCATGAGCGTCCATGTCCGATTTCCTCCTGCTGCTCCGCGCCACGGATAGCCGCCCTACGGTCTCGCCCGCCGTAGGTCGGGTTTCCATACCCGACTTTCACCGCCCCCGGCCGCCACGGATAGCCGCCCCACGGTCTCGCCCACCGTCGTCGGGTTTCCATACCCGACCTTCACCGCCACCGGCGGCTAGGGATAGCCGCCCTACGGTCTCGCCCGCCGTAGGTCGGGTTCCCATACCCGACCTACGCCGCCACCGGCTACGGTCTCGCCCGCCGTCGTCGGGTTTCCATACCCGACCTACGCCGCCACCGGCGGCTAGGGATAGCCGCCCCACTCGCCCACCGTAGGCCGGGTTTCCATACCCGACCTTCACCGCCACCGGCCGCCACGGATAGCCGCCCTACGGGCTCGCCCGCCGTCGTCGGGTTCCCATACCCGACCTGTCGCGCCGCCCCCGGCCGCCACGGATAGCCGCCCTACGGTTTCGCCCGCCGTCGTCGGGTTTCCATACCCGACCTACGCCGCCACCGGCGGCTAGGGATAGCCGCCCTACGGGCTCGCCCACCGGAGGTCGGGTTCCCATACCTGACCTGTCGCACCGCCCCCGGCGGCTAGGGATAGCCGCCCTACGGTCTCGCCCACCGTAGGTCGGGTTCCCATACCCGACCTTCACCGCCCCGCCACTACGGTCTCGCCCGCCGTAGGTCGGGTTTCCATACCCGACCTACGCCGCACCCCCACCGGCGGCTAGGGATAGCCGCCCTACGGTTTCGCCCACCGTAGGTCGGGTTTCCATACCCGACCTTCACAGCCACCGGCGGCTAGGGATAGCCGCCCTACGGTCTCGCCCACCGTAGGTCGGGTTTCCGTACCCGACCTGTCGCACCGCCCCCGGCCGCCACGGATAGCCGCCCTACGGTCTCGCCCGCCGTCGTCGGGTTTCCATACCCGACCTTCACACCCACCGGCGGCTAGGGATAGCCGCCCTACGGTCTCGCCCACCGTAGGTCGGGTTCCCATACCCGACCTGTCGCACCGCCCCCGGCCGCCACGGATAGCCGCCCTACGGTCTCGCCCACCGTCGTCGGGTTCCCATACCTGACCTGTCGCACCGCCCCCGGCGGCTAGGGATAGCCGCCCTACGGTCTCGCCACCGTCGTCGAGTTCCCATACCCGACCGTCGCACCGCCACCGGCCGCCACGGATAGCCGCCCTACAGGCTCGCCCGCCGTAGGCCGGGTTTCCATACCCGACCTGTCGCACCGCCCCCGGCCGTCACGGATAGCCGCCCTACGGGCTCGCCCGCCGTCGTCGGGTTCCCATACCCGACCTACGCCGCACCGCGCCTAGAACCACTCCAGCCAGCGCCTCTCCCCCGCAGGCACCAGCACCGTCCCCCGGCCCGGCTCCAGCCCCTCCTGGCGCATGACGAGCACCTCCCACGTCAGGCGGTGGTCGGCGGCATCCGTGGGCGGGCGCATTTCGGCGGGCAACCGCCAGGCGTTCGCCTTCGTCCACCCCTCGCCGACAACCTCCCCGCCCCGGTACACGCGCACCACGTACCACTCGTCGGGAGCCAGCAGCCCCACCGAGGCCCACTGCACCCACACCGTTGCCGCCTCGCCGCGATACACCGCGCCGTCGGGCGGCCACAGCAGCGCAGGCGCGGGATAGGGCGGGCCGGGCGTGGGCGTGCTGGTCGGGCGGAACGTCGGCGTGGGTAGCGGCGTCGGCGTGCCCACAGGGATGATGATCGTCTGCCCCACCCGCAGCAGCGACGGGTCCTTGATGTTGTTGCGGCTCATCAGCAGGTTGACGGTGGTGTTGAACTTCTTGGCGATGCCCGACAGCGTGTCGCCCGACTCCACGGTATAGACCTGCTCGCCGGGGGCCAGCACCGCGCCCTCAACCGTCGGCGTGCTGGCGGGCGAAGTCGTCGGCGGAACCTGCGTCGCGGCCGGCTCCGGCGTCGGCGTCGGGCGTGGGATAATCAACTCCTGCCCGATGCGGATGATGGAGTCGGGCTGCAACCCGTTGGCCTCCAGAACGGCGCGCTCCGAGACGCCGTACTGCTTGGCGATGATGCCCGCCGACTCGCCCTTCTGCACGATGTGGATGATGGGCGGCAGGGGCGTAAACGTCGGGGTGGGCGTCGCCGTGGCGGTAGGCGAGGGGGTTCGCGTGGGGCGGGGCGATGGCGATGGGGACTCGTCCCCGGCAGTGGCCGCGAGCGTGGGCGACGCCACCACGGGTTGGCCCGACGCCTCGGGCAAGAACGCCGCCAGCGCCGTCAGCGCCACCAGGGCCACCAGCACCAGGGCGATGGGCAAGGCCGATTCGCGTTGTCGGGCGTCCATGGCCCCCTAGCCCTGCGCGAGCGAGCCGTCTATGCCCAACTGAGCGGCGACGGGCTTCAGCGCCTCAATCACCGTGGCGATGTGCTCCTCCAGGTCCGCGCCCAGTTCCGCCGCGCCTTGCTCAATCTCCTCGCGGTTGACCGCGCGGGCGAAGGCTTTGTCCTTCCACTTCTTGCGGACCGACTTCACCTCTACATCGGCGATGTTCTTGCTGGGGCGCACCAGGGCCACGGCGATGACCAGGCCCGTCAGTTCGTCCACGGCGAACAGGGTCTTCTCCAGAGGCGTTTGGCGCGGGACCCCGCTGTAGTTGGCGTGGGAACGCACGGCGCGGACGATTTCGGCGGGCCACCCCAGGTCTTCCAGCATCTGCGCGCCGGCAAAGGGGTGCTCGCCCGGCCCCATCGTCGGGTGCTCTTCGTAGTCCACGTCGTGGATGAGGCCCACGATTCCCCAGAGTTCTTCGTCCTCGCCGAACTTGCGGGCGTAGGCGCGCATGGCCGCTTCCACGGCAATGGCATGCTTGATGTGCTCCGGTTCTTTGTTGTGCTCGGTGAGCAGTCGCCACGCTTCTTCTCTCGTTACCATATCTCCCCCCATGTTCACGCGGCCTTTCCATGCCGCGCCAGTTCTTTCTCCACGAAGGCCGTGAGTTGCCGTTGGAACGCCTCCACGCTGAAACGTTCGGCGTTGGCGCGCAACACGCCGACGTCAAACGACATCTGCTCGCACCGCTCCACGGCGGCCATGAGCGATTCGGGCGTCTGCTCGGGGAACAAGATGCCCGTCCGCCCGTCCTCCACGGTGTCTAGCGCGCCGCCGCCGGCGAAGGCGATGACGGGCCGGCCCGCCGCCTGCGCCTCCACGGGCGTGATGCCGAAATCCTCCAGGCCCGGGAAGATCAGCGCCCGGCACCGCGCCATGTAGTCCCGCACCTGCTCAAAGGGCAGCCGTCCCAGGAACGACACATTGGGCCGCGCTAGGGCCTCCAGCGCCTTGCGGTCGCGCCCCTCGCCGATGACGACCAGCGGCTTGCCCAGCCGATTGAACGCCTCCACGGCCAGGTCAATGCGCTTGTAGGGTACCAGGCGCGACACGACCAGGTAGTAGTCGTCGTGCTTCGCCGAGGGCTCAAACCTCTCCGTGTGCACGGGCGGGTAGATGACCACCGAGTCGCGCCGATAGTAGCGGGCGATCCGCCGCTGCACCTCCCGCGAGATGGCAACGAACGCATCCACGCGATCCGCCGCCAGGCGATCCCACATCCGCAACTGTGCCAGGAACGGCACCAACGCGGCCTGCGCCAGCCTGCCCAGCCCCTCGCGGCGGATGTAGTTGGCCGTGTCCCACAGGTAGCGCGTCGGCGTCAGGCAGTAGCAGATGTGCAGCGTCTCGGGCGGCGTGATGATCCCGTGGCAGAAGCCGCTCTTGTTGCTGATGACCAGGTCGTAGCCGGCGAAGTCAAACCGCTCAAAGGCCAGCGGGTAGAACGGCAGGAAGACCTGATGCTTGCGCTTGACCAGCGGCCACCCGTCCAGAAACGACGTGCGGATGTCCCAAGCCCTGTACGCGTCGGGCATCCGCTCTCGCCAGTAGATGGACGTGTAGAGCGGAGCGCACGGGAACATGGCCATCAGGGTTTCCAGCACCCCCTCGGCCCCGCCCATCTGGTTCAGCCAGTCGTGGACAATTGCGACTTTCACGTGGCCCTCTCAAACAGACCGCCGGCAGCGACAGAGCGCCCCGGCCCGTGCGCCGAGTATATCACAACCCCCACCGTCGGGCAAGCCCGCCGCTTGGATTCGGTTCCGTCTTGTGCTGGCGACCAAGGCGCGACTCACTTTTGGAAGCGAGTCGCACCTATGTCCATGGCGCGACCAACAACCGTCGGAACCGAGGCGCCGTTTGACGTCCCCGCGCCGTCGGGCTATGCTATGCCTGGCCTGTGGCGAACACGGCCATCGGCCGTTAGCCTCGCCCTCAACCGCCCTGGATGGGCGCAAGGCGAGAGGCCCCATCGCCAGGAGACAGTCCGTGCTGCCGAAACGGATCACGACGAAAGACGGCAAGACGATCATCATCCGCCATGTGCGCGACACGGACGCCGCGCCCCTCATCCGCCTGCTGAACGAGGTGTTCGCCGAGGAAGCGTTCATGCTGCGCTCCTCGTTCAACCAAACGCTTGAGGACGAGCGGGTGTTCATCCGAAGCGTGTCGCCCCCCAACCTGTACCTCGTCGCGGAGCACAAGGGGGCGCTGGTCGGCTGGCTCACCCTGTTCCAGAACAGGGCCGAGTTCTGCCGCCACGTGGCCGAACTGGGCATCGGCGTGAGGAAGGACTATCGGGGCGTTGGCATCGGGCTGGCGCTCATGCAGACGGCCCAGGATTGGGCCAAGGCCGTCGGCTTGGAGAAGATCACCCTGGGCGTGCGGGCCTCCAACAAGGTCGCCCAGCGCCTCTACGAGAAGTGCGGCTTCGTGTACGAAGGCCACCGCGTTCGGCAGGTGAAGCATCGCGGCGAATACGACGACGACTTCCTCATGGCCTGGTTCGCGGACTCCGCATAGCGCCGCCCGCAGCCTGCTATGGCCGCCCCGCCTCCAGTTCGTCCAGCAGCGCCACCGCGCGGCGAAGGTGCGGAATCACGATGGAGCCGCCCACGACCAGCGCCACCGAGAAGACCTCAAACAGTTCCTCGCGGGTTACGCCCTCGCCCACGCAGCGGATGATGTGATAGGCGATGCAGTCGTCGCAGCGCAGCACCATGGACGCCACGAGGCCCAACATCTCCTTCGTCTTCGTGGACAGCGCGCCCTCGTTGTAGGTCTGCGTGTCCAGGGCGAAGAACCGCTTGATGACCAGGTTGTCTTCCTCAAGGATGCGCTTGTTCATGCGCTCGCGGAATTGCCGAAACTCGTCCAACCGACTGCCCATACGATCTCCTTGTGCGAAGTTGCGGTAGTTTATCACGCGCCACGCCATCGCGCCAATCGCGTGGCGCCCGCGGAGTCGGTTCCAAAGCCTGGGCCGTCATCGTAAGGCCGCGCCGCGCCGAAGCATCTCACGCCCGCGGGCACACCTCATCGCGGGGGGTTTAGCCTCCCGCGACCATGCGGCGATTCATCCCCCACCCGCGTGGAGCAAATTGGCAATTTGCTCTACATCCCCCGCCCACGGCGAGGGGGGCCAGGTCAGGAGGCGTACCTAGCCGCGCAATCCGTATTATCCGTGGATGTGCCCGAACCCCAAAATGGAGCCTTGGAATGCTGAAGCCGGGCTTCAGCATTCCAAAAACGAATTCGTGTGGATTCGTGTTATTCGCGGATATACCCCTACATCACTCGCCGCCGGTTACCGGCAGGCGCATCGGCGCCGCCGCGATGTCGTCGTCCGTGCGCGCCAGCAGCCGATAGCCGCCCACGTAGGGCATCCGCTGGGCGTACTGGCTGACCACGCCCACGACGCGGATCGTGCTCCCGCGCGCAATCGTGGGACGTTTCGCCTGGCCCCCTTCGCGGAAGTACACGCGCGCCGGCCCCGTGCCGTCGTCCAGCCACAGGGCGCGGCTCTCCACATCCAGCACGCGCCCCGCCATCGCCACCAGCAGGCCCTCCCGCGCCTCGCCCATGTCGCCGGTCTGGATGCGGATGGGGGCGATGGGCTCGTCGGGATCAAACCGTTGCAGGTCTCCAGGCCCCGACACGTACAACTGCAACTCGCCGTGGTAGTCGCGCAGGCGGCCCGTGGCGCGCAGCCACTGCCCCTCCACCAGCGGCGGGTATTCCCCCTTGGCGAGGTACACCGCCAGCCCCGCGCCCCGGTCCTGGATGAAAACCAGGCGCTCGCTCACCGTCCCGGGCGGCGCGGTCAACTGCCCCTGCGTGATGATGCGCGCCCCCACGGGTTGGGCGCGCGCCAGCGGCAGGTCCATGAACGGCGGGCCGGGCATGGGCGTGGGCACGGGCAGCGGGCGATTCGCCTCCCCCGGCGTGGGTTCGCATTCCCGCGTCCAGCCGCCCGTGCCGTCGGGGATGCGGCCAAAGGAGCGGTCGTAGCCCGGGCTTTTCGTGAACACGAACTCGTCCGCCAGCGACCCGTCGGGCCTGACGAGGCGCACCGTGTCGCCGTCGTTGTTCAGCGCGATTCCGGTCTGGCGGCCGAAGAGCACGAGGAACCCATCCGGCGCAATCGCGCTCCCGACCGGCAGGGTGTACGGCTTGCTGCCCCCGTCCGCCACGTCGTCCACGGCCCAACCCGCCAGATTCACCGCGCGCGCCTCCAGATTCCGCAGTTCTATCCATTCGTCGTCTCTGGAATCCACCCGCCCGTCGCCATCCCAGTCCTTCGCGTGCGGCGCGGGCAGGATTTCGTTCAGCACGACGCGGGCCAGCACATCGGGGGTGGGGGTTGCGGTAGCCGTGGGCGCGGGCTCGCGGGTGAACGTGGCCGTGCGCGTGGACGTCCGTGTGCGCGTGGCCGTGCGCGTGGGCGAAGGCGTCCGCGTAACTGTCGGCGTGCGCGTCAGCGTGGCCGTGCGCGTGGGCGAGGGCGTCCGCGTTACCGTCGGCGTGCGCGTGGGGGTAGGCGGGGCCGGACGGTTGGCCGCGCCCGGAGACGGGGGATAGTCCGCCGTCCATTCGCCCGTCTCGCTCCGGCTCCACGAGCGATCATAACCCATGGCAGGGTACCGAGTCTCGTCCACCAGCGCCCCGTCCGGGCCCAAAAGCCGCACGGCGTCGCCGTCGTTGTTCAGCGCCAGGCCCGTGTCGCGCTTGAACAGGACGAGATACCCGCCCGGCTCTACCCATAGGTCGGCGGGCACGCGCCAGGGCTTGCTCCCCCCATCCGCCACGTCGTCCAGGTACCAGCCCACCAGGTTGACCGATTCCCCGCCGTAGTTGAATAATTCTATCCATTCATCCTCACTGGATGCCGTGCCGTCCGAGTCCCAGTCCACGTACCGCGGCGCGGGCAGGACTTCGTTCAGCCGAACCGTCGCGGGGTACGGCGTGCCCGTGGGCGCAGGCGTGTCCGTCGGCGTCGGGGTTTCGGTTTCGGGCGGCGCGGTGGGCGTGTCCGTCGGCGTCGGGGTTTCGGTGGGAGTCGGGGTCTCGGTCTCGGTTGCGGTCGGCGAGGGGGTGCGCGTGGGCGTCGGCGTGCATGTAACCGCGAGATTGGGGCCGCCAGGCGAAGGCGCGTACTCCCACGTCCACGTCCCATCGGCCTGCTTGCTGTATGCGCGGTCATAGTCCGCCTTGCCGTAGGTTACCTTCTCCACGAGGACGTTGTCCGGGCGCAGGAGGTGCACCTCATCGCCATCGTTGTTCAGCGCGATGCCCGACTGTTTCTTGTAGATGACGAGATAGCCCCTGCCCCAGATGAACGTATAGGGCGGGATGCGGTACTCCTTGGAGCCGCCATCGCGACGGTCGTCCAGTTTCCACCCGCCCACGTCCACCGGATGCCAGGCCGAGTTGTAGATTTCAATGTACTCATCGTTAGAGGATGGTATCCCGTCCCCGTCCCAGTCCACCCAGCGCGGGGCCGGCATGATCTCGCTCAGGTGGAGCGTGGTAGGATAGGGCGTCTTCGTGAGGGTCGGCGTGGCCGTGAGCGTCGCCGTCCTGGTGGGAGTGGGCGTCCGCGTCGGCGTGGGCGTCTTCGTCGGAGAGGGCGTGCGCGTGAGCGTGGCGGTCTTGGTGTCGGTAGGCGTCCGCGTCGGCGAAGGCGTGCGCGTGGGCGAGGGCGTCCGCGTTACCGTTGGCGTGCGCGTCAGCGTGGCTGTGCGCGTGGGCGTCTGGGACGGCGTGTCGGTGATGGTCGGCGTGGGCGTCGGGGTAGCAGGTCGGTTGGGCCCGCCAGGTGACGGCGGATATTGCAGCGTCCAGACTCCGCCGCCGTCCGTCGTGCGGCTGTAGGAGGCATCGGGCAGGGTGGTGTAGTACCTGTGCGCGTCGGCGACGGTGCCGTCGGGCCGCAGCAGCCGCACCGTATCGCCGTCATTGTCCAGGCCCACGCCGGTGGTCTTGCGGAAGAACACCAGGAAGCCGCCGGGCTGTATCCACGTGCCCGCGGGGATGACATAGGGGGCAGAACCGGCGTTCTCTGCGTCGTCCAGCATCCAGCCGCCCAGGTCCACCGGCTGGTCGCCTGGGCAGAACAACTCCACCCACTCGTCCAGGCTTCCCGCGACGCCATCCCCGTCCCAGTCCACGTTCAGGGGCGCAGGGAGGTACTCGTTCAGGAGCACCGGCGGCGACTGGGCGAACGCGAGCCACTGCTGGAGCGCGCTCACGAGCAGCAACGCAAGCACGGCGGAAATGGACAGCCCCAATCCCCGGCGCCGCACGCCCCCACCTCGTCAACGATGGCGTCGCCCGCCGCCCTGCCCGTCGGCGGCCGGCAACCGCAAGCCTGTCGCGCTGGCCTACAACCGAATCAGGGGTTCGCGCCCTGTAGATACGCCACCCACTCCTGCCAGTGGGACGGCGGATTGCTGTCGTTCGCGCCTGTGGAGGTTGTCGCAGCAGTGCCGCTGGGTTGCGACGGGGTTACAACGACGAGGACTTCGTTGGGCCGCGCCCAGTGGAGCCACTTCCTGGCGGCTTCGTCGGCCCAGTGCGGGCGCGCCAGGGCTTCTTTCTGGGAGCGCAGGTCGGCGATCTCGGCCTTCAGCGCCGCCTTGCTCTGCTGGAGGGTCTCCACTTGGAGAGACAGGGTGTGGAGTTCGCGCGCGTCGGCGGCCAGGTTCGTCAGCGTGAGCACGCCGAACGCCACGAGGAACAGCGCGAAAATCTGTTGGAGACTCAGAAGCCTGTTCTTCACCGTTCTGCCTCCCGCGCCCGCGCCCCCCACATGACCAGCATACTCCCATTGCGTTCCGCTGTCAAGCCGTTCAAGTTCGGTGCCAAATAAAAAGGTGCCGAAGGAGGGATTTGAACCCACATGGGCGATTGCCCACTGCGCCCTGAACGCAGCGCGTCTGCCAATTCCGCCACTTCGGCACTTCGCCTATAATCCTAATGCGTTTTGGCCGATTTGTCAAACTGCGCGGCGGCGCTGAAGCCCCAGGGCCTAGTACGCGTTCTCATCTTTGGCGAAATGCACCACGGTCCGAATGAGAATCTTGATGTCCAGCCAGAGCGACCAGTTCTCAATGTACCACAGGTCGTACTTGGTGCGCTCCACGATGGAGGTATCGCCACGGAGGCCGTTGACCTGCGCCCAGCCGGTGATGCCCGCCTTCTCGCGGTGGCGCTCCATGTAACGGGGGATGGCCTGGCGGAACTGCTCCACGTACATGGGGCGCTCGGGGCGCGGCCCCACCAGGCTCATCTCGCCGATGAGGACGTTGATGAACTGCGGCCACTCGTCTATGGAGTAGCGCCGCAGGAACTTGCCCAGGCGCGTGCGCCGCGGGTCGTTGGCCACCGTCCACCCTGGGCCGTTGGCCTCGGCGTCCTGGCGCATGGTGCGGAACTTGAGCAACTGAAACGGCTTGCCGTCCAGCCCCACCCGCTCCTGGACGTAGAAGACCGGGCCGGGCGATTCCAGTTTGACCAGCGCCGCCACCAGCAACATGAACGGCGACAGCAGGATGAGCGCGATGGCGCTGCCGACGATGTCCATGGCCCGCTTCAGCGTCAGTTTCCACCCGCGCAGGGCGATGTCCCGCACGGTCAGCAGCGGCAGGCCGTTCAGGTCGCCGATGCTCATCTCCGACGCGATGATCTGGAACACGTCGGGGAAGACCTTGATCTCCACGCGGCCCCGCTGGCACAGCGCGATGATCTCCAGCAGTTCCTGGTGCGAGCGTTCGGGCATGGCGATGATGACCTGGTCAATGGCGTGCGCGTCTATCAGTTGCGGCAGGTCGGCGGTGGCCCCCAGCACCGGCACGCCCATGACATCGCCCTGCGCGGGCGATTCGTCCACAAAGCCCACCACCCTGTAGCCCAACGTGGGCGACTGGCGAATCTTGTTGAGGATCATCCGCCCCACCTCGCCGGTGCCCACGATGAGCGTGTTGTACACGGCCACGCCGCGCGCGCGCAGTCGGCCCTCCAGGTAGTCGTGGGCCAGCCTGCCCGCGCCCACAAGGACGATCGTCAGCACCCACGAGTACACCAGCATCAGGCGGGGATAGTCCAGTTCGTTCTTGTACAGAAGTGACGTAAGCGCGCTGGTGAGCAGGATTCCGATGGATGCCGCCCCCACCAGCGCCGTCAGCACGTCCAGGCGCGAAACGCCGCGTTTCAGGTGGTAGAGCCGCGCCAGGAGAAACGACACCAGCAGCGACCCCACCTGGATGAACAGCATCCCCACGTAGCCGCGGAACGGCAGAATGTTGACGGCGGGCGGGTTCTCCGTGCGCAAGCGCCACAGGTACGCCAAATAGAACGCCAACGCCGCCAGCGATGCGTCCAGGAAGACCAGCAGCGCCTTGAGGAGCCACTCGCTGCGCTTTGTCATGCGGGCGTCTCCTTGGTTGTCGCGGCCTGGGGCCTGCCCAGAATCTCCCGCAGCATGGGAAGCCCGCCCCGCAGCACAAGCCCGCACAGGATGAGGAAGTGGAGCACGCGGTTGGTGCTGGCCGCATAGTGCTTGCGGTAGAAGATGTACATGGCGCGCTGGAACTCAAACTGGGCGCGGCGGCTGTGGCGGCTGGCCGCCCGCTTGTAGTGAAGCACGGTTACGGCGGGGTTGTAGTACACCTTCCACCCCTTCTGCCGAACGCGATAGGCCCAATCCAGGTCCTCGCCGTACATGAAGAACGTCTCGTCCAGCAGCCCCGCCTGCTCCATGGCCTCGGCCCGCACCATCATGAACGCCCCGACCACCGAGTCCACCTCGGCCTCGTCGTCGGGGTCCAGGAACGTCATGTTGTAGCGCCCGAAGCGCCTGCTCTTGGGGAACAGGCGGCTCAGCCCGCTCAGTCGGTATAGGGACACGGCGGGCGTGGGGAAGCCGCGGCGACAGGCCAGGTCCAGGCTCCCGTCGGCCAGCACCAGGCGCGGCCCCGCGACCCCCGCGTCGGGCCTGGAGTCCATGTAGGCCACCATGTCGGCCAGGGCCGACGGCGGCACCACCGTATCCGGGTTCAGCAGCAGGTAGTAGCGCGAGGGCGGGGCCGCCCGCAGGCCCAGGTTGTTGGCATACGAGTACCCGCCGTTGACGGGGCTGGCGATGAGATGCACCTGCGGGAACTCCTGGCGCACCATGTCGGCGCTGCCGTCGGTGGAGGCGTTGTCCACGACGATCACGGCAAAAGCGTCCAGCCCGCGGCTCCCCAGGACGGAGCGCAGGCAGTCGCGCAGGAGCGCCTTCGTATTGTAGTTGACGATCACAACAGACAGGTCCATCACGGTTCCTATCCGGCTGTTGGCTGCGGCGTGATTTTATCACGAGCGCCCCGCCGCGTCAATGTGAGCCGCCCCGCGATTCGGCTCCGCCTCGTGTTCCGAGGTGCGACGCACTTTCGGAAGTGCGTCGCACCTTTCGGGTGGGTGGCACAGTGCCAAGACACGTAGGGCGGCTTTCCATAGCCGCCGAAGGCAGGGGGCAGGTATGGAAACCTGCCCTACGCTCCTTTGGAACCGTGTCTCCCGCGCTGCCGAGTTGCCAATTCCACCCCGCGCGGGTATAATGTCCTCGCTCGTGCGCGGAGAGGTGCGAGAGTGGACGAATCGGCGCGATTGGAAATCGCGTGAGGAGCAATCCTCCGTGGGTTCGAATCCCACCCTCTCCGCCTTTTCATTTCATTTGACATTCCCGACGCCATCGGGTAACATGAGCCTGGGTCGTGCTAAACGGGGAGCTAGCGGTGCCCTGTACCCGCAATCCGCTACAGCGGGGTTGAATGCCCTTTTGCGGCCTGCGATTTCCTGGGACTGCTTCGGTCAAGCGGCGTTGAAGGCTGGGTCCTGTGCGGCAGAAACCTCCGAACCCCGCCAGGTCCGGGAGGAAGCAACGGTAAGGAGTGCTTTCTGGGCGACACAGGGTCGCCTGGCTGGAGTTGGCTGATCGGGCAAGCCGGGGGATGCAGGTCAAGGAAGGGTGCACGACCCTTCGTTTATGGCCGGGACACGGCCAGGGGATTTCACAGGAGGATGATGTACCCTCTATCCTGCGACCAGGCAATGAGGCAGGATGCCACAAAATCGGCGCGTGGGTTGGGGCATGCGGCGCGGGCGGCCGCGCTCGCGATGTTCGTCATCCTGCTGGCGGCCTTCGGATGGCGCGCCTACGCGCAGACGGCCACGCCCATCACGCTGTGGGTGGACGGGCAGTGCCACCCCGTTACCACGCACGCCGCCACGGTGGGCGCGCTCCTGGAACAGCAGGGGATTCGCCTTTCGGCCGCCGATGCCGTGTGGCCAAGCCTGGAAACCCCGCTGACCCCGCAGATGGCCGTTACGGTGCATCGGGCGCGCACGGTTACCATCCGCGCGGACGGCCGCACCTTCACCGTCCAGACGCGCGCGGCCACCCCGCCGCAAATCCTGGAAGAGGCCGGCATCCACGTGGGCGATGGCGACCTGATCCTGGTGGACGGGCAGGTCGCAGCCCCGCCGTCCGCGTCGGCGGCGAACCCGCGCGCGGCATCCAGCCGAGGCGGCCGCGACATCGGCCAGCGGGCCACGCTGACGGTGGAAGTCCGCCGCGCCGTCCCCCTGACCGTGAGCGACGGCGGCGTAACGGCACAAATCCTCACCACCGCGCCCACCGTAGGCGAGGCGCTCGCGGCCGCCGGGGTGAGCCTGCTGGCAGGCGATGCGGTCTTCCCCGAAGCCGACTCGCCCGTCGCGCCTGGAATGGTCCTCTACATCCGCCGCGCCATCCCCGTGGAGATAGAGGTGGACTCGCGCCTGGTTTCGGCCCGCGTTCAGGGCGCGACGGTCGGCGACGCGCTGGCCCAGGCGGGGATTGTCCTTGTCGGCATGGACTACACCGACCCGCCCGCCGACACGCCCCTGCGCACGGGGATGCGCATCCAGGTGATTCGGCTGCGCCAGACGTTCGCCATTGAGCAGGAGCCCATCGGCTACTCGGTCGTGTGGCAGCCCGACCCGACGCTGGAGATTGACCAGCGGCGGCTGCTCCGGCCCGGCGAGGACGGCCTGCGCAAGCGCCGCGTGCGCACCGTTGTCCGCGACGGCGTGGAAGTGCAGCGCGACATCATGGACGAATGGGTGGCGCTGGAACCGAAGGACCAGGTCTTCGCCTACGGCACCAAGATCGTCATCCGCGAGTTGGAGACCCCCTACGGCACGATCCAATACTGGCGCAAGTTGCGCGTGCTCGCCACGTCGTACACGGCGGCCACGTCGGGCAAGACGCGCAGCCACCCCGAATACGGCATTACGCGCGTGGGCTGGCGGGCCAGGAAGGGCATCATCGCCGTGGACCCGACCGTCGTCAACTTGAAGACGAAAATGTACGTTCCGGGCTACGGCATCGGCGACGTGGCCGACACGGGCGGCGCCATCAAGGGCTTGCGCATTGACCTGTGCTACGATGAGGACAACCTGGTGCTGTGGAAGAAGTGGGTGGACGTGTACCTGTTGGCCCCGCCGCCCCCGCCCGACCAGATTCGGTACGTCCTGCCGGACTGGCCGGTAGAGTCCAGGTAGGCGCGCCATGGCCCGGCTGCAGGGCATCCTAGACGAAGGCCCTGTGCGCCCGAAGAAGAGCCTGGGCCAGAACTTCCTCGCCGACCCCGTGTACCTGCGCAAGATCGTGGAAGCGGCGGACCTGTCCCCCGACGACGTGGTGCTGGAAATCGGGCCGGGGACGGGCAACCTCACCGAGCATCTGCTGGCCCATGCGGGGCACGTCGTCGCCGTGGAGTTGGACTCCCGCATGGTGCGCCTGCTGGAAGAGCGGTTCGCGGGCCATCCGCGGCTGTCGCTGGTACACGCCGACATCCTGGCCACCGACATCGGGCAACTTCTCCGCCCGCACCTGGCGCGCTCCCTGTCGTACAAGGTCGTCGCCAACCTGCCGTACTACATCACCTCGGCGGCGCTCCGCCTGCTGTTGGAGGCGGACGTGCGCCCCTCGCTGGCCGTGCTGACGGTGCAGTGGGAAGTGGCGCAGCGAATCTGCGCGCGGCCGGGCGCCATGAGCCTGCTGGCCGTGGCGGTGCAGTGGTATGCGGCCCCGCGCATCGTCGCGCGCGTCCCGGCGGGCGCTTTCACCCCCGCGCCCAAGGTGGATTCGGCCATCCTGCGGCTGGAGACGCGACCCTCGCCCGTGGCCCCTGTGGCCGACGAGGCGCTGCTGTTCCGCGTGGCAAGGGCAGGCTTCTCGCAGCGGCGCAAGCAACTGCGCAACGCCTTGAGCGCGGGGCTGGGCATCCCGCCGGAGCAGGCCGAAGCCGCGCTCCAGGCCGCGGGCGTGGACCCCAAGCGGCGCGCCGAGACGCTGCGCCTGGAGGAGTGGGCCGCGCTGGCGAATGTCGTCGCGGCCGGCGGCGGGCATCCGGTTATCCGCGAATAACGCGAATCTACACGAATGGAGCCAAACTATTCGTGTCCATTCGTAGTATTCGTGGATTGAACATTCGGCCAGATTCGCGTCCGTTCGCGGTTTCAGGAATTGCCCTGCTGTGGTGAACGGCTACTTCGCGTCGGCGGGTGGGGGAACAGGCCGCGCAACGACCACGACGCGATGGGTATTGCTGGTGTAGGGCCAACAGGTTACCAGGGTCAGCCGCTCCTCGGGGAAGTAGCCGATGAGTTCCGCATTCTTCCGCCGCTGCTCGTCCGAGGCGTACTTTTCGGGCAGAATCTGCTTGCTCTCCACCCGGTAGTAGTAAGCCCGGCCATCGGCATACAGGATGACGAGGTCGCCCGGGTTCACGTTCACCAGATACCGGAACACCTTGCCCCGCACGTTGTGGTGGCCCGATAGGACCGTATTCCCGACGTTGCCCGGATAGGCCGAGCCGATGTGGAATCCCGCCGCGTAGTCGGCCACCTCCCACTCCGTTGTCGTCTGCCCGTCGCGCTCCACCACTTTCCAGCCGACCTCCACCACGGGCGCGTCCAGGTTGATGGCGGGGATGACGATGCGGGTCGGGGGCGATGTGGCCGGCGCGGGCGTCGCCACCGCAGGCGTGCTGCGGGGTATCGTGGGCAGGGCCACTGTCGCGGGCGCGCCCGGGACGGGAGTTTCGGTCGGCGGGGGCGTCGGGGTGGGCGTGGGCGGCGCGGCCGTCGGGAACGGCGTGGGCTGCACCGCGGCGGGCAATCCCGCGTCCTCGTGGCCCTGGCGCGCCCACAGGACCGCGAACGCGACGATGAGAACCACGCCCAGCACCATCAGCGCCTCGGGGATGTGGAAGCGGCGCAACACGCCCGCCTTCCGCGCAGGGCTTTCCCCGCGCTCCGGACCTGCCGAGACTTGATGGACTTCCGAGATTTCCGGCTCTACCACAACGGCATTCCTCTGGCAAACGGTAACGAGTTTATGCGCGTAACTCCGACAACACTTGGAGCACGAAACCCGCGACTTGCCTTTCTCGTGCCCTCTGCAACGCTCATTCGCCGAGACTTTCCCCTTGCGCCTGCACGCGGCAGCGGTCAACGGCCGCCCCCAGCGGCGTCAGGCTCACGCGGAACTCCCCCTGCTCGCCCGGGCCGAGGACCGGCGGGTCGGTGGGCACTTCCCGAACCGCGACGGGGAGGCCATCGGCGTCGTAGCACGTTACAACGGCGAAGGGCCTGGCGATGGCCGCGCCTTCATTGCGCACCGTCCCCGCCACCTCAACCGACCCGTTGCGGGCGGTCCGCAACTCGTGAGAAGTCACGCCAAAGTCCAGGTACAGGTGGCCCAGGTGCTGGAGCACGTCCGCGCTCACGACGGCGACGCGGTAGTTCGCGAAGGTCGGCGCATCGGGAAACAGGACCGCAAAGGCCGCCGACTCGCCCGCGGGAAGGACCTCCAGCAAGGTGGCCGCCTGCTCCTGGGCGAGCACGCCTCCCGCGCCGTCCAGCAGGGTTACCTCCACCGCCACGCGCTCCACCGCCTGGGGCAGCGGGTTCACCACCTCGCCCAGGAGGCAGAAGCCGCCGGTCGGCAGGGCGTGCGCGCTCAGCCGCTCCACGCGCACGGCCACAGGCGTGGGCGTCGGCAAGACGGGCGCGGCGCCCTGCTCGGGCGGCGGGATGAGCAACTCCTGGCCGATTTGCAGCCGCCTGGGATCCACGATGCCGTTGGCCGTTTGCAACACGGTGGCCGAGACGCCGAACTGCCTGGCGATGCCGATGAGCGTGTCGCCCTTCTGCACCACGTAGATGACGGGCGTCGGGGTGGGCGCGGGCGTGCGCGTCGGAAGCCATACGGGCTGCGGCGGGCGGGGGGTGTCGGTGGGTGCGGGCGGCGTCGGCGAAGGCGCGATGGCAGCCGCCGACGGGATCGGCGCGTCCGTCGGGAGCGTCCACACGTGCCCGCACGCCCCAAGCAGCGCAAGCGCCAGGCACAGGACTACGGTAGGGGCGCGTTGCAACGCATCCCTCCGTCCGCGGTGCCGCTCCGTTTCAGGCCCAGGCGCGCCCGACATCTCCACATGCTCGCTCATCGCCGCTGATTATACCGCGGTCGCGCCAAAATCCGAATTCGCTTATTGCCAAATGGACACTTGTGCGCTATAATGGATTGGCAACCGTAACCCGTCTTTTCCTGTCGCGACCACGGATAGGCGGTGTAGATGAGCGCTTCGGGGGAAAGGTGAGGCCGACCTCCACGGGCAAATGCCACAGGTCGGCCTTTGTCATGGAGCGTTGGACACATCCCGAGTTTCTCGGCACGATATCCTAAACCATAAGGAGCAGGGAGATGCAACTGATCATCACGGGCAAGAACGTGGAGGTTACGGACTGGCTGCGGTCATACGTGGAGAAGAAGATCGGCAAACTGGATCGGTACCTTCCCACCATTGACGAGGCGCGTGTGGAATTGGCCGTGGAGAAGACCAAGAGCGCCCAGGACCGCCAGGTCGTGCAGGTAACGGTGCGCAGCAGCGGCACAATCCTCCGCGTGGAGGAGAAGTCCGCCGACATGTTCGCCTCCATTGACGCCGCGGTGGACAAGATGCACCGCCAGATCGCGCGGTACAAGGGCAAGCAGCGTCGCCGCGGCCGCCCAAGCCCAGGGGAGATGCCCCCGGTCCCCGTGAGCGAAGCGGAGGAGGAAGAACCCCGCATCGTCCGCACCAAGCGGTTCCGCGTGGACCGCATGGACGAGACCGAAGCCATTGAGCAGATGGAACTCCTGGGGCACGATTTCTTCATCTTCATGAACGTGAACACCGACCGCCTGAGCGTGGTTTACCGTCGGCATGACGGCGACTACGGCCTGCTGGAGCCGGAGGTCGTCTAGGGCCGCCTGTCGCACGGGCGCGCAACCCTACAAACACCAAGCCAATGCGCGGGACGGGGCTAGGGCAGACGCTCTAGCCCCGCCGAATTTGGAGGGGCCGAATGTCGGCGCACGCGGAACTGGTCCTCATGGTGGGTGGAGACGAGACCACGCCCGAAGAGCGGATGATGGCCGAAGCCTGGCGCGCCGCCACGCTAGACTGGCTGGACCGCGCCGCCCGCGTGGGGAGCATCGGGCGGATGCTGGTGGCCACCAACTCGGCGCGTTTCGCCGCCAGGATTCGCGCCTCGCACCCCGACGCCGAAGTGGCCCTGGACAGCGGCTCCTTCCACTTCGGGCGGCGCCTGCGCGACCTGGTAACGGCGCACCGCCTGGCGCGGCCCTTCTACGCCGGCGGCGGCAGCGGCATATTCCTCACAGAGGACGACCTCCGCTGGATTTCGGACACCGTGGCGCAGGGCGAGAATCGGCTTGTGGCCAACAACTTCTACTCCTCGGACCTCGTCGCCTTTACCCCCGGCGAGGCCATCAGCCGCATTGAGCCTCCCGACACCGACAACGACCTGGCGTGGCGACTGGCGCGACAGGCCGGCCTGGAGGCGCTGGCCCTCCCGCCGAGCGCCGTCAGCCTGTTTGACCTGGACACGCCCGTGGACCTGATGATCTGCCAGGCGCATCCCGCTTGCCCGCCGCGCCTGCGCGCGTATCTGGACGGCGTCGGGCTGGATTTGTCGCCCATTCGGCGCGCGCTGGCGGTCCTGCGGAAGCCCGGCGCGCGCGTGCTGCTGGCGGGGAGGGTGGGCGCGGCCGCGCGCGCCTACATGGAAGCGCACACCCCGTGCGCGGTGGCCGTCCTGGCCGAAGAGCGCGGGATGAGGGCCAGCGGCCGCATGGACAGGGGCGAAGTGCGGACAGTCCTGGGCTACCTCCTGGGCGAGCGCGGCCCCGAAGGGCTGTTCCAGGCCCTGGCAGAAGTGGCCGACCTGGTCCTGCTGGATAGCCGCGTGCTCCTGTCGCACCTGGGGAAATGGCCGACCAACGCGGACCGGTACCGCTCGGACCTGCTCCGCCCGGACGACATCGCCGACCCCGCGCTGAAGGCGATCACCCAGGCCGCCGCCGCTGCGCCCGTCCCTGTGCTGCTGGGCGGGCACTCGCTCGTCTCCGGAGGGCTGTACGCGCTGGTGGACATCGCGCAGGGCACCCCGGAGCCGCAAGCCCGGCAATGAAACGACCCGCCTCTGTGGGCGGGTCGTTCGGACATCTTGCGGAAAGCCTCGGCGACTCACCAGCCTTCAATGAACTTGCGCCATTCCTCGTATTCGTCCAGGTAGTGGCGGAACAGGTACAGGCTGTTGGCGCGCGGCTCAAACGCGGGCCGCAGAAGCCGCATCTGGGCCTCTTGCGGCGTCCGCCCGCCCTTGCGCCGATTGCACGCGGGACACGCCGACACCAGGTTGTCCCACGTGGGCGTGCCGCCCTTGTGGCGGGGGATCACATGGTCCACCGTGAGGTGCTTGGATGGCTGCCCACAGTACTGGCACGTGTAGTTGTCCCGCCGGAAGATTTCCTTCTTGCTGAGGCGCACCCGCGGATAGGGACGCATCACGGTCCGGTGGAGCCGAATGACCGACGGACGGGGCAGCAGGCGCGAGGGCGTGCGCACGTACCCGCGGCCATTCTCCACGACCTCCGCCTTGCCCAGGTAGAGCAGGGTCATGGCCCGGCGCGTGCTGCATACGTGCAACGGTTGGAAGTTGTGATTCAGCACCAGAACGGGGGTATGCACTGTTCTCCTCCCCCTCGGCACGATGAACGCTTGGCCCAATGTTACCGCATATTGTAGCACGGTTTGCGAAGGGCTACAAAATGGGGCGAGAGGCCGCGCATGGGCCGGCCCGGCGATCCTACCCTTCAGGCGCGGGCGCTTCGGGGCAACTGAACACGTACCCGATGCCGCGCACCGTGCGGATGTACTCGGGGCGGCAGGGGTCTGCCTCCAACTTCTTCCGCAGCCAACGGATGTGCACGTAGATGGTGCGGACGTAGCCCATGTACGTCGTATCCCACACGGCCTCCAGAATCTGCTTCTTGGACAGCACCTCGCGGGGGCGGGTCATGAAGAACTCCAGGAGGCGGAACTCCTTGGGGGTCAGACGGCATCGCTCCTCGCCTTTCCACACGCACTGGTTCTCGTAGTCCAGCGTCAGATGGCCCACGTGAATGGGGCTGGGCTTCTGCTGGGAGAGCAGTCGCCGCACATGGTACAGGATTCGGCGGGTTGTGGTTGGGCGATCCAGCACGCGCTGATTCTCCGCCGCCGGCACCTGAACGCCAACGGGCGGCACGAACACCAGCGGCGTGGAGCCGATGGCGCGCCGCAGCGAGTTGCCAAAGGATTGGGGAGATGTGGTATGGCCGTTCAGGCTGAGGACAACCAGGGCGTGCCCTTGCCCCTTCGCCAGGCGCACCGCCTTGCGGCTGGGCGGAGCCATCTGCACGTGAAAACCCGCGCGCTGCAAAGAAGCCTGGATTCGCTCCGCTTCCAGGAGGTCGTCGTCAATCAGAAGGATTTTGGTCTCCATAGGCGATGTCCGGAATTTGCCTGGCCACTATAGCGATGCTGCCTGGCCCGCGAGCGAAAAAAGCCCCCGTGCCGGCAGTCGCTTCTCAAGATCCCTGGTGGCAATGGAGGTGAAAAATGTGAGTCCCCTGTGCGTGCACACTTATTATAGCGCATTTGCGCGCGCTTGGCAATACGCCCCGACGACTTTCGTAGAGAATTCACGCACATGTCAGACAAACCCCGTTTGACCCGCCCCGCCGAAAGGACTATAATCGCAACACCACCCTATGCTGAGAAGGGATGCTTGATGACGGACGCAACCCGTTTGACCATGGTTGTCATACCGACCTACAACGAGGCCGACAACCTGCCCACCATTGTGGCGGAACTGTTCGCCCAGCCGGTGCAGGGCCTGGAGATTCTGGTCGTGGACGACGCCTCGCCGGACGGCACGGGCGAGGTGGCCGACGCCCTGGCCGCCAAATACCCCGGCCGCCTGCACGTCATCCACCGCCCCGGCAAGATGGGGCTGGGCACGGCCTACGTTACGGGCTTCCGCTACGCCATGGCCCACGGCGCCGACTACATCATCCAGATGGACGCCGACTTCTCCCACTCGCCCAACTACATACCCGTGTTTCTGGACAAGATACGGGACTACGATGTCGTGGTCGGCTCCCGCTACGTGGAGGGCGGGCGGCTGGACGAGCAATGGGGCCTGGGCCGCTACCTGTTGAGTTGGTTCGCCAACAGCGTGTACACGCGGCTCATCCTGGGCGTCAAGACGCGCGACGCCACGGCAGGGTTCAAGTGCTGGCGCCGCGAGGCGTTGGAGCGCATAGACCTGGACCGCGTGCACTCCGGCGGGTACATCTTCCAGGTGGAGATGGCCTACCTGAGCGAGAAGTTGGGGCTGCGGATACTGGAAGTCCCCATCTTCTTTGAGGATCGGCGTATCGGCAGGTCCAAGATGACCATGCCCGTGAAACTAGAGGCCGCATGGCGCGTGTTTGAGATTCGCTGGCGGTATCGGCGGCTCCGAGGGGGCGGGTGAGCGGCGTCAAGGCTGGTTTCGGCGCAGGGCTTCGGTTTTTCCAGACTTCTCGCGGGCGCAGGCTTCTCCCTGTGCTCGGATTCGTGCTGCTCCCGCTCATCTTCTTCTGGCCGGTGCTCCTGGGCGGCAAGACCCTGCTGCCCGCCGACAATCTGTTCGCCTTTGAGCCGTGGCGCACCTTCGCGGCGTCGCTCGGCGTTCGCTTCCCTCACAACGAACTGCTGAGCGACCTCATCCTGGAGAACTACGTCTGGAAGCAGTTCATCTTGCAGTCGCTCCACCAGCGGCAGATTCCCCTGTGGAACCCCTACCTGTTCGCGGGGGTTCCCTTCCTGGCGGCGGGGCAGCATTCGGCCATGTATCCCCTGAGCGTCGTGTACTACGTGCTGCCGCTGCCCTTGGCCTACGGCGTGTTCACCTATATCCACTTCGTGCTGGCGGGGCTGTTCACGTACCTGTTCGTGCGGACGCTGGGGGCCAGCCGCGCGGGGGCGTTTGTGGCAGGGGTTACGTTCACCTTCAGCGCGTTCATGGTGGTGAGCGTGGACTTCCCCATGATCGTCGGCGCGGTTACGTGGTTGCCCTTCCTGCTGTGGGTGGCCGAGAAACTGCTGCGCCTGGCCGAAGCGTCTGCCGGCCACTGGAGGGCCGCGCTGTGGGTGCTCGTGGGGGCCGCCGGCCTGGGCATGCAGATATTGGCGGGCCACGTGGAGATCATGGTGTACGTGGCCATCATCCTGGCCTACTACACGGCGGGGCGGCTCGTCGCCCTGTGGGTGCGGCACCGGCGGGCCTTCTGGCCCATGGCGGGGCGGGCGGTGACCTGGCTGGCGGCGCTGGGCGTGCTGGGCATCGGCCTGGGCGCGGTGCAGTGGATTCCCCTGTACGAACTGGTCCGCCAGAACTTCCGCCAGGGGGCCGTGAGTTACCAGCAGGTCGTGGGCTGGGCCTATCCCTGGCGGCAGATCATCACGTTCTTCGTCCCCGACTTCTTCGGCAACCCCAGCCATCACCAGTACTTTGACCTGTTCCGCTGGCAGGTTGTGCCCGTTACCACCAACGCCCTGGGCGAACCTATCACCGAAATCGCGTGGACGAAGGGGCTGCCCACGTGGAAGAACTACGTGGAGGCGGGAAGTTACGTCGGCATCCTGCCGCTCCTGCTGGCCGTCATCGCCGTCATTCGCAGGCGCAGCGCGGCCGTGTGGATTTTCGCGTCGCTGGCCATCGTGTCGGTGCTGATGGCGTTCGGCACGCCGCTGTACGCGCTGTTCTTCTACCTGGTCCCCGGCGCCAACCAGTTGCATTCGCCGTTCCGCTGGGTCTTCGCCTACACGCTCAGCATGGCGGTGCTGGCGGGCCTGGGGATCACGGCGCTCTCCCGCTGGGCGGCCGATTCCGAGCGCGTGAACCGCGCGACCCGGCGGCTGGCCGGTTTCGCGGCGGCGGTCGGGGCGCTGGGGCTTGGCGCGCTCCTGCTGTCCCGCGCGCTGGGCGGGTTCACGCTCCGCCTGGCCGACCGCTTCGTCCAGACGCAGGGGCTGGCGCAGCGCGCCTTCGCCGACGGGGCCATGCTGTACTCGTACCAGTTCCGCAACTTCTTCCTGTTCGGACTGTTCCTGCTCCTGGCGGGGCTGGTGGTGCGGCGGGCGGCGCGGGCGCGCGGGCACGGGTGGAAAATCGCCGCCGCAGCCGTCGTCGCCCTGGATCTGTTCGTGGTGGGCATCGGGTTCAACCCCAGGACCGACCCATCGCTGCTGGAGTTCAAGCCGCCGGTGGTGGACTTCCTCCAGCGCGACCAAAGCCTGTGGCGGTTCACCACGTTCATCGCGCCCGGCGAGAAGCCGTTCAACGCCAATTCGGGCATGATCTTCGGCTTCCAGGACATCCGAGGGTACGACTCCATCATCCCCAAGCAGTACGTGGAGTTCATGGGGTGGATTGAGCCGCAGGACGAACTGCTGTACAACCGCATCGCGCCGCTGTCGGAACGGAACTCGCTGGACTCGCCCTTGCTGCACCTGCTGAACGTGAAGTACGTCATCACGACGCAGGCGCTGGACCACGCGGGCTACAAACTGGTCTACGACGGCGAGGTGCGGGTGTACGAGAACCAGAACGCCATGCCTCGCGCCTTCGCGCTACCGGCCACCACCGCTGTCGTCGTGCCCCGCCAGAAGGTGGGCGACGCGCTGAAGCAATACGACCCGCGCGAGTACGTGGTGCTGGAAGAGGAGCAGGGGTTCCGCGCCCAGGCCGCCGCGCAGCCTGCCCAGTACGCGCCGGTGGCGGTGGAATCCTACGCGGGCAACGAGGTGTTCCTGAAGGCCAGCCTGGCCCAACCCAGCCTGGTGGTGCTCGGCGACAGTTACTTTCCGGGGTGGAAGGCGTATGCCAGGGCCGAGGGCGATGCCGACGAACGCGAACTGGCCCTCTACCGCGCCGACGGCAACTTCCGCGCCGTGTACCTGGAGCCGGGCACGTACACCATCCGCTTCAAGTACACGCCCATGTCGTTCAAGTTGGGGCTGTACGCCTCGTTCCTGGCGGCCATGTCCATGGTGCTGCTGGCGGTGTTTGCCGTGTGGCGGCGTTTCTACCGCGCCGACGCGGGCGACTCGGCGGTGAAGCGCGTGGCGAAGAACTCGCTGGTGCTGATGGGCATGTCGCTGCTGAACCGCTTCATTGACCTGGTCTTCGCCATGCTCATGTTGCGCATCCTGGCTCCCGTGGGCGCGGGGCGATACCAGACGGCGGTCAACCTCATCGGGTACTTTGAGATTCTCGTCCTGTTCGGCCTGGGGACGCTCCTGACCCGCGAGGCGTCCAAGAAGCCCGAAGAGCAGCGCCGCTACCTGGGCAACACCCTCGTGCTGCGGCTGCTGTTGTGGGCGGTGTCCTTGCCCATCCTGGCGGGCATCCTGGTGCTGTCGGCGCGGGTCGGCAATATGGCCATGGAGACCGTGTGGGCGGTGCTGCTGTTCAGCATCGGGCTCATCTTCAGCAGTTTCGCCGAGGCCATCTCGTCGGTGTTCTACGCCCACGAGCAGATGGAGTACCCCGCCGCCATCTCGTCGGTTACCACGATTCTGCGGGTGATGCTGGGGGCGCTGGTGCTGCTGCTGGGCTGGGGAGTGGTAGGGCTGGCGGGCGTGTCGGTGGTGGTCAACGTGGTTACGCTGCTCATCCTGGGCATCCTGGCGGCGCGGTTCTACTTCCGCCCGCGCCTGGAGTTTGAGCCGAGTTTCGGCCGCCGCCTCCTGTCCGACTCGTACCCGCTGATGATCAACCACCTGCTGGCGACCATCTTCTTCCGCATTGACATCCAGTTCCTCCAGCAGTATCGGGGCGACGCGGAGGTGGGATACTACTCGGCGGCCCACCGCTGGATTGACGCGCTGCAAATCGTGCCGTCGTACTTCACGTTGGCCATCTTCCCGCTCATGTCGCGCTACGCCGAGTCGGCGCGCGAATCGCTGGTGCGCGCCTACATCCTGTCGCTGCGCCTGCTCCTGATGTTCATCCTGCCCGTTACCGTCATCACGCTGTTCATCTCCCGCGAACTCATCGCCGTGCTGGGCGGCAGCCGCTACCTGCCCCAATCCATGATCGCGCTGCAACTGCTGATTCTCTCGCGGCCCTTCGGGTTCATCAACGCCGTTACCCAGTACGTGCTCATCGCCATTGACCAGCAGCGATTCCTGACCAAGGCGTTCCTCATCGGGATGACCTTCAACGTGGTGATGAACTTCCTGTTCGTGCCGAGGTACGGATACCAGGCCGCGGCGGCGATCCTCATCTTCTCGGAGATCGCGCTCCTGCTGCCGTTCTACTACGCCATCCGCAAGCACCTGACGCGCGTGCCGTGGGTGGGGATCACGTGGCAACCGCTGGTGGCGTCGCTGGCGTGCGCGGGCATCCTGTGGGCGACGCGCCCCGTGAGCCTGCTGCTGGGGCTGCTGCTGGCGATCGTCGCGTATCCGATCGTCCTGTGGCTCATCGGCGGGTTCCGCGGGAAAGACCTGGACGTGGTGTTGGCCGCCATTCCAGTGGGGCGATTCCGAAGCCTGCTGCGCGGGAAGGCTCCCGCCGCGGAGATCGCCGAGGGGGAAAGTGCTCCTTGATTCTCTGCGGTCTCTGTTGGGATATTTTTCTCACACAAAGGCACAAAGACACAAAGGGATGAAGGCTCACAGACACAAAGAGAAACCTTCGTGTCTTGGTGTCTTTGTGTGGGATATTTTTCTCACACAAAGGCACAAAGACACAAAGGGATGAAGGCACACAAAACGATCCCTTTGTGCCCTTGCGTCTCTGTGTGCAAGTTTCGTAGGGCGGCTTTCCATAGCCGCCGAAGGCAGGGGCAGGTATGGAAACCTGCCCTACACTACACTCTTTGTGTGGAATATTTCTCTCACAAAGGCACAAAGACACAAAGAAAAATCGCTGTGGTGAAACGGTACTCGCGGTTCGCATGGGGGCGATGACATGAAAGCGTTGCGCGGGACGGAGTTGAAGCGGTTCCACCGCCGGGTGCGGCGGGAGTTGCCCATCGCCCACAGCATCATCGCCATCCTGCAAAGCGTGGAGTATCCCGTCAATGTCGGCTCCATCTTCCGCATCGCCGACGCCGCCGCGCTGGACGAACTCATCCTCACCGGCATCACGCCGACGCCCGAAAACCCCACGGTCGCCAAGGTGGGGCGCGGCAAGCACGCCCGCGTCCCGTGGCGCTACGTGCCCGACGCCGCCGACGCCATCCGCCAGGTCAAGGACGACGGCTACCGCGTGTACGCGCTGGAACTCACCGCCGACGCCGCCCCGTACCACACCGTGGACTGGCCCGACAAGGTGTGCCTGGTGGTGGGCCACGAGGATCACGGCGTAACGAAGGCCACCCTGGCGCTGTGCGACCAGGCCGTGTTCATCCCCATGTGGGGCAGGGGCGCGTCGCTCAACGTCCACGTGGCGCTGGGGATCGTGGTGTATCACATCCGCCAGAAGACAGCCCCACCCCCGTCCGCTGGCCGTTGACGACCGGCAGTTCAGGGTCTATAATACGATTGCAGGCATGTGTGGGCAAGGATGGGTTAGAAAGCACAGATGAAAGAGAGACGCATCAGCAAAGTATACAGGAAGGTGCGTATTTCCGAGCAACCGACCGATTTCGCCTATTGGCAGACCCTATCGTACCAGGCGAGACTCGCTGCCCTAGAAGAAATCCGCCGCGAATACCACAGGTGGAAGCACGGTGCTGAACCAAGACTTCAAAGAGTTTATCATATCGTTAAACGACAACCTCGTTAGGTACCTGGTCATCGGTGGGTATGCGGTCGCCATCCATGGCTATCCCCGGTACACCAAGGACATAGACATTTGGATAGAGCCGACTCCCGAAAACGCAGCTAGAATCGTGAAGGCTTTGGAACAGTTCGGATTTGGCTCATTGGGACTGAAGGCCGAGGACTTCCTCGTCCCGGATCAGGTCATTCAGCTCGGGTACCCACCGAATCGGATTGACTTGCTCACAACGGCGTCGGGCGTGGAGTTTGGCACCTGCTACGCTTCGCGTGTGGAGGTTGAAGTAGACGGCGTTATCGTGAACTTCATAGACCTGGAAAACCTCAAGAAGAACAAGAGGGCCGTGGGACGATTGCAGGATTTGGCAGACTTGGAGAACCTGCAGTGAACCAGGGTGTGTTCCTGGGAGTGCTCGCCTGAAATTCACATGTGCCGCAAAGGATGCCTGCGTGATACCACCGTGGGGCAAAGGCGCGTCGCGCTGGGGATTGTGGTATATCGCATGCGGGGGCTGGGGCAGGAACGCCCCGCGCCACAGCGCCCTTGACGGGCGAATCTGCGTGAAGTATACTGGAGTCGGTTGGGTTCTGCGAACACCAAGTTGCCACGAGTCAGCCCGTGAGCGGCTACAGGATTTGAGAATGAGCGTCCAATTCCAGGTGCACATCGGGAGCGTGGTTCGCGCCGCCATAGCCTTCAACCCCGCGAACTGGAAAAAAGGGGCTGCCATGACGAACCAAGATTCGCTGTTGGCAACGGTGCAACGCCTGTTCGCACTGCTGGAAGAGCGGCAGGTTCCTTACGCTCTGGCCGGTGGGGTTGCGCTGCTCGCCTACGTGGAAGGTCGGAACACCCAGGACATTGACCTCATCATGGCGCAGGCTGCCCTGAAGGAAGTCCCCGAGATTCGGATCACGCATCAGGAGCAGGACGTTGCACGGGGTGATTTTGAGGGGATTCAGATAGCCATCCTGCTCACCCGCAATCCGCTCTTTGCGCGTGTCCTGCGAAACCACGTTACCCGCCAGCGCTTTGCGGAGCGCGAGATTCCAACCGCAACGGTAGATGGCTTGCTCCTCTTGAAACTCTATGCGCTGCCCTCGTTGTATCGCCAGGGCAACTTCGCCAGGGTCAGCCTGTACGAGAACGACACTGCCACGCTGGTACATGCGTACCAGGTTGACCTCAAGCCGTTGCTGGACACGCTGACGAAGTACCTGAGCGAAGGCGACATTGCCGAGTTGCGCGAGATCGCCGCGGATATTGAGCGGCGTATTCAGCGATTCCGTGGAGCACGATAGGCCGTTGGCCGCACAATCAGCGGAGATTGTTCACAACACTTCAAGGAGGAAGGCGATGAAAAGCAAACGGGACGCGGTCATTGTCAGCGCGGTGCGTACCCCCATCGGCAAGTTCATGGGAACCCTGTCCACAACCCCCGCCCCGCGCCTTGGGGCCGTCGCCGTCAAGGAGGCGGTGAAGCGCGCGGGCATTCCAGAACCCGCGGCCATTGACGAAGTCCTCATGGGCTGCGTCGTGCCGGCGGGAGTGGGCCAGGCTCCCGCCCGCCAGGCGGCCATCTACGCCGGCCTGCCGCCCACCGTCGGCGCGACGACCGTCAACAAGGTGTGCGGCTCCGGCCTCAAGACGGTGATGCTCGCGGCCCAGGCCATCAAGGCGGGCGACGGCGACATCTTCGTCGCGGGCGGCATGGAGAACATGAGCATGACGCCGTACATCCTGCCACAAGCGCGGGCCGGCTATCGGCTCGGCGACGGCAAGGTGGTGGATGCCGTCGTCAACGACGGCCTGTGGTGCGCCTTCGCCAACCACCACATGGGCAACTCCGCGGAATTCATCGCCGAACAGTACCACCTGACCCGCGAGGAGTTGGACCGATTCGCCTACGAAAGCCAGATGAAAGCCGTGGCCGCGATCCAGGCCGGCAAGTTCAAGGCGGAAATCGTGCCCGTGGAAGTGCCCCAGCGCAAGGGCCCGCCGCTGGTCTTTGACACCGACGAGTGCCCGCGGGCCGACACGACGCTGGAAGCCCTGGCCAAACTCCAGCCCGCGTTCAAGCCGGGCGGCATCGTTACGGCGGGCAACTCCCCCGGCATCACCGACGGCGCGGCGGCGGTTGTCGTGATGAGCCGCGAGAAGGCCGACCAACTCGGCATCCCGCCCATCGCCACCATCACCGGCTACGCCCAGGCCGCCGTGGAACCGCTGTGGCTGTTCATCGCGCCGGTGCACGCCGTGCAGAGGCTGATGGAGAGGACCGGCAAGACCATCCACGACTACGACTTGATAGAGGCCAACGAGGCCTTCGCCGCGCAGGCGCTGGCCGACGGCAAGGCGCTGGGCTGGGACTGGTCGCGGGTGAACGTGAACGGCGGGGCCATCGCCCTGGGGCATCCCATCGGGTGCAGCGGCGCACGCATCCTGGTAACGCTGCTCCACGCGCTCAAGGACCGCGGGCTGAAGACCGGCCTGGCGACGTTGTGCCTGGGCGGCGGCGAGGCCGTGGCGCTGAGCGTGGAGATGGAGTAGACGCGAGTCATCCCGGGCGTGCGGTGGCTGTGCCAACGGTCAGCAGCATTTGACAGGTGTATATACCTGGTGTATACATATGCGTAGGGTGCAATGGAAGATATCTTCAACTGCACCGGGTTTCAATGGGACCAGGGCAACCGGGGCAAGAACTGGCTTCGCCATCGTGTTTCGGATGCCGAATGCGAGGAGGTGTTTTTCAACACCCCTCTTCTGGTAGCGAAAGACGTCAAACACTCCGATCTTGAAACTCGCTACTACGTCTTGGGAAAGACGAATGCCGGTCGCCGTCTATTCGTCGTCGTAACCGTTCGCGAGAACCTGCTCCGCGTAATCTCGGCGCGAGATATGAGCCGTCGGGAACGGGAGGTGTACAGAGATGCGGAAGAAACGGGTGAAAGAAATACCGCAGTTTGAGAGCGAAGAGCAGGAGCGCGAGTTTTGGTCTGCCCACGACTCGGCGGAGTACGTGGACTGGAAGCAAGCGCGTGCCGTGCGGCTGCCGAACCTGAAACCGACGACGAGAACCGTCTCCATCCGCCTGCCCGTAACGTTGCTGGAAGATCTGAAGTTGTTGGCGAACAAGCGCGACGTGCCCTACCAATCGCTGCTCAAAATATACCTGGCCGAACGCATTGAGGAGGAATTGCGCGCAGCAGAGGGTATGGACTAATCGGAGTCCGGCCCGCACAGGTAACAGGGGAGCAGGGGCGGAGGATTCGCGCACAGGTGGCGCACATCCAGCGGCAAATCCTTCGCCCTACATCTCCCTCACCCCCGCCCCGTCCGCCGCGGCGCACACGTAGATTTCGGCGTCCAGCCCCGTCTGTTCGCGATACCCCTTGCGCAACGCCGCAACGAATGCATCCACGGCATCGGCCCGCACCAGGTTGACCGTGCAGCCGCCAAACCCCGCGCCCGTCAGCCGCGCGCCCAGGCATCCCACCTGGCGGCGCGCGATCTCCACGAGCGCGTCCAGTTCGCGGCAGGAGACCTCGTAGTCGTCGCGCAGACTGACATGCGAGGCGTCCATGAGCGCGCCGAAGGTTTCCGCGTCGCCCCGCCGCATGGCGGCCACGGCCTGCACAACGCGGGCGTTCTCGGTGATGACATGCCGCGCCCGCCGGTACACCGCGTCGGACAGGCGAGACCGCGCCGACGCCAGCGCCGCCTCGTCCGCATCTCGCAGCGCGCGAACGCCCAGCACCCTCGCCGCCTCCTCGCACTGGCTGCGCCGCTCGTTGTACGCCGAATCCACCAGCGCGCGCTTCACCATGGAGTTGGCGACGACGATGCGGAAGTCCGCGGGCAGGGGCACGTGCCGATACTCCAGCGTGCGGCAGTCCAGGAACAGCGCGTGCCCGGCGCGTCCCAGCGCCGCGACGAACTGATCCATGATGCCGCAGCGGTTGCCCACGAACTCGTTCTCGGCGCGCTGGCAGGCGAGGGCCAATTCTTCCGGCGGGAGCGACTCCCCCGCGCTGGCCAGCAGGGCCAGACCCGCCGCCACCTCCAGCGCCGCCGACGAGGACAGTCCCGCGCCGACGGGCACCGTGCCCTGGATGACGGCGTCTAGCCCGCGCAGCGCCATGCCTTTTTCCCCCAGCGCCCACGCCACGCCGCGCACGTAGTTGCTCCACGGCGCGGATGCATCCGTCGCGAAGGCGTCCAGCGCGAAGGCAGACGCCTGCCCGAAGTCCAGCGACCACAGGCGCACCGTGCGATCCTCACGGGGACGGAAGACGATCCAGATGTCGCGGTCAATCGCCATCGGCAGCACGAAGCCATCGTTGTAGTCGGTGTGCTCGCCGATGAGATTCACCCGCCCCGGCGCGCGCGACCACCCTTCCGGCTCGCCGCCGAACTGCTTTCGGAACGCATTCCGGATTCGCTGTGTCCGGTCAGTGTCCAAACTCACGGCCTTGCCATCCTCGCTTTTTCACCGCAGAGATCAAGCCGACCACTCCTTGACCCACACTTCATCCAGGTCGTGCGTGTCGCCCATAACGGAGCGGTACAGCGCGTTGGCCGCGACGGAGTAGCCGCCGACGAACGCCCGCGTCGCGCCCATGCGCTGCAACCGGCGCAGCCCCTCGGTGAGGAGCGCCTTGCCCAGCCCGCGCTTCTGATACTCAGGCACGGTCGCAACCGGCTCGAACACGCCCGTGCGGGTTACGTCGTCAAACCAGACGGTGCAGAACGCGGCGATGGCCCCGGTGGGCGCAACCGCCACCAGGTCCAGGTCGCGGCGGTACAGCGGCGCGGTCTGAATGTTGCGGTACCACTGGGGATCCTGCCGGTTCTCCACCGCCACCTTGATGTCGCCCTGGTGAAATCCCAGCCCCGAAGCGTAGCACCGCTCCAGCAGTTCCAGGCCGTCGCCGAGCGAACGGACCGCGAACCCTGCCGGAACGGGCACATCCGGGATGGGCGCATCCAGATCGCGCCGCCACTGGTGCTCGGGCCAGGTGTCCTTGCGGTAGCCGTGCCGCTGGAGCAACTGCTGCCGCGTCGTGTACTCGGATGACGCCCACGCGAACAGTCTGCGCGAGCCGTCGGGCTGCACCTTCGGCAATCGCTCTTCGGCCACGGCGAGCATCTCCTCTTCCAGTTCGGGCGTGGTGAGCGCGGGATGCACCAGGAAGTGGACTTCGCCGGGGCCGCCGTCAGGCATGGCGATGGCGACGATTTCGCCGTCATCCTCCCACAGGAACGCGACATCCTCCAGGCGCACCTTGGCGCAGTTCATCGCTGTGTGCCAGCGGCAGTAGTCCAGCCGTGCCACGTGCCACGAGCGCTCGCGGCGGTCGTTGAGCATGAACACGTGGCGCAGGAACTCGCGCATGCGCCAGAAGTCGTCTTCGGTTTGATAGGGGCGGAATGTGGGTTTCATGATGGGTTCTCCTTTCGGGACCGGCGCAAATCTGCGCGGTTGATTGTATGCCAGGGTGCTACGTTTCGTCAACGCAGGGCTGCCGTCGCATATACAACAGACAGCCGCGGGAGGTTCAATGGCGCTCGCCTGGCGTGACCGCAGGAGGGTGTTGAAAGATTTGACAAAACCGCCCGTTGGTGCTAGAGTGCGGTCAACTTCTGCACTTGCCAGCAGCTCTGTCCACCCTTTGGGACAAAGCCCCGCGACAGCGCACCTGGAGGAGATTCAGTGAAGACCTTGAAAGTGTTGTCGCTCGTCGTCTTACCCCTGGCCGTGGTGGCCCTGATCGCCTGTTCGCCCGCGGCCAACAAGACCTACACCGATCCATTTGCCTACTGTTCCGCCGTCGGCACGATTGACCAGCCCGGCGCGAACTACACAGGGGACAAGGTGCCGGATTCCGTCGCCAAGGCGCTGCTGACGGCGCTGGGAGGGCCCAGCATCCCGATGGATGCGGTGAAGAGCGGCTCGTCGTGGCGCTGCATGGACGGCAAGGTCTACGGCTGCTTCGTGGGGGCCAACCTGCCGTGCGGGGAGAAAGCCGACACGAGCAAGACGCCGACACAGGAGATGAACGAGTTCTGCGCGCAGAACACAAACTCCGACTTCATTCCCGCCGCAGTTGCTGGCCGCGCGACCGTCTACGAATGGCGGTGCGCCAACGGCAAGCCCGAAGTTGTGAAGCAGGTCGTCCAGCCCGACAAGCGGGGATTCCTGTCCAACGTCTGGTACGCGCTCAGCAAGCCGTGAGCCAGTGAAGCGCGGGGGTCTTTGTCAGGGCAACGCCCAGGCTTTCACGTCGTCGTAGGCGGCGGCGCCGCGCGACACGATGACGCCGAACCTGCCGCTTGCGATGCTGGCATCCGTCGCGGTGAGGCGCTTTTCGCCGTCCAGCCACGCCTCTATGTCGCTCCCCGACGCCACGACCCGCAGGCGGTACTGGTGATTGCGCAGCACCGCGACGGGGATGCTCGCCAGGATCTGAACCGGCGACTGCCTGCGAATCTGGAGAGCGCCGCTTGCCGCGTTCAGGAACACATCATACGATGTGGAGCCGTTCTCGGATGAGCGGAACGCCAGCCCCGCGCCGTCGCCGCTGAGGATGTTGACGCGCGCCTCGTAGATGAAGTTTGTCCCGGTTGTGCTGCGGATGTTCCACGCGTCGCCGCTTGCGTGCCCGCCGCGCATGTACGCGCCGGGGTTCGTCCAGATGCCGTTGTTGGGAGTCCACCTGGCCAGCCCGCCCACATTGAAGTTGTCGGAGAAGATGGGCGCGCCCAGGGCTGTGGATTCCTTCATGACGATGGGCAGGTAAGTCTTGCGGGTGGCGCCGCCGGGCGTGCGCGTGTGGGTGGGCGTGGGAGTTTGTGTGCGCGTGGGTGTGCGGGTAGGCGTCCGCGTCGGAGTGGACGTGGCCCATAGTGCCAGAGAACGTTCAGTTTCGGCTGAGACTGCCCCGCCTCCGAAGAATAGAACCCGTATGAACGCTGCACATCGCCGCTGATCGGCCCTTCAATGGTGACACCGTAGTTGTGATCCGGGTCCGCAAGCCAGATTCGGGCCATGTCGGTAACGTTCCAGCCGTACTCTCCCGTGTGCGGCATGCCAACCACGGTTACGCTCCCCCCGGCCTCGCCTCTGGAGGGCAGGTTCAGGAAAGTGATGCTGTTTTCGCTCCATGCGCTGGTAACCCGGTAGGACCTCATGGTGAATTCACCTGTGACCACGTTCCAGGCCCATGATTCGCAGTTCAGCACCAGCGTAGCGTGGTCAATAATGGCGTTGTCTGGCAAAACGGCCGCAAGGTCAAAGCGCAGATACGAAAAAACGAGCGTCTCCGACCATGTAGTACACCCAGATCGTATCGGCATTGCCGTAGTTCTCGCTGGGGTTCGCAGAATCCACGTGGGAATCCGCCGCAGCAGGAAGCGAGTCCACGAACTGGACGGGTGGTGACAGGGGGGCCGTGCCGCGCTCTGCCGTGGAGCTTGTGGGCAGCCCGGCGAGGACGAGCAGCAGCAGGGACAGGGCTGCGAGCCAGAGGATGGAAAACCGTCGCGTCGTCTCCATGGTCGCACCTCCAGGTTGGATGTGGCTCACACCAGCCGAAAGGGCACACACGGGGCGGGCGACGATTCAGCGACGCGGAGCAGCAGGTGACAGCAGACCCCGTGGAGACATCATACAGACACTTTTGCCGCCGCGCAGTGAGAGAACCGCGAACTCGGTGAATGTACGCGAATACTCTCTCGGATTTCGTAGGGATTCGCTCCGATAAATACTCTCATCAAGCGCCGCGAAACCGCCGCACCACGATCCCCTGCATGGCGTGTTTGTGCGGGACGCCGCCGGAGTCGCAGTCAAAGATGTCCTCGGCGAAATACGGGATCTCCCAGTCGTCGTAGTATTCCAGCAGTTCGCCCGGGCGGAACGGGGCTTCGTCGTCGTTGGCGTCGGGCGCGAAGGCGTCCAGCGCGAACGCAGACGCCTGCCCAAAGTCCAACGACCACAGGCGCACCGTGCGATCCTCACGGGGACGGAAGGCGATCCAGATGTCGCGGTCAATCGCCATCGGCAGCACGAAGCCATCGTTGTAGTCGGTGTGCTCGCCGATGAGATTCACCCTCCCAGGCGCGCGGGCGCACAGGACAGGCTCCGCGCCCCACTGGCGGCGGAAGGCTACGCGCAGGCGTTCCAGGCGATCATCGTTCGGATTCATCTACATTCACCTCTATGGCCCGCAGGCGCGCCGCGGTCTCCTCGGGGAGCGTGTCGTTGATGAACGTACCCGCCCCCGATTCGCAACTGGCGCGATACTTCAGTTTGTCGGCGGCGCGGTGCGGGGGGTAGAACTCCACGTGGAAGTGATATTCGGGGTGCGCCTGGCCATCCGTCGGCCTCTGATGCATGAGCATCATGTAGGGCAGCGAAAAGCCGAACAGGCGGTCGTACTTCATGAGCACGGTCTTCAGGATGCGCGCGAAGTCGGCGCATTCCGCGGCGGTGAACTCGGGCATGGCGCCGATGTGCCGCCGCGAGAAGATGTGCACCTCGTAGGGCCAGCGGGCGAAGAACGGAACGAAGGCCGCGAATCCATCGTTCTCGGCCACCATCCGCCGACCATCCGTCCTCTCCTCCGCGAGGATGTCGCAGAACAGGCAGCGCCCCGTTCGGGCCTCGTGCGCCGTGGCTTGCTGAATCTCGCGCTCCAGCACCGGCGGGATGAACGGGAACGCGTAGATTTGCCCGTGCGGGTGGTGCAGGGTAACGCCGATTTCCTCGCCCTTGTTCTCAAAGATCAGCACATACTGCACATAGGGCAGGTTGCCCAATTCGGTATAGCGGTCCGTCCACACCCGCACGAGTTTCTCGTACTGGCTCAACGGCAGTTGCGCCAGCGTCGAATCGTGCCGAGGCGTGTACAACACAACCTCGCAGACGCCCTGGGCCGGCCGCACCGCATACAAGTCCGTTGCCGACACCGAAGGCGCGGGCGGCGCGGGAAAGAATGTCGGGAACCTGTTCTCAAACACGGCCACATCGTAGTAGGGAAACGGCACCTCGCTCTCAAAACCGCCAGGCTTTGTGGGACACAGGGGGCAATGGTCTGGAGGCGGCAGAAAAGTACGCTCCTGCCGATGGGTCGCCGTAACGACCCATTCTCCCAACAGCGGGTTCCATCTCATTTCGGACATGGGATGCTCCTCATGGTTATCAAGATGGCTTCATCTGTGGATGGTGTTGGAAAGCAACCTTGTTTTCCTTTAGGTTTGTATCTTGTAGCCGCCGTAGTTGCAGGCTTGTGGACATGTGGAAAACTGCCGTTCTTCGGCCCTCTTGTAGTGAAGCGCGGCCACCCCCCACTAGCGGTAGTGTTCTCTGCGCGCACGGTTGCGGGGGACAAGTTGTGGACAGGGGCCGAACCATCCTTGCGCCGCCGCCCGATATGCGCGCCGAGGGCGGGTTTTGTGGATGTCTGTGGATATCTTTCGCGAGTTATCCACAGGAAAGGCCTGATTCCGACGTCAGCCCCCTTCCACCAGTTTGTAGCCAACGCCCCAGATGGTTTCAATGGAAACGCCGCTGGATTGAATCTTGTTGCGAACGTGGGCAACATGGACGTCCACGGTGCGGGTCTCGCCGTAGAAGTCATAGCCCCACGCCAGTTTCAGGATTTGCTCGCGGGTAACGACCATGCCCTTGTGCTGCGCGAGGACAAGGAGCACGTCAAACTCCTTGGCGCGCATGTCCACCCGCTCCCCTCGGATGGTAACCTCGCGGCGCTGGGGGTCTATCGCGAGGTCGCCGATGCGGATCGGCTCGCCCGAGTCGGCGGGGGCTTTGGCGCGCCTGAGCACGGCCCGCACGCGGGCGACCAACTCGTGGGGGTTGAAGGGCTTGGTGAGGTAGTCGTCGGCCCCCAGTTCCAGCCCCACGATTTTGTCCACGTCGTCGGTGCGCGCCGTCAGCACGATGATGGGCACCTGCGAGGTCGCGCGGATGCGACGGCACACCTCCCAGCCGTCCACCTTCGGCAGCATCAGGTCCAGGACGATCAGCGCGGGATTGAGCGAGGCGGCTTTGCGGAGGGCCTCCTCGCCGTCGCCTGCGCATTCAACGGGAAACCCGTCTTTCTCCAGATACGTGCGCACCAACCGCACGATGTTCTCCTCGTCGTCCACGACCAGGATGAGATCTGTGGCCATGCTGACCTCCTTGGGACGGGCTCATTTTACGGCAGTTTTCGGGATTCATCAAAGCCGCCGCGCGAGATGGTTCGTTCCCACACAGAGGACACAAAGGAAAACTTCGTGCCTTCGTGTCTTTGTGTGGACTATTCTTCTCACACAAAGGCACAAAGACACAAAGGGATAAAGACGCGGAGAAAACCCTCCGTGCCTTCGTGTCTTTGTGTGGACTATTCTTCTCACACAAAGGCACAAAGACACAAAGGGATAAAGACGCGGAGAAAACCCTCCCTGCCTTCGTGTCCTTGTGTGGACTATTCTTCTCACACAAAGGCACAAAGACACAAAGGGATAAAGACGCGGAGAAAACCCTCCGTGCCTTGGTGTCTTTGTGTGGAATATTCTTCTCACACAAAGGCACAAAGACACAAAGGGATAAAGACGCGGAGAAAACCCTCCGTGCCCTGGTGTCTTTGTGTGGAATATTCTTCTCACTCAAAGGCACAAAGACACAAAGGGATAAAGACACGGGAAACCCTTTGTGCCTTGGTGTCTTTGTGTGAGGTTCCGCTCCCGCGCAAAGGCAAGGCGTGGCCGAGGGGGTGGGTTTGATTTTTCGGCGACTGTGGGATAAGATGAGGCCATGAACATGCTGATCACGGGCGGAGCGGGCTACATCGGATCCCACCTGGCCGACCGCCTTCTGGCCGACGGGCACTCTGTCATCGCGCTGGACGATTTGAGCACGGGGCGGCTTGATAACGTGGCCCACCTGCGCGACAACCCGCGCTTTTCGTGGGTCCAGGGCGACGTGCGGGATGCGGCGCTGGTGGCCCGCCTCGTGGAGCGGAGCGACCAGGTGTTCCACCTGGCCGCGGTGGTGGGGGTGGCCCATATCGTCGCCGACCCGCTGCGGTGCATCCAGGTCAACGTCGGGGGAACCGAGTCGGTGCTCGCGGCGGCCTTCGCTCACAAGCGCCGCGTCCTGTTCGCGTCGTCGTCCGAAGTGTACGGCAAGAGCGCGCGCGTTCCGTTTCGCGAGGAGGATGACCGCACCCTGGGGGCCACGTGGGTCCCCCGATGGGCCTATGCCGTCTCCAAGGCGCTGGACGAGCACCTGTGCTTCGCCTACGCCGCCCGCGGGCTGGAGGTCTCGGTCGTTCGGTATTTCAACTCCTACGGCCCGCGCATGGATCCGCAGGGGTACGGGAGCGTGGTGGCCCGCTTCATCTCCCAGGCGCTGAGGGGGGAGCCGCTCACCGTGTACGGCAGCGGCGGGCAGACCCGCTGTTTCACCTACGTCTCCGACACGGTGGAGGGAACCATGCGCGCGGCGACCCGCACCGAAGCCCTCGGCCAGGCGTTCAACATCGGGAGCGACCGTGAGGTAACGGTCCAGAACCTGGCGGAGATGGTGCTCGCCCTGACGGGCAGCGCGTCGCCCATCGTGCATGTGCCTTACGAGAAAGTCTTCGGCGACAGTTTTGAGGAAGCCACGCGCCGCCGTCCCGCCATTGACAAGGCGCGGCGACTGCTGGGGTTTGAGCCTGCCGTGTCGCTGGAGGACGGGTTGAAGCAAACCATCCGTTGGTTCGCGGAGCGAATCCACCGCTGACAACGTTCTAGCGGCGCAGATTGCGAGTCTGGGGCCAATGGCGAACGGCCAGAGGCCCGTGCAGAAAGACGCCTTACGAGGAGAGCATAGCCTTGACCGAGACGAAACTGGGCCGATACTGCGACAAGATCATTGAGGCGGGCTGGCTGGCGGCGCTCATCGCGGTGCCGCTGTTCTTCAACATCTACTCCAGCCGCGTGTTTGAGCCTGACAAACTCACCCTGCTGCGTTCCATCGTGATCGTGATGATCGCCGCGTGGGTCGTGAGCAAGGTGGAGGCGTGGCAGCGGGGCGAGGAAGGGCGCGGCGAGGCGGAGGCGCGGCCATCCCTGTGGGAGCGCGTGCGTGCCACCCCTCTCGTCCTGCCGACGCTGCTGATGATCGCGACCTACCTCATCGCGCTGGCCTTCTCGCGCACGCCCGCCATCAGTTGGAAGGGGTCCTACGTGCGGCTACAGGGCGTCTCGTCCACCTTCTCCTACATCGTCATCTTCTTCCTGATGCTGGAGCGGATGCGGACCCGCGACCAACTGGAGCGCGCCGTCCAGGCCATCATCCTGAGCAGCGTGCCCGCGAGCCTGTACGGAATCTTGCAGCACTATCGGCTGGACCCGCTGCCCTGGGCGGGGGAGACCGCCGAGCGCGTGGCCTCCACCATGGGCAACGCCATCTTCATCGCCGCCTATCTCCTCATGGCCTTCTTCGTTACCCTGTACAGGGCGCTGCCCATATTCGGGCGGCTGGCGTCGTCCAAGGAGCAAGTCTCCCTGCGCGACGCGATCCTGGGCGGCGTGTACCTGTTCATCATGGCGATCCAACTCGTGGCCATCTTCTTCACCCAGAGCCGCGGCCCCTGGCTTGGGCTGCTCGGCGGGCTGTACGCCTTCGTCCTGATCCTGCTGGTCTCGTTGCGGCAGCGCGCGGGGGGCGAGCGACGCATGGCGCTGGGCGACCTGGCGCGGGGGCTGGGCGTGGGGGCGGGCACCCTCGCGCTGGGCGGCGTCCTGGCGTGGGTGTGCATCGCCCGCCTCAAATCGCCGCTGGTGGGCGTGGCGCTGCTGGGGGCGGTGGTCATCCTGTCCTACGTGATTCTCGTCCTGTCGCGCAAGGGGTGGCGGTGGCTGTGGATTTCCTGGATTGTCCAGACGCTGCTGGTGGCGGCGTTCCTGGTCGTGTTCAACCTGCCGCATACGCCGCTGGAGTCGTTGCGCGAGACGCCCTACATCGGCCGCCTGGGCCAGGTCTTTGAGACCGAGGGCGGCACGGGCAAGGTGCGCGTGCTCATCTGGGAGGGCGCGGTGAAGATGATCGCGGCCAGCCCGCTGCGCGCCCTGGTCGGCTACGGCCCCGAATCCATGTACGTTACCTACGAGCCGTTCTACCCGCCCGATTTGGCGCACTACGAGGCCCGCAACCGCACGCCCGACCGTTCGCACAACCAGACCTTTGATGCCCTGGTGTCCACGGGTATCCTGGGCTTCCTGGCGTACATGTTCCTGTTCTCCAGCATGTTCTACTACGGCCTGCGGTGGCTGGGGCTGATCCGTTCCGACAGGGAGCGCAACCAGTTCGTGGGGTTCATCGTGGGCGGCGCGGTGATCGGCGCGCTGTTGGCAAGGGTGATCACGGGCGGATACGCCTTCGTCGGCGTGAGCCTGCCAGCGGGGTTCATCGCTGGCCTTGTGCTGTACCTTATCGTCGCTGCCGTGAACCCCACCGCCAGCGAGGCGGATGCGCTGCCTGGCGTGGACAGGCTGCTCATCGCCGCGCTCATGGCGGCCATCCTGGGGCACTTCATTGAGATTCACTTCGGCTTCGTCATCGCGGCCACGGGCACGTACTTCTGGGCGCTGGCGGGGCTGTTCGCCCTGGTCGGGTCGGGGCGCATCCGCGAGGCCGCGCCCGCAGCGGTCTCCAGGCCCGCGGCCCCCGTCCGACAAGACCCGCCCCGCAAGCACAAACGCAAGAAGCATGCGCAGGCGGCAGCGTCCCGAGCGCCCATGCAGCGGGCGGAAGGGCGGCGGTGGCGCGAGTTTCTCGCCTACACGCTCATCGTCGCGCTCATCGTGGCCGTGGTGGCCTTTGATTTCACGTCCAATCAGGCCAGGGCGGCGAGCATCCCCGCCATCCTGTGGAACTCCATCGCCAAGGTGGGCCTGCTGACCGCGGAGCCGCGCGGGTCGTGGGGGATAGCCATGCTGTTCGCGCTGACGGCGCTCACGGGGGCCGCCGTAACGTTCCACCGCGCCTACGACGCCGACGACGACCCGCCGAGCGGGGGGTGGGTGCTGGGAGCGGCGGCGGTTTTCCTGGCCGCGGTCGTGCTGATCCCGCTGGCCGTGGCCTGGGCCAAAGCCGACTTGCTGCGGGTCGGCAAGGATGTGAGCGGAATCATCGCGCGGTGGTACGTCCTCTTCTTCGCGCTCGTCTTTGCGCTGGGGGCGGCGCTGTACCGTCCTGGCCCGTCTCCGCGGCGATACCTGCGCGCCGAGGTCTCCTGGGCCTACGTTGTCCTGGCCGTCGTCGCGGGCCTCGTCATCTGGCAGGGCAACGGGGTCCTGGTCAAGGCCGACATCCTGTACCAGCAGGGGTACCTGCTGGAGCAGGACTACCTGAAGAACGCGCCCCAACTCAACACGGAGCAGCGGCTGCAGGTGCTGGATCGCGTGCTGGGGCTTTACAAGAGCGCCATCCAATATGCCCCATCCGAGGATTTCTACTACCTGGCGGAGGCGCGGGTGTACCAGCAGATGGTGCCGCTGGCCCAGACGCCCCAGAAGAAGCAGGTTCTGCTCAACGAGGGCATCGCCACGGTGGAGAAGGCCCGCTCCATCTACCCGCTGAACGTGGACCACACGGCCAACATGGGCCGTTTCTACCGCACGTGGGCCGAGCAGGCCAGCGACCCAGCCGAGAAGCGCGAGAAACTCCAACTGGCGTCCGACTACTACGCCCAGGCCACGCAACTCAGCCCCAACAAGGCGCACCTGTACAACGAGTGGGCGCTGACGTACTACCTCATGGGCGACTACGAGAACGCGAGGGCGAAACTGGAGAAGTCGCTGTCGCTGGACGCGGAGTACGACCAGACCTACCTGCTGCTGGGCCAGTTGTACACGCAACAGGGCGACTGGGCCAGGGCTGAAGAGATGTATCGCAAGGCCGTGGAACTGAACCCCAACGCCGTGGAGTCCATCAGCATGTTGGGATACGTCCTTGACCAGCAGGGCAAGATCACCGAGGCCATCGCCCAGAACCTGCGCGTGCTGGAACTGGCCCCGCGGGACTACATCACGATCCGCAACCTGGCGGTGCTGTACAACAAGGCTGGCGATTACAAGCAGGCGCTGGCCTACGCCAGGCAGGCGCTGGAGGTGGCGCCCGAACAGGACAAGGCCCAACTGGAGCAGTTCGTGGCGCAGTTGGAGGCGCTGGCGGCGCAGAAGTAGGGCGAATTCGCAGGAGCGAGCACCATGCTAGTGTACATGCTCATCTTCTTGTCGGCGCTGTTGCTGGCGGTGGGGGCGACGCCGTTGGCGAAGCGGTTGGCCCTGCGGGTGGGCGCGGTGGATCAGCCCAGCCCGCGCAAGGTGCACCGAGTGCCCATGCCCCGCCTGGGCGGCGTGGCCATCTACCTGGCATTCATGGCGGCGCTGGTGGCCTTCGGCCGGTGGTTCCCCATCGCCCAGGTCGTGAGCATCTTCATCGGCGCCACGCTGGTCTCGTTCCTGGGGCTGTGGGATGACCGATGGGGCGTAGGGCCGATGTGGAAACTGTTGGGGCAAATCGGCGCGGCGCTGATTCTGGCGTTTTCGGGCGTGCGCATCGGCCTGTTCCCCTACGCGTGGCTGAACGTGGGGGTTACGGTCTTTTGGGTGGTGTACATCACCAACGCCATGAACCTGCTGGACAACATGGACGGGTTGAGCGGCGGGATCGCGGCGGTGGCGTCGGCGTACTTCCTGCTGCTGGCGGCGATGAGCGGGCAATACCTGGTGGGCGCGCTGGCCGCGGCGCTGCTGGGCGCAAGCCTGGGGTTCCTGGTGTACAACTACAACCCTGCCAGCATCTTCATGGGCGACAGCGGCGCGCTGTTCATCGGGTTCCTGCTGGCCGCGCTGGGCATCAAACTGCGCTTTCCCCAGAACTACGTCATCGTAACGTGGATGGTGCCCGTGCTGGTGCTGGGGCTGCCCATCTTTGACACGGCGCTGGTGATCGTGTCGCGCCTTCGGCGGGGCGTGAACCCGCTCACCACGCCTGGAAAAGACCACATCTCGCATCGGCTGGTGGCGCGGGGGCTGACGCCGCGCGAGGCGGTGCTCACGCTGTACCTGGTGGGGTGCGGGCTTGGGATGCTGGCGGTGTTCGTAACCCAGGCCAGCATTCCCGAGGGGTACGCCGTTGGCGGCGCGGTGGCGCTGGCGGCGTTGTACGCGCTGTGGCGCTACGAGTTCAAGGGCCGCGCCCACACCGCCGATGGCTAACGGCTGTCGGCTAACGGCTACTTGGGAGATGACCCGTTGAACGATTCGCTGGAACGCAAAATCGCCAATCGCGAGGCGCGGGTCTGCGTCATCGGCCTGGGCTACGTGGGGCTGCCGCTGGCGGTGGAACTGGCCCGCGTGGGGTTTGCCGTAACGGGGCTGGACACCGACTCGGCCCGCGTGGGGGCGCTGGCGCGGGGCGAGAGTTACATCGCCGACGTGGCCGAGGCCGACCTGCGCGCCGTGGTGCAGAGCGGCCGCCTGCGCGCCACCTCGGACTACGCCGCGCTGGACGACGCCGACGTCATCTTCATCTGCGTGCCCACGCCCTTCACGGCCACGCGCTCGCCCGACCTGTCCTTCGTGTTGAGCGCGGCGCGGGGCATCGCGGCGCACCTGCGCCCTGGCCGCCTGGTCGTGTTGCAGAGCACCACCTACCCTGGCACGACGGAAGATGAGGTGCTGCCGATTCTGGAGACGTCGGGGCTGAAGGCGGGCGTGGACTTCCACCTGGCCTTCTCGCCCGAGCGCATCAATCCAGGCGATCGCCAGCACACCGTGCGGAGCACGCCGAAGGTGGTGGGCGGGCTGACCCCGCGGTGCGCGGAGTTGGCGGCCCTCGTCCTGGCGCAACTCCATCCCTCGGTGCACGTGGTGTCATCGCCCAGGGCCGCCGAGATGACCAAACTCCTGGAGAACATCTTCCGCAGCGTCAACATCGCCCTGGTCAACGAGATGGCCCTGCTGTGCGAGCGGATGGGGATTGACGTGTGGGAGGTGATAGAGGCGGCATCCACCAAGCCCTTCGGGTTCATGCCGTTCTACCCAGGCCCTGGCGTCGGCGGGCATTGCATCCCCGTGGATCCCTACTATCTCCTCTGGAAGGCGCGGGAATACGATTTCCACACCAAGTTCATTGAACTGGCCGCCGAGGTCAACCAGGAGATGCCCTACCATGTGGTGGAACGCATTGCCGAGGCGCTCAACGCCCAGGGCAAAACGATGCGCGGCGCGCGGATTCTCCTCCTGGGCGTGGCCTTCAAGAAGGACGTGGACGACGCCCGCAACTCGCCCGCGGAGCGCATCGCCGAACTCCTGTTGGCGAAAGGCGCAACCTTGCGGTACAATGATCCACACATCCCGCGTTTCTCGGTGGGCGGAGACGTGTTCTATCCCACGAGAGTCGTGATGGAATCCGCGCCGCTGACGCGGGAGACGCTGCGAGAAGCCGATTGCGCCGTGATCCTGGCTGCCCACAGCGCGTATGACTTCGCCTGGATTGTGGCGGAGGCTCCGCTGGTCGTGGATGCCGTCAACGCGACGCGGGGCGCTGGGGCGAGCGCGGGCAAGGTGTGGCGCATCGGCGCACCAGGCATTGGGAGGGCGCATGGGTAAGAAGGCGAAAAAGGGACGCGGCAAGCCCAGGCAGCCGAGGAATGTTCGCCGTCAGGCACCGAAACCCGCTCGCTGGGCGCGAATCTCCGACTGGGCACGCAGGAACCGCGTGCTGGTCGGCGGGCTGGGTGTCCTGCTGGCCGTCGTGCTGATCGCCGTAACCTGGGCGGCGATGGAAAGGACAAATGCGAATATGGCAAAGCCAAAGCAGTGGAGTTCCCCGCCCCCGATGACCATTGACCCCGCGAAGCAGTACTTCGCCATCCTGAAGACCGAGAAGGGCGACATCCGCATCCAACTGTTTGCCGACAAGGCGCCGAAGACGGTGAACAACTTCGTGTTCCTGGCGCGGCAGGGATTCTACGACAACACCACGTTCCACCGCGTCATCCCCGGGTTCATGGCGCAGGGCGGCGACCCCACCGGCACCGGCTCGGGCGGGCCTGGATACCAGTTCGCCGACGAGTTCCACCCCGACCTCAAGCACGATTCCGAGGGCATCCTCTCCATGGCCAACGCCGGCCCCAACACCAACGGCAGCCAGTTCTTCATCACCTACGCGCCCCAGCCCCACCTGGACGGGCACCATGCCGTGTTTGGCAAGGTGGTGTCGGGCATGGATGTGCTCAAGGCGCTGACGCCGCGCGACCCGCGCACCAACCCGACGTTCAGCGGAGACCGCATCCTCACGGTGGTGATAGAGGAGAAGTAGGGGATGGCGGAAGCACGGGCCGAAACCGCGGCACAGGAGCGCGCGCAACGCGCTCGCATGACGGTCATCCGCATCTTCGTGCTGCTCATCGTCCTGGGGGTTACGGGCCTCATCGTGTACTTCCGCGACCGGCTGCAACAGTTCGCCGCGTATGGCTATCCGGGCGTGTTTCTGGTAAGCCTGGCGGGCAACGCGACGGTGATCCTGCCGGCGCCGAGTTTGGCCGTGGTGTTCGCCATGGGCGCGGTGCTGAAGCCGGTGCTCGTGGGCCTGGCGGCGGGGGTCGGCGAGGCGCTCGGCGAGTTGACCGGCTACCTGGCCGGGTTCAGCGGGCGCGCCCTGATTGAAAACCGCGCCCGCTACGAACAGATCACGGCATGGATGCGCAGAAACGGCGCGCTGACCATCCTCACGCTTTCCTTCATCCCCAACCCCTTCTTTGACCTGGCCGGCATGGCCGCCGGGGCGCTCAAGTACCCGGTCTGGAAGTTTCTGCTCTTCTGCTGGGCGGGCAAGACGATGAAGACCACGTTGATCGCGCTGGCAGGCGCGCAGTCGGTTACGTTCATAGAGCGATTCCTCCACTAGAGGCCGGCACCGCCTCTTGTGGGAAAATACAACAGCAAGGAGGCGACTATGAAGGAACTGACCATCAGCGTCATCAAGGCCGACATCGGGGGGTACGTGGGGCATTCTGCGAGCCATCCGGCCCTCATCCAGAGGGCGCAGGAGGCCCTGCAAGAAGCCAAGTCGCGGGGCACGCTTGTGGACTTCCATGTGTCCTACTGCGGCGACGATTTGAACCTCATCATGACGCACAGGCTCGGCAACGATAGCGAGAAAATCCATCAGTTGGCGTGGAACACGTTTGAGGCGTGCACCGAAGTGGCGCGCTCGCTGCATCTGTACGGCGCGGGGCAGGATTTGCTGGCCGACGCGTTCTCGGGCAACGTGCGCGGGATGGGGCCCGGCGTGGCCGAGATGACTTTCGTGGAGCGGCCCTCGGAGCCGATTGTCATCTTCATGGCCGACAAGACCGCCGCCGGGGCCTGGAACATGCCGCTGTATCGGATGTTTGTGGACCCGTTCAACACGGCGGGGCTGGTCATCTCGCCTTCGCTCCATGATGGGTTCAACATTGAGGTTTACGACGTGAAAAGCGCCAAGGCCATCGTGTTCAGTTGCCCGGCCGAGGTCTATGACCTGCTGGCCCTCATCGGAGCCACGGCCCGATATGTGGTGAAGGCGGTGTACACCAAGAAGGGCGAGATCGCGGCCGCGTCGTCCACCGAACGGCTCAGCCTCATCGCGGGCAAGTACGTGGGCAAGGACGACCCGGTGTGCATCGTGCGCAGCCAGAATCAGTTCCCGGCCATCGGCGAGATTCTGGAACCCTTCACCATGCCGCATGTGGTGGAGGGGTGCATGCGGGGGAGTTTCTTCGCGCCGCTGATGCCGGTGCCGCTGCGTTACGCGCAGACCAGCCGCTTTGACGGCCCGCCCCGGGTCGCGGCTCTGGGGTTCCAGATCGCCGACGGGCGACTGGTGGGGCCGCGCGACCTGTTTGACGACCCGGGATTTGACCAGGCGCGGCAGCAGTGCAACGCCCTCATGGATCATCTGCGGCGGCATGGCCCGTTTGAGCCGCACCGCCTGCCCATGGACGAGATGGAGTACACGACCCTGCCCCAGGTCCTGGAGAAATTGCAGGACAGGTGGATGGACGTGAAGTAGGGACGACCGGTAGGGGCGACCTGCGGGTCGCCCCTACCTACAACACCATCAATTCCCGCGGGAATGAGGTCAGCACTTCGGCCCCGTCGGCGGTGATGGCGACATCGTCCTCAATGCGCACGCCGCCCCGTCCGGGAAGGTAGATGCCAGGCTCCACCGTGAACGTCATCCCCGGCGCCAGGGGGAGCGCGTTGCCTTCCACGACGTAGGGCGGCTCGTGCACCTCCAGCCCGATGCCGTGGCCGGTGCGGTGCGTGAAGGCATCGCCGTAGCCGGCAGCGCGAATCACGCCTCGCGTGGCGCGGTCCACTTCCTGCGCGGCCACGCCCGGCCGACAAGCCTCCCGCCCGGCGCGGTTGGCCTCCAGGACGACATCGTACACGCGCCGAAGTTCCGGCTCCACCGCGCCCACCGCGAACGTGCGGGTGATGTCCGAAACGTAGCCCGCGTGGTAGATGCCGCAGTCCAGGATGACCAGGTCGCCGGTCTGGAGCGGGCGCTCGGACGGCGTGCCGTGGGGCAGTGCCGTGTTTGGCCCCGCGACCAGGATGGGCGAGAACGCCACGTCTTCGCCACTGGTGTCTAGCAGCATCGCCCGCAGCCGCGCGGCCAGTTCGCGCTCGGTGCGGCCTGGCCGTATCTCCGGCAGGAAGGCGCGCAGCACCCGTTCGGTGCGGGCGATGGCCTCGCGCATCGCGGCGATTTCGGCCGCGTCCTTGCGCAGGCGCGCGCCCGCGAAGATGTCGTCGGCGGCCGCGACCTGCACGCCCGCCTCGCGCAACCATTGCAGTTCCATCAGGCGCATGTGGAGCGACTCGGCTCCCACCCGCTCGCCGGTCAAGCCCAGGTGGCGGCAGGCCTGGCCTACAGCCGCGCGCGGGCCTTCCTCGTCGGTGTACGCGAACACGTCGGCGGGCACCGCGGCCCCCTGGCCAACCCGCTCGGCCTCAAACGCCGGCACGACGAAGGCCGGGGATTTCCCCGCGACGAACAGCGCCAGCGCAAGGCGTTCGCTGGGGGGCATCGCCAGGCCGGTGAGGTAGCGCAGGTTGGGGCCGGGGACGACGGCAAGCCCCGCCAGCCCTTGAGCCTGGGCGTCGCTGGCCGCGCGGCGGATTCGTTCAACGAACAGGGGTCTATTGTTCTGCATGCGTTCGCCTCCAGAAAGTCTCGGAGAAAAAGGAGCGCTGGAGCAGTTTGTGCATGTTCGGATCGGCCACGTTCAGCGCGCGCGGCTGGGTGATGTACAGCGCCAGCGACTGCGCGAAGTAGGCGGCCGCGCTCCTGCGGCAGATGGGGTCGGGATTGTGCTCCAGGGCGAACAGGCGCACAATCTGCGTGCCGACTTCCGTCCAGGCGGGCGTGATGCCGACGCCGTCGGAGAGGCGCGGCCCGCCCGCGGCCCCCATGCAGCCCAGCAGGTGGTCGTACAGGTGGGCGATGGCCCGAAGCGCGTCGGTCTCGGCCTCCAGCAGCGCCCGCGCCGACACGAACACCACATTCTCGGCCTTGATCTTGCCAATGGCCGCCGGCCCGGGGACATATTCCGTCTCGGCCGGGCTGATGATGAAGACGCCTGTCGGGCTTTCCGCCAGGAACTGCAACGCGCCCACCGGCATCTGGAGCAGCAGTTGCGCCAGCCGATCCACCGGCTCCCACTGGCTGGAGAACCTGGCCGCCACATCCAGGGTGAGCAGCGACCACAGGCGCGGGTACACGTGAACCTTGCGCACCTTGAGTTCTTTTACCAGGCGCGTCCTGTCCGACTCGCGGCGCATCATCTGCCGGCCTCCTTGCCAACTGCCCCGGACTATGGTAACATAAAGCAAGCCATTGTGGCAAACGAGGAGGTGCGTATGAGGCGAGCGATTCTGTTTCTCGGCGGCGTGATCTGCGGGGCGCTGGTGGGCGCGGCGGCCGGGGTGCTCCTGGCTCCGCAGTCCGGCGCGGAAACGCAGGAGTATCTCCGCAAGCGGCTGGATGAGATCAAGGCCGAGGCCATGGAAGCCTACGAGGCCCGCCGCAAGGAACTGATGGAGGAGTTTGAGCGGGCGAAGAAGGGCGTCCGTCCGGCCGCCGAATAGGTGCGCGCAGAAAGCGCAAAGCACGGGGTCGTGGCCGCTGGGCCGCGCCTCGTGCTTTGCTGGTCTGCGTTGGGCGTGCCGGAGCGCGCTAGTTGTCCGGCATGAAGTGCTTGTCGTACTCGTCCTGGAGCATCGTCCAGTGCTTCTTCTCTTCTCCCGCCAGGTAGGTGAACAGGCTCCTCAGCGCGGGGTCGTCCACCACCTCTAGCGCCTGCGTGTAGAACTCTAGCGCGGCCTTCTCCCGACGGATGGCCATCTGCCACGCGTCGGTCAGTTTGGTGTCGCGTGTGATCTTGGGCATGTCGGCCTCCTACTTCTTCAGCATCTTCTCTAGTTTCCGGTACTGGTCTGCCAGAAAGTCGGCGTGGATCTCTTCCTCGTCGCGCAGTTTGAGCAACATGGCTTTGAGTTCGGGGTCCTCGGCGAGGCTGGCGGCCAGGTTGTACTTCTCCCAAGCCGCTTTTTCGTCCATCTCCATGACCTTGAGGAAGTTGAGCCAATTCATCTTGCGAATCTCCTTTCTGTGATGTTATGAGTTGGAACGCGTTTCGTATGTTTGGATGCGCAAAAGGCGCGCGGCGTTTCGGTACAGAATCTTCTCCTTGGCCTCGTCCGACAGCGGCAAGGCGCGGATGTCCTCAATGTTCTTCTTCAGGCTGGGCAGGCCGGGCCAGTCGGATCCGAAGATGACCTTGTCGGCCAGGCGCTCCAATTCGGGGAAGTAGGTCATCAGTTTCTGCGGGGGCAGGCCGGCGATCTCCATGTACATGTTCGGGTGCAGGCGCGCCAGGAACGCCGCCTGATCGTACCAGAACCCGCGCCCGCTGTGGACGAGAAGGATGGTGAGGTTCGGGAAGTCCACGGCGACCTCGTCCAGGAGCATCGGCTCGCCGAACTTGATTTTGGCCCCCTTGAACACGGACGAGCCGGTGTGGAACATGACGGGAATCTGCCGCTCCTCGGCCAGGGCGTACAACGGGTACAGCGACGGGTCGTTGGGGTAGAAGTGGGCGTAGGTGGGGGCCATCTTCAGCCCGCGCATGCCCAAATCGTCCAGGCAGCGGCGCAACTCCTCGCGGGGGCTGGGCACCAGGTGAGGGTTCACGCTGGCGAAGGGGATGAGCCGTTCGTGGCCGCGGCAGAACTCGGCGACAAACTCGTTGGTAACCAGGCCCACGGTCTTGGGGTGCATGTCGGGGAGGATCACCGCATGAGATATGCCGCAGTCGTCCATTACGGCCAGCAATCCTTCGGGCGTCATCAGATCGCGGAATTGCTCCAGGGATGCCCCCTTCAGGAGCGACTGCATCCATTCCACGACCCACGGGTGGTAGTCTTCAGGGCGCGCCACATGGACGTGGAAGTCTATGACGGGCCACTCTGCCATTCTCTGCTCCTTGTGCCGAGCGTGTGTAATCCGTCGGCTCCAAGTATAGCAGGTTTTTGGAGATTGAACAATCTGGCGCGGGGAATCTTGCGCGCAGGCCAGGGCGGTGCTACAATGGCCCCGTTCTGCCGAGAGCAATGGCGCTGTGAGGAGGATGGTCATGAAGAAGATGTTCATCGTCGGCCCCGTGGATGTCTTTGAGGATGTGTTGGCCGTGATGGGCGAGCAGGTGGTAGCCCACTACGGCGACGACTTCGTGCGCCTGTACCGCGAGACGCAAGACCTGACCCGCATGGTGCTGGGCGCTTCGGGCGACGTCTTCCTGATGTCCGGGCCTGGGACGGCCGGCCTGGACGCGTGCATGGGCAGCCTGCTCCACACGGGCGAGAAGGTGCTCATTCCCGTCAGCGGCTTCTTCAGCGACCGCCTGACCGCCGTGGCGAGGGGGTCGGGGCTGGAGCCGGTGGTGGAGGACTTTGAGTGGGGGACGCCGGTGGAACCCGAACGGCTGCGCAAGCGCCTGGCGCAGGAACCCGGCATCAAGGCGCTGGCCTTCGTGCATCACGAGACCTCTACGGGCGTCCTCAACCCGCTGGACGAGATCGTCGGCGTGGCCCACGAGTTTGGGCTGCCGGTCATCGTGGACGCCGTGGCGTCGGCGGGCGGCGTTCCGGTGGATGTGGACCGCCTGGGGATTGAATTTCTCGTTACGGTGGCGAACAAGGCGCTGGAAGCGCCGCCGGGGCTGTCCATCGTCTCCGTGAGCCAGCGGGCGTGGGAGTGGATGGACAAGGGCGGGCCGCGCCACCATGGCTGGTACCTGGATTTGCGGACGTGGCGCGATTATGCCATCCGTTGGGCAGACTGGCACCCCTTCCCCGTAACCCTGCCCACCAGCGTCGTCCGCGCGCTGAATACGTCGTTGCGGCGCATCCAACGCGAGGGTCTGGAACATCACTTCGCCCGCTTCGCCACGGCCGCCGAGGCCGTTCGCCGCGGCCTGCGCGAGATGGGCTTCTCCATGCTGGTGGAGGGGCGGTATTCGTGTCCGGTGGTGTCGGCAGTGCGGGCGCGTCCCGAGTTCCCCGTCTCCGAGATGGCCGCGTACCTGGAAAAGGAGCGCGGGCTTATGATCGCCGGCGGCATCGGTCCGCTCAAGGGCAAAATCTTCCGCATCGGGCACATGGGCAAGGCCACGACGCAGGAGTACATAGACGCGTTGCTTTCGGCGGTGCGCGACTTCCTGCGCATGAAGGGCCTGGCCTGAACGTAGGGTGCGCTGCGCCCTAGTCGCGCCGTCCGAACTTCGCGGCCAGTCGCTCCACCCAGGACTCCAGCCGTCGCCGGTACACGAGGACGGGCACGCCGAGCGCCGCCGAGAGCGCGATAAGCCCCAGCCATTGGCCTGCGGTCAGGCTTGCCGACAGGTCGCCGATGAGCGCCGCCGCGAGGAGGCTGGGGAACCGCCCGATGGCCGCCAGAATCATCAGCAGCGAGATGGGGATGGGCGTCAGGCCCGCCAGGATGCTGATGGAGTCGTCGGGCACGAAGGGGAGCAGGAATAGCAGGAAGAACGCCGCAGGCCCCGCCCGCTGAATCCAGCCGTCAAACCGGCGGAGGTGCGCGGGTGGGACTACCCGCTCCACGAAGGGCCGGCCCAGTTTGCGGGCCAGCGTCATCACCGCCCAGGCCCCCAGCAGAACGCCGATGGCGCTGTAGATCGTGCCCCAGAACACGCCGAACAGGTAGCCCGAGACCAGTCCCACCACCTGGCCGGGCAGCGGCGCGAGGATGACCTGCACGGCTTGCAGCGCGATGAGGGCCAGCGGGGCCGCCCAGCCGAACCCCGCCACCCACCGGCGCAGATTGTCCTGCTGGGAGACGAGGCCCAGCAGCGGCTGCCAGAAGCGGACGACCAGCCCCACCGCCAGGAGCGCCACAAACCCCCATGCCGCCAGCCGTATGGCGTGCCTTATCCGCTGCGGAACTTTCTGTTCGGCGTCCATGCCTGTAGTGTAAAACGCGGGGCGGCACGCCGTCAACCGCGGCACGGTGTGCCGACCACGCGTGGTGTGCCGACCTCACCCGACGGGCCATGATCATCCACGAATAACACGAATCTACGCGAAGGGTACTGCGCCCGACGCTGAAGCATCGGGCTGGCGTTGAAGACCCCAAGGGTCTCCGAGACCCTTGGGGTCTGGACCTGCGCGGCCATGCCGACCTCACACCCTCATTCCCCCTCTCCACCTGCGGAGCGGAGATGTTGTAGCCGCGTATAAGCGCGAATGAACACGAATATCTGTTTCCATTCGCGTTTATTCGCGCGATTCGCGGTTCCCTATCCCTTCGGCATGCTCGCCAACACAAACGGAACCGAGCCCGCTGGGTTCAGCCCTTTGCCAAACGCCGTCTGCGCGGGTATAATGCGCCGTAGTCTGACAAGGCGGAATGCGCGTCGCGCGGAGACCGCAGACCTGGCAGGAGAGGAATGCCCAGGGGACAGCGAGGGTTCCTTACGTTGGCCGTCTTCGTTTCCGGCATGACCACCATGGCGGTGGAGATGTCGGCTGCGCGGCTGTTGGATCCCTACTTCGGCAACTCGCTCATCGTGTGGGCGAATCTCATCGGGTTGATCCTGGTGTACCTGTCGGTGGGCTACTACCTGGGTGGCCGCGTCGCCGACCGTTCGCCGCACGCCACGACGTTCTACAGCATCACCGGAGCGGCGGCGCTTCTCATCGGGCTGGTGCCGTTCGCGGCCCGGCCAGTCCTTTCGCTTTCCGTGCGCGGGTTTGCCGCCTACGATGTGGGGCTGCTGGCGGGGTCGCTCGTGGGGGTGTTGCTGCTGTTCGCCGCGCCGGTCATCCTGCTGGGGTTCGTGTCGCCCTTTGCCGTGCGCCTGGCCGTGCGCGACGTGGGTTCTGCGGGACACGCCGCCGGGCGGATGTACGCCGTCTCCACGCTGGGCAGCATCGTGGGCACGTTCGCGCCGGTGCTGGTGTTCATCCCCGCCATCGGCACGCGCCGAACGTTCTGGCTGTTCTCGCTCGCGCTGCTGGTCATCTCTGTGGTGGGGTTGGCGATGGCCCGCGCCCGTCGCGCGTGGGCCTACGCCGCCTGCGGCCTCGTCCTGGCGGCGGCTGCGGTGGCGTTGCCGTCGGGCGTCGTGAAGGCTTCCGAGGGCCTCATCTACGAAACCGAATCGGCGTACAACTACATCCAGGTTGTGCGCTGGGGCGATGACATCTACCTGCGCCTCAACGAGGGCCAGGGGGTGCACTCCGTGTACAACCCGCACGAGGAACTGACCGGCGAGGTGTGGGACTACTTCCTGGTGGCCCCGCTTTTCAATGCGCCGCCGTTCGCGCCCTCGCAGGTCTCCAGCCTGTGCCTCATCGGGCTGGCGGCGGGCACCGTGTCCAAGCAGTACGCGCTTGTGTACGGCGGCGTGCGCATGGACGGCGTGGAGATTGACCCGGAGATCGTCCGCGTGGGCCGCCAGTACTTCGCCATGAACGAGCCGAATCTGCGCGTCATCGTGCAGGACGGGCGCTACTTTCTCCGCAACAGCCCGGGCGGGTATTCGGTCATCGCCGTGGACGCCTACCGTCCCCCGTACATTCCGTTCCACCTGACGACGCGCGAGTTCTTCCAGGAAGTGCATGACCGTCTCGCCGGCGACGGCGTGGCGGCCATCAACGTGGGGCGCGCGCCGGGCGACTACTCGCTGGTGAACGCCATCGCCCAGACCATGCGCACCGTCTTCCCCAGCGTGTACGTCCTGGACACGCCCGACCGCGACGGAAGCCTGGCTTCCTGCCTGGTGGTGGGGACGCGCCGGCCGACGACGCTGGACAACTTCCGGGCGAACGCGGAGGGCCTGGCCGACGCCCGCCTGCGTGCCGTGGCCTCGCGGGTCTTGCCCTTGATGTGGGAAGTAACGGAGGCGCGGGCTGTATTTACCGACGACCGCGCGCCCGTGGAGCAAATCGTTCACCGAATCATTCTGCGCTATGTGCTGGGGGAGTGAAATGCCACGGAAAGATGGCCGCCGCGCCGACGAACTGCGCCCGATTCGCATCACCACCGGCTTCACCAAGTACGCCGAGGGGTCGGCCCTCATCTGCCTGGGCGATACGCATGTGCTGTGCAATGTCTCGGTGGAAGAGGGGGTGCCGGCTCATCGGCTGGGCAAGGGCGGATGGGTTACGGCGGAGTATTCGCTCTTGCCACGCTCTACCCTGACGCGCACGCCCCGCGAGACCGCCGGCCTGACCGCCCGCACGCAGGAGATTCGCCGCCTCATCGGGCGGAGCCTGCGGGCGTCGGTGGACCTCTCGCTCCTGGGCGAGCGCACCTTCATCGCCGACTGCGACGTGCTGCAGGCCGACGGGGGGACTCGCACCGCCGCCGTTACGGGCGCATACGTGGCGCTGGCCATCGCCGTGCGGCGACTCATCGCGGAGGGGGCCGTGCCCCCAGCGGCGCTCCGTGCGCCGGTGGCGGCGGTGAGCGTGGGCATGGTGGGCGGCGAACCCCTGCTGGACCTGTGCTATGACGAGGACCTGGCGGCGGATGTGGATTTCAACGTGGTGATGAACGCGAAGGGGCAATACGTGGAGGTGCAGGGTACCGCCGAAGGGCGGCCCTTCTCCCACGCCGATTTGTTGCGGCTGCTGGATATGGCCCAGCGGGGCATCGGGTTGCTCCTGGCGGCGCAGGAGCAGGCCCTGGCGTGAACCGCGCGGGCAAGGAGTGGCGTATGGAATTGAGGACCTATTGGCGCATCCTGAAACGACGATGGTGGGTCTGGGTGTTGCTGCCGGTGCTGGTGGGTGTCATCACATTGCTGACGGCCAGGCCGGCCCCCACGACCTACACGGCGTCCATGGCGTTCACCGTGGGCATCAGGCCCGAGCCGAAAACCGGCGACTACTACAGTTACGACCGCTACTACACGTGGCTGACGGCGGAATACTTCGTGGACGATCTGGCCGAGGTGATTCGGCGGAGCGAGTTCAGCAATGCCGTGAGCGCCGAACTGGCCAGGCGGGGCGTGCAGGCGTCGGGAATCGCCATCGGCGCCGCCACCCAGACGGGCAAACTCCACCGGATTCTCAACGTCAGCGTGGCCTGGCCCGACGAGGCGCAGATTCGGGCCATCGCCGACGCCATCACCGCCGTCCTGCAGGAGCAAAGCGCCCAATTCTTCGGGTTCCTGCAGGCCGAGGATGCGGTCGTGCGGCGGGTAGATGGCCCGCATTTCGGGGTGGCGGGGCGCAGTCTGCGGGAACGCCTGGACCTGCCGCTGCGTCTACTAATCGCATTGCTGGCGGGCGTCGGGATTGCGTTCCTGTGGGACTACCTGGACGACACGGTGCGCACGCGGGCGGAGTTGGCGCGCATGGGGCTTGACGTGCTGGCCGAGATACCCCGCTCGCGCCGCTGGCTGCGATGAGGGGGCGGGCAGGCCCGCGCGGGGCGGGGTGGGTACACCTCACCCCCGGCCTTCGGCCAGGGGGTGAGGTTGGCAAGCTCGCGCGGGGCTAAACCCCCGCGCTGGGGGCGTTTGGATCGCGAAGGGCACGAAAGGGCGCGAAAGCCGCGAAAACAGGGCCGCCGGCCGTTCCCTCTCCCGCCGGGAGAGGGCCAGGGTGAGGGGCGACGCGCGGGGCTAAACCCCCGCGCTGAAAGAACGAAGCCCCTTCGGGGCTGGGGTTAGCCCGCAGGGCTTTGCCCGTTCAGCCCGATGCTTCAGCGTCGGGCGGGGCGCAGGGCGGGGCTTTACCCTTCGTGCCGATTCGTGTGATTCGTGGATGACCGTGGCCCGCGTCGGGCGGGCAGCCTTTGCCCGCGCGGGGCAGGTGTGGTACAATTGTCCGACGACAACGGTTAGGAGGCGGGATTGGAATTCCGAGACTACCTGGACATCATCCGCAAGCGAGGCTGGATCTTCATCTTCCTGGCCCTCTTCACGGCGGCCGTGGCGGTGCTGGTGGGCAAGATGCAGACGCCGGTGTATCGGGCGAGCATCGTCCTGCGGGCGGAGCCGGCCCGCGCCGACTGGGGCCTGAGCAACACCGCCAAGGACCTGCTCCGCAGTTACACCCTGCAGATTCGCAGCCACAACACCGCCCAGCGGGCCATTGAGCGCGGCCAGTTGGACATGTCCACCGACGACCTGCTGAGCAAGGTTACCGTCAGCCCTGACCCTTCCAACTTCTCCATTCGCATTGACGCCAAGGACACCGACCCCGCTGTGGCGGTAACCATCGCGCAGAAAGTGGCCGAGATTTTCGCGGAGGACAGGGCGGCCTGGAACGAGAAGCAAGACAAGCGCGACCGCATAGACGTTGCCATCATTGACAGCGCGCGGTACGAACTGTTCTCGCCGAAACTCAAGATCAACCTCATCGTGGGGGGCGTGGTTGGCCTTCTGCTGGCGGGCGTGATCGTCTTCTTCCTGGAGTGGGTTCAGGCCGACCTGTTGCGCACGCCGGAGCAGGTGGAGCGCATCACCGGCCTGGTGGTGCTCGGCTCCATTCCGGCGGGCGGCGAGGCGACGCCGGCGCGCCGCAGGGCGCTGCTCCCCCGCATTCGGCCCGAAACGCTGCTCTACTTCGGCCTGGGGCTTATCGTGGGGGCCGTGGGGTTTGCGGTTGTCAGTCAGATTCTGTAGCGGCGGCGGAACCCGCGCCCGAATGCGGGCCTCGGCCGTAGCCGTTTCCTTATGGAGGGATGCTTGCAGATGAGCGAGAAGACCCTGCAGAACTTGATCACCATCGCGCAGCCGCGGTCCGCCATCAGCGAGGCGTACCGCACGCTGCTGACCAGCATTGATTTCGCCGGCCTGGACCGGCCGATTCGCGCGTTGATGCTCACCAGCGCAAGCCCAGAAGAGGGCAAGTCGTCCACGCTGGCCAATCTGGCCGTCGTCGCCGCCCAGGAGGGACGGCGGGTCATCGTCGTGGATTGCGACCTGCGCCGACCCTCGCTTCATTCCATCTTCGGCCTGCCCAACGGCGAGGGGCTTACGACGGCGCTGATGAACGCCGAGACGCTGAAGGAGCCGCCGCTCCGATCGGTGGGGGTGAACGGCCTCTCGGTGCTGACCAGCGGCCCCATCCCGCCCAACCCGCTGGAGTTGCTCGGTTCGCGCCGCATGGAGGAACTCCTCGCGGCGCTGCGAGAGCGGGCCGACATCGTCCTGGTGGATGCGCCGCCGGTCGTCGCCGTGGCCGACGCCGCGATTCTGGCCTCCAAGGTGGACGCCGTGCTGCTGGTGGTGCAGGCAGGGCGGGCCAAACGCGACTACGTGGAGCGGGCGAAGGCCCTGCTGGAGAAGGCGAACGCGCGCATCATCGGCGCGGCCCTGACCAACGTGCAGGCCGACACGCTGCTCACGCGATACTATGCCGCCGAGGGCAGTCGCTAGCGGATGGCGGAGACGGGTGCGGCGAGGCTCGTTGACCTGCACGCCCACATCATGCCGGGCGTGGACGATGGGCCGCAGACCTTGGAGGAAGCCCTGGCCATGGCCCGCGCGGCCCTGGCCGACGGCGTCGGGCAGATCGTGGCCACTCCCCACGTCCGATATTCGGGGCTGACCCGTGAGGAATTCGGCCGGCGGCTGGAAGACCTGCGGCGCGCTTTTGCGGCTCATCGCGTGGACGTGGAGGTGCACCCGGGGGCAGAGGTGAGCCTGGAGCCGGATATCTTCCGTTGGCTGGCGGAAGGGCTGGCGTGGCCCATTGCATCTACGCGGTACGTCCTGGTGGAACTCCCGTTCTTCGCCTTTCCGCCTTACACCGACGAGGTGATATTCCGCTTGCAGGTGGAGGGGTACAAGCCCATTCTGGCGCATCCGGAGCGCAACGCGTTCCTGGCGGCGAAGCCCGAGCGGTTGCAGGCGCTGGTGGAGCGCGGCGTGCTGGTGCAGATTACCGCGGCGAGCGTCCTGGGAGGGTTCGGGGCGCAGGCGAAATCCGCGGCGGTCGCGTTCCTGGAGCGGGGACTGGTGCATGTGCTGGCTTCGGACGCCCACTCCGCCGCGCACCGCCCCCCGCTGCTCACGGAGGCGGCGCGGGAGGCCGAGCGAATCGTCGGGCCTGGGGCGTGGAGCCTGGTGAGCGCCAATCCTGCTGCGATTCTGGGCGACGGCGAGGAGATAGAACCGGCGCGTCCCGCCAGGAAGGCGCGCCGATCACGTTACGGGGAGGCACGATGAAAGGTCTCATTCTCAGCGGGGGCAAGGGCACAAGGCTTCGGCCGTTGACCTACACCGGCGCGAAGCAGTTGGTTCCCGTGGCCAACAAGCCGGTGCTGTTCTACGTGATAGAAGACCTGGTGGAAGCCGGCGTTACCGACCTGGGCATCGTCGTGGGCGACACCGGCGACCAGATTCGCGAGGCGGTGGGCGATGGCTCCCGCTTCGGCGCCAGGGTTACCTACATCCAGCAGGAGGCTCCGCTGGGCATCGCCCACGGCATCAAGATTTCCCGCGACTTCCTGGGCGACGAGCGGTTCGTGCTGTTCCTGGGCGACAACTTCATCCGCGATGGCATCGTGCCCTTCGTGGAGACGTTCCAGGACGACTCGCTGAACGCGCAGATTCTGCTGTACAGGGTGCCCAACCCCGAGGCCCTGGGCGTGGCCGTGTTGGACGAGCGTGGCCACGTCGTGCGCCTGGTGGAGAAGCCCAAGGAGTTCGTCAGCGACCTGGCCGTCATCGGCATCTACATGTTTGACCACCATGTGTGGGAAGCCGTCAACGCCATCAAGCCCTCCAAGCGCGGCGAGTTGGAGATCACCGACACCATCCAGTACCTGGTGGACAAAGGGCTGAACGTGAAGGCGTCCATGGTCAGCGGGTGGTGGATTGACACCGGCAAGATGAGCGACATCCTGGAGGCCAACCGCCTGGTGCTGGACACCTTTGAGACGCGCATCCTCGGCGAGGTGGACGCCAGTTCGGAGGTGTACAACAAGGTCGTGGTGGAGCGGGGCGCGCGCATCGTGAACAGCATCATTCGCGGGCCGGCCATCATCGGCGAGGAAACGCAGATCATCAATTCCTACATCGGCCCGTTCACAAGCATCTACCACCATTGCCTGATTCAGGACGCGGAGATAGAGCATTCGGTGGTGCTGGAAAACAGCCGCATCGTGGACATAGACCAGCGGATTGAGGATTCGCTCATCGGGCGCAACGTGGAGATCACGCGCTCGCCGCTGAAGCCCCGCGCCTACAAACTCATGCTGGGCGACCACAGCAAGGTGGGGCTCATCGGCAACGGGAGATAGAGGGGACAGCGGGCGGCGGGTAGCCGTTAGCCTTTAGCCATTAGCCATTAGCGTTCAGCCATCAGCATTCGGCGGTCAGTTTGGAGGCCGATGTCCGATTGCTAAAGGCTAAAGGCTAGCGGCTAAAGGCCGATTGCTGATCGCTGACGGCTAAAGGCTGACGGCTAAAGGCTGACTGCTGATTGCTAACGTCTCTTCGGAGAGGTGCAGATGATAAAGACAACTCTGGTTTATCCCGGCATCGCGGGATATGGGTTTGACTGTCTGGGCAAGGGGATGGAGGCCGGCTGGGTGAGCCACGGTCTGGCCCACATCAGCGCCGCCGCCAAGGCCCAGGGATTTGACATAGACCTGATAGACCTGCGCGCGCTCAAGGGCTGGGACGACTTCCGCAGCGAGATCCGCCAGCGCCGACCCGACGTGCTCGGGTTCACCATGATGAGCGTGGACTACGATCCGGTCATGCAGTCGGTGGAGATCGTGAAGCAGGAGTTGCCCCAGAGCATCGTCGTGGTGGGCGGGCCTCACCCCACCCTGGCCCTGGACGAGGTGGCCCAGAATCCCAAGATTGACTACATCGTAACCCACGAGGGCGAGATCACGTTCCCCAAACTCCTGCGCGCCATCCAAGAGGGCAACCGACCCTCCGATCGCATCCTCGTCGGCGAGATGCCCGATCTGGACGCGCTGCCGTTCCCAGACCGCGAACTGTTCCTGAGCGAGTGGCGCAAGTACGGCTACACGCTGGACTCGCCCGAGGTGCCCTTCGTGGAGGAACTGCCGCCGCCGTTCCTGACCATCATCGCGGGGCGCGGGTGCAAGTACAACTGCAACTTCTGCCAGCCCGCCGAGCGACGGCTGTTCGGCCGCAAGGTGCGCCGCCGCAGCGTGCCCAACATCATCGCCGAACTCAAGGCCCTGCGCGACCGCTATCACTTCGCGTCGTTCATGTTCCACGACGACTGCCTGACGGAAGACCGCGAGTGGGTGATAGAGTTCTGCCGCGCCTACAAGGCCGAGGGATTCACCCAGCCGTTCTTCTGCCAGAGCCGCGCCGACATCATCGTGAAGCACCCCGACATGGTGCGCCTGATGGCCGACGCCGGGCTTCGTGGCTACTTCATCGGGTTTGAAAGCGGCAGCGACCGCGTGCTCAAGTTCCTGCGCAAAGGCACCACCCGCGCCATCAACCTGGAGGCCGCGCGCATCTGCCGCAAGAACGGCATCGCCATCTGGGCCAACTACATGCTGGGCATCCCCACCGAGACGAAAGAAGAGGTGATGGAGACCATCTCCATGCTGAAGGAGATGGACCCCGACTACTACAGCCCGGCCTTCTACACGCCCCACCCGGGCAGCGACCTGTTTGACTACTGCATGGAGAACGACCTGTCGCTCATCACGAGCCACGAGCAGTATCGGCGCTCGCCCACCGAGGCGAAGATCAAGGGCATGGACTACGACTTTCTCCGCTGGGCGCTGGCAGAATCCCAGCGGCGCAAACCGTGGAATCAGTTCCGGCGGCAGGTGCGCCGTTACTGGAAGCGCTACGCCTCGCCCAAGAAGATCGCGCGCAAGTTGCTGCGCATGGCTGGGCTTGCGCCGGCGCGGTAGGCAGCGGGCCTCTGCACGGGCGACCCGCAGGTGGGCGACCCGCAGGTCGCCCGTACAGTGAGGGCAGAAATCCAAAACGGGAGAGTCTGGACGTGAAACGCTTGATGATCACCGGCGGGGCCGGCTTCATTGGCTCCAACTTCGTCCACTACGTGCTGGAGCACCACCCCGACTACTACGTCGTCGTGTACGACAAACTGACGTATGCGGGCAACCTGGACAACCTGCGCGACCTGGAGGGGAATCCACGCTACGCCTTCGTGCGCGGCGACATCTGCGACGCGGCGCTGGTGGAGCAGACCATCCGCGACCACGCCATTGACACCATCGTGAACTTCGCCGCCGAGACCCACGTGGACCGTTCGCTCCTGGAGCCGGGGAGTTTCATCCAGACCGACGTGTTCGGCACCTACGTCTTGCTGGAAGCCGCCCGCAAGTTCAAGTTGGAGCGCTTCCACCAGGTCAGCACCGACGAGGTGTACGGCGAGGTGCTGGACGGCGCTTCGGTGGAGACGGACCCGCTGATGCCGCGCAGCCCCTACTCGGCCAGCAAGGCGGGCGGCGAGCACATGGTGCACGCGTACTTCGTCAGTTTCGGCGTGCCCGCCACCATCACCCGCGGCTCCAACAACATCGGCCCGTACCAGTATCCGGAGAAGGCCGTGCCCCTGTTCATCACCAACGCCATTGACGACCTGCCCCTTCCCATCTACGGTGATGGGATGCAGATGCGCGACTACCAGTATGTGTGGGATCACTGCGAGGGGATTGACGTGGTGCTGCACAAGGGCGTCCCGGGCGAGGTGTACAACCTGGGCACCGGCGTGGAGACGCGGAACATTGACATGGCGCGCCTTGTGCTGCGCCTGCTGGGCAAGCCCGAAAGCCTGATCCAGCACGTGGCCGACCGCCCGGGCCACGACCGCCGCTATGCCATGAACTGCGACAAGATCAAGGCGCTGGGCTGGCAGTCGCGCCACACCTTTGAGCAAGCGCTGGAGAAGACCGTCCGCTGGTACGTGGACAACGAATGGTGGTGGCGCAAACTGAAGACCGGCGAGTATCTGGAGTACTACAAGCGCCAATACGGCGAGCGGCTCAACCGGTGCTAGCGTAACCTACGGACGTAAACAAGCGGGAGCCGACAGGACGACGCCGCGATGAGCATGTACACATCCACCTGCGGCGCTTGCCCATCCCAGAGCGGGTGCGTTGACGTGATGCTGAAGCGGCCTCGGTACAGGCCCGGCGCCAATGTCTCCGTGCCCACCAGTTTGAGCACGACATGCGCGCCTGGTGCAAGCGCCCCGTTCGCCGGTTGGATTCGCAGCCAACTCGCGTCGGGCGGGATTTGCGCCGCCCAGTCTATGGATTCGTTGCCGGTGTTCATGAGCGTCAGCGACGCCTGGACGGCCTCCCCAGGCGCGGCGTGGATGACCCATCCGGATTCCGATGCGGCCAGGTGCGGCGGAGTGAGGAGCCCCTGCAGCGCGGCGGCCGCGTCTATGCGCCCGTACCCATAGTAGTCATTGCGCCCGTTCTCGTCGTAGGGGATGCCCCCAACCTTGACGGCGGTGGCTTTCAGGTGCGCTTCCACCTGCTCGTCGTTCCAACCGGGCCGCATCCAGCCGACCAGCCCCGCCAGCCCCGCCACGAGGGGAGTGGCCATGGACGTGCCGGTTTTGTACACGTAGGATCCGCCCAGCGCCGTGCTGTAGACGCCAACCCCCGGCGCGGCGAGATCCACGAACTGGTTGTACCCCGAGAAAGCCGCGCGCTGGTCTCCGGAGTCCGTGGCCGCGACGGAGATCACGTGTTCCATCGCCGCCGGGTACATGATGGGATTCACGCCCCCGCAGCCGGGGCCCCCTTGGGCGCAATTGCCCGCGGCAGCCACAATCACAGAGTCGTAGCGCTCGGCCGCCTCCCGAATGGCGTCCTGGAGCAGTTGGCTATATTCCGTTCCTGCCAGGCTCATATTGATGACACGCGCGAAACGCTTCGCCGCGTAGTACACCCCCTCGGCCACGCCGGCATAGGTGCCGCTTCCCGCATAGTTGAGCACCTTGACCGGCATAATCTTGCAGCGCCACGCGACGCCCGCGACGCCCACGCCGTTGTTCCCCATTGCCCCGATGATGCCCGCCACGTGCGTGCCGTGGCCGTGGTCGTCCTGCGGGTTGGCGTCTCCTTTGATGACATTCCAGCCCCAGATGTCGTCCACATATCCGTTAAGGTCATCGTCCACGCCGTTGTCGGGAATCTCTCCGAGATTCCGCCACAGGTTCTCCCGAAGGTCCGGATGGTTCAAATCCACGCCAGTGTCCAGTACGGCGATCACCAGTCCCGGGGTGCCGGTGAAGATGTCCCAGGCCTCCGGCGCGCGGATTGTCGTCATGTTCCATTGCAGGCTGAACGACGGGTCGTCGGGGGTCTCGGCCACGGTTACGAAATACTCGGGCTCGGCGCTGACGACGCCCGGCGTCCGCCGGAGCGCGGCCACAACGGATTCCTCCCGGCCCACGGGCACCGACAATCGCACCCACGCGGGGTTGCCCGTCAACTGGCCGACGATGCGATGGCCGTCCCACTCGGCGGCCTGCTCCGCGGTGGCGAGGGCTTGGGGCGCGAGTTTCGCCCAAACGACGCCGGGGGTGTACCGGGCCGACGTGTCCGGCGGCCGCGCCTGCGAATCCGTGACGGCAGGCCCGCCGCCCGATGCCGTCAATAGAGCCAAAACGAGAAGCACGATCCAGAGTCTGCGCATTTCCACACCGAATTGTCTGAACTGGCTTGTCATACTACAATAACGAACGTAGAATCGTCAAGACACGGCCGCCCGCGGATGCGGGCACTTTGTACGGGCGACCCGCGGGAGAAACCGCGAATCCACGCGAATAAACGCGAAGGGCATTTCTATTCGTGAGGATTCGCGTCCATTCGCGGTTACCAGCGTCAGGCGGGAGGAACCGCGAATTCACGCGAATAAACGCGAAGGGCATTTCTATTCGTGAGGATTCGCGCCTATTCGCGCTTACCACCGTCAGGCGGGATGAACCGCGAATTCACGCGAATAAACGCGAAGGGCATTTCTATTCGTGAGGATTCGCGTCCATTCGCGGTTACCAGCGTCAGGCGGGAGGAACTGCGGATTCACGCGGACAAGCGCGGAGGGCATTTCTATTCGTGAGGATTCGCGTCCATTCGCGGTTACCACCGTCAGGCGGGAGGAACCGCGGATTCAGGCGAACAAGCGCGAAGGGCATTTCTATTCGTGTAGATTCGCGTCCATTCGCGGTTACCACCGTCAGACACTCACAACGACAGGAGGAAGGCATGGGCGTATATGCAGGGCAACTCCTTAACGTCAACCTGTCAACCGGCGAGATTTCCCAGGAGCGGGTTCCGGAGGAGCAGGTGCGAACCTGCCTGCTGGGCAGCGGGCTGGCGGCCGAACTGTACTACCGCCAGATGCGCCCCGACCTGGCCCCGCTGGATGTGGCAAGCCCCGTGTACGTGGTCGCGGGACTGCTCACCGGCACGATGCTGCCCACGGCCTGCAAGTTCTCGGTCTGCGGGCGGTCGCCCCTCACCGGCGTCTGGAACGAATCCACGGGCGGGGGCTACTGGGGGGCGGAGTTGCGTTTCGCCGGCTACGATGGCATCGCCATTACCGGCAGCGCCACGGGGCCGGTGTACCTGTGGATCACCGAGTCGGGCGTGGAGATTCGGGACGCCAGCCACCTGTGGGGGCTGGACTGCTACGAGACGGTGGAGCGCATCCGCCAGGAGACGGACGCCAAGGCGCGCGTGATCGCCATCGGGCCTGCGGGCGAGCGCCTGGTGCATCTGGCCGCCATCATGGTGGACGGGCACGAGGCGCGCGCCGTGGGTCGCGGGGGCATGGGCGCGGTCTTCGGGAGCAAGAACCTCAAGGCCATCGCCGTGCGCGGACGCAAGCGGCCCGCCTACGTGGACGAGGCGCGCCTTCGGGCCTCGGTGCGGGAGAAGAACAGGGTCATCCAGGAGAACACCGTCGGCTTCACGAAACTGGGCACGGCGGGCGGCGTCGCGCGGGCCGAGCAGAGCGGCGACCTCCCCATCAAGAACTGGCTGCAAGGGTCCTGGCCCGATGGCGCGGCGAGAATCACGGGCCAAACCGTCGTGGAACGGTACGAGGTGAAGCACTACCACTGCTTCGGGTGTCCCATCGGGTGCGGCAAACTCGTGCCCGCGGGCGCGGGGGGCGAGTACATCCACGCGCCGGAGTACGAGACGGCCGGCGCCATGGGCTCCATGTGCCTGGTGGACGATTTGGAAAGCATCATCCGCGCCAACGACATCTGCAACCGCCTGGGGCTGGACACGATTTCGGTGGGCGCGGCCATCGCCACGGCCATGGAGGCCGCCGAGCGGGGGCTTCTGCCGCCCGACATGGCGCGCGATCTTGACCTGCGCTGGGGCAGCGGGGCGGCGCTGGTGGCGCTGACCGAGCAGATCGGGATGCGAGAGGGGCTTGGCGCGTGGCTGGGCGAGGGCGTGCGCGCCTTCTGCCGTCGGCTTGGGCCAGCGGCCAGGGACATGGATGTAACCGTCAAGGGCCTGGAGTTGCCCATGCACGACCCCCGCGCGTACATCAGCATGGGCGCGAACTACGCCACCGCCAATCGCGGCGCGTGCCACCTGGAGGCGATGTGCCACTGGCGGGGCGCGGGCGGCCTGCAGTTGGAGGACGTGTGGTCTCCCGAACCCTACGACCCCCACACGAGCGCGGGCCAGGGCAAGATGGCGGCCATCTGGCAGAACTACCTGGCCACGTTCAACCCGCTGGGCCTGTGCAAGTTCAGCATTCGGGGCAAGGTTGAGCCGAAGGACGTGTGCCAGTGGCTCAACCTGGCGTTGGGGTGGGAGATCACGCCCGCCGAACTCCTGCGCATCGGGGAACGCCTGTTCAACCTGAAGCGTCTTATCAATGTGCGGCTGGGGATAACGGCCCGCGACGACACCCTGCCCGTGCGCATTCTCACCGTGGCGCGAGATAGCGGCGGGGCCGCGGGCGTTCTGCCGGACCAGCCGCTGCTCCTGCGGGAGTACTACGAGGAGCGGGGCTGGGACGCGAACGGCGTTCCTACCCTGGAGCGGCTGAAGGCGCTGGGGCTGGCCTAGGGCTGTTGCGCGGTTGCTTGGCGGGGCGTGGCGCGGGGCTGAACCCCCGCGCTGAGCGGGCGAAGCCCTTGCGGGCTGGCCTGGGGCTGTTGCGAGGGCGCTTGGCAAGCACCGCGCGGGGCTGAACCCCCGCGCTGATCGGACGAAGCCCTTGCGGGCTGGCCTAGGGCTGTTCGGTGGTTGCTTGGCGGGGCGTCGGGCGGGGCTGAACCCCCGCGCTGAGCGGACGAAGCCCTTCCGGGCTGGCCTGGGGCTGTTGCGAGGGCGCTTGGCAAGCACCGCGCGGGGCTGAACCCCCGCGCTGAGCGGACGAAGCCCTTGCGGGCTGGCCTAGGGCTGTTGCGCGGTTGCTTGGCGGGGCGTGGCGCGGGGCTGAACCCCCGCGCTGATCGGACGAAGCCCTTGCGGGCTGGCCTGATCGGGACGGTCGCGCGTTTCTGCCGCCTGGCGCGGGGCGCGCAGAGAAAACGGGCACAAATCGCTGCGGTGCCCGCGCACTTGGCGGTGAACGGCGGTGTTGGCGGGATTGCCGATGGGCGAAAGGAAACGGAGATTGGGACGCGCCGCGTTCTTCGCGGCGCTTGCCGTCGTGGTGTTGGCGCTGGGGTTGGCGGCGCTGGCCGTGCTGTGGCCCGTCTCGCCCGAGAGCCTGCTGGCCGCCGCGCCCAAGCCCGCCACGCAGATTCTGGACCGCAACGGGCGCGTCCTGTACGAGATTCTGGACCCCGCCACGGGGCTGCATCACAGCATCCCGCTGGACGAGATTCCCCTGCGCCTGCGCCAGGCCACCATCGCCACCGAGGACGCCACGTTCTACGCCAACCCAGGCGTGGACATCTGGGCCATTGCGCGGGCTGCGTGGATCAACCTGCGGGGCGGCGAGGTGTTGGCGGGCGGCAGCACCATCACGCAGCAGGTGGCGCGCATCCTCCTCCTGTCGCCCGCGGAACGTTCGCAGCGCACGCTCCTTCGCAAACTCAAGGAGAGCCTCCTGGCCTATCGCCTAGCCAGGCACCTGAGCAAGGATCAGGTGCTGGAACTGTACCTGAACCAGGTCTATTACGGCAACCTGGCCTACGGCGTGGAGGCGGCGTCGCAGGCATACTTCGGCAAGCCGGCGCGCGAACTGGATTTGGCCGAGAGCGCGTTGCTGGCGGGCCTGCCCCAGTCGCCCGCGGCCTACAACCCGCTGACGAACCTGGCGGCGGCGAAGGAGCGGCAGCGGGTCGTCTTGGGCCTGATGGTGAAGCAGGGCTACATCAGCGAGGAGCAGGCCGCAGAGGCCGAAGGCGAGGTCTTGCACTTCGCGGCGTCGCCGTTTCCCATCGCAGCGCCGCACTTCGTGATGTACGTGCGCGAGCGCCTGGCCGCGATGCTGCCCGAGGACGTGCTGCGGCAGGGCGGGCTTCGGGTGTACACCACGCTGGATTTGGACGCCCAGCGCGCCGCCGAGGACGCCGTGCGTCGCCACCTCCAGAAACTGGCCGAGCGGAAACCCGGCCAGCCCGACCACCACGTGCGCAATGCGGCGGTTGTGGCGCTGGCCCCGCAGACGGGCGACATCCTGGCCATGGTGGGCAGCCCCGACTACTTCAACGCCGAGATTGACGGGGCGGTGAACGCGGCGCTGGCCCTGCGCCAGCCCGGGTCGGCCATCAAGCCCATCACCTACGCCGCGGCGTTTGCCCGCGACTACTCGCCCGCCACGATGCTGGTGGACACGCGGGAGGCGTTCACGACGCGCGAGGGCGACCCCTACGTGCCGATGAACTACGATTTGCGCTTCCACGGGCCGGTGCTCCTTCGGCAGGCGCTGGCGTGTTCCTACAACCTCGTCGCCGTGAAAGTCCTGCAGCACGTGGGGATTGAGGCGCTGATAGAGACGGCGCGCTCGCTGGGCATCACGTCGCTGGACGACAGCAACCGATGGGGGCTGGCGCTCACCCTGGGCGGCGGCGAGGTCAGCCTGCTGGAACTGACCCAGGCCTACGCTGCCTTCGCCAACGGCGGGCAGGTGGTGCGGGCGCGGGCGATCCTGCGCGTGGAGGATGCCCAGGGGCGCGTCCTCGCGGCTTGGGAGCCGTCGCCGCCGAGGCAGGGGGTGTCGCCGCAGGTGGCCTTCCTCATCAGCGACGTGCTCAGCGACAACACGGCTCGCGCGCCGGCCTTCGGCGAGGACAGCCCCTTGCGCCTGTCGCGGCCCGCCGCCGCCAAGACCGGCACGACCACCGACTGGCGCGACAACTGGACCGTGGGGTACACGCCCAACTTGGCCGTCGGCGTGTGGGTGGGCAACGCCGACAACTCGCCCATGCGCGACGTGTCGGGCATCACCGGCGCCGCGCCCATCTGGCACGATGTCATGGAGACGCTCCTGCGCGGGATGCCGACGGTGGACTTCACGCCGCCGGAGGGCCTGGTGCGCGTGGAAATCTGCGCCGATTCCGGCCTGCTGCCCAACCCCGATTGCCCGCACCGCCGCCTGGAGTGGTTCATCCAGGGCAAGGAGCCGACCCGGGTCTGCGATTGGCATCGCGCCGTGCCGATAGACCGCCTGTCGGGGCTGGTGGCCGGGCCGAATTGCCCGCCCGAATTCGTGGAGCGGCGCGTGTTCACCTTCTGGCCCGCCGAGGCGCTGGACTGGGTGCGGGCGCAAGGGCTGCCCGAGCCGCCCACTGCGACCTGCCCGCTCCACGCCGGCGGGCAGGCCGCCGAGATTCCCGGCGCGCAGGGCCTGGCGCTGGTCTCGCCGGACCCCAATGGCGTGTACCGCCTGAGCGCGGCCCTGCCCGCGCACGTTCAGGCGCTGGAACTGAGCGCCCGCCCGCTGGGCAGCGCCGGCCTGAATGGCGTAACGTTCTACGTGGACGGGGCTGTGGTGGGCCGCGCTGCCGACCCGCCGTACCGCGTCATGTGGCCCATGGAGCCGGGCGCGCACGTCGCCTGGGCGGAGGCCGCCCTGCCCAACGGCGGCACCGTCGTATCCGAGGTCCGCCGGTTCACCGTCCTTGCCCCGGATGCGTCGCCCCCGCAGGCCGCAAATTGATTTGACACCACCCCCCAAAACCGTATAATAAGCAGGCTATTATTCCCCTGTCCAAAGGAGTGATACACGATGCCCAAACGAACATGGCAGCCGAAAGTGCGGAAACGAGCGAAGACGCACGGATTCAGGGTGCGCATGGCCACCCTGTCTGGACGCAATGTGCTCAAGGCGCGCAGGCTGAAGGGCCGCCACCGACTGACGGTGTAGCGGCAGGATAGAGGCTGGCCCTGGGTGGTCGGCTGTTCCATGAAGAGGAAGTTTCGCCTGGCACGGAGATCGGATTTTGCGAGGGTGCGCGTGCAAGGGCGCTACTGGTCCAGCGCATTGCTGACCCTGGGAGCCTCACCCAACGACCTGACCCATTCCAGATTTGGATTTGTCGTGAGCCGCCGCATCGGGAAAGCCGTGCGGCGGAATCGCGTTAGGCGACTGTTGCGCGAGGCGACGCGCCTGCGGCTGGCGCGCATTGCGCCGGGGTGGGACATCGTGCTGATTGCGCGGGGGCCGGCCGCCGAGGCCGATTTCTGGCAAATCGGCGCGGCCCTGGAGCAGGTGCTGGCGTCGGCCGGCCTGCTCCAGGAGGCGCAGCCGGGAGCCGACGCCCACGGGCAAGGCGAGGGCACATGAAAAAACTGATTCTCGCGCTCATCCGATTCTATCAGAAGTACATATCGCCGGGCCTGCCGCCCAGTTGCCGCTTCTACCCGACGTGCTCGCACTACACCTACGAGGCGGTGGAGCGCTACGGCGTGATCAAGGGGGGCTGGCTGGGAATCAAGCGCCTGGCGCGATGCCAACCCTGGAATCCCGGCGGGTATGATCCCGTACCCTAGTCTCTGGCTCACTATCAAGAGAGGAAAGTAGTGTAGATGGATATAATCGTAGTCCCGATCATGGCGGCCCTGGAGGGCATCGGCTCGGCGCTGGCGGCCATCGGCGTCCCCTACAGTCTGGGCTTTGCCATCATCATCTTCACGCTGCTCATCAAGTTGCTCACCGCGCCGCTCAACGCCAAGCAGATCAAGTCCTCCAAGGCGGTGCAGGAACTTCAGCCCAAACTGCAGGAACTGCAGAAGAAGTACAAGGACAACAAAGAGGAACTGGCCAAGCGCCAGATGGAATTGTACAAGGAGGCGGGCGTCAACCCCCTGGGTGGATGTCTCCCGACGTTGATCCAGTTCCCCATCTGGATCGGCCTGTACCAGGCGCTGTACCGATTGGCCCAGTCGGGCAAACTGGCCGAGGGGTTCCTGTGGATTCCGAGCCTGGCCGAGCCCAAGAACAGCGGCTGGCTGTTGCAAAACCCGGCCAACTGGGATTTGGCCTACGTGGGCGCCTACATCGTGCTGCCCATCCTGACGGTCATCACGCAGATTCTGCTGCAGAAGATGATGACGCCGAAGGACGCCGACCCGCAGACCTCGTCCATCAATCAGGCCATGATGCTCATGCCGCTCATGTTCGGGTTCTTCGCCATCCAGGTGCCTTCGGGGTTGAGCCTCTACTGGGTTACCATGAACATCTTTAGCATGGTGCAGCAGTACCTGATGACCGGCTGGGGCGGGCTGGCTCCCAAGAAGAAGGCGGAGCCGACGCAGAAGCCGAAGGAAACGGCGAAGGCGGAGCCCGCGCCGAAGCCGAAGGAAGCGGCGAAGACAGAACCTGCGCCCGCTGCGCCTCGGCCGGCCGCATCACCGAAGAAAGGACAGGTAACGCGTGCAAGGAAACGAAAGCGTTGAATTCACCGGCAGGACGGTTGAGGAAGCCGTAGAGAAGGCCCTCGCCGCCCTGGGGAAGACCCGAGACGAGGTGGAGATCACCGTGTTGTCCGAGGGCAGCCGGGGGCTGCTGGGCATCGGCGCCGAGAACGCGCGGGTGGCCGTGCGCGTCCTGCAGCCCCCTGCGACGGCAGAAGGCCCGTCCGCGCAGGTTCCCCCCGCCGAGCCTGCCGAGGACGAGAAGGTCATCGCCGCCGCGAAGGAGACCCTGGAGACCATCCTGCGCCTGATGGGCGTGAAGGCCCGCGTGGAGGTGGCGCGAAACGTGGAGTTGCCCGGCGTGGACCGCGTGCCTTTCGTCCTCAACGTGGAGGGCGACGAAGACCTGGGCATTCTCATCGGCCGCCGGGCCGAGACGCTCTCGGCGTTGCAATACCTGACCCGTCTCATCGTGGGCCACAAGACCAAGATGTGGTCCGACTTCGCCGTGGACGTGCAGCAGTACCGCGTGCGGCGGGGCCGCGCGCTCCAGAACCTGGCCCACCGCATGGCCGAACGGGTGCAGGAGACCCACAGGGCCGTGGCGCTGGAGGCCATGCCCCCCGCCGAGCGGCGCATCGTGCACCTCGCCCTCCGCGACCACCCCCATGTGGTTACGCAGAGCATCGGCGAAGGCGAGAACCGCAAAGTCATGATCCTGCCAAAAGAATGAACAGGCCCGACTATCTCGTCATCGGCGCAGTAACGAAGGACGTCGTCCCGCAGGGCTACCGCCCAGGCGGGACCGTTACCTATTCCTCGGTTACGGTGCAGAACCTGGGCCTCCAGGCGGGGGTCGTTACGCGCGCCGATCCCACCATGGACTTCTCGCTGCTGACCGACAAGGGGATTTGGGTCGCCTCGGCTCCGTCGGCGCAGACCACCACGTTTGAGAACATCTACGACGGAGACCATCGCACGCAGTACGTGCGGGCCGTCGCAGACCCCATCACGGCCGACGATGTCCCCCACGCCTGGCGTGCCGCGCCCATCGTGCACCTGGGCCCGCTGGCCCAGGAGATGGACGAGGCCATCGTGGACCTGTTCCCGCACGCCCTGATCGGCGTAACGCCCCAGGGGTGGATGCGGCAGTGGGACGGGACGGGCAAGGTCTCGCCGAAGGTTTGGGAGCGGGCGGAGTTCCTGCTGCCCCGCGCGGATGTGCTGGTCATCAGCGAGGAAGACCTTGGGGGCGACCTCCGACTGGTTGAGTCCTACGTCCGCCTTACCCGTATTGTGGTTGTAACCAACGGGTGGAAGGGATCCACGGTCTATGCCAACGGCGAGTGCCGACAGTTGCCGCCCCGAGCCGCGCGCGAAGTGGACCCCACGGGCGCGGGCGATGTCTACGCGGCGGCCTACCTGGTCTCGCTCTACGAGCAGGGCGATCCTTTCGTCGCCGCGCGTTTCGCGAACGTCGTCGCCTCGTTTTCCGTGGAAGCCCCAGGCGTTGACAGCATCCCCACCCGAAAGCAGGTGGCGGATTATCTCGCGCAGTTTGGCGATGTCTAGTCGTGTGGCCGATGGGCGGTCTCCGCATTCGTCCTTGCATCCTTGAGGGCACGGCGAGAAGAGCATGACGCGCATCTATGCCCTGGCGAATCAAAAAGGCGGCGTCGGCAAGACGACGACGGCCGTGAACGTGGGGGCCTTCCTGGCGCAGGCCGGCGACCGCGTCCTGCTGGTGGACGCGGACCCCCAGGCCAACGCCACCAGCAGCCTGGGGGTGGACAAGTACAAGACGCGCCGCTCGGTGTACGATGGCCTGGTGAACGGCGTCCCGCTGGAGGACATCGTCGTGCTGTCCAGGCTGCTGCGCCTGGATTTGGTGCCGTCGTCGCCGGCGCTGGCCGGGGCCGAGGTGGAGATGGTGTCCCTGGAGCGGCGCGAATATCTCCTGCGCAAGGCGCTGCACCCCATCCGCGGCCGCTACGACTACATCCTGATTGACACCCCGCCGAGTCTGGGACTGCTCACGCTCAACGCGCTCACGGCCGCCGACGACGGCGTGATCATCCCCGTGCAGTGCGAGTACCTGGCCCTGGAGGGGCTGAGCGAACTCCTGCGCACCATAGACCTGGTGCGGAATCGCCTGAATCCGCTGACGCGGGTGGCGGGCGTGGTCCTCACGATGTTTGACGTGCGCACGAACCTGGCCCAGCAGGTGGTGGAACAGGTGCGGAAGCATTTCGGCGACCTGGTGTTCCAGACCGTGATTCCACGGAGCGTGCGGCTGGGCGAGGCGCCCTCCTACGGCGAGCCGATTCTCACCTACGCGCCGGGCTCTCCGGGGGCGGTGGCCTACGAGGCGCTGGCCCGCGAATTGAAGGCGCGCGGCTAGTCGCCAGGCGCTGCGGGCGAATGGGAGGTGATGCCGTGGCGAAAGAGAAGCGAGGTCTGGGTAAAGGGCTGGATGCGCTGATTCCGTCGGCGCCCGTGGGCGAGCGGCCCGCCGGCGGCCCGTCTGAAGTCCCCATCTCCGCCATTTCGCCGAACCCGCGCCAGCCCCGCCAGCGGCAAGACCCCGACGCCCTGCGCGAGTTGGCCGACTCCATCCGCGAGCATGGCCTCATCCAGCCGCTGGTGGTGAGCGAAGCCGAGGATTCGCTGCCGGGCGCGCCGCGTTACCAACTCATCGCCGGCGAGCGGCGCTGGCTTGCCGCGCAGATGGCGGGGATGACCCACGTGCCGGTGATCGTCAAGGAGGCCACGCCGCAGCAGTCGTTGGAACTCGCCCTGGTGGAGAACATCCAGCGCGCCGACCTGAACCCGCTGGAGGAGGCGCAGGCGTACCAGCAACTGGTGGACGAATTCGGGCTAACCCAGGAGCAGGTCGCCACGCGCGTTGGCAAGAGCCGCGTGGCCGTAACGAATACGCTGCGCCTGCTGCGCCTCCCCGACGACGCGAAGGCCGCGCTCCTGTCGGGCGAGATCACCGAGGGGCACGCCCGCGCGCTCCTGGCGCTGGAGTCGCAGGAACTGCAATCCCAGGCGCTGCGCCTCATCGTGCGCAACGGGCTGAACGTGCGCCAGGCCGAGGAACTGGCGCGCCGCATCCAGTCGCCGCCCCGCGCCAAGGAGCCGCCTCCGCCCCCCTCGCCGGAGGTCAAGTCGCTGCAATCCCGCCTGGAAGCCGCGCTGAATACCCGCGTGCAGTTGGAGCGCGGCAAGAAGGGCGGCAGGCTGGTGATTCACTTCTACTCCGAAGAGGAGTTGGAGTCCATCTGCAACATGCTGCTGCGCGAATTCTAGCAGGGCCGCGCGGGGTAGCCGCCTCACACAGAGAACACAGAACCCCCTCTTCGTGCCTTCGTGTCTTTGTGTGGGATATTGTTCTCACACAAAGGCACAAAGACACAAAGAAAAACCTTTGTGCCTTGGTGTCTTTGTGTGGGATATTGTTCTCACACAAAGGCACAGAGACACAAAGAAAAACCTTTGTGCCTTCGTGTCTTTGTGTGGGATATTGTTCTCACACAGAGGCACAAAGACACAAAGAAAAACCTTTGTGCCTTCGTGTCTTTGTGTGGGATATTGTTCTCACACAGAGGCACAGAGACACAAAGAAAAACCTTTGTGCCTTGGTGTCTTTGTGTGGGATATTGTTCTCACACAAAGGCACAGAGACACAAAGAAAAACCTTCGTGCCTTGGTGTCTTGGTAATGTCCGTATACTCCTGTAAAAAGAAGGCGGCGTGAGGTACAATGGTGGTGATCAACACACCAAGCCCTGACGGGCAGAAAGGACCTCACGCCATGAGAAGAATAGCACCAAGTGACCAGAT